>Ga0208117_100154_pt1 | contig 42193 bp, 41 predicted proteins | sample LakWasMet26_LOW6_2_FD_183870 | JGI IMG/M metagenome (GOLD analysis project Ga0208117, IMG submission 183870) | Freshwater sediment methanotrophic microbial communities from Lake Washington under simulated oxygen tension - Sediment Metagenome... | ecosystem: Environmental > Aquatic > Freshwater >...
CTGCAATCGTATCTGGCTTACGCATCATAACCTCTGGATGTAGCAAATCTACCGCAGGTGCTGTGTCACAAAGCATTGCGGCATAAACCCTGCCTGCTCCAGACAGCAATGCAGCCCTTGCCGCTAGCAATACGGCACCGACCATGCCACTATCACCGCCAATAATCGCAACACTGCCTGAATTACCTTTATGCGCATCAACTGCACGGACTGGTAGCCAGAGCTGGAGCATTTGTTTGGTGATTAAGTGTTGGTCTGTTTGCATAGTGTGATTAAACGTTCACATGCCTGATATTTAATTGTACTTTTTGCGTACCGTTGTAGCTATTAGTTTGCAATTGATAGGCTGCTTGAATTTGGCTATCTAAAAACTCTGTTTGATTAAAATAAATCGCATCAATCACCGCTGCCGATTGGCTGGACAATGCCCTCAAGCCAAGTTTTAAATGCTTCTCGGCCAAGATGCGCTGATTGACCACCTCGAACTCATCGTAGAACAAGGGCGGAGGAAAACCTTGCCCCCACACTTGATTTTCTAGCGTTTGTGCAATGGCGTAGGTCATATCATTCGCGCTTAAGCTACCGTCAACTTCCAGCACTGCCTCTAAATCCGCCTCGGTGAGTAGGCTTCTGACTACCGTTTCGAAACTCAATTTAAATAGATTGAAATCCTCAGCTTTTATAGTCAAACCGGCCGCCATGGCATGACCACCAAACTTCAATATCAGATCAGGCTGATGCTTACTCAGCAAATCTAAAGCATCACGTAGATGTAGGCCTGCAATTGAACGCCCAGAGCCCTTGAGCAAACCGGAGCCGCCGTCAGCAAATGCAATTACTGGGCGATGATGACGTTCTTTAATGCGGGATGCTAAAATCCCAATCACGCCTTGGTGCCAATCAGGCTCGTAGATACTGATCGAATATTGATCTGCAATCGCGATATCATCAAGCGAGATATTGGCACTCTCTTGCATGTCGGCTTCTATACTGCGCCTTTGTTTATTTAGATCATGCAATTGCTGGGCGAGCATGACTGCATCTTTTTCAGTGTCTGCTAACAGGCACTGGATACCTAAGGTCATATCATCTAGTCGACCCGCTGCATTTAATCGCGGCCCCACATAAAAACCCAAATCTTGCGCCATGGCCTTTGCTGGTTCACGCCCTGCAATTTTAAGCAAAGCGGCAACCCCATGGCTACATGCCCCGGCACGGATTCTGCGTAAGCCCTGCTCTACCAAAATGCGGTTATTTTCATCCAGCTTTACTATTTTACTTTTTACCCACTTTTACCTAAAAATTTGTCCAAAACTGTTTCAGTTGACATAATTACTTTACAAGGAAGTGTAATGCGTAGTTTATAAACTCTTTGTGATGAAATCTCCGCTATTTCCACGTCCTAGGTTCTGGAGGTTTATCGCGATAATCGCTGAAAGTTATATTAATCTCTCCTTAGCTCTGGAAACGGCTACAAAAAAAGTACACCATGCCTCATCTTCATCTCCCCAGAACGCTTCATTATAATTTCAACCATTCAGAGTGTTTGGATTGCCTATCGATCAGTGACAGCAAAAATATTATGGCTTATCTGATATTTGAAAGTTTTCCTACTTACTGTTTTTTATCCGACTTATAGTAGACATCACAATACTACCCCAACATATACATTTTCAACATTTCATGCTGAAGTTTGGCTAACTGCAAGAAATGACTTATGAAATAAATGTGGGAAAAATTCGCTATAAGCGAGTAAGCTGACTCAACTCTTTCGTCACTAAACCTAATAACTCTGCAGAATCAAGCTCATTTCTTTCAATCATATACGTGAGTGTAAGCAACGTTAATGGGTGTATTCCCATAACGCTTGTTAAATCCTCCACCTTATCTATAGTTGGTGCTTTTAACCCGCGCTCAAGGGTGCTTACATAGGTGCGGCTAGAAACATCAGAGAAGTCTTCTTGCGTTAGTCCTTTATTTTTACGAGCTTGTTTTAATGCTCCGGCAAAAGCCTCTTTTACATCCATAGAAGGTCCTTAAATTTAGACCTCCATCTAGCCAAAACGAATACTAAAGGACTACAATCTATAGTATTCATTTTGTTACTATTTTGAGAAAATGTATGTTTCAAACTTTTGACGGCGCTAAATTGCCAACACCTTGGAAAAACCCTGGTGAAAATGCCTGGAGTTATGCGGAGTTAATGGTAAATTCAGCTTGGTTTTATGCTGATTGCAAATTGACGGATGGCGTAGACACCGTTACAACAACCTACTTATTATCTAGATCTTCTCAAATAGGCGATTTAGTTAGGAATCCAGATATCACGATACGGTCTATATACCTGGTATCTCCACCGCATATCAATAGAACAGAGTCTTGGAACATGAGTCCGCTAACAAAGGTAAGCGTTGGGTTGTTCACGTATAAGAAGTTTGAAACTAAAGTTGAAATCTATGAGTATGCAGATGGAAGCAAGTCTTACTCAAGCAACGAGGTTAAGAAAGATGGGTGTATTACAAATATCAAAGTCTTATATTGTCAGGAGAGGCATTAAATGAGCAATCTAAACGAAGGGGTAACTGGGGTGGGAATCGAAAGCTTGTGATTCCAGCAGATACCGATTCGCAAATATCTATTAAAAATAAATTCGATGAGCGGTTTGAAGGAATGGAAGAGAGGCCAATCAATAACTTTTGAGAATTACCAAGGTTATCGAGGCAAGACAAGTCTTTTAGTTACATCTAGCCAAGACTTCGCTAGGATGGTTTATATCCAGCATCAGTCATGGCTTGAATAATTTCTTCCTCAGCAAAGTTTGTTTGAACATCTACAGTTTTTGTAGACAAATCTACCTCTACAATAGCATTGTTATCTATCTTTAAAATGGCATTTTTGATTGTGTTCACACAGCCAGCACAGCTCATTCTCGGTACATTAAATGTATACATATGGCGTATCCTCTCAATTATTGAATCTTCACTCTAAACCTTACAACCATAGTAAGGTCAAGTAGTTTTCGATTTGTTAAAATAACACTTGACCTTCCAATCATGGGAATCTTTATGATGCTTAGTAATCGTTGAAATTGGAGGCATAAATGGAAGACTCTGTTCACTCTGTAGACATTGCCATTAGTGGTATGAGTTGCGCGTCATGTGTCACCACTGTAGAAAATGCTTTACGTAAAATTCCTGAAGTTAAATCAGCTAGCGTTAACCTGGCAACTGAAAAAGCCCATGTGGAAATCAAGCATGGAGAGCAATTACAAACGGAAGCAATCATAAAGGCTGTAGTTAATGCCGGATACGGCGCTGAGTTACTTACACACAACCTAAAACACCATGATGATGACTCGGTTAATGGTGTGCGTATTGTTACGGCCACTTTATTGAGTATACCCCTCGTTATGCCGATGATATTTAGTCTCGCAGGTGGGCATTGGAATCTGCCAGTGTGGCTTCAGTGGTTACTTGCAACGCCTGTACAGTTTTATTTAGGAGCAGGATTCTACTTGTCAGCATGGAAAGCCATAAAAAACAGAATCGGCAATATGGATTTGTTAGTTGCTATCGGTACTTCAGCCGCTTACTTTTTATCAATATACATGATGGCTCAAGGCCATACGCACCTCTATTTTGAAGCGTCGACTGTAGTGATTACGCTTGTACTTTTGGGCAAATGGTTGGAGAAGCGTGCAAAGAGACAAACTACAGAGGCCATACGTGCATTGCAGAAATTAAGACCTGAAACTGCCAGAGTAAAACGAACAGATCAGGAGCTAGACATTCCAATTCAAGAAGTGGTCATTGACGATGTAGTTATCATTCGTCCTGGGGAGCGTATACCTGTAGATGCACTAATCGTAGAAGGTAGCAGCCATGTTGATGAATCTATGATGACTGGTGAGAGCGAGCCTGTAAATAAAGTTATTGGTAATAAAGTCATAGGCGGTGCAGTTAATATTGATGGCATGCTCTTAGTTAAAACAATGGCTATAGGGGCTGAAAGCACATTGTCCCGAATCATCCGCTTAGTAGAAGATGCGCAAACAGCAAAACCTGAAATCCAGCGCTTAGTTGATAAAGTTAGTGCTGTTTTTGTGCCGGTAGTTATCGTTATTGCATTGATTACCCTACTTGCTTGGGGCCTATATTCCGCCAACTGGGAGCACGCAATATTAAATGCCGTTGCTGTATTAGTGATTGCTTGCCCCTGTGCCTTAGGTTTGGCAACGCCTACAGCCATCATGGCTGGAACAGGAGTGGCAGCACGTCACGGGATTTTGATAAAAGATGCAAAAGCATTAGAGCTTGCACATAGCATTACTCAAGTGGTGTTTGATAAAACGGGCACATTAACCGAAGGCAAACCAGTACTATTGGCTTTTAAAAGTATAGATGGCAACGATCAATTATTATTGGAGCTGGCTGCTAGCATTGAGCAAAATAGCTTACACCCATTGGCTAAAGCAGTTGTGACTCAACTTCAATCATTTGGTAAAAACCCAGTTATTGCGACAGATGTGCTGGATGTGGCTGGTCGTGGCTTACACGGAAAAGTAAATAATACAGTGATTTATGTGGGTAATCAGCGCTGGATGGAAGAACTTGGAGTATCTATTGATCATCAAAATGGTGCAGTGGACACGTATACAAGTGCGGGTAACACCGTATCTTGGGTCGCGCAAGGAAGTAATGATGCTAAACCGACTTTATTAGGTATGTTAGCTTTTGGGGATCAAGTTAAAGCGTCCTCGAAAAAAGCAATATCCGCCTTACATGATAAAGGTGTCAAAACACTTTTGTTAACAGGCGACAACAGTACCAGTGCGGCGCGTGTTGCCGAAATGATTGGCATCGACGAGGTGTTGGCAGAGCAAACGCCGGAATCAAAAGCTAGCAGCATTGCATCTTTGCGTGATAAAGATTCAGTGATTGCCATGGTTGGTGATGGGATTAATGATGCACCAGCATTGGCTGCCGCCGATGTGAGTTTTGCCATGTCATCAGGGACTGATGTAGCAATGCATACTGCTGATATTACATTAATGCAATCTGACCCAAGCTTAGTGGCTGATACCATTGATATTTCTCGTAGAACTTATCGCAAGATTAAACAAAATCTATTTTGGGCCTTTATATACAATTTGATCGGCATTCCTTTGGCTGCGATGGGTTTTCTCAGCCCAGTCATTGCAGGTGCGGCAATGGCATTTAGCTCGGTCAGTGTTGTAATGAACGCCTTGACGTTAAGCAAATGGCGACCTTCCAGCAAAAGATAAGGACAGTTATGCAAAGTGATTTATACAATATTGGCCAGGCAGCAAAAGCTTCAGGCATCTCTGCAAAAATGATTCGTCATTATGAAGAGGTTGGGCTGTTGCCATTGGCATCAAGAACATTTTCAGGCTATAGAACCTATAACCATCAAGATTTGCATATGTTGCGTTTTATTAAACATTCACGCGATTTGGGGTTTTCGATTAAACAAATTGCAGATTTGTTAAGCCTATGGCGTGACAAAAATCGCCCAAGCAGCAAGGTCAAGTCATTAGCTACAGAACATATCCAAATGCTTAACCAAAAGATTGAAGAGTTAAATACCATGAAATCAGCTTTATCACGTCTAGTGAGCTGTTGTCATGGCGATGAGCTCCCAGACTGCCCAATATTGGATGAATTAGCTCTAGATAAATAATTTCGACTGAATAGTAAATTATTTTGATAAAAACGCTTGACCTTACCACTGTTGGAAGCTTGATAATGTAATCTGTAGATTAATAGAAACATAAACTAATCAATACTCAACACAAATGAAATATTGGCTCAAATTACTGGTTTCCATTGCACTTGCCATTAGTATCCCTTTGCAAGGGCTTGCTGCTGTAACGATGTCTATTTGTGAAGATTCGCCTTTACCTGTTGTCAGCATGAATGTAGACGCTTCAATTAATACCGTTATGGATATGCCTGCGGACTGTCATCATGAGTCAGCTAGCAACTGTTCAGATAAGAGCAGCCAAGACTGTTCAAATATGAAATGCTCATTTTGTCATGTGAGCGTTTTTCAATTGCCCGATACTAATCACGTTGTGCAAATGGATAGCTACAGCACAACGTATCCAGACTTGACGATTCCGCTCTATCAATTCTTTTCTCCCCCATTGTTACATCCTCCAAAGCAATCACTCTCCTGATGCTGAATGACATGCGTCTTTGCAACTAAAAAGCGACATTTCTAGTTCGAATTGCACTGCAGCTAATCATTCAGCATGCATGGTGGTTTTAACAAAACTACCTTTGCATACAAGTTTCCTCTGAAAGCAACGTTGTGATGAACCATAGACATTCGAGGTTACGCGCAATGATTTAACGAGAGTAAAGATTTTGTCACCAACGATGGCGACACCAATATTAGGAGAATTACTATGAGCAACAAAATGATGAACACAATTGTTACCACCGCATTGATTGCATGCCTAGGCTTTGCCTCAGCAAGCGCTATGGCAGGTCGTGACTTCTTTCAAGAACAGCTAATTCAGAATCTACAAGTTACCAAGCAGAAGCTGGATAAAGCAAAAGCTTCACAAGGTGCGGAGCAGCAAAAACTACTCTCTGAACATGCACAGATGTTACATGACAACATGGCCGCTTGCCGTGAAATGAAGCCTAAAGCAGGCATGTCAGAAAAAGAGCGTGATGAGTGGTTTGCTGAGCATCAAAAAATTATGGATGCTTTGATGGGGCAGATGATGGAAGAGCATAAAGTGAAATCATCATCCATGCCTTGTGACCACCATATGAAGTAAGCGATAGCTATATGACATAGTAAGATGAATGGGCGGTGATATTGGCCGCCCATTCAATGCTGTTAGGACAGCGCTCAATGTTTTAGGCTTTTTTAAATTAGGTATGTAATAATAAATACGTGAGAAAATTCATTAAAATTTTTGCTATTTGGCTTATTGCGATTGCTATCCCAGTGCAAGGGGTGGCATCGGTAGTCATGATGAACTGCGAGCAACCGGTCAGTCATCACAGCCAGAATGTCGCAATTAATCACCATCATGATCAGCACGGCGAACATGGTATGACAACAGAGCATTCTCACGATGCAGTCAATTCAATTGATCATGGATCACACGGCGCAGACAATAGTAAGCATGCTTGTGCCCATTGTGCCAAGTGTACCACTTGTTGTTCAGGCGCTATATTGATAGCCAACGCCGACAATCCATTTCAACAATTAAATGTTGACGAAGCTAGATCAAGTTACAACACACGGCCTTTCACAGGTTTCATTCCTTCCGGTCTAGAGCGACCTCCACGATTTACCCTTATTTAAATTGTTTTGTCGAATAGTGGCGAATTTGCATTTGCCTCTATTCGTACATTCACAGTCATTCTTAAGTAGATAGTTTGTAAAGAATGACTTTTCCGAAGTCATTAATTTGGAAAAACTAAATGAGGGGTTTCTATGAAATACATATTTTCCACGCGGCCATTGTCCGTGATTATCCGCCCATATTTGATGGGTCTAGTTACAGCGTTACTATTTGCTACAACTACAGTCTTTGCGCTCGAGGAGAGTGTAGCAACTTCAAGTAACGTTCCTTACCAATCGGCGTTCGATGACTATCGTGCTACCAGTGAAGACACCTTAACTGATTGGAAGGCTATCAACCAATCATCGAGTGGTAGCGGGCACACTGGTCACCAAATGCAGGGCATGCAACACGATATGCAACCCAGTGAAATGAACAGCGCCAAATCAACTATGGATCACAGTGGCATGGATCATAGCAAAATGGCCCACAATGACACGCAAGTGGATAGCGGTTCAAACAACACCATGGATCATGAGATGGCAAATATGAGCCATCAGCACATGAACCACCAGATGTCCGGCGAAAAATCGACTACCAGTCCCAGCAAAAAGTCAGACTCTGAAATGTCAGCAATGGATCATTCCAAAATGACTTCTATGGAACATCAGCATGGAACAAGTGATAGTTCTATGGGGAAAATGGATCACAGCAAAATGGCTAATATGGGCCAGCCAAGCAACTCTGCTGAGCAAAATGACCCGGAGGCTGCTCCGCATGCACACGACTCCGACAGTGGTATGCAAGGCCACGACATGACCGAGCCTATGCCGAGTATGGATAAAACGGCAGAAACATCAGCTGCAACTGCTCAATCGTTCAGCAAAGGCTTCAGCATTATTCCGAATATGCATCCTGCTGTTGTGCATTTCCCAATTGCATTAACACTGATTTCATTATTGTTTGGCTTGGGTGCACACATGCTTCGCAAGCACAGTGCCGTTCCTTTGTTGGCTGCTGCAGGTCACCTCACGTTATGGTTAGCGGCGCTAAGTGCTGTTTTTGCAGCCATATTAGGTTGGCTGGCATTTAACTCAGGTATGAATCACGACGATGCCGGGCATGCCGCTATGCTATTACACAGAAAATGGGCTATTCCAACTGCTTTTGGATTGGTAGTACTTGCAGGCTGGGATGTCTGGAAAACCCGTGTAAATCAAGTGATGCCTTTTCCAACATTGGCACTTCTGTTTGTATTGTCCGGTGCAATCGCAACCACTGCATGGCTGGGCGGGGAAATCGTATACCGTCATGGCATCGGCGTATTGTCACTCCCATCTAATGAAGGTGCTGGGCATAGCCATCAGCATAATGGCGCGAAGATGACTGAACCATCTAGCGGAGCTACAACACCAGATGAACATACAGGACATCAACATGACGCTACGCAAGGAGAGTCTCATGAACACTAATCAATTCCCTGTGCAGTATCGCACAATCGCCGCCTTGGTAAGTGCCAGCTTATTGTTAGGCGGATGCGCTACGTTTTCTAAAGATGGTGGTTTTGGTAATGTGCAGCAAACCACGCAACAACATATCAAGCAGGAAATCGCTTGGCCTAAGACGAAAGATGAGCAAAGCAAAGTTAATGATCAAGTAAACGCTTTGCTTGAACATAAGTTGGATGTTGAATCTGCTGTACAAATCGCCTTGCTCAATAATAAGCGATTGCAGGCTTCTTTCTATGAACTGGGTATTTCGGAAGCTGACCTTGTGCAAGCAGGTCGTTTACCGAACCCGCGATTCTCCATGTTGTACGCCAAGAATAACGGTGAATACAAGATAGAACAGGCGTTCACTTTCAACATCTTCTCTTTGATTACTATTCCTAAAGCGGTTGAAATCGAAAAGCGCCGTTTTGAACAGGTACAAAAAGAAACAGTGTTGGATGTTTTGAAACTAGCCAACCATACCCGTTTAGCCTACTTTGATGCAGTCGCCGCAACAGAGCTAGTAAGGTACAGCGAACAAGTGAGAGAAAGTGCGGAAGCTAGCGCTGAACTCGCGAGACGCATGTATAAGGCAGGCAACTGGAACAAGTTGGAGCAAGCCAGAGAGCAAAGCTTTTACGCAGATGCAGCATTGGACTATGCGAATGCTAGAAACAAACAGGTAAAGGCATACGAAGCTCTCGCAAGATTGCTGAGTGTTTCTTCAGATCAAATACGCTTGGTAGAACGCCTACCCGATTTACCAAAATCAGTGGAAGACTTACAGCCGTTTGAGAAAGCCGCCTTTGAAAATCGTCTGGATTTGCAAGCAATGCGCTTGGAAACAGACGCTCTGGCCAAGCAGCTTGGGCTTACCAAGACCACGCGCTTTATCAATGTGCTTGAAATAGGTCCAGCACGAGTACTTGAAGGCAGACGAGGTGACCCATACAAAAAAGGCTTGGAGATAGGCTTTGAAATCCCACTGTTTGATTGGGGCACTGCACGCGTAGCTAAAGCAGAAGCTATCTATATGAAAGCGGTCAATGAGACTGCACAGGTCGCCATTAATGCGCAATCTGAAATCCGTGAGGCCTATAACACTTACCGTACCAACTACGATGTCACCAAACATTTACGGGATGAAATCGTACCGATACGCAAAAAAATCTTGAGTGAAAATCAGCTTCGCTACAACGGCATGCTCACCAGTCCATTTGAACTGTTTGGTGATGCAAGGGCGCAGGTTGCCAGCGTTAAAAACTACATTGAAGCATTACGTGAATTTTGGATGTCCGATAGCACATTGCAAATGACGTTGATTGGCTCTAACCCTATGGAAGGACAATAATGATGAATCTATCAAACTTAAATCGACGCGGCTTTTTTAAATTGGCTGGATTAGGATTGGCAGGCGTTGCTGCTTCCTCAGTCAGTAAAGTAGCCATGGCTGCAATCCCTGAGATCGTCTCGGCTGAGGCAGCCAACACCCAAGCACCACTGCATCCAAATACTGGTAGGCCTTATAACCCAGTTGTAACGCTTAATGGCTGGAGTTTGCCTTGGCGCATGAATAAAGGCGTTAAGGAGTTTCACTTGGTTGCTGAGCCTGTAGTGCGTGAGATTGCACCTGGCATGAAAGCAAATTTATGGGGATATAACGGACAAAGCCCTGGCCCGACTATTGAAGTGGTGGAAGGCGATAAAGTAAGAATTTATGTCACCAACCGACTCCCTGAAAAAACCAGTATTCACTGGCATGGGCAGCGCTTACCAAATGGCATGGATGGCGTGAGTGGCTTGAGTCAACCTCCGATTGAACCAGGCAAAACGTTTATGTATGAATTTGAAGCAAAGCGACCCGGCACATTTATGTATCATCCACACGCAGATGAAATGCTACAAATGGCAATGGGCATGATGGGAAGCTGGATAACGCATCCAAAAAATCCGAAATTTATGCCGGTTGACCGTGATTTTATCTTCTTGCTGAATGCATATGATATTGACCCTGGTAGCTACACCCCAAAAGTGAACACCATGCTTGATTTTAATTTATGGACTTGGAATAGCCGTGCATTTCCTGGCATTGACCCTATTGTGGTACGCAAAAATGATCGTGTCCGCATTAGAGTAGGCAATCTGACAATGACAAATCACCCTATTCATCTGCACGGTCATGAGTTTGAGGTGACCGGGACAGATGGAGGCTGGGTTCCTGCTACTGCTCGATGGCCTGAAGTTACTACTGATGTTGCCGTTGGTCAGATGCGAGCAATTGAGTTTATTGCAAATGAGACTGGTGACTGGGCATTTCATTGCCATAAGAGCCATCACACCATGAATGCGATGGGACATGATGTGCCAACTTTAATTGGGGTAAAGCAGAACGACCTCATGAAGAAAATTGGTAATTTAGTGCCTGATTATATGCCAATGGGCGAAACGGGTATGTCTGAAATGACCGATATGGCAGAGATGATGGATATGCCTCTACCAGATAACACACTGCCGATGATGGCTGGTAAAGATCAGTTTGGCGCCATTGAAATGGGCGGCATGTTTACTACCGTCAAAGTGCGTGAGGGCTTGGCACGTAATGACTATAAAGACCCTGGATTCTATAAGCATCCAAAAGGCACTGTGGCACATGAAGTAGCAAATGACTTGCCCCCAATCAGAAGAGCAATACCGTCAAATACAGTGAATGAGGTTGAAGTGACCGTCAGAAAGCCTAACGGACATGCTGGGCATTAAGGCTTTTATTTAGTACGGCGGATTCAAGTTTGAAGTGCAATTTTGAATAATGTTGGTTGGGAGGGTGAGATGCAGTAGCATCGAAGCCTTTTTGACCGGCCAGTCGAAATTGCGGAGATGAACTACACACATATCACCCAAGAAGAACGATACCAGATTTACGCACTAAAGAAAGCAGGATTTAATCAAAGCAAGATCGCTGGAACCATCGGGCGCAGTCCATCGACTATCAGTCGTGAATTGAAGCGTAATCAAGGCTTACGTGGTTACAGGCCGCACCAAGCGCAAGTGAAATCGACTGAGCGGCGAGCAATCAATGCACGACGTATTGATGTGGCCATCTGGGATTTTGTACGAGAAAAGTTGTTAGAGGAATGGAGTCCCGAGCAAATCAGCGGTCAGATTGCCATCAGCCACGAAGCGGTTTATCAGCGTATCTATGCTGATAAACGGCATGGTGGTCTGCTCTGGAAGAAACTACGTTGCCAGAAGCAGCGCAAGAAGCGTTATGGCAAGTTAGACAGGCGCGGAGTGATTCCAGACCGGCTATCGATAGAGGCACGGCCTGAGGTTGTGGAAACGCGCAGCCGCGTTGGGGATTGGGAAGCGGATACGATTATTGGCAAGCACCATAAAATGGCGATTGTCAGCTTGGTGGAGCGTAAGACTGGATTGACGTTAATCCAGAAAGTGGCGCGTAAAACCGCAGAGGAAGTCAGTGGTGCGATGATCCGGCTGATGCGGCCACTCAAGGGGCATGTCATGACGATTACCAGTGACAATGGACGAGAATTTGCAGGGCATGAATACGTTGCAAGCGCGTTGTCTGCTGACTTTTACTTTGCGCATCCTTATGCTTCATGGGAGCGAGGCACTAACGAAAATACGAATGGATTGATTCGACAGTACTTCCCGAAAGACCGGGACTTTAGAACCATTACAGACGAAGAAATTGACACCGCAATGAGAAGATTGAATCACAGACCTAGAAAAAGGCATGGATTTAAATCCCCTCATGAGGTATTTTTAGAACTTACGGGCGTTGCACTTCAAATTTGAATCCGCCTACTAATTAAATCTCGTTCGGAGCAATTATGGCTAAAGAATGCTGTGATAGTGGATGTAACAGCAACCAGCTTCTAACACCAAGGTATCGCAAGATACTTTGGATTGCGTTGGTCGTTAATTTTTCTATGTTTTTAGTTGAGGTATTCAGTGGTTTCAATGCGCACTCAGTATCGTTAATGTCAGATGCCATCGACTTTTTTGGTGATGCCATGAACTATGGAATCTCATTGGCGGTGTTATCCATGAGTTTAATGTGGCGCGCACGAGCAGCTCTTTTTAAAGGCCTTACGATGGGCGTATTTGGCCTGTTTGTATTAGCAAGTGCAGCATGGTCGTTGATGCACGGAAAAGTGCCTGAGCCTTACACGATGGGTATTATAGGAATGCTCGCATTAGTTGCCAATGTAAGTGTTGCCATCATGCTATACGCTTACCGTGAAGGCGATGCCAACATGCAATCCGTTTGGTTATGTAGCCGTAATGATGCGATTGGCAATGTTGCAGTGATGCTTGCGGCTTTGGGCGTTTTCGGCAGTGGAAGTGCGTGGCCAGACTTGCTCGTGGCCGCGATTATGGCCAGCCTTGGAATCTCAGCGGCTACGCAAGTCATTAAAAAAGCGCAAGCAGAAATGCGGCTGTAGCATTAAGTTGAAGCTATTCTTGGTCGTCTTCTGCCCAGTTTTTTTGTGAGTACGCATAATTTGGAAACTCCTTGCTTAACGTGGTCGTCTGATTAAGTAACCGTTTCACCAATGTAACAAGGGTTACTAAATCCTGAGTGCTCTTAATTTCTATTGGTACGCAAATGTCTATGTATCGGCAATCCTTAAACCAGCTAACTGTCATAAATGGATAAATCTTAACGTCATTGATTTTGAAAAGTTTTTGCTCTTCAGTCTCAAGTAACTCATACATTCCAGGCTTGAGTAAACTATCCATTGTGTAACTAGCAACTTTTTTACGTGATTTCCCAATCTTCACAAATTGCGGCGTTGCATTTTCAAAAGCATGCTCATTGAATATGTCTAGTGCATTAATATTGTCGAAAGCCTTGGATCGAATAGTCTCTTTGTAGTACCAACGTGGATGAGACCATGAAACATGAACGCGATAATTATTCCGAATGAACGTAACATCATTCCACCATGAGAGTTTAGTCGCTTCCTCATTACCATAGTCATACTGAGGATTTATGCCTTTGTCGAAATGATCGCCATGCTGCCGACTGTGAAAATGTTTTGCAGATTGCCTGACAGATTGGTAATAAAGATTTTTCATGACTAATCACATAAAGAAAGTTGTTGATACTTGCGTATCTAGAGTAGTTTAAATTCTAATTGCTTAATTTAATAGGTGGGCGGTACTTTTAGTGCTAATGGGTGGCTTTTTTGAGAAGTGCTGAGTGGCTGTTTTGAAACGGTAATCGGTGGTTCTTTTAACGATAATACGCAACTATTGCTTTGGGCTAATTGTGGCAGGAATAATCGGCTGGTTAGTTGGGTGTTGGTGGGGGGTTGTTCCTTGCCACTAACATTACTTTTTTGTCAGCCCCACAGTCAACGAGTTTTTTCGCCTAACCCATCATTCAAGCGGGACGCCTAACGGCGCCCCTTAATTCAAACGTTGGGTGTCGGCTTTAGGCCGACTTCTGACTATGGCATGTTTATGATAACCGTCCGCTTTGCGGTGTGAGTTCAACCGGTCGATGCAACACACGTTTTGAATCTTTCTGCTGGGGTCTCGTAATTTAATGTTTTACGAGGTCTCTCATTTAGCTGTCTAGCCACTGCACTTAGTTTAGCTTGTGAGTGTACCGATAAGTCAGTGCCTTTTGGAAAGTACTGCCTTAACAAGCGGTTTGTATTTTCATTACTGCCACGCTGCCATGGGCTGTTTGGATCGCAAAAGTACACGTCAATATTCGTCTCCACTTTAAACCGACGATGATCTGCAAACTCCGTACCTCTATCCAGAGTTAATGATTTATATAACTCATTTGGGAGTTTCTTTGCTTGCTTGATTAAAGCAGATACAACGCTTTCCGATTTTCGGTCTTTGATTTTAGCTAACATTACAAATCGTGAGTGACGCTCAACCAATGTCACGATGTAGCTATTTTTAGACCCTGCTATCAAGTCGCCTTCCCAATGCCCTGGTATAGCTCGATCTTCAATGGTGGCTGGACGTTCACTAATCGAAACTGTATCTGTAATTTGTCCAAGTCCATTTCCTTTTAAGCTCGAATGCTTGGACCGACGCATAATACGTTTCGTCCTCAGGTATTGAATTAACTCCTTCTTCAATACACCGCGAGTCTGAACATACAAGCTACGATAGATGGTTTCATGTGACACTTGGTTATGCTCTTCTGTAGGAAACTCTCTTTTCAACCAACCAGCAATCTGCTGCGGTGACCAGTTTAATTGTAGCTTACATGTGATGGCTTTTATTAAACCTTGATTACATGATAGTTTGCAAAGCTTTGGACGTTTCGCACGATCCCAGGCAGCTTGGTCTGCATGTGTTGCGCGATATTGCTGGCAACCTTCATTTCGCTTTATTTCACGGCTAATGGTAGATGGAGAGCGTCCAAGTCGATGGGCAATCGAACGAAACGATTCTTGAATTGCCACACCTCTGGAAATTTCCTCGCGCTCTGAAAGCGATAATGCTAGATGTGATCTTACTCTTTGAGGGGGTCTAATCCCGCCCGTCACAGATAATATACCAGCTATTGAAGAGTGATTTCTGTCAAATAAACGTGCTATATCGTGTAATGAGTCACCTTTTTTCCACCGATCCCACATGATGGCTTTTTGTTCATCACTGTAATAAATTCTTGGTCTCTGTTTCATTTTTCAACACCTCATTCTTTTGTATAAGAATAACGTGTTGCATCGACCGGTTGAACTCACAGGATTTAGCTGACATCCTCAGTTATTTTTTAGCTATAAATCTAGGTTGTTTTAGGATTCACATATAAATTAAAATATGAATTAAATTCCATCTAAATTGAAAAGAGCTTATTTATGAACTCTGATATACCAACAACCTGGACCACAAAATTACTAGATGCTGGAGATGGATCTGGTGATGCAATACTTTGCTTGCCGGATGAACTAATAGAATTACTTGGATGGTCTATAGGCGATAACTTAACGTTAAATTTTGTTGAAGATGAAAATGCAGTAAGAATAGTGAAGACCTAAAGTCAAAGCCTACTTCAGTCCTCCATCACTAATGGCAACCCCATATCAATCCTAGCTAATCTCTGTGCGGTTTTGATCATGGATTCAGTGAAATTCTCAATCTCAGTATCTGCGAGTGATATCTGTTTATATTTCTCCAAAGCAGATTCAAACGAAGCCTCTTGAATATACACAATCAATTGCATATAGCGATCTCGTTGCTTGGTGTTCGTACTTTTAGTTTTCTCGCAATAGAGATTTTCTAGGTGCATTGAGAGATAGGCAATAAACTCCAGCTGAAAACTATTCTCTATATTAATTTTGTCCATGTAGCAAAACCTTAAAACTTGTTACGTGGATTTTCATACAAAATATCATGGATGAGCTCCAGCCTCAAAACAGGGCTATCTAGCTGCATCAATCGTTGTTTTTGCAGCAATGGTAAATCAAGTAGCTCTACCCATCGATTGGCAACCCATGCGGCATTTTCAAACTGATATGGCTGAATCACCGGCATATTTTCTGAAGCGACGCCGCTGGCCGGTAAAGAAGTCAATAAATTCTGGAGTGAGGTAACCACGCTTTCTAAATCTTCAGGGATTGCCGATTCAAGGTCATTTACAACATCTGTAACCTGGCCAACCACTAGACCATCTGCCTGCTGTATGTATGAGTCAATCTTTACTCGGTGCCTGCCTACGCAACGAATGTTCATCAGGCCTACTGTCGTGACGTCAGCTTCCACAATATCAACTAATGTCCCTATGTTGGCAAATGGGAAGTAGCCTTCTGGATCAGTTTCACCTTCAGGCATGACTGCAACAACTGCAAATGATGATTTATTTCGGAGACAAGTGCGTACCATGTCTAGATATCTTGCCTCGAAGATCCTAAGCGGTAGCAATCCTCCTGGGCAAACCACGACATTCAGTGGAAATAAGGGAAGTGTGTAAGGTTTCATAATCTGTAAGTGTATGACAATTTGAATGGGTCATGCGTTAGTTGTGTACATCCGATGTCCTGTTTTATGTATAATAATTAAAAAGAACGAACGTTCTTTTTGATGTCAGATATCAATTGATATTAAATACAAAGCCACTAAGACTCATGATTAAGCCAGCCATTCAATATGCAAACACCAACCGTTGAAAGATCCTACATTAAAGACTTTCTTGCCAGCTTTACGCGTAAGAAGCCTCTTATTAATCTAGATCCAGTCATTGAGTTTGAACGTCCTAAGCGAGATACTTTACCCGTTTCACTCAGTTTATATGCATCTAAAGTCTCTGCAGGCTTTCCATCGCCAGCAGAAGAGCATGTAGAGAAAAGATTAGATACGAACGACTATCTCGTTGACCAAAAAGAGGCTACCTTTTTTGTGACCATACAAGGACAATCAATGATTGATGTTGGGTTGCTGCCTGGTGATAAAGCTGTAGTTGACCGTTCTAAAACCGCCAAAGATGGCTCTATTATTTTAGCTGTGGTGAATGGAGAGTTCACCATCAAAACGCTCAGTTGTAGTAAGAATGGCACTGCACGATTGTTACCGGCTAACTCAACTGGCGCTTATTTACCTATTGAGATATCAGAAGAAATGCAATTTGAGGTGTGGGGTGTTGTCACTGGCTCTTTTAGAAGATTCGAATAACTGCTCACAATTTCTGTGGATAACGTTGTTGAATGGGTGGGGATTGCATTACTAAGTCTTTGGTGTAGCAATACAATGTGGGATGTATGAATTTTTAATCAGCACTGAAATAAAAAACCCAGCATATAGCTGGGTCTTGTCGTACCAAGAACAATGATTATTTGTTCATTACGTACATTGTTACTTCAAAGCCAAAACGCATTTCAGTCGCTGCTGGTGTTGTCCACATAATATTCTCCAAAGTGTTATCTGTTTTGAACTAACAATATGTCTGTTCTAGTGAATTCATTATGCGCTCACCTGATCATTCAGCACTATTGGTACTCATGATTGCACCCTCAGTAAAATCATGAACAGTGGATAACGTTACAAGCATTAATTGTTGTTACAATATTCATATGCAAGCATCAAACATCTCCGATCAAACCCGTCATATCGCCCTCATCGACGTAAATAACTTTTATGTCAGCTGCGAGCGTGTATTCAACCCTAAGTTAGTGGGTAAACCTGTCGTTGTGCTATCCAATAACGATGGCTGTGCGGTCGCACGTAGTAATGAAGTGAAAGCACTTGGCGTTGGCATGGGAGCGCCTTGGTTTAAGTTTAAAGATCTGGCCAAGCAGCATGGCATTATTGCCTTATCTAGTAACTATGCACTGTATGCCGATATGAGTAACCGTGTCATGAATATTCTGAGACACTTCAGTCCTGATCAAGAAGTCTATTCGATTGATGAGTCTTTCTTAGACCTAACAGGCTTTCATCGACGTGACTTAATGGAGTATGGCCAGTCCATGCGGCAACGTATTCTAAGTTGGACTGGATTACCAGTATGTGTCGGTATCGGAGCAACCAAGACCTTAGCAAAACTGGCTAACCATTGTGCAAAAAAGCGACCACAGTTGAATGGCGTGTGTAACTTCAATACGATGACCACGCATGACTTAGACCAGCTGCTATCTGAGATTGAGGTCGGTGAGATATGGGGCGTAGGACGTAAGCTTGCACCTAAGCTAGCGGCATTAGGTTATCAATCTGCTTTGGATCTAAAGCAAGCAAGCCCAGAAGCGTTAAGACAACAATTCAGTGTCGTCATGGAAAAAACCATTCGTGAATTAAATGGCACGGTATGTATTGAACTAGAAGAGATTTCACCTCCTAAGAAGCAAATCCTCAGCTCAAGAAGCTTCGGTCATCCAGTGCGCGATTACAACAGCCTGGCTGAATCCATCACGCTGTATATGAGTCGTGCAGCAGAAAAGCTACGCAGACAGCAATCCTTTGCAGGCAGTGCATATGTCTATATCCGAACATCTCCATTCAAGCCTGACGACCCGTTCTACAGCAATGGACTGACAATCCCATTACCAACGCCAACCGATGACACAAGGCAATTGGTGAATGTAGTGCTATGGGGCTTAAAGCAGATCTACAGACCAAACTTTAATTATGCAAAAGCTGGTGTCATGCTTTCTGAATTAGTCCCAGCCCAAGGGGTGCAGACGGATTTATTCAGTCAAATGCAAAGTACACTGAAATCTGATGCATTAATGGCAACGATTGATCAGATCAATCGCAAGATGGGTAAAGACGCAATCAAGCTGGCGAGTGAGGGGTTTAGAAAACCTTGGAAGATGAAACAAGAGAACAAGAGTCCTAGTTATACGACTAGGTGGGAGGGTGTGCCAGTTGTCAGATGAGGTATATTATTTGTGTAAGAATGTTTAATTCATGATACGTATGCGCATACAACGTTAAAATACCGCTACATTGATACCCAATGTTTTAACTTCACCTTAATTCCAATCTATTCGAAAGTAATGTCCATGATTAACATGTACAAACTCAATCAATACCTGACATTAGCCAACCAACTTACAAGTGTTGCGACTAAAGAGGAATTAGCTGAATGCGCGAGGTTACTTGCGATTAATGTTGCACATTACCAATCAGTGTATGGATCGCTTCCGTTAGATGAAACCTTGGAAATGGCCTATGCGGAAAACCCTAATCAGGCTCAGTTGGATTTAGTGGCAAGTGGACTAGAGACGATGGTGGGCGTGTTAGGTGGCATTGTGCAAGGTTTTGAGACTAACCCATCGCATTAATGTGTATCGCAAAATTTAAGAGAAAATTATGGCTAGACATCTTATCCCTCAATTATTACTCAGCATCGCTTTGTCACTCTCGACGATGGCTTATGCTGAAACCATTACGGGTCGTGTGGTAGGTGTTTCTGATGGGGATACGCTAACTATCCTTGATTCAACCAACACCCAATTTAAAATAAGATTGGCAGCCATCGATGCACCAGAAAAAGCGCAGCCGTTTGGTCAGCGTGGAAAGCAACAGTTGTCCGACCTCTGTTTTGGAAAGAGCGCCAGCATCCAAGTGATTAGCACAGACCGTTATGGCCGCTCAGTCGGCGATGTTGATTGCGCTGGCGTTAATGCAAATGAAGTGATGGTTCAATCTGGGCTTGCTTGGGTTTATCGTAAGTATGACAAAGGTCATGAGCATTTCTATGCGATTGAAGAGGAAGCAAGGAATACCAGACGTGGCCTTTGGGCTGATGATAATCCTACCCCGCCTTGGGAATGGAGAAAGTCTAAGCGCAATCATTGAAATGATGGTGACTAACTCAACTTAAGTAAACATTAGTCTTGAATCATGACTAATTTATAGGTGGCTTTGAGCCAACTCACTCAAACTTTAGAGTTAAAGTTATATGACGCCGCCATCACTTATTGCATTGAGTATTCTTTTAACCTCTAACAGACCTGACTCAGATTCAACCATGGATATTGGCGTAGACTTCAACACAAAGTTTTCAGAATGGAGCCATTTTTCAGCCATCTCTTTTGAACCAAAAGTTTCAATAGCAATAGCATGCGCTTCATCAAGGCGAATTTGTAAGGCGGATTTTGCTTTCATTTTTAGCCCCACAGACAAAACTTAAATATTTACTATTATAAATAGCTGCATATTGATGAGTAAGTTGTCTCTTATAATTAAAACGAAGAAAGAACAACGGCCACATGAGTGGCCGTTGCATGCGAGATTCTCTCTGTGTTTTACACATAGCCACTCCAGGTGACATCTAGCTTCCTAGACGGCGCTACGTTATTACACTCGCTCAACGTAACCTTGTCATATGTAGTACTAATTATAAATCAATGATTAAAGTATTGATATAGAGTGACAAATACTCAGTAAATTTGAGAATTAAGTGCAATACTGAGTATTCCAGTCGAACAAGCAATCTCTATTATTTCAAAATATTTATTTTACGAGAACAATTATTCAGTGACTCGCAAAATGGTTTCAATGTCGTCTAAGCGGGACTAAGCTGCCGTTCAGTTAATCTTTTCTGATTTCGGCAATCGGCCCAAAGCAGACGTTCATTTATGAAACGCGACTGGCAGAAACGCGGAACAACGCCGACATTAAACTTTCGTAAACTAAACAAATAAACGCTTTTGTGGATTTATAACTTTAATATTTCAACCTTAGCGCATTTGCAATTACTGATACAGAGCTCAAACTCATGGCGAGTGCCGCTATCATCGGTGAAAGTAGCCATCCAGTAAGTGGGAAAAGTAAGCCCGCGGCCAAGGGAATACCGAGCGAGTTGTAAACAAAGGCGAATGTCAGGTTTTGCTTCATATTGATTATTGTCTGCTCAGAAATTGCTCTCGCTTGCGCAATACCGCGCAGGTCACCTTTTACAAGCGTTACTTGGGCACTATTCATTGCTACATCAGTTCCTGTTCCCATCGCAATACCCACATTAGCTTTTGCCAATGCTGGGGCATCATTAATACCGTCTCCCGCCATTGCAACGATTCTACCTTCACGTTGTAGTTTATCTACCAATGCTAATTTGTCAGCTGGTCTGACCTCCCCATAGACCTCACTAATACCCAATTTAGCAGCTACAAATTTTGCTGTAACTAGGCCATCACCAGTAGCCATGATGACACGAATGTTAAAAGATCTAAGGGTATTCAAGGCATCTAATGAACTAGCCTTAATCGGATCAGAAACAGCTAATAAACCAGCCACTTTTCCATCCACAGCCAACACCATGACACTTGCACCTTCCGCCCTTAAATTTTCAGCCTGTAACTTTAGCTCTTCAGGTGAAACTCCAATTTGTGTCATCAGAGCACTGTTTCCTAATGCAAGCGACTTTCCGCCGACTACACCTTTTACACCTATGCCAGAAATTGAGTCGAAGCTTTCTACTTTTTCTAGCCGGAGTTTCCGATCACGAGCTTCTTGCAAAATAGCATCGGCCAAAGGATGTTCGCTCCCTTGATCTAAGCTTGCTGCGAGACGAAGCACTTCCTCTTCCGTATACCCTTGATTTGCAAATACTCGATCAAATCGTGGTTTACCTTCGGTTAGCGTTCCAGTTTTATCAACAATAATGGTGTCTATTTTTCTGAAATTTTCAATCGCTGCTGCATCGCGGAACAACACTCCTTGAGAGGCTGCTTTTCCTGTAGCAACCATAATTGACATTGGTGTTGCCAATCCTAGCGCACATGGACAGGCAATAATAAGCACAGCAACAGCATTAATGAGCCCGTATACCCAGCTTGGCTCTGGGCCAAACACGCCCCACACAAAAAATGTCAGTACCGCGACAAGTACGACTGTTATAACAAAATACCCTGCAACATGATCAGCCATGCGCTGCATAGGTGCTCTTGATCGTTGCGCTTGCATAACCATTTGCACAATACTTGAAAGAACGGTTTGAGTTCCCACTTTTTCAGCCCTTAACACTAATGCACCACTTGTATTTAATGTTGCTCCTATCAGTTTATCTCCTATGCGTTTTGTCACTGGAACAGGTTCACCTGTAAGCATAGATTCATCAACTGCGGTAACTCCCTCAATCACAACTCCATCAACAGGTACCTTTTCACCTGGACGGACGCGAAGAGTGTCGCCAACATGCACATGCGTCAAGGGCACATCCTGCTCCGTACCATCGGTATTAATTTTACGAGCTGACTTAGGTGCCAAACCCAGTAATGATTTGATAGCTGCAGATGTCTGTGATCGTGCCTTAAGCTCAAGGACCTGACCAAGTAAGGTAAGTGAAATGATGACTGCAGCGGCTTCAAAGTAGACAGACACTCGGCCCATATCGATAAATGAATCTGGGAAAAAATCAGGTAATGCTGTAGCTACTACACTGTAAATAAATGCAGCTGAAGTACCGATACCAATCAAGGTCCACATATTAGGTTTACGGTTAATTATTGATTGCATGCCTCGTTGGAAGAAAGGCCAGCCTGCCCATAAGACAATCGGCAAAGAGATAATGAGCTCGATCCAGCTTTGCGTCGCCATCTCAAACCACTGTAGCCTGTGACCTAACATTGCCAAAACTGTAACAACAGCGGTTAATGGCAATGTCCAAAAGAAACGCCGTTTAAAATCTATTAATTCCGGACTTTCACCTTCCTCAAGACTAGGCAGCTCTGGCTCCAATGACATGCCGCACTTTGGACAGACGCCAGGAGAGTCCTGCCGTACTTCGGGATGCATCGGGCATGTATATATAGTCCCTTTGGCGCTTAATTCAGCTGAAATTTGGCCATCATTTACAGGTTGAGGTTGATGATATAGCGCTGGATTTTCTAGAAACTTACCTTTGCATTTATTGCTACAAAAATAGAACATTGTTCCTGCATGCTTTGCAGAATGTTGTGACTGGTCAGAAACATTCATTCCACAAACTGGATCTTTCATCGTATTAGTATTGTTGTTCATATCCATAACCTTCGCTCCTAGGACATTTGATGCAGATGAGCCAAATATCGAAAAATGATTAGTATCCAGCCACGCCCTTTCTTCAATCAACAGGCTTTATATTGATGACTAATGGGGATTCACCTTCTACTTTTACGAACTCAAAATCAACTTGATCTCCAACTTTAACTGTATCTAATAGTGACTTATCAGCAACTTTAAAGAACATAGTCATCCCTGGCCAGTTTAGCGCTAGAACAGGCTCGTGCTTTAATTTAACTTTGCTTAACTCAGCATCCAGAGCTACTACTTCGCCTCTTGCAGAATAGCTCTTTTGTATCTCTTTACTTGGGTGATGTGCGTCATTAGCTAATGATACTAAAGAGGCTAAACTCAAAAATGTTGTGAATATAACAATTAATATTTTATTCATTTCAACTCTCCTTTTAAGGATATAAAAATTTATCGCAATGGTTGAAACCCAGCATCAGATATTGCTTGAATAATTACTGCTTCAGGCATGGATGAATTAATACGTAATGTTTTTGTGGATAGTTCAACATCAATCACCGCCAACGCGTCTATTTGTTGAATGGTTTTTTTGATTGTATTAACACAACCTCCACAGTTCATATTTTGTACTCTTAATATATACATAATAGGCTCTTCTTTATAGAAAATGTGAATGTACAATCACTCTAAAGCTTCCAACAATTGTAAGGTCAAGCGTTTTTTATTGAATTACTTCTTGACCTTACAATAGTGGAAAACATTAGCATTGTTAGGGTAAATAAATTCAGTAATAAACATTTAGATTAATGATGAGTTTCAGTCCCAACTTTATAGTAAGGATTTTTTATGGATAATGACTTTTACAATATTGGAGAAGCGGCGAGTGCTTCTGGCATATCTGCAAAAATGATTCGTCATTACGAGAAGGTAGAGCTTCTTCCAGCTGCATCAAGAACGATTTCTGGGTATAGAACCTACAACCCGCGTGACGTTCATATGCTGAGATTTATAAAGCACTCTAGAGACTTAGGATTTTCAATTAAGCAAATTGCAGCATTGTTAAGCTTATGGCGTGACAAGAACCGCTCAAGCAGAGAGGTCAAGTCATTAGCCATCAAACACATTGAGGTGCTAGATCAAAAGATAAAAGAGTTGAATGCGATGAAGTCTGAATTATCACACTTAGTAAAATGTTGTCATGGCGATGAACGCCCTGATTGCCCGATACTCGATGAGCTGGCAATTGACGAAATATGAGTCTAACTTAACAACTAAAACGCAAGTCATGAGCTAGTTGATTAACATCAATTAAATTTAAAATAGTTGTGTAATAATAAATACGTGAAAATGCTTTATTAAACTAACTCTCTGCTTTGCGGATTTTCTGCCATTCGTAATTATTAAACGAAATTCCGCATTGAGCAGCATGTGGTCGCAGCTTTCAGCCCAAAGCAGACCTTTAATCCTGAACCAACAGAAACTTGTTGAAACAAGTTTGAAGTGATATAGTAAATTCATAATGAAATGTTTTCGTGCAATAGCTATGGTTTTGATTCTAGCGCTGGCTTCAAGTCCAGCGTTGGCAGCTATTTGTTCGACTAGATGTGCTTCCCATTCCATCATTTCTTCTATGCATTCAAGTAACATGGCCGGTATGAAAAACTGTCATGAAGCCTCCGTGAGTAAAGACAAGCACAAATCAAGTAATGAACATAAATCTTGTGCGATGGGTGCAAGCTGTCAGTTCGTACAAGTTACAACAATCGAATCGCCCACTAAGTATTTCCTCGCTGTTTCTGCAACAGCATCATTCCCTAGTTTTGTTTCATCCGAAAAGTCCGTAGATCTATCCCCGCCGTTAAAACCTCCAGCTTGAATTGTTGCCATTAGGGCGTAATTACGCCCTAAATTTGCACATTTAAGTTTAGGAGAGCTCTCATGAACGCCCCCAGATTGGCTTATACGCCAAAAGTAATATGCATGTGGTTTAGCATAATGGTGGTGTTGGCATTGTCTTTAAAAGTTGGTTCTGCGAAAGCAGAAGAGCCACTGACATTAGCTGAAACCATACAATTAGCCACACAAAGCCAGCCTTTGCTGCAATCACTTGATGACGCAGCGGCTTCGTCACGCCAAGCGGCCATTGCAGAAGGTCAGCTACCAGACCCTAAAGTCAAACTTGGCGTTATCAACCTGCCCGTTACAACAAGTGATGCTTTACGGTATAACCGTGATGACCAAACCATGGTCAATGTGGGAATCTCGCAAGACATCATTCCACGAAAGAAACGTGAGGTCGCTTCAAACCGGATGCTGGCAGAGGCAGATCAGTTTCATACTGAACAAATCGCGACTGCTAGAACTATTGAGCGCGACGTCGCTTTGGCTTGGTTGGATGTGTATGAGGCGCAGCGTAAGTCGGAGCTTTATCAGCGCATGATTGACGACATGGTAGCTGCACGCAAAGTGCAGGCTGCGAGTGTAAGTTCAGGTGGGGCTAAAACCAGTGATGTCTTGCGTATGGACACACAAATATCCATGACCAATGAAAAGCGTATCTTTGCTCAGCGCGACGAACGTAAAGCGCGAGCTGCATTGGCACGCTGGATAGGTAAAGCAGCATCGCGTTCAATCTCTTCTGAACTGCCAGTGATAACGAATAGCACAAGCCATGACGCCTTCCAAACAGAAATAGATCAGCACCCGTTATTACGTAATGCCGTGCAATCTGAAAAAGTCGCTCAGCTAAACGTAGATAGTGCCCAAGCCAATCTTGAGCGCAACTGGGGCTGGGAAGTTGGTTATGGCAAGCGGTTTGCCGATCGTAGCGATATGTTGAGCTTTCAGGTATCGATTGATCTGCAATTGGACCGCGCTAATCGACAAGACCGCCGCACTGCAGAAAAGCTGGTACTAGTCGAAAAAGCACGCAAACTGACCGAAGACAGGCGGCGTGAACTCTCCTCTGAACTAGAGAGTGCCATGGCAGACGCTGAAGCAGCTGATGCACGTGAGAACGTGCACATCACCAAACTTATCCCTAATGCTGAAGCAAAATTAAGTGTTGCCCAAGCCGCTTATCAATCTGGCAAACAACCACTTAGTGATGTCTGGGACGCTCGTAGAGATGTTCTGGATATCGAGTTAGACCACTGGACAATTTTGACAGACAAGCAACGCGCTGCAGTCAAAATTGGCTATTTATTAAATGATAGCCGTCTATTTAAACAAATTGAAAAGGAATAAATCATGAAAACAACACAAATCTTAGTATTAGCGACATTCTTAGTAACAGTAGCCGCTTGCTCTAAACAAGATAGCACTGAAACCACCAGCCAAGCACCAAAAGCGGCAGCGCCTGCGATGGAAAAGCCTATGGAAGCAAAACCCACGGTTATGCTTCCGAATGAGATTGACCCTAAAGATATGAGTGGTAACAACGTTGAACAAGATGCTAGCGGTAAAAAAGTCCTGTATTGGGAAGATCCAATGGTACCGGATAGACACTTTAGCAAATCAGGTCAGTCACCCTTCATGGATATGAAGCTATCCCCCAAATATGCTGAGTAACCTTGCGCAAATTTTAAGGAAATAAAATGAAACGACTCCATTTAATAATAGTTGTAATTTTACTCACACTATTTGCAGGATTAGGTTGGTTTTTGGGGCAAAGATCCGCGCAATCGCCTATGGGTAGCAATACACCAGCCAGTGATCCAACGATGGCTCAATCCATTAATGGAGTCGTTCAAGATGGCAGCGGTAAAACAGTTAAATACTGGTATGACCCTATGGTGCCAAATCAGAAGTTCGATAAGCCTGGCAAGTCACCCTTCATGGACATGATGCTAGAACCAAAATACGCCAATGAAGGCAGCAATGGTGAAGAAGGTGGCGTAGCCATTTCATCGCAAACCGCCCAAAACCTGGGCATCAGGATTGAGAAGGTATCCATTAAAAGTTTTGGTGAGTCACTCTCTGCTGTAGGCCGTATTGAACCTGATGAACGACGCTTTTACGCGGTGCAAACCCGCATCCCAGGGTTTGTAGAACGCTTATCTGTGCGTGCTGTAGGTGACCCAGTAAGCAAGGGTCAGAAGATTGCAGAGATATACGCGCCTGATTTATTGGCAGCCCAACAGGAATATTTAGCCTTGTTGGACTTAAGCGGTGTAGATAGAGATAACTCACTTAAACAAGCTGCACGTAATCGACTCAAATTACTTGGCATGACTGAAGGTGAGATTGCTGTCATTACGAAGTCGGGTAAATCTAGTCCAAGATTTGGCGTATATGCGCCGGCATCGGGAATCGTCACTGAGCTAGGTGTGCGCCAAGGTGGTCAATTGATGGCTGGTAGCTCATTGGTACAAATTTCCGACCTCTCCCAAGTATGGATGATTGCAGAAGTGCCTGAGCGTGATGCCGCCAGATTGAAACTAGGGATTACCGCAGATGTGCAGTTACAAAGCTTGCCTGGTGAAGTATTCAAAGGCAAAGTCGGATATCTCTATCCGATGTTGAACGACAGCTCCAGAACCTTGCAGGTGCGTATCGAATTACCTAACAAAGGTAACCAGTTACGCCCCGGCATGTATGCCAATGTCGAATTCACAGGACAAACTCACGAAGCTCTATCTGTACCTACCGAAAGCGTTATCGCGACCGGTAAGCGCAAAGTCGTGATTGTGAAGGAAGTGAATGGTTATCGTCCGGCAGAAATTAAAACAGGACAGGAGCTAGATAGCCGTACTGAAATTTTAGCTGGTTTAGCAGAAGGCGAAGATGTCGTGGTTTCAGGCCAGTTCCTAATTGATTCTGAGGCATCTCTGTCTGGTGTGTTGGGGAGACTTTCCCAACAAGATAAATCATCGGAAAAAACAATGGGCCAAAGCGGCGAGACACAAATGCCTAAAGGCAAACCCATGACAGCTGAGAAAATGCCTAAAGGTCGTGGCAAAGTGATTGACGTTGATCCTAAATCAAATCATGTCACATTGAATCATGAACCCATCGCCGAAATTGGTTGGCCATCCATGACCATGGGGTTCAAGGTCAAAGATAGTAAACAACTCAGTCAACTTAAAACCGGTGATGAAGTCGAGTTTGATTTAAAAGCTGAAGCGTCAGATAAGCCTGACATGCCAGCGCAATACATGATTGATCGCATTGAGAAAGCGCCTTTGGCGAAAGGAGCTAAACCATGATTGCTCAACTCATACGCTGGTCAGCCAATAATCGCTTGCTGGTGTTGCTGGCGACTCTTATGGTGATCGCATGGGGAATATTCGCCATGCTTAAAACGCCTTTAGATGCGATTCCTGACTTGTCCGATACCCAAGTCATCATCCGCACTCAATGGCCAGGTCAGGCACCGCAGATTGTTGAAAACCAACTGACCTACCCACTTACTACTACCATGCTATCTGTGCCTGGTGTAAAGGCCGTTCGTGGATATTCGTTTTTTGGTGATTCCTTCGTTTACGTTTTATTCAATGATGGTACCGACCAATACTGGGCACGCTCCCGTGTGTTGGAATATCTGAGCCAGATTTCTTCAAAGTTACCTAAAGGCGCAAACCCTAGCTTGGGGCCTGACGCGACAGGTGTGGGCTGGGTGTATGAATATGCCCTAGTCGATAAAAGTGGTAAACACGACTTAGGAGAATTGCGAGCACTACAAGACTGGTTCCTCAAGTTTGAGTTGAAGACTATTCCAGGTGTTGCCGAGGTTGCGACATTGGGCGGCATGGTACGTCAATACCAAGTGCAAGTTGATCCGGATAAGTTGCGCAATTACCGCATACCGCTATCAAAAGTCGTGTCCGCAATTCAATCTGCCAATCAGGAAACTGGCGGTGCAGTCGTGGAAACCGCTGAAGCAGAATACATGGTGCGTGCACATGGTTATCTCGAATCTTTAGAGGATTTCCGCAATATCCCACTCATGGTGAGTAATACCGGTACACCGATACTTTTATCTGATGTAGCGCATGTACAAATTGGACCAGAATTGAGACGCGGTGTTACTGAATTAAATGGTGAAGGTGAAGTCACTGGTGGCGTGATTGTGATGCGTGCAGGGCAAAATGCACTGGAAGCGATTGATGCGGTGAAAGCCAAGCTTGCGACTCTCAAGAAAAGTCTACCTGAAGGTGTAGAGATTGTGACGACCTATGACCGGTCGCAACTGATTAAACGTGCGGTTGATAACCTCACGCACAAACTGATCGAAGAGTTCATCGTGGTGGCCTTGGTTTGCGCAGTATTTCTGTGGCACTTCCGCTCCGCAATGGTTGCGATTGTGGCTTTGCCTATAGGCGTATTAGTCAGTTTTATCGTCATGTACTATCAAGGGGTCAATGCCAATATCATGTCGCTAGGAGGCATCGCGATTGCGATTGGCGCGATGGTGGATGCAGCCATTGTGATGATAGAAAACGCACACCGGCAGCTTGAGCATTATAAGAATGAGCATGGTGAACCGAGCAATAGTCAGCGTATTAAAGTGATTATTGATGCAGCCAGCGAGGTTGGACCGGCATTGTTCTTCTCCTTGCTGATTATTACTTTGTCGTTTATTCCGGTGTTCACATTAGAAGCGCAAGAAGGCAAGTTATTCGCACCTTTAGCCTTTACCAAGACGTATGCTATGGCCGCTGCCGCAGGGTTGTCAGTGACACTAATTCCTGTGTTGATGACAATCTTCATTCGTGGGCATATTCGTCCTGAACATGACAATCCACTCAATCGTGGACTGATCGCCATTTATAAACCACTACTCAGTAAAGTCTTGCATTACCCAAAAGTCACATTAGGCGTCGCATTAATTCTAGTGCTCATTACGCTATATCCTCTGGGGAAATTAGGTAGTGAATTCATGCCACCATTGGATGAAGGCGATTTGCTCTATATGCCAACAGCATTGCCAGGACTCTCTGTTTCTAAAGCGTCAGAGATATTGCAGCTGAGCGATAGACTCATCAAAACTGTGCCCGAAGTGAAGTCAGTGTTTGGTAAAACCGGTCGTGCTGAAACAGCGACCGATCCTGCGCCACTGGAGATGCTGGAAACCACCATTCAATTTAAACCACGAGAAGAATGGCGTGCAGGCATGACACCTGAGAAGCTAGTCAAAGAACTTGATGCACGACTCAAAATTCCAGGCATGGCCAACGTATGGGTGCAGCCGATTCGCAACCGTATCGATATGCTATCTACTGGTATCAAGAGTCCGGTTGGCATCAAGATCGGCGGTGCTGACTTAGCTACGCTTGAAAAACTAGGTGAAGAAGTCGAACGGCTCATGAAAAAGGTACCTGGTGCCAGTTCGGTGATTGCTGAGCGAGTCACTGGTGGGCGTTATATTGATGTGCAAATTGATAGGCTAAAAATCTCACGTTACGGCTTAAATATTGATGACGTGCAAATGTTGGTATCAACTGCGATTGGTGGCGATAACATTGGTGAAAAGATTGAGGGCTTAGCCCGTTTCCCAATCAACGTCCGATTCCCTAGAGAGCTACGCGATTCTGTAGAAAAGCTTAAATCACTTCCTATCATCACTCAGCAAGGCGCGACCGTGCCTCTTGGTGAGGTTGCAGAAGTCAAAGTGACCGATGGGCCACCCATGATTAAAAGTGAGAATGCACGGCCCAATGTCTGGGTCTATGTGGATATTCAAGACCGTGACTTGGGTGGCTTTGTGAAAGATGCAAAAAAAATATTGGATAAAGAACTACAGCTACCAGCTGGCTATTCGCTTGCATGGTCAGGGCAGTTTGAATACTTTGAACGTGCTTATAAACGTTTAAGTTATGTAGTGCCAATGACACTTGGCATTATCTTTATCATGCTGTTCCTGGCTTTTAAGCGTATTACGCCAGCGTTACTCATATTAGGTAGTTTGCCATTCTCATTGGTAGGTGCAGTTTGGTTCCTGTACTTCTTAGGGCACCACTTCTCGATTGCCAGTGGTGTGGGCATGATTGCTTTGTCTGGGCTGGCTGCTGAGTTCGGCATCATTATGCTAGTCTATTTGGATGATGCGATTGAACGTTATCGAGCCGCCGGAAAGCTAAACAATAATGAAGATTTGTATGCTGCACTAATTGAAGGGGCAGCACTGCGAGTCAGGCCCAAAGCCATGACTGTGGCAGTGATTCTAGCTGGTTTGATACCTATTTTAATTGGTACTGGGACTGGTTCAGAAGCGATGAGCCGTATCGCAGCCCCGATGGTTGGGGGCATGCTCACTGCGCCGTTATTGTCATTGTTCGTATTACCGGCAGCCTATATCCTTATAAAGTGCAACTACGCAAAACATTAATCAGGACCAATTGAGAATTACTTTCATTCTGATATACTAATTTTAATGATTAAATTCTTTCTAAAATTCTTGATTGTAGTATTTCTCATGGAGTCTACATGGGCAGTAGCAGCACAATACTGCCCGCATGAGCTTGGATTGAAGGTTCATCATTTAGGGCACCACTCTAATAAGCAGGTAAGTAGCAATAAAAAGCAATTTGAATTGCCGGCTATCGGTGCCGATCACTCAAAGTCTGATACAGATAATGATTGTCCGTATTGTCATCTTGGTTCTATGAAGTCTATGGTTTCTATATTGTCACTACCATCGGCTATGACAGAGAGCATGACGATTATTACCGTTGTTTACTCTTATGCTGACGTCACTCCGCGTCATCCTGATCGTCCTAATTGGCTTGCCGCTGTTTAATTCAGCGGGACCTCAAACCTCATAATTTATCTAGCGTAAAGATTAAAGTCACTTCGTCTCGCTGAATTCATCCTTTTAATTTTGGAGAGTTCGATGCGCATATTTTATATATTTTTCATTTTTCTAATATCAGCCTCATCAGTGGTTAAGGCTGATGAGAGCACTTCAGGCTCAGCCCTGATGGAGCCTACAGGCAGTATTACCTTAACCGATGCACTTCACCTAGCATTAAGTGCTAATCCTGACCTGTCGGTTGCATTGCGAGAGCTTGAGGCAATAGCTGGTGTTAGGATGCAAGCTGCTACAAGGCCGAATCCCTCGATCTCTACATTGATGGAAGATGCTCGTAACTCAACGCGGCAAACCACCATATTGCTAGAACAACCTATAGAGATGGGAAGTAAACGCGATAATCGCATTAAGTCTGCAGACATTCGATATGATGCGGTGAATACGGATATTGCTATCAAAAAGTCTGAAGTCTATGCCAATGTACAAGCTGCATTCTATAGTGTACTGGCAGCCCAAGAGCGACTGAGTCTGGCTACTTCTTCACTGGATGTTGCGAAGCAAGCAAGAGAGGCTGCATCAAAGAAAGTACAGGCAGGAAAAATATCGCCTGTAGAAGAAACCAAATCAAAGGTTGCAGAGTCCGGCATTAAAATCGAAGCGAATCAAGCAACGAGTACACTCAATACAGCACGTAAGCGATTGGCTTCGTTGTGGGGTAGCCCTTTCCCAAAATTCATGCAGACGGTAGGCCAGATAGAGAATATTCCTGCGATACCTTCACTGCAAGAACTCTCAAACATGCTGGACAATGCACCTTCTATTCAACGTGCAAAACTTGAAATTGATGTCCGCCAAGCACAAGTCAATATCGAAAACACTAAGCGCACACCAGATTTAACGTTAAGTATTGGCGCGAAACGTAATGAGGAGCTTGGATTAAATCAAGCGGTATTAGGTTTCTCCATACCCATTCCAGTCTTTGACCGTAATCAAGGCAATCTGCAAGTAGCGGTGAGTCGCACAGATAAAGCTCGTGACGAACTGGTGGCATTTAGAGTTCAGCTGGAAACTCAACTGGGAGGCGCGTACGAGCGGCTAAGTACAGCGCGGCAATCTGTTGATACCTTGCAGAAAGAGATTCTACCTGGTGCGCAAAGTGCTTTTGATGCCGCCACCAAAGGTTTTGAATTTGGCAAATTTAACTATCTAGATGTACTTGACGCACAGCGTACTTTGTTTCAGGCTAAGTCACAGTACATCAATGCATTACTAGAAGCACATCAGGCATCAGCTGATATCAAACGCATCCTTGGTGATGCCATGCCTGACATTGCGGTAAAGCCTTAGGAGGCAAACATGACAATATACTCAAAAATAAAATCTGCACTTTCAAGTAAGCAATCGTTATTAATCATCATCGTTATCTTAATCGGCATCATCTTAGGTAACTTGATTCTGCAATCCAATAAGCCAAAATCCGGTGAAGAGGAAGGTGCAGAACAATCGACCACGCATGAAGAGTTGGATGGTCACCAACATGAGGAGCAAGCAAAAGAATTACCTAAAGGCCCCCATGCCGGCAAAATATTTACCCAGAGTGGCTATGGTCTCGAAGTAGTCATCAGCAATCAAAAAGCTACACCAGAGTTCAGAGTTTATACCTATGAAGATGGCAAGCTACTTGATCCTGCCACATCGAACGTGACGTTTACTGTAAATAGATTAGGCCGTAGTCCGGAAAAACTCACTTTTGTAAAAGAGGCGGATTATCTCAAAAGTATGGAAGCCGTTGAGGAACCACATTCATTCAAAGTCAGCATTGATTCTGAGCATAACGGCAAACACTATCAATTTGCTTACGCGCAGATTGAAGGCCGCGTGACCATGACAGATCGTCAATTGACCCTGAATGGAGTGGAAATACTCACAGCGGGCCCTGCACGCATCAAAACAACCTTAAATTTAATAGGTGAAATCAAACTGAATGCAGACAAGAGTGTCAGGGTCGTGCCTAGGCTGAATGGCATTGTGGAGTCCGTATCGGCTAATGCTGGCGATAAAGTGCGTAAAGGACAGTTGCTAGCAATTGTTTCAAGTCAAAGTATCGCTGATCAACGCAGTGACCTGATGGCTGCGCAAAAGCGGCTAGATCTAGCGAAAGTGACCTATGAGCGCGAGAAAAAGCTTTGGGAAGAGAAAATCTCAGCGGAGCAGGATTATCAGCAGGCAAGACAGGCTTTGCAAGAAGCTGAGATCAATCAGCAAAGGGCAAAGCAAAAGCTACAGTCTATAGGGGCTAATCTAGGCTCAGGAAGTAATCTAACGCGTTATGAGATTAAAGCGCCTATTGATGGAGTGATTACCGATAAACAAATCTCAGCAGGGCAGGTATTAAACGGCGATGAAAGTATTTTTGTCGTGGCTGACCTTTCTACGCTATGGGCTGAAATGACCATTTATGCTAAGGATGTGGGTGCAGTCAAAATCGGCCAGAAAGTAACAGTGAAAGCGAGCGCTTTCGAAGCTCAAACTACAGGCACCGTTGCCTATGTTGGGGCATTGGTGGGTGAGCAATCTCGCACTGCAATAGCACGAGTTGTACTGAAGAATGCTGACAAAGTATGGCTGCCAGGCATCCCAGTGAACATTGAATTACAAGCAGATGAAGTCGAAGTGCCGCTAGCAGTGTCTGTTGAGGGCTTGCAAAGCATGGATGATGGCAAAGTCGTATTTGGTCGATATGCAGATCTATTTGAGGTTCGTCCACTGACACTGGGGCGAGGTGATGATAAATACGTAGAGGTTCTGAGTGGGTTGAGTGCAGGTGAAAAATATGCAGCCCAAAATAGCTATCTGGTTAAAGCCGAACTAGGCAAAGCCAGTGCGACCCACGATGATTAAGGAGCCTAACTATGTTTGATAAACTCATCCATTTTTCTGTCAACCAACGTTGGCTCATCATGCTGTTGGCTTTGGGTATCGCTGCCTTAGGGATATTCAGTTATCAGAAGTTACCGATTGATGCGGTTCCAGATATCACTAATGTTCAAGTGCAGATCAATACAGTAGCCGCAGGTTATTCACCTTTGGAAGCTGAACAACGCATCACTTTTCCAGTGGAAACCGCAATGTCTGGGCTGCCTGGTTTAGAGGAGACCCGTTCCATTTCACGTTACGGTTTGTCTCAAGTGACGGTAGTGTTCAAGGAACATACGGATATCTATTTTGCCAGACAGTTGGTCAATGAGCGTATTAGTCAGGCCAAGGAAAAACTCCCTGCAGGTATTCTTCCTGAGATGGGACCGACTTCTACTGGCTTAGGTGAAATCTATATGTGGACAGTGGAAGCTAAAGAGGGAGCATTGAAAGCCGATGGTACCCCCTATAGCCCGACTGACTTGCGTGAGATCCAAGATTGGATCATTAAGCCGCAATTACGCAATGTGCCTGGTGTTAATGAGATCAATACGATTGGCGGTTATGCCAAGCAATATCAAGTGTCACCTTATCCTGACCGTTTAGTCGCACATGGCTTGGCATTAAAAGATGTCGTTGAAGCGCTGGAAAATAATAATGCCAATATGGGTGCAGGCTACATAGAAAAATCAGGTGAACAATATTTGATTAGGGTTCCTGGTCAATTATCATCCATGAGTGATATCAATAATGTCGTGGTTTCCACCAAGCTTGGTATCCCTGTACGCATTAAAGATATTGCCGAGGTTCAGCTTGGTAAAGAGCTGCGAAGTGGCGCTGCCAGCGAGAATGGTGAAGAGGTAGTGATAGGCACTGTTTTCATGTTGGTTGGAGAAAATAGTCGTACCGTTTCTGCTGCAGTCGATAAGAAAATTGCAGAGATAAACAAGACTTTGCCGACTGGTGTTGTAGCTAAAACAGTCTATGACCGCACCATCCTAATTGATAAAGCAATCAATACGGTAAAAAAGAACCTGTCAGAAGGTGCGCTGTTGGTAGTGGCTGTGCTGTTCCTATTCTTGGGAAATATTCGCGCTGCCGTGATAACAATGCTTATTATTCCATTGGCAATGCTATTTACCTTTACTGGTATGGTCACAGGTAAGGTCAGTGCCAATCTTATGAGTCTTGGAGCATTAGACTTCGGCATCATTATCGACGGCGCTGTTGTTATCGTCGAGAACTGCATGCGTAGGCTGGCACATGTGCAAACTACGTTAGGTCGTACCCTGAGTCGTGACGAACGCTTTCAGGAAGTGTTCGCAGCCGCTAGAGAAGCCAGAAGACCTTTGATCTATGGTCAGATCATTATCATGGTGGTTTACTTACCGATATTTGCTCTAGCAGGTGTTGAGGGCAAGATGTTCCACCCTATGGCCTTTACAGTAGTGATTGCCTTATTAGGTGCCATGTTACTTTCAGTCACTTTCATTCCAGCTGCAATTGCGATATTCATCACTGGCGCTGTGACCGAAAAGGAAAATGTATTCATTGCATGGGCTAAACGTGCCTATGAGCCGATTTTTCATTGGTCAATGGGCAATAAAGCTTTGGTGCTTACGATTACACTGGTTTCGGTCATTCTGAGTGGGTTGATGGTGAGTCGTATGGGTAGTGAATTCATGCCTAACCTGAATGAAGGCGACATCCTATTGCAACCTATACGCATACCGGGGACTAGCCTGTCTCAGTCTTTATCAATGCAAAGGGAAATTGAGCATACAGTAATGCAGTTCCCACAAGTAGACCGGATATTTTCTAAATTAGGTACCGCTGAAATTGCTAGCGACCCGATGCCGCCGAGTATGGCTGATAATTACATCATGCTCAAACCTAAGTCAGAATGGCCTGATCCGAATTTAAGCAAAAATGAATTGATTGCAAAAATTAAACATGCGGTCGAAGCCGTTCCTGGTAACAACTATGAAATTACCCAACCGATTCAGATGCGTTTTAATGAGTTGATCTCTGGGGTACGTAGTGATGTAGGAGTCAAAATATTTGGTGATGATATGGAAACCTTGAATCATACCGCTGAAAAAATAGCAGAGACTTTAAGCACAATTCCAGGAGGTGAAGATGTGAAGGTAGAACAAACCACAGGTTTGCCTATCCTTACCGTGAATATTGAGCGTGAAAAGATTGCGCGACTCGGCATTAACATTGCTGAAGTGCAAGAAGCAATATCGATTGCTATGAACGGTAAACAGGCTGGTGCTATATTTCAAGGCGACCGTCGGTTTGATATCGTTGTGCGCCTCCCAGAAAATCTCAGGGTAGATATGGCCGCGTTCAAGCAAATACCGATTCGGCTGCCAGGAAGTAGCGACAATTCAAAAGCTAACTATTTGCAACTAGGCGAAGTCGCAACACTTGATTTAGCACCTGGCCCAAACCAGTTCAGTCGTGAAAATGGAAAACGTCGCGTAGTTGTCACAGCCAATGTGCGAGATCGTGACATTGGCTCTTATGTAGCTGAGGCTCAGCAACGTATCGAACAGGAAGTCAAAATACCGTCTGGGTATTGGCTAACTTGGGGCGGTACTTTTGAACAACTGCAATCAGCCACTGCACGATTAGAAATAGTCATCCCTTTAGCGTTATTGCTGGTTTCAATATTGTTGTATTCCATGTTTGGCAACTTTCGCGATGGGCTCATTGTGTTTACAGGTATTCCGTTCGCACTCACTGGCGGGGTATTGGCCTTGTGGCTAAGGGGTATACCACTCTCCATATCGGCAGGTGTTGGGTTTATTGCTTTATCAGGCGTAGCGGTATTGAATGGCTTAGTGCTGATTAGTTTTATCAAAGCGCTTCGTGACGAAGGAAAACCATTATTAGAGGCAATTCAAGAAGGTGCTTTAACTCGATTGCGGCCTATTTTAATGACCGCACTAGTAGCGTCGCTTGGGTTTATTCCGATGGCCATTGCTACCGGCACCGGCGCTGAAGTTCAACGCCCATTAGCTACTGTTGTAATCGGTGGAATATTGTCATCAACGTTACTAACTCTACTTGTGCTGCCTTTGTTGTATCAACTTTTATATAGAAATAAAGAGAATTGATATGACGCTATATTTCTAACAATTGACTAGGACATATCAAGGGTTGTGAATGTCCGCTTTGGGCCGAATGCCGTAACTCAATGAGGCTCCTTCATTAGTTATGCATGATTTTTCCTTAAGTCACCAAATAATATAGGCTACGTTGTGGCCTATATTATTTGAGTAACGTGTGGCGACTCGCCGATAATGTTATGTGTTTGGAAAAAATAGGTTGGTTTTGACAATAAACAATGTCGGAATTCAGCAGGAATAGATGTCGGTTTTGGATAGGAATACGTGGCAGTTTTAATAAAGAATACGCACGTTTCTTTCAAATGGGCTGTTAATTATCAAATTTAGAAATTATTTGTAGTTGCGTTTTTTTGTTATTGCGATACCAATTATTTTTTAGGGAATAAACAAGATTTAACGTGCTTCCAATATCAAATTCAATTTCGGAGCCATCCTGAACCGCATTAAACCAAATCGCATCTTTTGTGTTCGCACCATCCCATAGCGATAGTTTTAGATGGCTTCCATCGCCTAGAGTTTGAAAACTCCTGATTTCAAACTTGCCCTTAAAAATAGGAGATGGGAAATCTCTTCCCCACGGCTCTAATTTATCGAGTTCGTTTAATGCATCAATATCGCTTATTCCGACTGGTAATTCTCCATCAACCCATACTATTGGTTTTAACTCTTTATCTCCAATCTGAGCATTTACAGCCTCTTCATAAGCAATCACAAAACTATCAAATGAAGAAATTAAAATTGATCCGCCTCCAGCGCCTATGTGGCCACCATGACTTAGAAGTAACTCTGGAAACTTTTCACTAACATATGACAAAGCTTCTTTAACATTAAAACCTGTAATTCCACGAAACGATCCAGATGCTATCTTTATATTCTCTGGTGAAGAGCCGTTTTTAACTCCAGCACCTTTTGGGGAAAAAATTGCAGCAGGCTTTCCGAAAGCCTCTACCAGTCTGCTTGCTGTAATACCATGAACCCCGCTATGACCATCTTCCAAGAACAAAACAATTGATTGGCCTTTCTTTTTACATGCTTCTGGAACTGCCTTTTCTCTTAACTTTTTCTCAATTTCTTTTCTTAAGGCATTTTCATTCTGTAACTCTTGCCAATATTTTTGAGCCTCAGTTTTGTTTTTCGACGTAAGAAACTTAAAACCCACTTCCGCCCAATCTAGTCTACCTGCAGCCGCCACTGCAGGAGCAAGTCGAAATCCGATGGTTTCTGCATCAACGGGGCCGTGAAGATCTGCACAAAATACTTCCCAGCAAGGTCTGGTTTTATTATTAATCAATTGCAAACCACGTTTAACAAACGTTCTATTAATAGAAGCTTTATTCGGCCTCATTGAAACGCAATCTGCTATCGTAGCAACCGCAACATAATCCAAGAGAGGTGCAAGGCTTGCAATCTTTTCTCTAACTCCTTCTTGAATTAAAGCAGTTCTCACTTTTGCCATGGTTAGAAATGCTACCCCAGCACCGCATACATGCTTATCGTAATTTGAATCAATTCGAATTGGGTTAACCACGGCAATCGCGGACTGAGGTGGGCCATTGGCTCCGATTTCATGGTGGTCAGTCACGATGACATCAATCCCGGCTTCTGCTATCTTTTTTATTCGTGGTTCGTCACTACTACCCTTATCTGCGGAGATCACTAGGCCTGGCTTAATATCAACTATTCGTTGAGCAACGGGCTCAGTAATACCGTAGCCTTCTGTGAGTCGATGACTGGTTACGACATTAACCAAGGAGGGGCTAACCTTGAAGAAATCAATTAACGCTGACCATAAAACAGCCGCGGAACCTGTACCATCCATATCATGGTCGCAAACTAATACTATTTTCTCTTCGTTTTTGATTGCTCGTACAATTCTAGTTACTGCAATATCCATATCAGGTATTGACGATGGGTCTTCAATATCTGCTAGTTCATTTGAATAAAGCGATTCAACATTAATGAATTTGTCCAGTCTTGATGCCAAAATTTTGGCAAGCCATTCAACTGAACCGCTTTCAATGAGGGTTGTAAAAACAGTCTTATCAATTTCACGATTTTTAAATATAGGTTTTGGTGGTTTTAGCATTTTTGTTTCTTTTCTTATATTGATTCAAAGCTCGCAAGCGCTGAAGTGATTTATCTCTTCTTAGTATAAGAACTTATAAAACATTAGCCACAAAAGATTCCATACTTCGTTATAGATATCTCTTTTCAATATAATTTAACCTTGTGTTATTTCGGGCTAACTATATCCGATGTGCTATCCAAATCTTCTTCAAAAGCACCTATAAATTTATGCAACCTAGTCGAAATCTCGATAGAGGAGCTTCCAGTCTCTAATTCTGCCTGTAATTGCTTCAGAGTTCCCTTAAAGGAATCTATGATATTTCTAGTTTTCACAATGTTGTATGTGTTTTTGAAATGAGTAGCTTCTTCAAAAGCAAGATTTATATATACGTCGAGTGAGTTAAGACTAGTATGTCCGGTCCATTGCTGAACTTTTTGTTTTATTGATTCTATATCGATTAGAGCGCGGCGAAAGCTATCTGTATTTTCAAATTCATGCTGTTCGATTAATGCCACAAACAGCTTAGTTATAAAACGATGCCGAAACATGTGAGGGCAACATTTTTCTTTTATGCCAGCCGCTTTCGAGAGTGTAGCAATTTCTTGAGTAATAGTGTTCGGCCGTAGTTTCCTTCCAGTCGTTTCACTAATTAGCAAATACCCATCGTCATTTCCATGTCCACATGTTGCTCGAATAATGCGGCGCCGGTTTATTTCAATGAATTCAAGTAAGAAGGCTACATCATGGCTCGCAATTGGAATATAGCGATATTCTTCTTTTGCCGCCCTTTTCTTCGCAGTCATCAATTTAAGCATTGGCTCATTCATTTTCGATGCTTTAAGCACGCTATCACATGTTATTGCAGCCAACTCTGAACGACGCCCGCCCGTAATTTCTAGAAGTTTCAACATAACGTAGCGTCGTTTACGCTGAAATATAGACCCACTAGCTTCACTAGCAATCTGGCGTAGTTTATTAAGAGCGTCTGTACTAATTGGAAGTCTTTTATTTTTTGGATCAGCTATTGGGAAAGACCTGTGATACCAGTATTGTCTAGTTAGTTTGATGGTACCTTTTCTTCCTCTCCCCTGCTTGACTTCAAATTCTTTTTGTTCTGCGCAAATTTGCCCCTTGGGACCAATAAAACTTTCGTCTTGATATAGTCTTCCGAAACTTGCTAGAAAATCAAGACAATTACGCCCGATTGCAATTACAGCGTTTGCATCTCTTGCATGAACTTCAGGTTGGGATGCACTCCTCTCACCTTGAAGTAGTTTAATGAACAAGGAAAATTGATTATCAGTCAATCTAGCTAGATCAATCTTATTTTGGAAAACGTAACGCAGAAGATGACTAATGTTCGTAGCGTAGGTAAGAAGTGTTCCGCCTCGATTTTTTCTCGACAGCCCCCTGTGAAAAAGATCGAGCATATAAACATTGGCAGGAAAGCACCATGTACCATCCGGCCACATAATCATCGGAATATCCGCTGCTTCTCTAGTAATCACACGGTGTTGCACATCGATGTGGGATGGCAACTCATAATCTGGTGCCGTAAGAAAATATAGCTTAGATTTAGTCCTCATGAAGTTTTACCACATTTGTGTTCAAATTATTTTTTCTGAGGGAAAGAATGTCCAACAATTCCCTTTGTTCCTTCTTGCATAGCGCTTGTATAGAGGGGTCTGCCAGGGAGGCATAGCGGGCACCCTGGCGGAGCGATTTTTCAAACGCAAGTGTCAGAAGTAACAGGTCATTTCTAATGGATTGCTTTTCGGACTCCAATTCTTTAATCGTCAGCAAAAGCCCCGCTTTTGTTTCTTTATCTGGTTGGTTGTTTGTATTGGCCTTTTTCTCCACGGCCAATAATGCATTTACTCTTAGCTGGTCAAGTGCCTCATACCCACCATCAACTACATTTGCTGCTATTCGCTTTTGAGTATTAATTGAATCGCCACCAGTTTTGTAGACACTAATCAGCCGTTTTTCTGAATTGATTTTCGTAGTCTATCGGAGATAACAAGTTATTGGAATTGTGACGTCGTTTTGAATTATAGA
>Ga0208117_100155_pt1 | contig 41143 bp, 32 predicted proteins | sample LakWasMet26_LOW6_2_FD_183870 | JGI IMG/M metagenome (GOLD analysis project Ga0208117, IMG submission 183870) | Freshwater sediment methanotrophic microbial communities from Lake Washington under simulated oxygen tension - Sediment Metagenome... | ecosystem: Environmental > Aquatic > Freshwater >...
GGTCGATCTCCTCGGCGGCAAGATCTCCGTCACCAGCGAGCCCGGTCGCGGCACTTCCTTCGTCTTCACGATCCAGGCCGGCGAAGGACCCTCCCTTGAAGAGGACACCGCCGCCCAGCAGACGACCATCGACCTGCGGGCCTGCCACTTCCTCGTCGTGGACGACAACGACATCAACCGCCGCATCCTCGAGCGACAGCTCACCCACTGGGGCATCAAGGTCACCTGTGTCGCCGGCGGACCGGCCGCCCTCGTCGAATTCGAGCGCGGCACGGTGTTCGATCTTGTCCTGCTCGACTATCAGATGCCGGAGATGAACGGGCTGGAACTCGCCTCGTTCCTGCGCAGCCGGCCCGACCTGTCGGTTCCGTCCATTATTTTGCTCACCTCGAAGGGCGGGCTCGACCGGAACCTGAGCCCGATGGTGACTGCGCAGATGACCAAGCCGGTGAAACCGCGCGAACTCTACTCGGCCATCTTGCAGGTGTTGAAGTTCTCCTCGGCCAAGATGGTGTCGCCCGCCCAGCTGGCCCCGATCTACGACCGCCAGTTCGCCACGCGCCACCCGCTGCGCATTCTCGTCGCGGAGGACAACGTCGTGAATCGCAAGGTCATCCTCTTGAGCCTGGAAAAGCTTGGCTACCGCGCCGACATGGCCGCCAACGGCGTGGAGGCGCTCCAGTGCCTCGCCCGGCAGCCCTACGATCTCATTTTGATGGACATGCAGATGCCCGAAATGGATGGATTGGAGGCCACCCGGCGATTCCGCCTGCTGGTTCCGTCCGACCAGCCGCCGTACATTCTCGCCCTCACGGCCAATGCGCGGGTGGAGGACTACCACGCCTGCATCAATGCCGGCATGCATGACTTCCTGACCAAACCCCTGCGCATCGACGACCTGATGGTCGCCCTCCTCCGCGCCTACACCTGGAACCAGGCTGACAACCGTCCCACCGTCCGCGCCTGGCCCGAGCTCGCGGTCTGAGCCGCCAATCATCCGGTTGCGCCCGGCCTCCGGGGCAAGAGCCCGGGATCACTCTGCAGCGCTTCCCGTCATCAGCGGCTAGCGGCACCGAGCGCCCTTGCGATGACAATGGCGCGCGACGAGTCCGACCGATTGGACCGGCCCAAGACCGGTCCAACTCGCTGCGGTCACTGCACCGTGATCGGGAAAGTGTCGAACACCGCGATGGTGCTCACCGTGTTGTCGTGGGAAGTCACCGCGTAGCCGACGTAGAGGTTCGCCGCCATGGCGACCGTCTGCGTGCTCAACACCGTCCACGAGATGCCGTTGGTCGAGTAGGAGGCGGTGAAGACCGAGCCGCTGCGCGCCAGTTTCAGCCATACCGGGGCACTCCCGGTCGCCGTGGCGTTGGTCACGGTCGTGCCGCCGACACTGGCGCGAGTCTGCAGATTGACACCCTTGGCCGGGGTCGCGAACAGGAAGACGTTGCGCGCATTGGTGCCGAGGGTTTCGCGGAACATGACGCCGGCCTTGGCCCACGCGTGCGTATAGTCGACGCTGGCCACGCGGGTGATCATCACGCCGTCGCCGGTCCAGGGCTGATAGACGTAGCGGAAGGAATCGGCCGTGCTCCAGATGTCCGCCCCGGAGCCGCTCACCGTGATCATGGTCGGGCCTTCGCTGCCCGAGCCGGCCACACCGACGCCACCGATGTCGGCGCGCACCCAGTTCACCTTCGGCGGCGGCGTTGTCGCGCTGACCGGGTTGGAGAATGGCGAGAACGTCGTGCCGAGGAACGCCCGCACCCGATAGGTGAACTTCGTCGCATCCGGCAGACCCGCGTCCGTGTAGGTTTTGACATTGGGTCCGACGGTGCCGGCGGTGAGGAAAGAGCTGTTGTTGACCGAGTACTGGATCTCGAATCCCGCCTCGTTGGCCGACCGGTCGTTCCACGCCAGCGTGACGGCTCCGCTGCTGGTGGTCGCCGTGAGATTGTCCGGAGCCTGCGGGGCCGCCCCGGTGCCGAGGTAAGTCTGCTCGAACACGGCGATCGTGCTCACCGCATTGTTGTGCGATGTCACCGCCAGACCGACATAGAGGTTGGTTGCCATCGTCACGGTCTGCGCGCTCAGGACTTTCCAGACGAGCCCGTCGGCGGAGTAAGAGGCCGTGAAGAAGTTGCCGGCCCGCTGCAGTTTGAGCCAGACCGGGGTGCCACCGGCGACCTTGTTGGGCGTGGTTGTTACCGCCCCGGTGCCACTTCTGATCTGCAAATTGTAGCCGTTGCTCGGCGTGGTATACACGAAGGTATTGCGCGCATTGGCGTCCAGACTCTCACGGAACATGATGCCCGCCTTCGCCCAGGTGTGGGTGTTGTCCAGACTGGCCACACGGGTGATCATCACGCCGTCGCCACTCCATGGCTGGTAGACGTAGCGGAAAGCGTCCGCCGTGCTCCAGATGTCACCACCCGATCCACTCACGGTGATCATCGTCGGTCCTTCGCTGCCGGAGCCGGCCACGCCCACGCCGCCAATGTCGGCGCGCTGCCACTTGACGACTGCCGCCGGGGTCGTCGCGCTGATGGTGTTGGAGAAACCTGAGAAAGTCGTCCCGAGGAACGCCCGCACCCGGTAATAAAAGGTCGTGGCGTCGGGCAGGCCAAGGTCGGCATACGCGGTGATGTTGGTCCCGACCGTGCCCGCCGGCAGGAAATTGATGCCATCAAGCGAGTACTGGACCTCAAAGCCGGCTTCATTGCTGGACTTGTCCGCCCACCCCAGCGTGATCACGCCGTTGCCGGCCAGGGCCGTCAGGTTAGTCGGGGCGTTGACGGTGATCGGCACATTCACGGTGAGCACCGCGCCACTGCTGGTGGTTGCGCCGACGACGTTCGTCGCCACGACCCGATAGGTGCCGGCGTCGGCGACGGTCGTCGTAGACAGGCTGTAGGTCGCACCCGTCGCGCCGAGGATGTTCACGCCGTTCTTCTGCCATTGATAGGTCGGCGACGGCGTTCCGCTCGCGGCGGCGGTGAAAGAGACTCCCGTCCCCGCGGTCACGGTCTTGCCGGCCGGCTGGGTCGTGATGACCGGCAACGTGTTGATCGTGAGCAAGGCTCCCGCACTCGTCACCGAGCCGACTGAATTGGTTGCCACCACCGTGTACGTGCCGGCGTCGGCGGCGGTCACGGAGGCCACCGTGTAGGTCGCCGCCGTGGCCCCGGCGATAGGAACTCCATTCCTGCGCCACTGGAAGGTCGGCGCCGGCATTCCCGTCGCCACCACGGTGAAGGTCACGCCCGCCCCCACGACCACCCCCTGGCTGGCCGGCTGCGACGTGATCACCGGAGCCGTGGCGATGGCGACCATCATGACCGCGCTCTCGGCGGTAGCCGAGCCCGCTGAATTGGAAACCACCGAGTGATACACGCCCGCATGGGCCGGCTGGACATTGCTGATGGTGTAATCCGCCCCCGTGACGCCGCTCAGGAGCGCACCGTCCTTATACCATTTATAAGCAAAAGGCGCCGTGCCGTCGCACGTGGTCGTCAGCGTCACCGACTGACCGGCGAGGACCGTCGCCGAAGCCGCGTGACTGGCCGGAACTGCGAGCAAGACGGTCGTGAGGAGAATGAGAGCATGAACGGTGGAGAGAAACTTTGCTGTCTGCATGTCGATGGCCGGTTGTTCGACGCATTGATCCGCAGGTTCAACCTGAAGTGTATCGATCTCCGGAAGCTTACAGCTCCTTTACGACGGCGATTGCCCGCTGGAGAATCGCGCGCCGCGCGACTCCGTTTCCACAACAGATTGGCGCCGATGACATCTGCGCAAACGTGCGCGTTTCTCAACCGCAGCAAGTCGTTGATTTCGCTTTCCGTCGCGCGTCCTCACGCAGATGCAGACCAACCTCAATAGCGTGACCTTCGCCAATCTCGCTCCGGCTCCCAACCCAAGACCAGGAAGCCGGGACTCAAGACCCGATCCCAGCCCCACCCGCCATGCCCGAACCGGCCACTACCCCAGACCCAAGAACCCAGATCCCAGACCCCTTGCGAGCGTCCGCGAGCATCCTCCCACCTTTAGGCTTCCCCTCGGGCTCTTTCGCCGCCTAGACCTGTGTTGCCCATGGCGAAACGCAAGCCCTCCAAGAAGAACGAACAACCGGAACTCCCCCTCGACGCCGCGCCCGAGGCCCCCTCCTCGGCAAGTGACAGGATCCCGGAGCGTTCCGCTCCCGAGCCTTCCGACACTACTGACAGCTCACTGCCTACTGCTGACACTGCCGAGCCGCCGCCGCCCAAGCGCCCGAAAGGCCAGAAGGTCCAGGACGAGCAGGCCCCCTTGGCGCAAGCCTATCGCAACTGGTTCCTCGACTACGCCTCCTACGTCATTCTCGACCGCGCCGTCCCGCACATTGACGACGGCCTGAAGCCCGTCCAACGCCGCGTCCTCCACACCCTCTGGGACATGGATGACGGCCGTTTCCACAAGGTTGCCAACGTCGTCGGCGCCACGATGAAGCTCCACCCGCACGGTGACGCCTCGATCGGCGCCGCCCTCGTGTCCATCGGCCAGCGCGCCTGGCTCATCGAGCCGCAGGGCAACTACGGCAACCTCCTCACCGGCGACGATGCCGCCGCCCCCCGTTACATCGAGGCCCGCCTCACGGCTTTCGCCAAGGACGTCCTCTTCAACCCGAAGACCACGCCCTGGCAGCTCAGTTACGACGGCCGCAACAAGGAGCCCATCACCCTCCCCGCCAAGTTCCCGATCGTCCTCCTCGAGGGCGCCGACGGCATCGCGGTCGGTCTCTCGACCAAGATCCTTCCGCACAACTTCAACGACCTCTGCCGCGCGGCGATCAACCACCTTCAGGGAAAAACCTTCCGCATCCTCCCCGACTTCCCCACCGGAGGCACCGCCGACTTCTCGGAATACAACGACGGCGAACGCGGCGGCAAGGTGAAGGTCCGCGCCAAGATCGAGGAACGCTCAAAGTACCTCCTCGCCATCACCGAGCTCCCCTACGGCGTCACGACCACCTCCCTCATCGAGTCCATCCTCGCCGCCAACGCCAAGGGCAAGATCAAGGTCAAGCACGTCGACGACAACACCGCCGACAAGGTCGAGATCTTGGTCCACCTCCCGCAGGGTTCCGAGCCCGACAAGGTCATCCAGCAGCTCTACGTCTTCACCAACTGCCAGGTGCAGCTCAACCCCGCCGCCTGCGTGATCGTCCGCGATCCCAAGACCGGCCAGGACAAGCCCCACTTCCTCGGCGTCCGCGACATCCTCAAGGCCAGTGCCGAGGCCACCAAGGAACTCCTCAAGCGCGAACTCGAGATCAAACTCGGCGAACTCGAGCAGCAGTGGCACTGGGATTCCCTGGAGCGCATTTTCATCGAGGAGCGCATCTACCGCCTCATCGAAAAGTCCAAGACCTGGGAATCCGTCCTCGCCGAGATCCGCGGCGGCCTGAAACCCTTCATCAAGGATCTTCGCCGCGAGGTCACCGACGACGACATCACCCGTCTCACCGAGATCCGCATCAAGCGCATCTCCGCCTACAACCGCTTCCAAGCCGACGAGGCGATGAAGAAGATCGAGGAAGGCATCAAGGAGACGAAGGCCAACCTCAAGAAACTCACCGAGTACGCCGTCGCCTGGTTCGAGATGTTGCAGGAGAAATACGGCAAGGGCATCAAGCGGAAGACCAGCTACGACGAGATCGAGCAGATCGACGCCGCCGCCGTCGTCTCGGCCAACCAGCGCCTCTACGTCAACCGCGAGGACGGCTTCATCGGCCTGAACTGGCGCCAGCACGAATTCGTCACCGAGTGCACCATCCTCGACAGCGTCCTCACCATCATGAAGGACTGCAGCCTCAAGGTCTCCAAGGTCGCCGACAAGACCTTCATGGGCCGCGATATCCTGCACGTCGCCATCTGGCCCAAGGAAGGCGACCAGAGTTACTACACGATGATCTACCAGGACGGCGAGAGCGGGAAGGCCTTCGCCAAGAAGTTCCAGATCGGCGGCCTCAGCCGCGACAAGCTCTACCCCCTGGCCAAATCCGAGAACTCCAAGATCGTCTGGCTGGACATCCAGACCAAGGAAAAGGACATGCCCAAGAGCGTGCACATCTCCCTGGACGGCCGCAGCGGCGCCCGCGTGCGCGAGCTCGACTTCGACCTGTCTGGTATTCCAGTAAGCACCCGGACATCGAAGGGTCTCACGGTGACCAAATGGGCCATCAAAGAAGTCAAAGTAAACGACCTCTCTTTGAAATAACCTCTGGCCCTTGGCTCCACGCTCCTTGCTCCTCGCTCATTCGTGGGCGATCAAGGAAGTTAAGGTCAACAACCTGTCCCTCAAGTAGGTCCGGTCTCCGACCGGACGCTCGGGCCCCGCGTCCAAGCACTGCCCCAAAATTGGGTCGTCGCTTGTCGACGGACCGCGGCAGGGCAGGATCTCCGCATCCCGCCTTGTGGATGGCCCACACTCGCCTAGCCATAACACTGCGGCGGCTGGTCCCTGTGGGCCGCGCACCTAGCGGCGTCGCACGCCGCTCGCCGCACAACGCCACGCCTGCCGTGCCATAACACCGTGACCGCTGATCCCTGCAGGCCGCACCTCTCCCCCTTCCCCTGGAGGGTCGGTCTCCGACCGACCGCGCCTCGGTAAGCCGCGCCATACATCCCCTAGGCCCCATTGATCCAATCCGAGTTAATCACAGAAAACACCGAATACACGGGAGGAGCTCCGCACCTCCGCTCCGAGGTAGGTCCGGTCTCCGACCGGACGCTTGCGCCCGTGCCTGCCAAGCAATGCCTCTTGCTTCCCGCTCCCATCTCCCCGCTCCCCGCTCCCTTCTCCCTTCTCCCTTCTCCTTCTCCCGCTGCGAGCCCGCAGCTTTCCTCTCGCCAACCACCCGTTTCCGGAGTCCTTTTCCGCCAGCGCCGGACCACCCACCCGCCGCGCTGACCCGGATCTGTAGCTCAGTTGGATAGAGCACTTGGCTTCGAACCAAGGGGCCGGGGGTTCGAGTCCCTCCAGATCCACCATCCTTCGCCAAGCAGAGCGAGGACGAAGGATGCCCTCCGTAGCCTTAGCGTAGGTCCGGTCTCCGACCGGACGATCGCGCCCTTAACCCCCAACAGCCCTTCAGCCAGCCCACCCCTCGCCGGCGAACCACTGCAGGTCGCGAGCTCCCCTCCACTCCAAGGTGGATGGCCCACGCTCGCCGAGCCATAACACAGTGACGGCTGGTCCCAGTGGGCCGTGCTCGTTGCGGACAACAAATCCTGAGCCATAACCCCGTGACTCCTGATTCCTGTGGGAGGCCCTCATCGGTGCCGGCCTCGACGGCTGCCAGGCCTGGCCTCCACCCGCCGCCAAATTGGCTTGAGACATTCGGGACCGGCAGGGGATGTTAGGTCAGTGACGACCAATCAACCAGCCGGGTCCGCCCGTCGCCGACTTTTCAGGATCATTGCAGTGACGCTCCTCCTCGTCGCCGTTGGGATCGTGGCGTGGATTGAATTCAGTCCTCCCCGCTTTGATCACGATCGGGTCTACCGCATCGGCTACGGTCAGGACGCCCCGCTGCATTTCCAGAACGCGGACGGCCAGCCCGCCGGACTGGCGGTCGATTTGGTGCAGGAATCGGCCCGCCGCCAGGGCATCAAGCTCGCCTGGCATCACCTTGAGGAAATGGGCCAAAACGATATCGACCTGTGGGTGCTCAAATCAGTGATCCCCGACCGGCCGAGCACACTCTATCATACGGAACCGTATCTGCAGGCCGAATCCTGCTTTCTGGTGCGCGCTGACAGCCCCGTCCGTGATCTGCCGGATCTGCTCGATGGTCGCATCAGCTTTGTCAATTACCGCATCCATCGGGATACCCTGCCGCGCCTGCTTGCGTCCTTTAAACCGGTGCCGACGGAGAGCAGCCGCGACGCCGTTGATGCCATGCTCTCCGGACGAAGCGACGCCGCCTACATCGACCAGTACACGTTGTTCGCCACCCTGTTGGACGGAGAACAAGTCGCCTTGCGCGTACTGCCCACTCGCTCACCAACCCGCAACATGGCGCTCGGCGCCCGGAAGCCGAGCGCCGCCGTGGCCGATGCGATCCGGAGTGGCATGCAGTCCATGGTCGCGGATGGCAGTTTGGAGAAGCTCATGCAGAAGTGGATCTTCTTCCCCAACATGACCGCCAATATCATCGGCGACATTGTGGAGAAGCAGCACCGTATCCGCTGGCTGTGGACCGGCGTCACCATCCTCACCCTGCTTCTCCTGGTGGCGGTCGCGCTGGCCGTGGTGGCGCAACGGCGCAAAAGCGAATGGCGCCGCTCGCAGAAGAAATACCGGGAACTTCATGAGAGCATGACCGACGCCTTCGTCCGCTTCGATCTGGACGGCCGGATCAACGACATCAACCCGGCGTTTTGTGAACTGGTCGGCTACACGGAAAGCGAACTGCTGGAGCGGACCGACCGGGAATTGACGCCCCCGGCCTGGCACACGAGGGAGGAGGATCGCCGCCAGAACCAGATCGTCCTGCGCGGATATTCCGACGTTCATGAAAAGGAATACCGGCACAAGGACGGTACGGTCTTCCCCGTCGAGTCCCGCGCTTTTCTTTTGCGGGACGAGTCCGGCCGGCCGGCCGGCTGGTGGGAGATCGTCCGCGACATCACCGACCGCCGGCAGGCGGAGGCGGAACGCGGAAGACTGCGGGAGCAATTGGCCCAATCCCAGAAAATGGAGGTCGTGGGCCGCCTCGCCGGGGGCGTCGCCCATGATTTTAACAACATGTTGCAGGCCATTCTGGGCAATGCGTCGCTCGCCTTGCTCGATCTGCCTGCAGACAGCCCGGCGCGCGAGAGCCTGCAGGAGATCCGCTCCGCCGCGGACCGCTCGGTCGCCCTCACCCGCCAGTTGCTGACGTTTGCCCGGCGCCAGGCCACCGCGCCGAAGGTCCTCGATCTGAACGAGGCGATTGAACGCACCCTCCAGCTCGTTCGCCGGCTGATTGGCGAAGGCGTCCAACTCGCCTGGCAACCTGGCGCCGGCGTGTGGCCCGTGCGCATCGATCCAAGCCAACTCGATCAGATCCTGACCAACCTGTGCGTCAACGCGCGGGATGCGGTCAACGGCACCGGCCGGATCACGCTCGAAACGTGCAATGTCATCCTCGATCCGGCGTTTTGTGCAGCTCATCCCGGCATCCAGTCCGGCGATTTCGTCCGGTTGAGCGTCAGTGACAACGGCACTGGCATGACTCCCGAGGTCCTGGCCCATATCTTCGAGCCGTTCTACACCACGAAGGAAATGAATCAAGGCACCGGCCTTGGCCTGGCCACGGTGTATGGCATCGTGACCCAGAATCAGGGCGCGATCACCGTCGCCAGCACTCCTGGCGAGGGATCCACCTTCCGCGTTTTTCTGCCCCGTCATGCCACCACCAGCGCACCCGCCGCTACACCGGCCGAGCAGAAACCATCCCCCGGGCGCGGCCATGAGACAATCCTCCTGGTCGAGGACGAGGCGCAGGTGCTACGGGTCAGCAAGATGATGCTCGACGGGCTTGGTTACCAGGTGCTCGTGGCCGCGACCCCGGCCGAGGCCCTGCGAATCGCCGAAGCCAGCGTCGACCCCATCCATCTGCTCCTGACGGACGTCATCATGCCCGGGCTCAACGGCCGCGAGCTGGCCGAGCAACTGAGGGTCCGGCACCCCGCGATGAAATGCGTCTTCATGTCGGGCTATGACGCCAAGGTGATCGCACCCCACGGCATCCTGGAGGACGAGGTGAATTTTCTGCAGAAACCTTTCTCGGCGGAAGACCTCGCGGCCAAAATCCGCGCCGCCCTGACGTGACCGCATCCTGCACGGGATTACAGGATCCCAAGTCAGAGTTCCCGAGCCCCACCCAGTAGGTCCGGTCTCCGACCGGACGTTCGTGCCATTCACCCCCAACAACCCTTCAGCCGGGCTTCCGCAATCCGCCCGACCGTTAGCCCGTAGCCCCTCCTCTTGCTCCCAGCTCCCTGTTCCCTGCTCTCCGCTCCACGCTCCACGCTCCTCCCCCCAGAGCCTAGGCACCCAACCCCGTTGCCGCGATTTCGTCACTGATGACGGGCAAGAATTGCGGACACCCCCCGGGCTGACAGCCGTCAGCAACGGGGCGACCCCAATCGCGCATTCCTGCGCGATTGTGACTCATCGTCCGTGGTCGACTAAGCCCCATTCGGCTAAAGTCTTCGGGTGCCACAATCCAACCAACCTGCCCGCAACGGCTTTGCGATCTTCTGCCCCACCGTATTCCAAGGCATCATGCCCGCCTGCTGCGAGGAAGACCACCCCGTGGTTTTCGCCACTGAAGTGGAGGCCCAACGCGAGATCGCCGACAACCAGCTTATCCGCATCCAACAGTTCTTGGACGGGCAACGTGATTTCGACGACGCCATCACCACCGACGAATTCGTGCTGCCTGTAGACGTCTTGCTCGATGGCAGTATCACAGTCGAAAGCGGACGCGTCTATGGAAAGCAGCAATAGTGGTCAGTATCTTCGTGTGGCAACTGGCTTCAGCAAGAACGCCCCCGACGGCGTGACCTCCAGCGCCACGCGCGACCCCCACTTGAAGCCATACTTCTTCCGCACCGGCGCCTGAATCGTCACCCGACCTCGCGTCGAAAACTTCACTCGGTAAGCTCGCTCGGGTTTCATGGCTACGATATCCCCGACACGACCCGATTTTGAAAGGTTGAATGTGGGTCAGCTTTACCGTTTAGCTAAGGCCAACGGGCATGGCTCTTTCATCAAATCCAGGTGACCAAGAAGAACGTCTCAGGATATTCCGAGCGATCGCTCCGCATTTCGGCAAGGTGTTGCCAGCATCATTCTTCCAAAAGACCTATACCGTGGTGCCTGGCATTGACCGCGTTCACCACCTAATCGAAGGAATCTATAAGCCCGCTGGCTCCGCATATCCCCTCAGCGTCGCGTCGATGCTCAAGAGCCAGTATAGCGACCAGGTTCACTACAATCCTGACCGGACATGGTGGATTCAGTATAGCCCCAAAGACGGCGGAATGAATATGGCTGTAAATACCGCACTCATCCGTTGCATGGCAGATCACCAACCCATCTTGGTGCTTCGCCAAGTCGCCGACAAGACGGGTCCTCAAGGCGCTCAGCACCGCCTGCTCGGCCTTGGCTATGTGGAAACTTTCGACGCCGCGACTAACCTCTTCCGCATACGAGGTCTCGAATGGGACGAGATCGGTGCCGTGCTGGGTCTCGACCTATCCGACGATTTGGTTGAAACCGCGCTTCGGCTCGAATCACTCGAGAAATGGATGCCTTTCGAGGCCGTGAATCGGTCGGTCTACACTGTCACACGGCAGAAACGCGATGCCGCCTTTGTTCGTATCGTTTTGGACAACTACGGTCACACCTGTGCCGTGACCGGCCTCCGTTTCCAATCGAACAGTCATACCGAAGCTCACGGCGCTCACATCATTGGCAAGGAAGAGCGCGGCACTGACGATCCCCGCAATGGCCTAGCCCTTTCCAGATCGGTGCATTGGGCCTTTGACCAAGGCATCTTCAGGATCTCCGACCAATACGAAGTCGTGATCAACCCCAAAGCCAGAGCTGCTAGCATCGCTAACTTTCCACTGATGGAGATGGACCGAAAGAAAATCTACCTGCCAAAGGACAAATATTACCACCCCCACCCCGAAGCCCTCGCCTGGCACAAGGCCGAGGTCTTCGACAGGTTCACGCTTTAGCTCTTCTTTTCATGAATCAGCTAGTAGAGGACAAGAATGCCTACTGGCGCTATAAACACGCTCATCAATGCTTTGATCATGCGGCCAAAACTTCAGCACAAGTCCTGAAGGAGAAGTGGCCGGAAGATCATCCACTTATCTACCAAATCAGTGTGGCAACCGTCGTGCTCTATGCGCGTCCATTTTCAAACTGCTATGGCATCGGTAAGCTTCAATACATCCCGGGCAGGTAGCGTGCCTCTACCCGGCATTCGGGCGTGAACCGGATCGCCAGCAGCAAGCTGAAGTTGCCGGCATGTTTAACCCGGACAAAGGGCCGGCGTTTATGCGGCGTGATCGTCTTGATCTCGACCAATTCGTTTTTCCAACGTCCATCGTGGCCGGCGGCGTTTGCCCGGCGGCAAAGTTGAATACCAAACTTCTCCTTCGCGTATGCCTCCCCTATGGCACCCCAATCCCGCGAAATCTCATCCAGCGTGTTCTCAAAGTGCTCTTTGGCCGCGAGGACCCGAAACATGAGCTCGGCACTGGGCTCGCGATCTTCCTCTTCCTCCAGGTTTTCAACTTCCTCAAGCGGCTGGGCGCCATTTTCCTGTTCGTCCAGTTGCTGGTTAATGTAGGCCCAGCTGATCCACTCACCATCATCCCACACACCATCCCCCGAGGCCCTGATCTCAACACCCGTCATCGCACATCGCATCGGTGAATCGCTCATAGTCCGTTTTTCTACTGCGATTCTGGCGGCTTCTTGAGGCCAATCAAGGTGTGAAACCCCACTTCCTTCGCCGGCACCACTGGCGGATTGAGCAGCGGCCGTAGCTTTTCATACACATCGCGCAGGATATCACCTTCGTGACGATCACACCTTTCGCGTCCGGGCACAAAAAACCCGCCTCGTGGCCGAGGCGGGTGAAAATTAACCAGCGACCGGTCGCTCAAACCCGGCGACGGGCGGCCACCATCCCGGCAAACACAAGCAGCAACGCGCCGGCGGTTGGCAGCGTCTCGGGCACTGAGGGAGGCTCCTGCGAACCCTGCGTGTTGGTAAACGAGAAGCTGAGATCATTGTAATCAAACGGCCCATTGTAGAGATCCTCGAAGCTCACCAATGTCGTGGAGGGCGCCCAGTCACTTTGCACCCGGGCGTGAAAGTTGTTATCGGGATTGCGGGATGCATCACCGGTGTAGAAACTGTCCCCGGTGTTTCTCACATACAAACGGAACACCAACTCGGTGCCGACGGCAAATGAACCGAGATTCACGGTGTCGCCCACATTGTTGTCGTGGTTGTTGAACACAAACCCCCATCCCTGGAGATAAAGATCATTGCTGTAGGCCGCACTGTTGCCCTCGTAGGTGGCGATGATGTCATTGGTGCTACCGACGTATACCTTGTAGCCTTCGGTGCCCGAAATCGCGATCGGGAAGGCGTGGGCGACAAGGCCCGTGATCAAAAATGCTGCAGCGACAGAGAGATGACGGAGGTTCATGGGGTGGATGGTTGGAGTGAAGGATGCTCCCTGGAGGGGAAATCAACTAGAATGCGTTAAGGATTTAGCTCACCGCATGCCAAATCACAGGCCGCGGATTCTCTGCTTCATTATTCTCCCGCAATCAATTCATCGATAATGAATAAAGTTTTTCGATCAAAATGAGACCCTGAGTCATTGGCCACGAACAGTCCTGTAAATCTGTAATATTTTCCGACAGAATTACCTAAATCCAAAGAACCAGCGCCCCTGCTTCAATCTAGCTACTCCGGGCCCACTATTGGGCAAACCTCTTCATGTAACAGCCGTCGTCAGACAGCTATTTTCACCAGCGCAAAGACTACGGAGAATGGACTTGGCCAACACAAAAGGGTGAAGCCAATGCCACGGTCACGTTGGATCCAACAATCTCCGCATGGGCCGCGGCCCCTGCATTTCCCAGAAGCTGCGAGTTCGCAAGATCTCATGCACCTTGTTCTACCACCGCACGGACGGCAGGTCGCAAAAGGAAGCAAACATCGGGGCGTGGTTAACCCTGCTTGAATCCCGGCTCACCCGAAGGACTCACCCTACCCGCCAGCCAGCCCCGCACAAGGTCACTGCGCACTGCTCACCGCTCACCGCTGACTGCTCACTACTCAAAACTCACCGCTCACTTTCAGCTATCCGTGGTCAACCCTCACCCGGTCTTGCCCCGCCACTGACTCTGTGGCTCCGTGAAGCCAGCCCTCCTGCTCATGCGCCCTTGCCTGTTCGCCACTGTGCTTCTCGCCATCGCTCTCGCCGCCACTCCAAGCGTCGCCCAATCCTCCAAGCAGGGCAGCCTGTTCTCCGCAATCGTCTGTGCAGATACCCACTTTGGCACGGGATGGGCCCGCCTGCGCCCGATCGCGCAGGCCCGTTTTCCCCGTCTCAAACTGACCCGCGTGGAAGACCTGCACGTCACGGTCGTATACGTCGGTCCGCGTTGGCAGCCGGACGAACTGCACCGGCTCCGTCCCCTGGCGCTCATCGGGCCGGAGACCCCGACACGGTTCACATCTGAAATCGCCGCCCTCGGCGCCAACCACGAGGTAATCGTCGTGGAACTGCACGCACCGACCCCGGTCTGGGGCGAGGCAGTGGTTGCCGCCAAGGCCGAGCTCAACCGCCTCGGTCTCAAGCAACCCGATCGCTATGATGCCCACTTCCGCCCGCATCTCACCTTGGCGCAGGCCGCTCAACAGCCGGCAAGCACTGCCGACACCGCCGAACTGGCCGCCTTCCTCACCTGGATGCAGGCGGAGCTCGCACGCGATCCCCAGCAATTTTCGATCACCCTCGGACCAGCCACTCCGGTGCGCCTCCTGCTGGCTGGTACTCCCCGGTCGGCGGATGCGCCCGACTACCTCACCGTTGAGGACTTCCTCGGCCAACCGTCCGCCCCTTGATGCGACAGAAAAGCCACGGCGACCAACCTGGCGCCGCACCGCAATCACCGTCCGCATTTTGCCAAGCCTTGGCAGGACCAGGCCCACCCGCGCAGGCCATTCTCTGCGCGGCTCTTGTATCCAAGCCTGTAACAAGGACCGGCGCCACATGCGCAGCAATTGCACTGGCCATTAAGGACGGGAATACCCGGGCCGATGGTCTGTATTCAACTCAATCAGCGCCCTGGCCAGTCGAATATCATGGCATGCTGCATTGGACTGACAGTCTCACCACCGGTAACGACGAGATCGACCAGGAACACCGGCAGATTTTCGACAAGCTCAACAGCATTGAAACCGCTATCCAGAATGGAGCAGACAAGGAGTGCCTGATCCGGATGGTCACCACTTTGCTCGACTATACGTACTACCACTTCAGTCACGAGGAACATGCCATGAACTGCGCCCGCTGCAGTTCTCATCACACCAATTGCGCCGCCCACCGGCTGTTCACCATGAAGATACGCGGGTGGCTCGCCGCTATCATGAAAGGCGGCACATCGACGACGCTGCTCTAGGAGATCCATCAGGAATCTTGCGCCTGGCTGATGGACCATATCAGGAAGGTGGACACCGGCCTGCTCCAACACGCCGCGCACGGCGGCCGGGCATCCGTCAACAATTGACACTGGCTAAGGCCTGATTGCGATGCTCCCCAACGGCCCCGCCCTGGCGGGCACCCCTCTTCGTAGAGGGGATTTCAAGACACTATGATTGGGTCCCCTCTATCAAGGGTGGCGCGACGCGACGGGGTGGGTCTCTTCTTTGCATAATCTTCAGCAGATCGCGCCAGCGCCCGGGCGGCCTGGGACGACGGGCAAAGCTGAATCGGATCTGCACTGGAAAATACGTCCGTCATTCCCTGGAAAATTCCCGGCGCTTGCCGAGGTGGAATTTTCCCATGTCAATTGCCACCTGAAGCCGCTACCCTTCGGCCAATGCCGATTCCCCCTAATTCCGGTGACGCCAATGCCACGCCCGGGGCTCATCCAGAGATCCCGCCCGGGCCCAAAGCCCGCGCCTCGCGGACCACGCCACGGAAAAAATCTGCCGATGCCCCGGTGCGCAAACGTCGCCCGAAGGCCGAGGCCGGCGCCACGCCGGGCATCGAGTCGGTCACCGGCGTCGACCAGCCGCCGGCACCGGGCGAGATTGCAATCCGCTGCATCGACTACGGTCCCGACGCCCTGGCCGACCGCTCCTTTGCCACCATCGACGAATGCCTGGAAGCGGCGCGCCCCACCGGCACTACCGTGCGCTGGATCAATGTGGACGGACTGCATCCCTACGTCGTCAACCGCCTGCGCAGCGCCCATGGCTTCCACACGCTGGCCGCCGAGGATGTGCTGCGTACCTCGCAACGGCCCAAGGTGGAAACCTACGAGGGCAATCTCTTCATCGTGGCGCGGATGCTCATGTGGAAGGACGACGCCCTGCATCACGAGCAGCTGAGCATCTTTCTGTTCAAGGACACCGTGCTCACGTTTCAGGAAACCGCCGGCGACTGCTGGGACCCGATCCGTCTGCGCGTGCAGAAACCCAGTTCGCGTCTGCGCGCCCACGATCCGTCCTACCTCGTCTATGCCCTGCTCGATGCCGTCGTGGACCATTGCTTCCCCATTTTGGAAAACTACGGCGAACTGCTCGAACAGCTGGAAATCGACGTGCTCGACGACCCGGGCCCGCAGGTCCAGCGCCGGTTGCACGCCGTGAAGCGCGAACTGGGCTCCCTCCGCCGCGTGGTCTGGCCGTTGCGCGAACTCATGCGCGAGCTGCACCACGAGGACACCGAGGCCATCGCGCCTGCCGTGCGCACCTACATGCGGGACGTCCATGACCACACCGTGCAGGTCATGGACATCGTCGAGACCTACCGCGAGATGGCCGGCGGCCTGAACGACCTCTACATGTCGGCCGTCGGCAACCGCATGAACGAGATCATGAAGGTCCTCACGATCATGGCGTCGTTCTTCATCCCGATCACCTTCGTCGCCGGCGTCTACGGCATGAACTTCGAAAACCTGCCGGAGCTGAAATGGAAATACAGCTACCTCGCCTTCTGGGGCATCTGCCTGACGATCGTCTCCGCCCTGCTGATCTACTTCTGGCGCCGCGGCTGGCTCGGCCGCCGCTGAGCGCGTGGCGGCAACCCGCCCCTCTCTGCGAGCGGAATGCCCTTTGACTCTTTCGCCCGACGCGAAGATCATCCCTCACCCGGAACGCGTCAGCTGTTCCCCAACCGCAACCCCCATCAGGAGTAACCCATGAAGCCATTCGCCATCGTCCATTTCTTCCCGCGCGGCACCAAGAAACAGTATCTCGCTTCCGTTGCCACCGTCCACCCCGGCAAGAACAAGCTCCCCAAGGGTCAGATTCTCCACCTCGCCGGTCCCTCGAAGGGCGGCTGGACGGTGCTGGCGATCCACGATTCCAAGAAGAGCTGGCTGCGATTCCGCGACAAGGTCCTGATGCCAGCGATGAAGCAGGGCGTGAAAGGAGGCTTCAAGTCCCCGCCTGAGGCCATGGAGGTCGACGTGAAGACGCTGCTGACGGCGTAACCGCGCTTTCAGCCAGTCTCTCAATCCCGAGCCTGCGCGCCACCACGGCGGCAGGCTTTTTCGAGCCGGGTGCGCCAAGTAACCAACCCGAGAACGCCATGGGCTCGCAGGACTGGAGCACGGGCACCCGCCCGCGAGCAATACCCGGCTTGGCCGTATCCATGCAGCTCGAGCAGAATTTCGCTCACAATCAGAGAGCCACGAAAGGTGGAACCCGTTTCACCTGAATTGTTCCGGCTTGGAGCGATTGGCATAGGCTCCTGGTGGAGACGATCCGCCAGCACGGTAAACTTAGATTCCACCTCTGCGAAGATCGCATGCCCGGTCCGAGTCAGGTTGTGAACACACTTCCTAACGATAACGCCTTGGAGGGCTGGTCTCCCGACCAGCCGCGGCCGGTCAGGAGACCGGCCCTCCACTTCAGGGCCAGCCCTTGGCGCAAACCGCGGGCTGACCATCTCCGCGCTGCCGCGCTGCGTCGTGCAGGGAGCTACCGTGGCAACTGCTTGGCCAGTTCGCTGAAGGTTACGAACTCGACGCCCTGTTTCTTTAGCTGAGTGATGACCCAGGGGAGATTCGCGAGGGTCACCTCCGGCCATTCGTGCATGAGGATGACGGTGCCGTCGACGATGCCGGTCGTGGCGCGCTCGCGGAATTGCTCGGCCGTGGTGCTGGCTTCCCAGTCGGAGGTGCTGATGAAGTGATACTGGGTGTAGGGGAAATGCTCGAGGCCGGTGGCTTTCCGGACGGCAGTGTCGACGTGCGCGTCGTGCTCCAGGAAGGGTGCCCAGAACCAAGCCGGGGCCTGGCCGGTCGCCGTCTTGATTGCGGCCGAGGTATCGCCGACTTCCTTCTCGACCGCCTCGGCGGACATCGGATTCAGGTGCGGATGCGTGTAGGAGTGGTTGGCGATCTCGTGACCGGCAGTCGCGGTGTTTTTCGTCAGCTCCGGATGCGCCACGACGTTTCTGCCGACATGCGAGAAGGTCACCTGCACGTGCTCGCGGGCGAAGAGTTCGAGAAACGCCGCGTTGTGCGCCGGCACCGGGCCGTCGTCGATGACGATGGCGACGCGTTTACGGCCGGTATCGGCCGCCAAGGCTGTGGAGACAACAGTAAGCATGAGAACAAAGAAACGGAACGACATGGGGAATGGTGGGGAAACCTCACTTTCTTCGCCACCGGTCGTGGCGCAATCTTCTTTCTCAACAGGAGGGAGCCGATGGCGCCCGGTGATTGAATCCGCCGGCATGACGGTCCGCGGAGTTGGCTCCGGACCTGAAAGTCAAAGGACCCAGACCCAGGCAATTGGCCCGATCCCGCAACGGTTCCTTGCACGCGGTGGCTCTCCGCGCCAGGCTTGAGGTTCCCGGTCCCCCACTACCATCCCCCACCCCATGAAAACGTCCTTTCCTTCCTCCCGTCGTGATTTCCTCAAGCTGGCGGGACTCGCCGCCACTGCTGCCGCGCTCCCGCATTCAGCGGTCGCAGCCGGAGGATCCGCTCAGACCGCCCCATCATCCGTCACCCCGGCCTTGCGCTTCGGTGTCGCTAGCTACTCATTCCGAAAACTGTCGGTCAATGCCGTGATCGAGTCCATGCACGCGCTGCGCACGCCCTGGCTGAATCTGAAATCCTTTCACCTGCCCTATGAGTTGACCGGCGAGGCCCTGGCGGCGGCCCGGCTGCGCTACGAAGCGGCCGGACTGCAGATCGTGGGCGGCGGCACCATCACGCTGCAAAAAGATACCGACGAGGATATGCGACCCTATTTTGTGTACGCCAAGGCCGCGGGCATGCCGCTCATCGTTGCGGCCCCGTCACCCGCGACGCTGCCCCGGGTCGAGCGCTTTGCCCGGGAGTTCGACCTCAAGATCGCCATCCACAACCACGGCCCGGAGGACAAATTCTTTCCGTCGGCGGTCGATGTCCTGAAGCACATCGACGGCATGGACCCGCGGATGGGGCTTTGTCTCGACATCGGCCACGCCACCCGGGCCGGGGCCGACATTGTGGCCGAGGCGAAGGCCGCCGGGGCCCGGCTCTTCGACGTCCACATGAAGGACCTGAAGGTACCGACGGATAAGGACAGCCAGTGCATCGTCGGCGAAGGTGTGTTGCCGATCGGCCCGTTCCTGCGCCAGCTTCAGCTCATGCACTATCCGGGCTGCGTGAACCTCGAGTACGAGATCGATGAGGCCAATCCCCTCCCGGGCATGTTGCGCTCGATCGCCTACCTCCGCGGCATTGCCGCCGGATTTGCCGCGAGTTGAACGCGGCGACAGGGGACGTCGCTCAACGCGCGACCGCCGGAGCGGACGGCCGGACGGGCTTTCTTGGGGATGACCGCATTCCGCCGACCGAGGCCGTCGGTTTCGCTGGCGCGGCTTCGAACGGCTCTGGCGCGCGAAGATTTACGGAGGCCTTGCCCGGACCGTAAACCATGTCGGTCAGCTGCTGGACATACTTTTCGAGATTGGTTGCCTGTTCCGTGAGGGAAAGGGCCGAAGCGGCGCACTGCTGGGCGTTGGCCGCCGTGGTCTGCGTGATCCGGCCGACCTGCGAGGCAGCCTGGCTGATTTCGGCGACAGCGGTCGCCTGCTTGCCCGCGTCGGCATCGATCGCGGCCACGCATTGCTGAACCTCGGTGGTGCTGGTGAGCACCCGGGCCAGGGCTTCATTGGCCCGTTTCGCGGAACCGGCGCCTTCCTCGATGCATTGGGCGGAATTGTCCACGAGCAGATTGGTGCTGTCCGAGGCGCTGCCCGAGCGTTTCGCCAGGCTCCGCACCTCCTCTGCCACCACGGCGAAACCCGCGCCCTGCTCGCCGGCACGGGCCGCCTCGACGGCGGCGTTCAGCGCCAGGATGTTGGTTTGAAAGGCAATGTCGGTGATGGTCTTGAGGATCTTTCTGGTCTCTCCGCTGTTGCCCGCAATCTGGCGCATCGACCGGTTCATGGCCTCCATGGTCTGGTTGGACTCGGTGACGATCCGGGAGGTTTCCTGAATCTTGGTCGTGGCCTGCCGGGCATTGTCGCTGTGCGCCTGGGTCATTTTCTCGATCTCGGCGATCATGGCGGTGGTCTCCTCGACGCTGGCCGCCTGCTCACCCGAACTGCGGGCGAGGGCCGTGCTGGCCTGCGTGATCTGCTGGGAGGCGACAAAGACGTGGGTCGCCCCTTCGGCGATACCCTGCGTGATCCCGACAATCATCCGCGTGATTCTCGTGCCCAGGGAAAGCGTGACACAGACCGTCACGCAGATCACGAGCAGCAGGAGACCGATCGCGTAGTTCCTCTTGGCGGTAAGGCCGTCGATCTTGGCGTCGGTATAGGCCATGATGTTCTCACGGATCGTGCGGAGAATGCCCGCCAGCGCGTCGTTGCGCGCCTCGGCCTTGCTCTTGAACTCCTGCTCCTGGCCGTGATGGGCGGCGAAATCATAAAATACATCGCCAGTCGTCAGAAAGCCGAGCACCCGATCGTTCACCCAGAGCCCGCGCTCGTCCTGCAGGATCGCGTCCACCTGGGCAACGATTGCCGGCGGAGCCACGCTCCGGAAATGGCGCAGCAGCGATTCGCTCTCGCGGTAGGTGGCCTCGTAGTTCACGTAGCCGTCCCGGGGGAACTTATCCACCTGGTGCGCCCAGATCATCAGCCCGGTGTATTTGACGCACGCCGTCTGGTAGTCCGAGAAGAGGTTGTAGGCCGTCAGTCTTTGGGCGATCTCCTTGTCGCTTGTTTCGCGCAGCAGGGCCGGGAACACCGCCTGGATCTGCTGTTTCAGCAACCCGTACGGCTCCATGATAAGATTGTAGTCCAGCGTGTCGCGCATGCGCACCCGGTGGTCCGCGAACTTCGCATAAGCCGAGTCCACTTCACTCAGGATCTGCCGCAGGCGCGGATCGTATTGGGAAAAATCCACGAGTCTGCTCATCTCCCGCAACCGGCTGATCTGCGCGTCGAGCTTCCGACCGTCTTCCACCCACGCATCCCTGATCTTCTGGACCACTTCGATGCCGTTTTCGGCGACCGCGTGCGGGGTCCAGCACCACGCGTTGCCCATCTCGGCATTGTTGGCCTCGTTGACTTCCGCCAACTGGTCCGCCAGTTCGAGCGCCGTGTGGAACGCCTCAAAATTATGCAGCTCGTCCACCCGTTCCTTGGTCACCAACACACCCAGCCCCACTGCGCAACACAGGGGGATCAGGACGAGTATCGCCAGTTGGGTTCTGAGCGAGAGGTTGAGTTTCATGGTAACCAGCGGGTCGTTCCGCCCGGGCCGCATCCGGTTGGAAACGACACCGTGGCAGAGATCCAGGGGTAGTACCTTTCTTATCGGCAGAACCCGCCCGGAATTGAGCCCAACCTCGAATCACCCACGACCGGTCCCTTCAGGCTCGATTCCGGATATCGTTCAAAACGTTGGCTGAGAGCAGGTCGCGCCTCTGCCCCGCCCGCTGCTGGTCGGGTTCATTCTGCAGGACGAAGTGGGACCAGGACGCACCGAGAGGCGGACTGAGTCCGTGTCCGTTTCAGCTATTGGCCGCTCGCAGACTCCATTTTCTGGCCTGGAACCATACGGCCAACAGCCGTTCCTGGACGGCCCGCCCAGCGCCCGGAGCGCCGTGGCCATCGTCTTCTGCCGCATCCAGACTGACTGGATTCACAGACCAGCTCGCGATCCGCTCCGGACAGAACATAACAGGACAAAAGGGAATGGAGCCGATCCGGTTGCACGAATCCCCACCATCGCCCCGGGGGCGCGCGCCCCGGGCTCAGCGAGACACGTGAATCGTGGCGAACTTCGCGGGCGGAGTCGTCCACTTGCCCCAGGAGTCGCCCCACTGGATCGGCGCGCCGGTGAAATCCACGTCGCCCGCCTTGCCACCGCGGAAGGCGATGCGCACCCGGACGAGCGCCTGGGTGCCATCGGCACCCGCCTTGAAATCGATGGCCCGGTTGGCCACGCGGCCGACTTTCTCGGCGTAGCTGGTCTGCCAGGTCTTGCCGTTGTCCGAGGAATATTCCGCATGCAGGAAGCCGATCTGCTCGGCATCGGTGGCGTCCGTGCCCACAGCGATGGACACATGGATGTCAGCGCCGGGCTTCACCGTTTGCGGCGCCGTGATCACGACGGTGCGATTGACCGCGAAGGCGGGAATGGCGGTGAGCAACGCAGACAGGACCAGGGCACGAACGAGGGAAAAGGTTTTCATGGAGTGAGCTCCACTAGACCCCAGCCCGACCAACTTGTTCAACCCCCAAATCAGGCGGGAGCGGAACCGCCACCCGGTTTTTGGCGCTGTCGTGCGAAGCGGGCAGGAAAGGCCTGCCCGCACTGGCCGGCCGCGCCGGGCCTAGGGCTCGCGCCGTTCCAATTGCATGGCCCGGGAGAACTCCTCGCCGACCGTAACCAGCAGCTTTTTCTTCGGTCCCGAGAAGTCGAACTTGCACTGCACGTCGGTGGTCAGCGCATAGAAGTGGGTGGGCGAAGCCGCGTGCATCACCACCTCGGCGTTGCCGACCGTCAAGCCGAGCAGGCCGTCGGGCAGGCGGCGGACCTTCGCCTTGTTCCACTGCCCCGGAGGGCCGTATTCGCCGACATAGGTATCGAGCAGGGCGTCGGGCAGCATGAACTCCGGGTGACGGTGTTCGCCCAGCTCGCGAACCCAGATGTTGCGAAAGCGCACGGGATTGCCGTGGTCTTGGAAAGCGATCGGCAGGCGCTCCGGGTGCGCCTCGTACGGCGGGCGGCCGATCCAGGGATCGGGCCCGGTGAACTCGACGTTGTTCTGCACGAGCACGCCGTTGTGCAACACCGTGACATAGGCCTTGGAGACCAGCTTGCCCTCGGCGTCAAAGCGCGGGGCGGTCCAGATAAGATCATAGGTCTGCCACTGCCCCGGAGGACGGCTGGCGTTCACCAGTGGCGGGTATTGTCCGTAGATCGAGGCGGCGGAACCGTCGGCATAGGTCTTGTTCTCGTACGAATCCAGCACCTGAATCTCATAGCGGTTGAAACCGAAAAACACCCCGCTGTTGCCCCGGCCCTGGCTGTCCCCCTGCACGTGCGCCGGCGCGGCCCACTCGACGTGGAGCTGACAGTCGCCGAACGACTGGAGCGTGCGGATATAGCCGCTCCCGGGGACGCATTCCAAGGCCCCGTCCTTCACCACCCATTTGGTGGGGCTGCCGTTCATGGCGACCCAAGGCGCGAGGTCCTTTCCGTCGAAGAGCACAATCGCATCGGACGGCGGCACACCGGGCTGATCCTGGGTACTGGCGGTGCCGGGATTGACGACCGTCGGCTGCGGGCGCTCACGATCGTGGCCGAGCCAGCGGGGATCCGGGGCCGCGCACAAGGCGGCAACGAACAAGGCGGATATTCCTAGAAAGACGACAGGGGAGTTTTTCATGGGGAGACGGGCAATTTGCCTTGGCCGGGCCGGGCTGTCGAACGGAAAGGTTTGGCCAAGATTGGATCAACGTCCGCACCCACGCCGCGAGCTGGCGCGTCACCGGCCGCCGCTCCGGACTCCGCACCGCGGGCGGACCGTCCGCTGGGCCAGCCCGTTGGTTTTCATGACTGGTTAACCGGTTCCCGGCCCTTTACCCCAATAATCTTCTGGCCACACCCGAGCGAAGACAGGAAAATCCGTTTCATGAATCTCGCTGACGCCCGCTCTGCCGTCATCCTCGCCATCGGCCGCATGAACGCTCTCTACCAGAAGCCCCTCTTCGACGAGTGGGTGCTGGTGAAGCTTGCCCGGCAGGAAGGCGCCATTCTGGCCTACCACGGGCCGCGCGCCGAAAGCTATCAGCGCCGGTTCAAGACCGACATCGCGCCGCTGCAGGTGGAACTGGAAGGCAAGAAACTGGCCGTCGGCGATTTTGAATTCGCCCCAAACGCACCGGGCGCCCACTTCGATGCCTGTGTCCGCCTGGGCCCGGCCGCCTATCTTTTCTGCAATCACACGGCCAAGACGATGACCCAGCTCCGCCAGGACCCCCTCTGGCTCGAAGCGCAGAAGTCCTTCGTCGATCTGGCCCAGGAATTCCGCGACGATCCGCTGGAGTGAAGAAAAGCCGGTCAGAGAGACACCTGGCCTGAACCGGAAGCTGGCACCTGGAACGGTTGACACGCCGCTTCCGGACCCGCTTCACCCAGAATTCAGCTGGCACAGTGGGTCACCGAGATCACGGAGTTCAGGAGGATGCTCACTGAGCATGGCCACCTAACAGGCATCAGCTGGCAATCGCGCACTCGACGGTTGAGCAGCAGGGGCACTGTTTCGGTCCAACCCTCTTGGCTTCTCCGCATTGCCTCTGTGTGCTCTGTGTCTACCTGCATCTCTCGGGTTGATCGAAGGATTGCCGGGGCAGCTCACCCCGCCAGCCCGGCCCAGACGAACCAACCGTAGGCGAGGCAAAGGACGCCACCGGCCCAGCGGGGCAGGCCGCCGGTGGTGAGCAAAAACACGACATGCGCCACGGTGGCCCCGAGCAGCAGCAGCAGCGCTTCGGTGCCAAAGCCAGACATGGGCAGCGGTTTCACCACGGCAAACAGGCCGAGGCACAGCGGAATGCAGATATGTCCGTCGCCGACCTGCGAGCTGTAGACCACATCGGCACGCCGACGCCATCCCCAGTAAAGCGCGAGCACGGCGTTGGGCAGTACCATGAGCCAGCCCGTGAGCCACCCCAGGTTGTCGCGGCTGATGAAGCCGCTCTTCTGCGCCAGCAGCCATTCAACCAGCCAGTCGAGCGTCTCGTAGATCAGGTACGCACAGGCCAGCACCACGAGGGCATCGAGGTAAAACTTGATGCCGAAGGACACGCGCTGACGGACGTTGTGCTTGAGGACGTCGAACACCTGCACGCACTGCCAGAAGATGAACAGGCCGATCAGGACGAAGCCGTCGGTGCGGTCCAGCTTGCCGTCGCGGCCGAGCAGCCACACTGCGCCCGTGAAGAACAGCACCGCCGCGAGCGTCAGCATGAGCGACAACCGGTTGATCTGCTGCTCGGTGCTGCCTCCCTTGGAGGGACGCGCGGGCTTCTTGCCCTTGGCGCCCTTGGAAGAACCCCGGCCGGGCAGCACCACCAGGCCCCAGCAGAGAGCAGGGAAGCCCAGCAACAGGGTCAGGTTGGTGACATTGTTCACCAGACTGTTCGTGAGCACCTCGGCCTCGACCCCCTTCTGGTTAATCATGAGTCCGACAAAAATCAGATTGCCCAGTCCGGAACAGTAAGGGAGCAGCAGCGTGCCGAGCGCCGTGCCCTCCAGTCCGGAGTCGAGCATCGATTCCAGTCGCCAGAGCATGATCAACGACACCGCCAGAAAGACGACCAGATAGGCGGGTGCGTCGTTCAGGGCAACGAGGTTGAGCAGATCGGACAACAGGTGCACGGCGGGCAGTCAGGCGGGAGGACGGCAGGCTGTAAATAGCGACGTGGCACCGCTGGCCTCAATAAGGCAGACGAGGCTCCCGGTTTCCACCTCTCCAGGCTCGCATCCCTACCGACACACCCCGTCGCTCCGCGACACCCCTCTTCCCAGAGGGGACCCAATCAACAAGTTCGGAAATCCCCTCTAGGAAGCCGGACTCATGCAGCTGAGCTGTCCTATGGCTCTCATTCTCGCTCCACCAATTGGTGTGTGTAGGGGCGTCGCTTGACGACGCCCGCAAGGCGGCCGGCGATCAACCAATTCCCGGGCGCCGTCAAGCAGCGCCCCTACGGTTGACTGCATGAGTCCGGATGAAGAGGGGTGCCCGCCGGGGCGGTGGTGTCTGCGCTGGATCACCCCGACTCTGACCGAGCGGAGTCCGTGACCGTCATTTTTTGCATCGCACCCTCGGCCCGCTGCTGCGCGGGCCTGGCGGGCTCACTGCAGCTTGATCGGCAGGCGGGTCCAGCGGGTCTGGAGGTCGTTCAGGATGACACTGGTCCGGGGTTCCGGGTTGGCGCCGGTCTTCAGGCTGAAGGCGGCCGTGAAGTTGCCGAGGACGGCGCAGAAGTCGCTGTTGACCATGATGCCGATGAGATCGCCGGTCTTGCTGAAGACCAGGTCGCCGCGCTTGGGAGCGATTTCGCCGAAGAGCCGCGTCGAGATGCGGTTGTCGAGCTTCACGTAGCTGGCGTTGCCGGCGTCGATCCGGAAGGGCGTGTCGCCATACTTGCCGTCGTCCGCACGCACGAGCACGGCGTCGGGATACTTGAACGGATCCTTGGCGAGCTGGTAGATCTTCGCGCCCATGCGGGCGGCCACGGCCGTGTCCACCGGCGCCACGATGACGCGGGGATCCAGCCGGAGAAAATGCAGTTCGTCGACCGGCACGCTGGCCGTGCCGCGCGTCAAACGGCCCGAAATCTGGTCATAATCCGTGGGCACCTCCGTGAGGGTGAACGGCGTGTCGCTCAGGTGCATGAGCGCGTAGACGCGGTTGCCGTCGCTCACGAGCACGGTGTGCGTCTCCTTGTCCTTCACCGTCGGGCTGAAGAGGCCCGGCCGGCGCGCCGTGAGAAAGCTCTGCACCCGGTTGGCGAGGAAATCGGAGAAGATGGCGTTGGGATTGACCGGACGGTTTTCGCGGATCTCGAGGCTGAGTTCGCCGGATTTTTCCGCGAGCTGGCCGACGCCCTGGCTGAGCTGACCGACCCCCTGGGCGAGTTGGGCCGCCTGTTCCGTCACCTTGGCGCGTTCGGTGCGCTCCAGCTCGACCTGCTGCTTGGCCTCGGTGAGGTTCTGGGCGATGAGCTGGTTCTCCCGCTCCACCTCGCCGACCTTGCGGTTGAGGTTCTCGATGCGCTGGCGCGCCTCGGCGTTCTGGCGTTCCATGCGCGCGAGCTCGGCCTGCTGGCGCTCGGCCTCGGCGCGTTTCTCCTCCAGCTCGCGCTGGATCTTGGCCAGCTGTTCCTTGGAGAGGAAGGCATCCTGGGAGGCGGCGCTGTACTTCTTTTCCAGCTCGCGGGCGCTGCTCTGCGTGGTGGCGAGGGCGCCTTCCAGCTGGCCTTTCTGCTGCTGCAGGGCCGCGAGGTTCTTCTCGCGCTCGGCCAGCGTGCCCTGGGTCGAGGACAGCTGGGAGGAAAGCTGGTCGCGCGCGTTCTTTTCGTCCTCCAGGGAGATGCGCATGAGCTCGACCATGTCGGCGTTGACCGCCGGGGCGTTGGCGGCGGAGCGCGGGGCGGCCGACTCCAGCTGGGTGTGCGAAGGCTCCGCCTTCTCCCAGCGCGTGAGCGCCAGGAGATTGAGCAACATGAAGTCGCACATGATCAGGAGCAGGGTCTTGTTCATGACGGCGGCCTCAGGCGGCGGGCTGTTGGATCTCGACGATGAGCTGGCGCTTGTAGGGCCGCACATGGCGGATCTTCACGAGCGCGACACACACGATGCCGAACAGGTTGGAGGAGTATGCCGCGAGCAGATTGGCGTTGATGAGGCCGAGCACCTGCAGCACGAGGGCGGTGGCCGTGCCGGCGATACCGATGTAGAGGCCGCCGTCGAAGAGGTTCTCCTCGTTGTCCATGAGCTTCAGCTTGGTGGCGGGAGACACGTCCTGGCGCGCGATCTCGGCGATCTTGAGCAGGCAGATCACGTACATGCCGACCTGGATCGCGGCAAACGCGGTGATGGAGAGGATGGTGGAGAGGTCCATGGTATTGGGGGTGGTTGAAGGTTGGGTGGCCGGCGTGATGGCGGCCGAGATGACCGGGATCGCCAGCTTGATGCGGTAGTCGGAGAGCGGCGCGGCCTTGAGCAGAAACGGCTCGGAGAACACGAAGAAGATGAAAGTGAGGATCACCGCGATGAGCCCGCTGCCCATGCGCGGGAAGGCGTTGCGCAGGGTCTGTTCGACCGACTTGAAGAGCCGCAGATCGACCGCCCGCAACAGCAGGAAAATGCCGCCCAAAAACGCCGCGTACTTCACCAGCAGGGCCATCTCCGGGTGCCGCAGGGCGAACGAGGCGCCGATCTCAAATTCCGATCCGGCACCGTGGGTGACCGGGGCCTGCCGCAGGACGAGCTGCTTCACGGCGCCCTCGCCATGGGACAAGGCCAGTTGCAGGTGCTCCGCGCCTGGGTGGCCGAAGGCGATGAGGTATCCGGCGACGCCGTCCGCCGATCGGCTGAGCAACGCCGCCGTGTAGATGACCGGAAGGTGCTCCGGGGCGATGCGGGCGAGGTGGGCAAACTGGGCGACGGTACCCAGATTGTCGGTAGTCCTCAGCAGCTCGGAGAGTTGCACCCAGTTCAGGCGTTTGCCGAGGGTGAGAATATCGAGGTAGAAATCCTCCAGCTCGCCCATGTGCCCGCTGACGACGGCCGCCTCGGCCAAGCCCCGCACCTCGCGCTGAAGGCCTGAGGAAAGGTGCTCGGTCTGCCAAAGGTAGGCCGTGAGCAGAATGACGGCGTCAAGCGGTTGCCCGCCAGGCCGCTTGGCCGGCACGAAACGCTGGGTGTCGGTGATGGCCGCGGTCTTGAGCAGGGTCTGGACACCGGGCAGGCGGGATACGGCCAGGTAGCGCCGGAGGTTTTCCCGCGCCTGGGTCGTGACCATGAAGCCCAGCACCGCCTGCGGCTCGGCCGGGCCCGCCGTGGTGCGACTGGCGAGGAGCGGCTCCAGGGCCACGTCCCAGCCGCCCCACGGCATCAGATCACGATGCTGTTGGGCGTAGGCGGCATACGCCGTGTCGAGAGCGGGTGTGCCCGGGTCGCCGATCTTGCGCGCGGCCTCGAGCACCAGGGCCGCCGGACCGGGTTTGTCCAGCTGGAGCAGCTCACGACCAAAGGTGGCCACGGAGGTCGTGCCGCGTCCGGCCTCGCGCAACAGGGCCGGATTGAGGGATTTGACGTTCACTGGCAGCAACCACGCCAGCACGAGCAGGCCCACGCCCAAACCCAGCCACATCTGCCACAGGGCAGAGCGATGGGAGGAGGCGGCGGCGGGCAATGACATGGATCAAGTATACGCAAGGGTCCGGCAGCGGAAACAATTTTATTTGCCGCACGTCGGCACGGACAAATACCCTCAATGGAATCACCTGACCCATGGTTCTCCCGATTGTTCACTACAACAGCCCTATTCTCCGAAAAAAAGGCGTGAAGGTTTCCGCCTTTGACAAGAACCTGGCCAAACTGGCCAAGGACATGGTGGACACCATGCACGAGGCCGAAGGCATCGGCCTCGCCGCGCAACAGGTCGGCGAAGCGCTCCAGCTCTGCGTGCTCGACCTTCGCGAAGCCCAGGGGGACTTCGACTGGGAGTACGACGGCATCCGGCCGCCGCTGGACCTGTTCATGCCCCTCGTGGTCGTGAACCCCGAGCTCGAGATCGAACCCGAACCGACCACCTCCTATGAAGAGGGCTGCCTGTCGTTCCCCGAGATCCGTGGCGATGTCGTGAGACCCGACGAGGTGACCGTGAAATTTCAGGATGTGGCCGGCGTCGCCCACACGTTGCGCTGCAACGGCCTGCTCGGCCGCTGCGTCCAGCACGAGTACGATCACCTGCAGGGCATCCTGTTCATCGAACGCATGTCCAAGGGTGTCCTCGCGGCCATCGAGCCTGACCTCAAGGCGCTCAAGAAGCAGACCCGCGAGGCCACCAAAAAATCCTGACATGGCCGCCTCGCGCCCCCTTTCGATCTCCACCCGCACCGGCGACGCCGGCAGCACCTCCCTCCTCTATGGACAGCGGGTGCCAAAGGATCATCCCCAGATCGAGGCGGTGGGCACGCTGGACGAACTCAACACCACGCTCGGCTTTGCCAAGGCCCTGCGCCCGCCCGGCGTGGACGCGACCGGTATTGAACAAATCCAGCGCGACCTGATCGCCGTCATGGGCGAAGTGTCCTGTGCCGAAGCCGATGCAGCCCGCCACGCGTCTTCCAAGTTCTCCCGCCTCGACGCCCCGGATCTCGCCCGGATCGATGCTGCGGTCAACGGCCTGGAGTCCCTCGGTCTCAGCTTCGACGGATGGGCCACCCCGGGGGCCAACCCCTACTCGGCTTCGTTGGAAATCGCCCGCACCACCGCTCGCCGCGCCGAGCGGCGGCTGGTCGGGCTGGCCGCCCATGGCCGCCAGCTGCGTCCGCTGCTCGTGCAATACCTCAACCGGGTTTCCGATCTGCTCTGGCTCATGGCCCGGCAGGCTGAGAACCCGCGGGAACAAATTGGCAATTAATGACTGATTTTTCCCTTTGTCCTCCCGCCCCGATCAACGGTAGACCCTGACCGTGCGTAAAGCTGCCATCATTCTGATCTGCCTCGCCCTCGCCTACCGGCTGTTGCCGACGATGGATCTGGCTTGGTCGAATTTTCCTCCACTCATGGCCGTGGCCTTTTGCGGCGCCGTCTACTTTCGACGCCGCGCGATGTGGTTCCTGCCCTTCGCCGGCCTGTGCCTGACCGACCTCTACATCAACTGGTTCTACGCCCGCGAGTATGGCTACAACTGGGAACCCGCGGGCTTCGTCGCGCGCGCCGCCTGCTTCGCCCTCGCCCTCGGCCTCGGGGCCTGGATCGCCAAGCGCAAATCCTGGCTCTGGCTCCTCAACGGCTCGCTCATCGGGGCCCTGCTCTTTTATTTCGTCACCAACACCCAGTCCTGGTTCTCCGACGCGTTCTACGCCAAGACCCTCGCGGGCTGGTGGCAGGCGATGACGGTCGGTCACCCCGAGTATCCGCCCACGGTGCTCTTCTTCCGCAACACCCTGCTGGGCGACCTCATGTTCACCGGCCTGTTTGCCGGCGTCCTGGAGTGGATCGCCAAGCGCTCCGGTGAACCCAGCCTCCTCGACGACGAGGCCGAAGAGACTGAAGACGAGGAAAAGCCTGTCGAAGCCGAGGCGAAGGAGTGATGCGGGCCGATGCCTGCGTCGTCGATCTGCCCCGGACGTCAGTCGCGCGATCCCCTGCCCGCGCCGGGCGGCTCGTCACAGAATCCCGCGGGACACCGACCGGAAGCTTCCAAATGACGATCACACGCGGCGGCGCGACCCGCGGCTTGTCATTTGCCGGATCCTCAGCAATCGTCCGCGGTCCTTTCGTTACCGCTCCAGGTTTGTCGCTTATCCCCCTCGTTCCCCATGCCCAACCCGTCCTCGGATAATCTCCCGCTCCTCTCGCGCCGCACGGCGATCAAGCACGGCCTCGCCGGCATTGTCGCCGCCAGTGTCGCCCCGATGTTTCTGCCTTCGCGCCTCTTCGGCGCCTCGGCTCCGAGCAACCGCCTCACGGTGGGCATCGTCGGCAACGGCCTGATCGCCAATGCCCACGTCGGCGCCCTCCTCGGCCGCGACGACTGCCAGATCGTCGCCCTGTGCGATGTATCGCGCAGCAAGATGGAGAAGATGTCGCAGCGCGTCTCCAAGGCCTACGCGAGCACCAACGGCTTCGGCGACTACAAGGGCATCGCCCTCCACGACATCCACGAGGACCTCGTCGCACGGCCGGACATCGACGTGGTCTTTGTCACCACGCCCGACCACTGGCACGCCGCCATCTCCATCGCCGCGATGCAGGCGGGCAAGGATGTCTATTGCGAGAAGCCCATGACGCTCACCGTCCGCGAGGGCCGCGTCATGGTCGACGTCGCCCGGCGCACCGGCCGGGTGCTGCAGACCGGGACCCAGCAGCGTTCCGAATCCGCTTTCCGCCGCGCCGCCACGATCGTCCGCAATGGCTGGATCGGTGACATCAAGCTCATCCGCACCAAGCTCGGAAAATTCCCCGCGGCGCCCGATCTCAAGGAAGAACCCATCCCCGAGGGCTTCGATTATGACCGCTGGCTCGGACCGACGCCGTGGCGTCCGTACAACGCCCAGCGCGTGCTCGGCAACTACGGCGGCGGCTGGCGCTGCTTCCTGGAATATGGCTCGCGCAAGAACGGCGACTGGGGCGCCCACCACTTCGACATCATCCAGTGGGCGCTCGGCATGGATGACTCCGGCCCGGTTGAATTCATCCCCGCCGGCTTCGAGGGCTCGCCTTACCAGACGCACCGCTATGCCAACGGCGTCACCGTGGAACGGGTCGACGGCAACCAGCCGGCGATGATCGAGTTCACCGGCACGAAGGGCACGGTCGGCGTGGGTCGCGACAACTATCTGGTGTGCGATCCGGTGGCGCTGGCCACCCGGCCGCTCCGTTCCGCAGAGGTCCATCTGATCGAAAGCAACGAGCATCACACCAACTTCTTCGACTGCGTGCGCACGCGCCAGCGGCCCATCGCTGACGTCGAGATCGGCCACCGGTCCGCCACCGTGGGCCACCTCTGCGGCATCGCCCGGCAACTGCGCCGACCGGTGCGGTGGGATCCCGCCCGCGAGGAGATCATCGACGATCCGGTGGCTTCCCGCCTCCTCGACCGTCCCCGTCGCGCCCCGTACGCCCTCATTTGATCCCTGCCCCCATGCGCACTCCTTCTTTTTCTTCCTCCGTCCTGACCCCGGCCTGCCTGCTCGGCTCCCTGCTGCTCGTCGCGGGCTGCTCGCAACTCTCCTCCCCGCCACCGGTCCCACCCGCCGCGGCGACCCCCAAGGCGGACACCGCCAAGGCCGAAGGCGCCTTCGATGACGACGACCATCCTCTCACTCCTCGCGAGAGTCTCCTGATCGAGGCCAAGCTGGACGAAGGCAAACTCGCCGCCATCCAACGCAAGTATCTGGGCAGCCTGCTGGACCAGAACTCGACCCAGGCCGCCGCCCAGGAGGCCGCCCAAAAACTGGGTCTCGTGCTGCGCCCCGACTCCCCGGAAGGCGCCTCGGCCCTCGCCGTGCTGGCGCCGATGCTGGTCGACCCGCTGCGTTTTGACTACGCCCGGCTGGCGCTGGATCCCGTGCCCGGTGCCACGGTGGACGCGCTTTATTTAAATGCCCTCCCGAAGGCGGTTGGCCGGGCCCGGCTCGGACTGATTGATTCAATCGGGGCGCGGCGGATCGAGGAAGCCGTGCCCGCCTTGACCACCCTGCTCACCATCGCGGACGACACCACTGTGACCGCCGTCGTTCAGGCTCTCGGCCGGATCGGCGGCCCGGCGGCGCTCAAGGCGCTGGACAAGGCCAAGGATCCCCTGGCCCCGGTCGTGCTCAATGCCCGTTTGAGGGCCCTGACGCGGACCGAACCGGCCACGGCGGCCAAGGTCGCGGGCAGCATCTATCGCAACGACAAAGCTCCGCTGGCCCAGCGCGCCGCGGCCCTGCGCAATCTGATCGACGCCGACCCCGCGGGTGCCGTGGAAGAGATCCATGCCGCGCTGGCCGGACGCGAACCGAAATTCCAGGCTGTCGCCATTGAGTCGGTCGCCACCCTGCCGATTCCCGTCGCGTCCGCCTCGCTGGCATCCCGTCTCGGCAGCTATGCCCCTGAAGTGCAAGTCCCCCTGATGGCGGCCCTCGGCCATCGCCATGATACCGGCGCCATCCGCGGCCTGCTCCAGGCCGTTGCAAGCGACAACGACGATGTCCGGCTCGCCGCGATCGATGCGCTCGGTCGTTTGCCCGGCAGCCCCGAAGTGGCCGGCAAGCTCGCCGCGCTCGCCGTGGGCAATAGCGCCACCGCCAAGGCCGCCGCCGCCAGCCTCACGCGCCTCAATGGTCCCGGCGTGGACGAATTCATTTTCAATGGAGCCAGCAACGACGGCGAAATCCCGCTCCGCGTGGTCTATGTCCAACAGCTCGCCGCCCGCAACCAGACCGAGGCTTTGCCCTTCTTGCTGGGTCTCCGCTCCTCACCCGTGGACAAGCTCCGTCTCGAGGCCCTCGACGCCCTCGCCCTGATCGCCTCGCCGGCCGAACAGCCGGCCCTGATCGCCTGGGCCACGGGCACCAAGGCCAAGGGTGAACAGAACCGGGCCGTTCGCGCGCTGATCACCCTGCTGCTGCGGGACGGCGACGAAGCCAACCGCACCGCCACCGTCATCGCCGCGATTAACACCGGCAGCGCGGCGGACAAAATCACTCTTTTCCCGGTGCTCTCCCGCGTGGCCGGTCCGGCAGCCCTCGCCACCGCCGGGGCGCAGGCCCTCTCCAGCGACGAGGCCGTCGCCACCGCCGCCACGGCAGAACTCACGCGCTGGCCCGATTCCAACGCCCTGCCCGTGCTCGTGGATCTGTCCGTCCGCACCGCGCACGAGTCTGTGCGCGCGTCCGCGCTCCAAGGCGCCATCCGGCACCTCAGCCAGCTGTCGACCACCACCCCCGAGGTCCGCAGCGCCCAGGCCCGTTCGCTGCTGGAACTCACCTCCGACCAGAACATTCGCATCGCCCTGCTGAATGTCCTCGGCCTGTGCGCCGATGAGCCCGCTTTGCAGACCGCCAGAAAATACCTGGCGGATCCCGCCACCGCCGCCGCCGCCCAGGATGCGATCGACGCCATCCTTTCCAACCAGGCGGGCCCGGCGACCATGACGGCTTCCCACAATTCCGAGAATGCCGGCCGCGCCGTCGACAACCGGCCGCGCACCTTCTGGGAGACGACAAACACTCCGGGCGAATGGCTGCGGGCCGATCTGCATCATTCCCGTCCCGTCAGGAAGATCACTTTGGAGCAGGGCAATCGCGAATGGGATTTCCCCGAGGCCGTCTCCGTGCAACTGAGCGACGACCCGGATAAGCCCGGCGATGTGCTGGCCCAGCTTGAGGGTTCCCGCTATCGGACCGTGATCACTCTGCCCGCGGGTGCCCGCGGCCGTTACCTCTGGATCCGTCAGACCGCCACGCGCAGCGGTCCCTGGACCGTCTCCGAGCTGATCGTGGAGTGAGGCGAATCGTACGATAGAAAAAAACCCACGTCCCCCTGCCTTCCGACAGTTGGGTTGTTGGTAAGGCGGAGGCGACGGCTCTCAATCGCCTGACCGCATACCAGGCCGTTGAGGGCAACGGCCCTACCGGACATCCCGCTTCGAATGGACGCGGGCGTTGCGTCTCTGAACGAAAACACCGACCGCAGGGACACTCCCGCCGTCCGCCTTACAGCAGATCCGCTGCGAGTTCGGCGAGCTTCGAGCGCTCACCCTTCGTGAGCTTCACGTGCGCGGCGAGGGCGTGACCCTTCATGCGGTTGTGGCAGTAAACGAGTCCGTTGCTGCGTGAGTCCACGTAAGGATTGTCGATCTGCGCCGGGTCACCGATGAGCACGAGCTTGGAGCTTTCGGCAATGCGGGTGATGACCGTCTTCACCTCGTGCGGCGTGAGCTGCTGCGCTTCGTCCAAAATGAAAAACCGGCGGGCGATCGAACGGCCGCGGATGAAGCAGAGCGCCTCGATCTCCACGATGCCGTTCTTGATGAGACGTTCGTAAGGCTTGAGCGGCGGCAGACCGTTGGCACCGCCGCCATGGGTCGGCTGGGGCTGCGTCATGCTGGCCATCACGTCGTCATGCTTCTTGTTTTTCTTGCCCGACTTCTTGCTGGCAAACTGCGGGTCCTTGAGCGGCTTCGAGGGCATGAGCACCTCCAAAGCATCGTGGTAGGGTTGCAACCAGGGCTTCATCTTCTCCTCCAGGGTGCCGGGCAGGAATCCGATGTCCTTGCCGAGGGCGATGACCGGCCGGGAGATGGAGAGCCCGTCGTAGCGCGACCGTTCGTCCGTGGTCTGGAAGAGCGCGCAGGCCGTGGAAAGCAGGGTCTTGCCCGTGCCGGCCTTGCCGAAACAGGTGACGAGCGAGATGCTGTCATCCATCAACGCGTCCACGAAGAACTGCTGTTCCAGGTTGCGCGGCCGGATCGGGATGCCGCCGGGAGCCTTTACGAAATCAGGAATCTGCAACCGGCGCACGATGTTGGCCCCGTAGTAACGGCCGGGCATCGTCTTGCCCTCGGGCGTCATGAGCAGGACGTACTCGTTCAGGTAAAGCTTCTTGGCGGCGGCCTCGGTGAGTTCGAACTCACCCTCGGAGCAGAACCGCTGCATCTCATACACGTCGAGCGTTACCGTCTGGTAAGAATCGTCGTCGCTGACCGCCTCCGGCACCTTGTCATTGAGATAGTCCTCGGCCTCCAGCCCGACGGCGCGCGCCTTGAGCTGCACGTTGACATCCTTCGTGACCAAAATGGTGGGCGGCGGAAAAGTTTCCTGGACAAACAAAGCCGCGGCGATGATCCGGTTGTCCTTCTTGGTGAAATCCGAAACCACGGCCCGCAGGCGCTGCATGGCGGGCGAGGACCAGTTGTTCTCCACCAGATAGCGGTTGATGATCACCGAAAGGGTCCCGCCGTTCGGCAGCTTGACGCCTTCGTGCATGGAGCGGGAATCCGGCAGGAGTTCCTGGAGTATCCGGTGCACCCGGCGGGCATTGCGGCCCCGCTCGGTGGATTGCTCCCCCTTGATGGCATCGAGCTCTTCGAGGACCTCGACGGGGATGGCGAGGTTGTTCTCCTCAAATTTGAAGATCGATTGGGGGTCGTGCAGCAGGACGTTCGTATCAAGAACGTAGGTCTTGGCCCTGACCTCTACGTGATGCTGCGTTGAAGAGAAATGAACCGGAGTCGTGGTGTTTTCCATCGAGTGGATAACTTGTGAATAACCAATGCATCCGCTTGGTCGGATTGTAAATGCAGTAATTGCAAAATAGTGAAAACTTCTCGTTACGTCGCCCCAGTATTAGCCCGGAGCGGCTTGGCGCCGGGGCTTCGGCGGCGGTCCCCAAAGCCGGATCACATGCTCGGCCAGGTTCAGGAGACTGACGCGAGGCACCCCGTCCAGCCGCAGTTCGCGCAGGACGCGGACGTGCTGGCTGCGCTCCACCAGATGCTCCCACAATTCGCGTTCCAACGCGCGCGCCATGACCCCCGGATCGCCCGCCGGTGTCCTCGTCAGCTCGATGACCTTGGATTGCCAGTGTCGCTTCTCGTCGGGTTGCTTCGTCCAATAGTCAAAGAGGGCTTGTTCGTAACGGTTTAGGCTCATCGTGGTCCGCGTGGATTCAAGGGTAGCATTGCTTTTGAACTTTGTCCTGCTATTGAGGTCACACACACCCAACCCTGACCTTCTTTATGTGGCAAAAGCTAAAAGACCAAATTCCTGCAATCATTCTGACCGCCGTCCTCATCATCGGCGCTGCCTTCTGGTTTAACCAGAAAACGGTCACGGAGCTCACGCTGAAGCAACAGTCGGAAATCGCCGCGCTGCGCGAGCAGACCAATGCCGAGATGAAAGCCTCGGCCGAGGAAACCCGCCGGCACATCGAGTCGGTCAACCAGCTCCTCAAGGACGCCATCTCCAAGCGGGCGGCCGATGTCTTCATGACCGAGGACGAAGTCGCCAAGCTCAACGCCGAGAAGGTTGACGCCCTCGCCACCGCCATCGCCAAGAAGGTGCAGCCCTACAACCCGCTCCCGAAGTCCGCCGAAGAGGCCGAGCAGATCCAGAACGAGCAGGTCGACAAGGTCTCCAGCCGCATGGCGGACAAGATCTCCCCGATCCTCGCCGAGATGGCCAAGGACCAGAACCTCACCCGCGAGTCCATCCAAGGCTACAGCCAGCGCATTTCCGACCAGATCAGCGGCGTGCTCACCGCCGAGATGTCCCGCAACCAGGAGTTGAACAACCAGCTGCTCGCCTCGCAGTCGGTGGCGCAGGACTCGATGAAACTCTCCCACGAGATCACCGCGCTCTACCTCAGCAGCTTCAAGGACCAGGGTCTCATCACCCGCCTGCTCTCCCTGCCGGCCAACGTCGTGCGTGACGCCGCCAACCTGAGCATCGTCAACAGCAGCGAGCGCAAGAAGATGGAAGAACGTCTCGTCAGCGAGATGAACTCCCTCGACCGCCGCATCGCCGAGATCCAGGCCACTGCGCCGAAGAAGTAAGCCGGCCGGCTCCAGGCCGATCACCCAACCGCGCCCGTCCGGCGCGGTTTTTTTGTGACCGTTGGGCTCAACGCTGCGGAGCCAGCTGAGCGGATCTTTACTCCCGTTCTGTTTGTGTTTTCGTGGCCCTTCCCCACTGCATGAAGCCGTTGCCCCTCGATCCTCTCACCGCCCGCCGGTTCATGCGCCGGGCGCTGTTGCTGGACGAACCCGCCCCCGACGTGGCCACCGCCCTGGCGCACCACGGCTACATCCAGATCGACCCGATCAACGTCTGCGGCCGGATGCACGACCTGATCTTGCGCAACCGCGTCCGCGCCTATCCGGAAGGCGGTCTGATGTGCCACCTGCACGGCGACGGCACAATTCTCGCCGCGCGCGACCGCCAAGCCTTCGAGCACCACCTGCCCACCGACCACACGCTGGTGGCTCTGACGCTCGATGCGTGGCCCCACCTGCAGGCGCGCATGCGACAACGCACGCGCCAGACCGGTGCCTGGTCCGGACGCCTCACCCCCAAACAAAAGGCGCTGGTGCCTCGCCTGTTGGATGAAATCACCGCCCGCGGTCCGCTCAGCTCCGAAGATTTCGCCGACACCGGACGCGCCCGCTCGGCCTGGGGCGCCGCCACCCTGGCAAAATCCACCCTGCAAAAACTGTTCTTTCACGGCCAGCTGCTGATCGCCCAGCGGACGGCCGACAACCGCCGCTGTTACGATCTCCCCGCGCGGATCCTGCCCCCGGCTATTCTCCGCCTGCCCGAACCCGCCAAAGCGGACACCGCCCGTTGGGAGGTCTTGCTCAAACTGCGCCAACGTCGCCTCACCCCGCTGAAACGCACCGAGCTTCCCCACGTCGCCGACCTCGTCCAGGCGATATCCGTCGAAGGCTGCCCGGCCTTGTATTGCCTGACGGCTGATCTGCATTTGCTGGAACCTTCCGCCCTCCGCGTTCCGCCCGCTGCTCCAACCACCCCGCTCCTGCTCGCTCCCTTGGACCCGCTGATCTACGACCGGCGGGTGACGTCTGGTCTCTGGAATTTCGACTACACCTGGGAGGTCTACACGCCGCCGGCCAAGCGGAAACGGGGCTACTACGCCCTGCCGGTCCTGGCCGGCACCGAGATTGTCGGCCACGTCGACCCCAAGGCCGACCGCGCCAGCAGCCGCCTTCGGGTGGTGTCGCGCAAGATTCGGCGAGGACACGCCCTGACCGAGCCCTTGGATCACCTGGCGGGCTGGCTGCGACTGCGCCGCTGAAACCTTCAGAATTGGAAAACGCTCATCTCATTGTGCGGTGACGAGGCCGGTTTGATGCATCCAAACGGTCATTCCGCCCGTTGTTGGGGTGTGACTCCCCTTCGTTCCCATTCCCTTGCTAAGGAAATCGTTCGGTCCGCGAACGGCTGCGCCAAGCCCGCGCCATGATGCCCGCGGTACACCATGAAAACCCGGCGAGGAACCAACCGACCCGACCTCCTTCCCGGACACCGGGCCTGACCGACCGGCTGGCCCTGCGTCAACGGCCGGAATTACCCGTGGTCGGACGCCAGCGGTGGTCGGACCTGCTTTTCGCGCACTGGACGGTCGACGCAAACCTCGTGCAGGCCACCTTGCCCCCGGGGCTCTTCGTGGATACGTTCGAAGGTCGCGCCTACCTCGGGATCGTGCCGTTTTTCATGGAGCGGGTACGTCCGGCCTGGCTGCCACCGGTGCCGTGGCTTTCGTGGTTCCAGGAGTTGAACGTGCGCACCTATGTCCACGACGCCCAGGGGCGCCCGGGCGTCTGGTTCTATTCCCTCGACTGCAACCAACCCGTCGCCGTGACGCTCGCGCGCAATCTCTTTCACCTCCCCTACCACCATGCCCGCATGTCCGCGCAGCGCGACCTTCACCCGATCCGCATGGCGTCCCGGCGCAAACGCGGACAGGACGCCACCAGCCACTTTGCCTGGGCACCCGGTCCGGTGACCTGGACCGCGGCCCCGGGATCGCTCGATTTCTTCCTGATCGAGCGCTACCTCCTGTTCACGGCCGATCGCACCGGCCGCCTCCTGTCTGGGCACGTGCATCATCCCGCCTATCAGATCAACCAGCCCGTCGTCACCGAGCTCTCCGTGGAACCGGCGCGCCTCGCCGGATTCCGGCTCGCCGGCGAACCGGTCTCCGTCCTCGGCGTCGATGCCGTCGATGTTTCCATCTACGGGCTGCAACCCCTTCCGCCCCGCGCCCATGCCTGACACCCCTCTTGCCCCAGTCTGGTTGATCACCGGTTGTTCCAGCGGACTCGGCCGAGCCATGGCTGAACATGCCCTCGCCTGCGGCCAGCGCGTCGTGGCCACCGCTCGCCAACCCGCGAACATTTCCGGCCTCGCTGCTGAGCACCCGGGCCGCTGCCTGGTCCTGCCAATCGATGTGACACAGCCCGACCAGATCGCGACCGCGGTCAATCGCACAATGGAGGCCTTCGGGCAGATCGACGTGCTCGTGAACAACGCCGGATACGGCCTCCTCGGCGCGCTTGAGGAACTCGCGGATGAACAGATCCGGCGCAATTTCGAAACCAACTTCTTCGGCGCCCTGCAGATGGTCCGCACCACGCTGCCCATCATGCGGACGCAGCGCCGGGGGCACCTCGTCACCATCAGTGCCGCCGCGGTGATTGCCAACTACCCCGGTTTCTCCATCTACGGCGCCACCAAGTGGGCGCTCGAGGGCGCCATGGAGTCGCTGGCCGCGGAGTTGCGCCCGTTCGGCATCAAGTCGACCATCGTGCGTCCCGGTCCCTTTCGCACGGCGTTTGTCGGTCGCTCGCTGGAAAACGCTGCCGTCCGTTGGGACGAATACGACGCCACCAGCGGGAAATTCCGGCGCTTCCTCGAAAAAGTGGACGGTGCCCAGCCAGGCGATCCCAGCCGGGCCGCCGCCGCCATCTTCAACGCCGTCCAGGCCGAACGCCCGCCGCAACGTCTCACGCTCGGCGCCTACGCGATCGACAAGACCCGCCGGCAAATCACAGCCACTTCCCGCGA
>Ga0208117_100157_pt1 | contig 40186 bp, 29 predicted proteins | sample LakWasMet26_LOW6_2_FD_183870 | JGI IMG/M metagenome (GOLD analysis project Ga0208117, IMG submission 183870) | Freshwater sediment methanotrophic microbial communities from Lake Washington under simulated oxygen tension - Sediment Metagenome... | ecosystem: Environmental > Aquatic > Freshwater >...
GGTGGGCAGGCCGGTCGTCCCGCAGACCACCTGAAGCGTCTCCAGGGCCCAGAGCTCGGGGACGGTGGCCCGTTCATCCGAGGCCAGGGCGATCAGGTCGGCATCGTGGACCGACTTCTTGCGGTCCGCCAGTTTCTTGAATTCGTTGAACGCCTTGAGCAAGGCGTCGCCCTCAAGCGGGAATCCCAGCTCGGTGAGTCGCTTGGAGAACGCCGCCCGGCCGGAATGTTTGCCGAGGACGAGCTCGGTCTGCGTGGCGCCGACATCCTGCGGACGCATGATCTCGTAAGTCTGCGCGTTCTTGATCATGCCGTCCTGATGGATGCCTGATTCGTGCGCGAAGGCGTTGCCGCCGACGATGGCCTTGTTGGGCGGCACCGGATAGCTGGTGCTACGGGAAACGAGCTTGGACAGGCGGCAGAGCTGCGTGGCGTCTACTCCCGTCTGCAGGCCAAGCTTGTCGGCGCGGGTCTTCAGGACCATCACGATTTCCTCGAGGGAGGCATTGCCCGCGCGTTCGCCGATGCCGTTTACGGTGCATTCCGCCTGGCGGGCGCCGGCACGGAGACCGGCGACCGAATTGGCCACGGCGTGACCGAGATCATCGTGACAATGCACGGAGATGATCACGTCCTTGGCGCCCGGAGTGTGCTTGATGATACCGGCGATGAGGGCGCCGAATTCATCGGGCATGGTATAGCCGACGGTGTCCGGAATATTCAGCGTGGTGGCCCCGGCCTTGATGACGGCCTCGAGCACCTCGTAGAGAAACAACGGATCGCTCCGTCCCGCATCCTCGGGGGAGAACTCGATGTCCGCGCAGAGTGAGCGGGCATAGGCGACCATCTCGACCGCCCGGGCCTTCATCTCCGCCCGGGACATGCGGAGCTTGTGTTCCAGGTGCAGGTCGCTCGTCGCCAGAAAAGTGTGGATGCGGGGGTGCTTGGCGAGCTTCACACCCTGCCAGGCCGCATCGATGTCATTCTTGGTGCACCGGGCGAGACCGCAAATGATCGGCGGCTCGGCCTGCGGCCGGCCGGCGATCGGAGTCTGGCCGATCTCAGTGGCAATGGCCTGCACCGCGGCGAGATCATCGGGTGAGGCAGCCGGAAAGCCGGCCTCGATGACGTCAACACCGAGACGGGCGAGGCCGCGCGCGACCTCCATCTTTTCAGCGGAAGTCATGGAAGCACCGGGAGCCTGCTCACCGTCGCGCAGGCTGGTGTCGAAGATACGGACGTAATTTGAAGTCATAGTGAAAGTGAGAGTGAAGGTGAACGGAGTTATCTCGTGGAGGCCAACTGGGAACGCAGCTTAAGAATACTGGCTGTCAGGATGCCGATGATCTCGTCGCACAGGGCGATGCGAGTCTCGGGCAGATCGGCTGGCAGCCAGTGTCTAAGTCGCAGGTAGCGACCGGCGGTTTCCTGAGCCGAGCCGCGCGCTATGACCAGAAACTGACAACACTCTTTCTTGGAACCACGTCCGTAGCCCTCTTCGATATTCGAAGCGATCGAATCCGCACTGGCCAGCTGTTGGGCAGCCAATCGATCGCACTCCCGGTGGCGCGAGAGGAACGCCATGTCCGCCACGACAAAATCGAAGAGTTCCAGCGCCTTGGTGTAGGCGCCGAAGCTCATCAACTTTGTGCGGGCATTCATGGATTGTTCACTCTCACTTTCACATTCACTTTCACCCGGCCATCACTTCGAGATGACGACGGGATTCAGGAACGGCATCATCGCGCGCAGCTTGGCGCCGACGACCTCGATCTTCTGACCGCGCTCCTTGTTGCGGAACTTGGTCATGGTCTTGCGACCGTACTTGTTGTTCTCGTCGATGAAGCGCTTGGCAAACTTGCCGGTGGTGATGTCCTTGAGGATCTTCTTCATCTCCTTCTGCGTCTGCTTGGTCACGACGCGCGGACCGGAGACGTAATCGCCCCACTCAGCGGTGTCGGAAACGGAGTAGCGCATGTAGTTGAGGCCTCCGCGATACATGAGGTCGACGATGAGCTTCAGCTCATGCATGCACTCGAAGTAGGCGATCTCGGGCTGGTAGCCCGCGTCGACGAGGGTCTTGAAGCCGGCCTTGACCAGCTCGGCGCAGCCGCCGCACAACACGGCCTGCTCGCCGAACAAGTCCGTCTCGGTCTCTTCCTTGAAGGTGGTCTCAAGCACGCCGGCGCGGGTGCAGCCGATGCCGCGGCCGTAGGAAAGCGCGAGCTTCTTGGCATTGCCGGTGGCATTCTGATAGACCGCGATAAGGCCCGGGACGCCGCCGCCTTCCTGGAACACCTCGCGCACGCGGTGGCCGGGGGACTTCGGGGCGATCATCGTCACGTCGACGTTCTTCGGCGGCACGATGCCCTTGAAGCGGATGTTGAAGCCATGGGCGAACATCAGCATCTTGCCGGCGGTGAGAGCCGGGGCTATTTCCTCGCGATACAGGCGGGCCTGGACGTGGTCCGGCACGAGCACCATGATGACATCAGCCCATGCGGCGACGTCGGCAACCTCACCCACGGTGAGGCCGGCCTTCTTGGCCTTCGCGACCGACTTGCTCTTCTTGGAGAGACCGACGCGGACCTTTACGCCGCTGTCCTTGAGGTTAAGCGCATGGGCGTGGCCCTGGGAGCCGTAGCCGATGATCGCAACATTCTTGCCGCGGATGAGCGAGAGATTCGCGTCCTTGTCGTAGTAGATTTTAGCCATGGTGATAAATTGGTTTTCGGGATTTTAGATCTGGGATCTGGGTAATGGTTAAACGGACATCGAGATGCCGGAGGTGTCGTGACCGTGGTCCGCGCCGTCGGCCGTGCGGACGAGCGGGGGCGCGGACGAGACGGGTTCATGGCCGCGGGCCATGGAAACCGCACCGGTCCGCACCATCTCGGCGATACCGTAGGGACGGAGGATCAGTTCGAACTTTGCGATCTTGTCAGGCGTGCCGGTGACCTCGGCGGTGATGGTCTTCTCGTCCACGTCGACGACGCGGGCGCGGAAAACATCGACCAACTGGAGCACCTGGGAGCGGGTGTCGGGCGTGACCTTAACCTTCACCAGGCCGAGTTCGCGGGTGAGCGAGGCCTTGTGGGTGAGATCGTCGACGCGGAGCACGTTGACCAGCTTGTAGAGGTTGGCCTCGACGATGCGGGCACCGGCCTCGGTGGTATCGACGACCACAGTCAGGCGGGAGATGCCCGGTTGGTCGGTGCCGCCGACCGTTAGGGAATCGATGTTGAAGTTGCGGCGGCGGAAGAGCGAGGCGACGCGATTGAGCACGCCGGGCACGTCTTCCACATAGGCGATGAGGGTATGTTTGGCCATGACGGTAGAGGGTTAGCGGCGGGATTTGGCTGACTTGGTGGGTTTGGCCGGCTTGCGGGACGCAGGCGCGGAGGTCTTGCCGCGGCCGTTGAGGACCTTCGCCTCGGCCTTGGCCTCGGTGAAGACATCGGGCAATACCGCGGCGGGCATCTCCCACTCCTTGTCCGAGCCGGATTCCAGCATGACGTCCTGCTTGGGACGGCGGATCATCTTGTCGAGATCGGCGCCGGCGGGAACCATCGGGAACACGGAGTCTTCCTTCTCGACGACGAAATCGATAACCACGGTCTTCTTGTCACCGAGGGTCTTCTCGACGGTGGCTTTGACGTCGCTGCGCTGGTTGCAACGCAGGCCGGAAAGGCGATAGGCCTCGGCCAGCTTTACGAAGTCGGGCCCGGTCATCGGCGTGGCCGCGTAGCGCTTGTCGTAGAAAAACTCCTGCCACTGGCGCACCATGCCGAGGAACGAGTTGTTGATGATGGCAACGTTGACCTTGATGCCTTCCTGCTCGGCCGTGGCCAGTTCACAGGAGGTCATCTGGAAGCCACCGTCGCCGACCACCACCCACACGTCCTTCTCTGGGCAGGCGAACTTGGCGCCGATGGCCGCCGGCAGGGCGAAGCCCATGGTGCCGAGACCGCCCGAGGTGATGAGCGAGCGCGGCTTGTCGTGACGGAAATACTGGGCTTCCCACATCTGGTGCTGACCGACGTCGGTCACGACGATGGTGTCGCGCTTCTGGGTCAGGCGCCAGATGTCGTTGATGACATGGGCCGCGTAGAGGTGGCCGTTGTCGGGCAGATTCTTGATATCGCGCACGGCGGAGTCGCCGCGGGCAACATTGATGGTCGCCCACCATTCGGCGTGCTCGGCCTTTTTCACCAAGGGCTTCAGTTCGCCGAGGACCTCGCGGAGATCGCCGATGAGGGCGACGTCCACGGGCACGTTCTTGTTCACCTCGGTCGGATCTATCTCCACGTGGATCTTCTTCGCGTTGAGCGCGTAGGTCTTGAGATTGCCGGTCACGCGGTCATCGAAACGCATGCCGAGGGCGATCAGCACGTCGGCCTGCTGGATGGCCTCGTTGACCCAGGACTCACCATGCATGCCCATCATGCCGAGGTTGAATTCGGACGAGGCCGGAATGGCGCCGATGCCGAGCAGTGTCGTGCTGATCGGAATGTTGGCCAGCTTGGCCAGGGCGAGCACATCATTGGTCGAACCCGACTTCATGATGCCCTGACCCGCGAGGATGAGGGGCCGCTTGGCGGAGTTGATCAACTCCGCGGCGCGGGCGAACTCCGACGCCGGGGCGCGGTGGTTCGGGCGATAGCCGGGCAGCTTGGGGGCGGCCGCCTCCCAATCGAAATCGGCGGTCAACTGCTGGGCATCCTTGGTGATGTCCACCAGGACGGGACCGGGGCGGCCGCTCTTGGCAATGTAGAACGCCTCGCGAATGGCCCGCGCGATGTCGCCGGGCTTGGTCACAAGGTAATTGTGCTTCGTGACGGGCAGCGTGACGCCGGTCACATCCGTCTCTTGGAAAGCGTCGGTACCGATCGCCTTGGAACCGACCTGACCGGTGATGCACACGATCGGGGAGGAATCCATCATGGCGGTGGCGATGCCGGTGACCATGTTGGTCGCGCCGGGGCCGGAGGTCGCGATGGCGACACCAACCTTGCCGCTGGCGCGGGCGTAGCCGTCCGCCATGTGGGTGGCGCCCTGTTCATGGCGCACCAACACGTGGTGTATCTTGGGATACTTGGTCATCGCGTCGTAGGTCGGCAGAATGGCGCCGCCCGGATAACCGAACACGACATCGACGCCTTCTTTCTGTAAGCATTCCCAAATGATTTCTGCTCCGGTGAGTTTTTTCATAAGTATCCGAGGTGTAATTGAGGTAACTTGTTTTTTCAGGAGGTGACCGCGCCTTCCGAGGCGGAGGAAACGGTGTTGGCGTATTTCGCCATGACGCCGCGGACGTAGCGCGGGGCCGGGGCCTTCCAGCCTTGCTTGCGCTTGGCCAGCTCGGCGGCGGGGATTTCGACCTGCAACTTGCGGGTCGCGACGTCGATTTCAACGGTATCGCCTTCCTGCACAAAGGCAATGAGCCCGCCGACGTAGGCCTCGGGGGCAACGTGTCCGATGGAAAAACCGCGGGTCGCGCCGGAGAAGCGCCCATCCGTGAGGAGGGCCACCGTCTCAACCATGCCGGCACCGGCGAGCGCGCCGGTTACCCCGAGCATTTCGCGCATGCCCGGACCGCCCTTGGGGCCTTCGTACCGGATGACGACCACGTCGCCCGATTTGATCTGGCCCTTGGTGACGGAAGCCATCGCGTCCTCCTCGTTGTTGAAGACGCGGGCCGGTCCCTTGAAGTGTTTGATGGCGCTGCCGGCCACCTTGAGCACGCAGCCTTCCTCGGCGAGATTGCCCCGCAGGATAACGAGACCACCGGAGGTCTTGAAAGGCTTGTCGGTCGGTCGGATGACCTGCTGGCCGGGAGTTTCCGGGGCGTTGGCAACCTCTTCGCCGATGGTGCGGCCGGTGACCGTCACACAGTCAGCGTGCAGGTATTTGCCCTCAAGGAGACGGCGCAACAACAGCGAAATGCCGCCGGCGTTGTGCATCTCGACGGCCGTATAAAGCCCACCCGGCTTGAGCGTGGCGATGGTGGGCGTCTTCGCGCTGATGGCGTCGAACTCGTCGATCTTGAGGGAAACGTTGGCTTCCTTCGCAAGAGCCAGCAGGTGGAGCACCGCATTGGTGGAGCCACCGGAAGCCGCGACTGAGGCGATCGCGTTCTCGAACGATTTGCGGGTGAAAATCTGCGAAGGCTTCAGGTCCTTGCGCACCAGATCCATGACGATCTCGCCGCAGCGGTAGGCGGCCTTGTTCTTGGCCTCGTCGACGGCGGGGATGCCATTGAGACCGACCGGGGAGATGCCGATGGCCTCCATGATGGTGGCCATCGTGTTGGCGGTGAACTGGCCGCCGCAGGCGCCGGCGGTCGGGCACGCGGCGTTCTCGACGCGGAGAAATTCCTTTTCGTCGATCTTGTGGGCGGCAAAGGCGCCGACCGCCTCAAAAACGTCCTGCACGGTCAACGCCTTGCCATTGTGATGGCCGTGATTGATCGAACCACCATACAGCGCCAGGCCGGGGATGTCGCAGCGCGCCAGCGCCATCATGACACCCGGGTTGGTCTTGTCGCAGGCCGAGAGGCAAACCAGTCCATCCAGATAGTTGCCCCGGGCAACCAATTCGATCGAGTCGGCGATGAGCTCACGGGAGATGAGCGAGGTCTTCATGCCCTCGGTTCCCATCGTGATGCCGTCCGAAATGGAAACGGTGTTGAACTCCATCGGCGTACCCCCGGCGGCGCGGATGCCGGCCTTCACATGTTCCGCCATCTCACGGAGATGGAAATTACACGGCCCGATCTCGGTCCAGGTGTTGGCAATGCCGATGATCGGCTTTTTCAGGTCCTCATCTGTAAAACCTACCGCCTTGAGCATGGCGCGTGAGGGTGCCCGTTGCGGGCCTTCGGTGATGTGGTGACTGTGGCGTTTACCGGAATCCATGGGGAGAATGGTCAGTTGACCTTGCCAAAAGTTTTCTGGCAGGGCGAGAAATGGGTGTGAAAGGTCTGCGTCATAACGTATGGAGAATAAAAAAGCCGCCCTTTTTCTTGGGCGGCTTCATCTTTTTTCTGATTTTGGATTACTTGACTGTTACTTTGGCGAGCCGCCCATGGGTTGATTGGTCCGTGGCAACAAGGGCCAGGACTACGGTAATAAGGGCAATGGCTACTACGTCGAACATTGGAAAATGACGCGGGCAACGTGCGGAGCGTCCGGAGCGCTGTCAACCTCCACTTTTGCTTTTTGCAGGGTATTTTTCGGACGGCGTGTAAAAACACTGCCGCCAATCCATCCTACCGGCGGCCGCGGATATTCTGAGCGAGACGAAGAATATCAGCCAAAACTCCCGCTGCCGTGACGGCCCCACCCGCTCCCGCTCCGCGCACAACCATGGGGTATTCGCGGTAACGATCAGTGTGAAAGGCCACAAAGGCCTCGGCTCCGCGCAAGGCGGCCGCCGGGTGGGAGGATTCCACATCCACCGGCCCCACGGTGACTTTCGCACCAGCGGCTCCGGGGGTAATTCGCGCGAGATAGCGCGGCAGCTTGCCCTGGGCCTTGCTGGAAGCGACGCGCTGGGCCACTTCCGCATCAAGTTTGGTCAGGGACTGCATGAACTTCTCCGGATCATCTTCCTTGAGGAATTGCTCCGGGACAAAGGGCTTGAGCTCGACGTCGGTGAGGTCGAGACGCAGACCGAGTTCCCGGGCGAGAATGACGGCTTTGCGGGCGACATCGAGGCCCGACAGATCATCGCGCGGGTGTGACTCGGTGTACCCCAATTCACGCGCGGTGCGCACCGCGGCGGACAGGGCCTTGCCTTGGGCCAGCTGGTCACAGAGATAGCCCAGCGTGCCGGAAAACGCGCCCTCGATCGTGATGACATGATCGCCCGTGCGCACCAGATTCTTGAGCGTCTCGATCACAGGCAACGCCGCCCCGACCGTGGTCTCATAGTGGTAGGCCCGGAAATGTTTGCGTGCCTGATTCAGCAGTTCGTCGCGTTCCCCCTGCGGGAGAGCCAACGGCTGTTTGTTCGCCGAGACGACATTGACGCTGTGGCTGAACGCCGCGCGATACAGACGGTCCATGCCGGGCGCCGCCGAGCAATCCACCAAGACGGGATTGGGCTGCCGGGAGAGCTCGTCGAGCAGGGAAATAACATCCTTCTCCACCCTTCCCTCCTCGAGGGCGGTCTTCTGAAGTTCGACGGCCTTGTCCGTGGAAAGTCCCATCGAATCGAAGAGGACGCCGCCGCTGGAACCGATGCCAACCAGGCGCACCTGCACATCGTGCTCGCGATCCAGCGCCTTGTTCTGCTGGTCGATCTGTTTGATGAGCGAGCCACCGACCACGCCCTTGCCGAGCAGCAGCATGCTGATGACGGTGTGCGAAAGATTGAAGACGCCGTGCACGATGCGCACCGCGGTGGCCGTCTGGTCCGCATCAATCACGCACGAGATGCTGCGCGCCGAGGCGCCCTGCGCGACCGCCCGGACGGAAATGCCCGCCTCGCCGATCGCGTTGAGAAACTTCCCGGCGACATTGGGCCGCTTGCCCATGTTTTCGCCGACCAGACTCACCATGGAAACGGGCGAAAGCACGGGCTCGATCCGCAGATCGCCGGTCTGGATTTCCGGAGCCAAGGCCTCGCTGATGCTCTGCTTCGCACGCGCCTCGTCGACTTCGGGAATCACGACAGAGAAAGACTGACCGAGCGTGGATTCGGTAGTCAGCCAGACGCGGACGCCCGCTTCACCCAGAGCGGCAAGAATCCGGCCGCCGAGCGGCTTGCTGATGCCGGTGCGCCGGGACTGCACTCCGATCAGCGCCAGGCGCTCCAAGCTCGTGACGCACGTCGGACGGTTGGGATCAGGATTGCCGGTTGCATCGATCCGGGTGCCGGGGGCATCCGGCTGGGTCGTGCTGCGGATGACCAGCGCGGCGCCGCATTCCCGCAACGGGATGATCGTCCGGGGATGAAACATCCGGGTGCCGAAATAAGCCAGTTCCAGCGCCTCGTCATACGACAGCCGGTCCACCGGCGAGGCTTCCTTCACCAGGGCCGGATCGGCGGTCATCACGCCGAGCACATCCGTCCAAACCGTGACGGCGGACGCTTTGAGCAAGCCCGCGACCAGCGTCGCGGTATAATCGGAACCGTTGCGCCCCAGGGTGGTGGTGTGGCCATCGCGCGTGCGCCCGATGAAACCGGTCACCACCGGGACGCTGCCTTTCCAGCCGTCGAGCAGAGGCGTGAAACGCTTGGTGGTTTCGGCCTTGTCAACCGTCGCCGCCCCGTGAGCGCCATCGGTCACGACGAAGTCGCGGGCGTCGACCGGAATCGACGGCACATCGCGTTCCTGCAGGGCCCGCGACAAGACGGCGATGGAGATGCGCTCGCCCACGGAAATGATCGAGTCGAGCGTGCGCGGAGAGCACTCCCGGGTCAGTTCGATGCCCGAGAGCAATCGCTCCACCGGAGTCAGGATCTCATCGAGATCGTGTTTGAAGCCTTTCTGACCCTGGCTGTTGAGCACCGACCGCGCCGTGGCGGTGGCCAGTTCCTTGACCTGACCCAGTTCGCGGCGGGCCTGGCTGATGTTGCCGCTTTCTGCGGACCGGGCGGCAAGAATCAGCCAGTCGGTGCTGTCGCCGAGCGCAGAAACGACGACGGCCAGCGGGCGCGGACCGGCCACGATCAGTTCCAGCACCTTGGGCAGACGCCCGGAAGTGCCGAGGGAGGAACCACCGAATTTGTAAACTTGCCAGCCTTCGCTCATGATTGGGATGCCTGCAGCTGCAGGGCACGTTCAAGGATAGGCGCGAGTGACGACCATTCCATCAAAAACGCATCGTGCCCATGGATGCTGCTGATCGTCGAGCGCTCGACGCGTGCGCCGGCCTGCTTCAGCTGCTTCGCCAAAACCTCCGTCTGCGCAGGGGAGAAGAGCTGGTCAGAGTCGATGTCCACCACGAGCGTCGACGCACGCACCCGGCTGATCGCGGACACCTTCTCACCGGGCAGCGGCTGCAACAGATCGTGATGATCCATGGCGGCGAGTTGCATCTCGTATGCCTGGGCGGCGAAACGGCTGCGCAACTTCGCGCCTTGATGCTCCAGATAACTTTGCACCGGGTAACTCGTACCGCCGGACACGATTCCGGACGGGCGCGGTTGGCGGGCATCGAGGCCGGGCTCGGCCCGATAGGTCAGAATGGCGAGTTGGCGGGCAATCTCCAGTCCTCGGCCCACATTGTGGGGATAACCAGGATCAAGCCGCAGGATCTGACGGGCGACGTGATTCCAGCCAACCACCCAGGCACTGGCGGCCACGCTGGTCGCCAGCGGCAAAATGCGTTGAAACCGCGCAGGTGCCAGGGCCGCCAGGGCCAGCGCGACCATGCCGCCGAGGGATCCGCCCGTGGTCAAATGGACCTGATCAATGCCGAGCTTGTCCAGTGCCAGCAATTGAGCGCGCGAAATATCGAGACTCGTCAGCTCCACCTTGGGGTCCGTGGGAAAGCCTTCCACCCCGGGGCCGCTGCTGCCGTAGCAGGAGCCCAGGTTGTTCAAACACACGATGCGATAGACCTCGGGATCCAACGCCCGCCCCGGCCCAATCAGGGGTTCCCACCACCCGCCCGGTCCGCCCGCCTGGGCGCTACCCGTCAGGGCATGCACCAACAGCACGGTGGGCACATCCGGGAGGAGAGAGTCGGGAGTGTCGCCTTCACGGCTCCACCACCAACCACGGGCGCGATGAGAACGGACTACGCCGCCCCGCGCGAGCGGGAGATCGGGCAAAGCCAGTTCAAAAGTACGCGGCGAAGCAGCAACTGTCGGCATGTCGATGGTGAACAAACCGTTTCCATCTCAGGCCGCCAGCGAAGTGACGCCGGCAAACGATTGCTGCAGACCCATCAGGCGATACCGGGCAAAGGTGGCTCCAAGGAGCTGACTTTTGCAGGGTGCCGAAGGGTCGGAATAGGTGTTCATTGTCAGGGAAGAGTTTGATTTTTGTGTTACCCCTAAGGGACGCCAGTCAAGCTGTCGAGACAAGGGAGGGACGTGTCATACTTGAGTGACTTACTACATTATGTGTCATACCTATTAAGCGCTGCGCAGAAAGCAAACGCCGCCCATGATTCCGGCTTGTTGCTTTAATCGGCACAGCTACTGTCCGCCTCCCATGTCCAAACGTTTGAAACGCATCGTGCTCAAGTTCGGTTCCGGCATCCTGTCCTCGGAAAAGGGGATCGGCCTGAGCCGGAAACAGATTGCCCGCCTTGCCCTCGAGGTCGGCACGCTGGTCCGGGCCGGCCATGAATGCATCATCGTGTCCAGCGGTGCGGTCTCCGCCGGCATGGAGAGGCTTGAACTTACCTCGCGGCCGAAGGAGTTGGCGGCCCGGCAATCCTGTGCGGCCGTGGGCCAGTCCCACCTGATGCACGCCTACGCCAATGCGTTCGCCAGTCAGGGTCTGACCGTCGCCCAGTTGCTGTTGACCCACAACGACCTCGACAGCCGTGTGCGGCACCTCAACGCCCGCAATACGCTGACCCACCTGCTCTCACGCGGTCACGTCGTGCCGATCATCAACGAGAACGACTCCGTCGCCGTCGAGGAACTGAATTTCGGCGACAACGACCGTCTTTCCGCGGAAGTTTCCATCCTCATGGACGCCGATCTGCTCATCATTCTGACCAGCGTCGACGGCTTGCAGGATGCGAAGGGCAAGACCGTTTCCATCGTGCGAGATTTTGACGAAGTCGCCTCGTTGGTGCGTTCGGACAAAGGCCACACCTCGACCGGCGGCATGGTCACCAAGCTCCAGGCCGCCCAACTCGCCGTGAAATCCGGCATCGCGGTGAACATTGCGAACGGACGAAAAGCGGGTTTGGTATACGCGATCGCCGCCGGAAAACGCGTCGGCACCTATTTCCCGGCTAAATAAAACTGCCCCCACTCTTCCGCCCATGGCCTTGCACCACACCGCCGTACTCCCTTCGCCGAGGATCTTTTCCTCGCAACGGCCGCTTGGCGCCCAGCTCCCGCGTCGCCAGTTTTCCCTCTGATGGAAGCTCTCGACCAACTTGTCACGCGACTTGCTCAGCAGGCCCGGGCGGCGGCGCGCACCCTCGCCACCACGCCGGCCGCACGCATCGATGCCGCCCTCGAGGCGATGGCCCGCGAGCTTCTTGCCTCGGAAAAGGACATTCTCTCCGCCAACGCCGCCGATGTCGCCGCAGCCAAGACCAACGGTCAGACGCCTGCCTTGGTTGACCGCCTGACCCTCACTCCCGAACGACTGGCCGCCTGCGCCGACGGACTCCGGCAAGTTGCCACCCTGCCCCACCCGGTCGGAGAAATTCTCCGTGAGTGGACGCAACCGAACGGTCTCAAATTCACCAAAATCCGCGTACCGTTGGGCGTCATCGGATTTATTTACGAATCGCGCCCGAACGTCACCTGCGACGCTGCCGGTCTGTGCTTGAAGAGCGGCAACGCCGTCATCTTGCGGGGCGGCTCCGAGGCGCTGCGTTCCAACACCGCGATCGCCGCCGCTCTCGCCCGCGGGCTCGCCGCCGCCGGCCTGCCGGCCGAGGCCGTCCAACTCATCCCGGTGGCCGACCGGGACACCGTGCGCCTGCTGGGTGAAAGCGTCGGCCTGATCGATCTGCTCATTCCCCGGGGTGGCCGCAGCCTGATCGAGACCGTGATGAAGACCGCCCGCGTGCCGGTCATCAAACACTACGATGGCATTTGCGCGCTCTATGTGGACAAGGCCGCCGATCTCGCGATGGCCGAGGCCATCCTTATCAACGGAAAATGCTCGCGGCCCGGCGTGTGCAACGCCCTGGAGACCGTGCTCCTGCACCGCAACATCGCCGAACGCTTCGTCATCGATGCCGGCCCGAAACTCCTGGCGAAGGGCGTGCATCTCCGCGCCGAACCCCGCGCCTTGGAACTCCTGCAGAAGGCCGGAGTCGCGGCATCCGCGGCATCGCTCCATGATTTTCGCACGGAGTTCCTCGACCTGATTCTGGCAGTGAAGGTCGTGGACGACACGACCGAGGCCATCGAGCACATCGCCACCAACGGCTCGCACCACACGGACACGATCGTGACGGCCGACCAGGCAGCCGCCGACCAGTTTCTAGCCGGCGTGGACAGCGCGGTCGTGCTCTGGAACGCCTCGACCCGCTTCAACGACGGCCATCAGTTCGGCTTCGGTGCCGAGATCGGTATCAGCACCGACAAAATCCACGCCCGCGGTCCGATGGGGCTCGAGGAGCTCACCACCTACAAGTATATCGTGCGCGGCACCGGTCAGATCCGGAGCTAGGCGTCCGCATTACGGTCACGTCACGACCGGGGCGAATCGCCTTTACTGGTCACAGGGCAGGAGTTCACTCGGCTTACCCAATTTACCCCATGAAAAACTCACTGATCTCCCGACTCATGCGCGGCTCCGCCGCCGCCTTGCTCCTTTGCGCGATGCCTGCCTTCGCGAAAACGCTCACCGTTGGCTTTGCCCAGACCGGCGCGGAGAGCGCCTGGCGCACCGCCAATACCGACTCGATGAAGAGCGAGGCCGAGAAGCGCGGCATCACACTCAAATTCTCCGACGGCCAGGGCAAACAGGAGAACCAGATCCGCGCCGTGCGCTCCTTCATCACGCAGGGCGTCGACGCCATCGTCATCGCGCCGATCGTTGAGACTGGATGGGAGCCCGTCCTCAAGGAGGCCAAGCGCGCCCGGATTCCCGTGATCGTCACCGACCGCACCGTGCAAGTGAGCGACGAATCGCTCTACGTGTGCTTTATCGGCTCTGATTTCTATTCCGAAGGCAAGATGGCCGCCGACTGGCTGGCCAAGGCCGTCAAAGGCACCGGCAACATCGTCGAGCTGCAAGGCACACCCGGCTCCGCCCCGGCCAACGAGCGCCGCAAAGCCTTCGCCGACGGTCTCGCCGCCCATCCCGGCCTCAAGATCATCGACTCCCAGAGCGGCGATTTCCGTCGCTCTGGCGGCAAGGAGGTCATGGAGGCACTGCTGAAGAAGCACGGCAAGGCCATCAACATTGTCTACGCCCACAACGACGACATGGCGCTCGGCGCCATCCAGGCCATCGAGGAAGCCGGCCTGAAACCGGGTCAGGACATTCTGCTCGTTTCCATCGATGCCATTAAAGAGGCCGTTGCGGCCGTTGCCGAGGGCAAGCTGGCCTGCACCGTGGAGTGCAATCCTCTCTTCGGCCCCAAGGTCTACGACACCATCGCCAAGATCCTCGCCGGACAATCCGTGCCGAAAAAAGATTTTAACAAGGACGAGCTCTTCGACGCGACCAACGCGGCCAAAGCCCTGCCCTCCCGTCAGTATTGAGCGCGGAAGTCGTGAAATCGGTCATCGGCCATCGTTAACTGAAAATCTGCCTGCCACGGCCCCGGCCATTTTCACGATTTTCGATTTCTGATTCTCGATTTCAAGATTCCCCCAAATGTCTGCAGCGCCCCTTCTCACCCTCCGCGGCATAGGGAAGCGCTTTCCCGGGGTGATTGCCTTGGACGGGGTGGACTTCACCGTCCGCGCGGGCGAGATCCACGCCTTGCTGGGCGAAAACGGTGCCGGCAAGTCCACCCTCATCAAGGTCCTCACCGGGGTCTACGAGGCCGATGCCGGTGAGATCAAACTGGCTGGACAACCCTTGCGCGCCAACATTCCGGCCGACGCCGAACGGGCGGGAATCAGCACCGTCTACCAGGAGGTGAATCTGGTCCCTTCTCTCTCGGTTGCGGAAAACATCGCGCTCGGCCGCCAGCCCGGTCGCTTTGGCTTTCTCAACTGGCGAGCCATCCGCCGCCATGCGCGCGAGGCGCTGGCCCGGTTGGGCCTGGACTGCGACCCAGATGCCGAACTCGGCTCACTCTCGATCGCTCTCCAACAGATGGTCGCGATCGCCCGCGCCCTCGACCTGAAGGCCCGGCTCCTGATTCTGGATGAACCCACCGCAAGCCTCGACGAGAAGGAGGTCGCCGATCTGTTCGCCGTCATGCGCCGCTTGCGTGAGCAAGGTCTCGGCATCGTTTTCGTCACCCACTTCCTCGACCAGGTCTACGCCGTTTCCGACCGTATCACCGTGCTGCGCAACGGCACCTTGGTGGGCGAGTACCTCACGGCCGAACTTCCCCGCCTTTCCCTCGTGGGCAAGATGCTGGGGCGTGATCTGGCGGAACCGACGCCCGGTCTCGCCAACGCTGCGGAAAACACCGCCGGCGCGTCGGTACTGTCCGCCCGGAGTCTCTCGCGGAAAGGAGCCCTGCACTCGCTCGATCTGGATGTCCGGCGCGGTGAAGTCCTCGGGCTCGCCGGGCTGCTTGGTTCCGGACGCACCGAGACGGCGCGCTTGCTGTTTGGCATCGACGAACGCGACAGCGGCGAACTCCGCGTGAAAGGCGCCCCAGTTGCCCTCCGTTCACCACGCGACGCCGTCCGGCTCGGCCTCGCCTTTTGCTCTGAGGACCGGAAGTCCGAAGGGATTCTACCCAATCTATCCGTCCGCGAGAATCTCATCATCGCACTGCAGGCCAAACAAGGTGGCTGGCGCACCCTGGCCCGAAGCGAACAGGACCGCCTTTGTGCCCACTACATCGCCGCCCTGCGCATCAAGACGGCGGATGCCGAGGTGCCCATCCGCACCCTGTCCGGCGGCAATCAGCAGAAGGTGCTGCTGGCCCGTTGGCTCGCCACGCAACCCGCCCTCATCATCCTCGACGAGCCGACGCGCGGCATCGACATCGGCGCGAAGGCGGAGATCGAGCAGCTCATCGGCAAGCTCCGCGCCGAGGGTATCGCCGTGATATTCATCTCCTCCGAAATCGAGGAGATCGTTCGCAACAGCACGCGGGCCCTCGTGCTCCGTGAGCGCCGGCCCTGCGGCGAAATCGCCGGTGATAAACTGAACGTCAACCACCTCATGAAGGCAATGGCCGGAGGACACACGAAGCATGAGTAGGAAGTTCCCAGTGGGGCCGGTCTCCGACCGGCCGCCTTTTTCTCCTACCCCGCGCCATGACCGGTCTCCGCCCGGCCCCACGCCATGACTGAACGCGTGCGCCAGTTTCTCCGCTCCCCCGTGCTCTGGCCCCTGGCCGGCATCGCGCTGCTGCTGATTGCCAACCTCATCCTGAAACCGGGCTTCCTGAACATCACGGTGCTCGACGGTCACCTTTATGGTCTGCCGATCGACGTGCTCAACCGTGGCGCCAAGACGCTCATCCTCGCCCTCGGCATGACCCTCGTCATTGCGACCGGTGGCGTCGACCTGTCCGTTGGCTCGGTGGTGGCCATCACCGGCGCGGTGGCGGCCGCGCTCATCGGCCAAGGGACAGATTCACTGGCCTTGATCGTGGCCGGTGCCTTGGGCGCCGGTGCGCTCGCCGGCCTGGCCAACGGTCTGCTGGTCGCCCGCCTGGGCGTGCAGCCCATCGTCGCCACGCTCATTCTGATGGTCGCGGGCCGCGGCGTGGCGCAGGTGCTCACCGACGGCCAGGTCCTGATCATCAAGCATCCCGGATTTGATTTCCTGGGCAACGGTTTCGTGCTCGGGCTGCCCTTCACGATCGTGTGCGCCACCCTGCTCTACCTCGCTGCGCATGCCGCGCTGCGCCGGACTGCCGGCGGAATGTTTATCGAGGCCGTGGGCGACAATCCTGAAGCCTCACGCTTCGCCGGGCTGGCGACCGCCCGCATCAAGATTCTGGTCTATGTCGTCTGCGGCTTCTGCGCCGCCATCGCCGGCATCATGGAAGCGGCCAACATCGGCGCGGCCGATGCCCAGCGCGCGGGCGAGAACATGGAACTCGACGCCATTTTTGCCGTCGTGGTGGGTGGCACGGCGCTGGCCGGAGGACGGTTCCTGCTGCTCGGCTCCTTTGTCGGCGCGCTCTTGCTGCAGATGCTGATCACGACGATGTACAACCTCGGTGTTCCACCGGCCGTCGCCCCCGTGCCCAAGGCGCTCCTCATCCTCACCGTCTGCCTGTTGCAGTCCGACCGCACCCGCCGCTGGTTTGGCGGACTGTGGCGGGGCAAGCCCGCGTCATGAAACCCACCCTGCAACGTCGTCTGCCCCAGCTGACCACCGGCGCCATTTTTGCCGCGCTCTTCGTGACGGCCGGCCTGATGTACGAGGGCTTCTTTTCGGCGCGGGTGGCGGTGAACCTTTTCACGGACAACGCCGCGCTTGGGCTGACCGCCATGGGCATGACCCTGGTCATCTTTGCCGGCGGGATTGATCTCTCCGTCGGCGCCGTCGCTGGTTTCACCTCCATCTTCGTCGCCACCCTCATCGAACAGCACCATGTACACCCTGCGCTGGCCGCCCTCGCTGCGCTGGCACTGGGAGGAGTCTTCGGCGCCGGCATGGGCGCGATTATCCATTGGTTCCGGCAACCGGCCTTTCTCATCACTCTGGCGGGCATGTTCCTGCTGCGTGGCTGTGCCTTCTGGCTCAACACCGAGTCGGTCGGCATCAATCATCCTTTGTACGAGCGCATGGCGGATTTCGCGTGGGAGATCGGCTCGGTCCGCATCCCGCTGATCGCCCTGGTGCTAGCCGGTGGTTTGATCATCGGTGGAATCATCGCCCACTACACCCGCTTCGGTCGCAATCTACTGGCCCTCGGCGGCAATGAGCAATCAGCGCTCCTGATGGGCCTGCCCATCGGCAGCGCCAAGGTCTGGGTTTACACCTTCAACAGTCTTTGCGCCACCGCGGCAGGGCTCGTGGGCACACTTTACACCGTGTCAGGCAACCCGAGCACCGGCATCGGCCTGGAACTCGACGCCATCGCCGTGGTGGTCATCGGCGGCACGGTGCTCACCGGCGGCCGCGGACACATGCTCGGCACGGTGTTCGGCCTGCTGATTTTTGGCACGATCCAGTCGATTTTGCTCTTCGACGGACGCCTCAGCCCATGGTGGTCGCGGATCGTGGTCGGCGTGCTGTTGCTGGCTTTCATCCTCCTGCAGCGCGGACTGGTGCGCGTCGCGGGCAAGGCGAAATAAGTTAAGGAGCTATAACCGACCCGAGGGTCAGCACGTCGGCAAGTGCCCCCATCGGACTACTCGCGGCGCGGTCGGCGTCGCCCGAGAGGAGCGATTCGCCGACACGCCGGCGCTATTCCCTACTTCAAAGGCAGCTCAAAAAGAGTGGCGCTGAGCGCGGGAACCACCAAGGCACCGGCTTTTGTCTCACTTCGCTGGATATCCACGGCGCGGGGCCGGCCCGGGGTATTGTGGGACTCGGCCTTGGGTCCCGCGATATGCCAGCGTACGCCAGAGCCGGCGAGCGCGAGACCCGCGGCGCTGAGGTTGATGTTCACCTCCTCGGCGGTCGGGTTGACCACGCTGAGCGTGAGAGTCCTGCCGTCCTTGCTCAACGCGGCGGCGACATCGCACGGGCTGGAACCCCAGCTGACGTTGAACGGTGTCACGCCGAACCTTTCACGATAAAGCTGCAGCACAAGTCCCGTGGTCTCCATCTCCGCCGCGGTGCGGGTCGTCTTGATGGCGCCGATGACGTTCACCGTCTGCGCGTAATGCGCCATGTGGATGAGATCACTTTGCCGATAATACTCGTGCAGGCCCGCGGCGACGCCGAGACCGTCCTGCAAATCATAGATGCAGCCGAGTTCGCCATAGGCCGACTCCCGATGCCAGTAATTCCACTCGTCCATGGTGATGGGCATGAGCTTGCCCTTGAGATTCGGCAGGCTGGCCTGGAGCTTGCGATGTCCGTCGGCTTTTTGGCGGATGGAATCGCGGAGCATGCCGACGTGCGTGACCACGTCGGTGCGTCCTTCCTTCGTCCACGGCAACCGGCCGCGGTAAAAGTGCTCGGAGAGTATCGACATGTGGTCGGCGCACTCTTCGAGCATGATGTGCGTGCAGGTCTTGCCTGATTTCACCTGATCGGGATCGTGATCCTTGTTGATGGTCTCCAGGTCTCCCACGGCGGTGAGCGAGAGCGTCGGATCAACCTTCCACATGGCCTCGGCAAAGAGGTTGTGCTTCAGGGTGTAGTGTTTCATCTGCATGAAACCGAGCTGCCACGGACCGAACATCTCGTTGCCCACGCACCAGTACTTCACGCCGTAGGGCTGGGCGTTGCCGTTTTTGATGCGCCAGCCGCCGCCGATCGTGTCGGCGCCGCGGTTGCAATATTCGACCCATTGGGCGGCGGAGTAATCGTCGCCGAAGCCCGTGTTGGCGGCGATCATGGGCTCGGTGCCGATGGCCCGACAGAACGCGATGAATTCGTCGGTGCCGAAATCGTTGTGTTCCACACCGGTCCAGGCGGGATTCTTGCGGGGCGGGCGCCGGTCGCGGTCGCCGATACCGTCGCGCCAGTCGTAACCGCTGGCAAAGTTTCCGCCCGGCCAGCGATAGATCGTGCCGTTGAGTTGCTTGAGCAGGGCCAAGGTATCGCGGCGCAGACCGTTGACATTGTCCGACGGCATGAACGAAGGCGGTCCCAGCAACACATCGCCGCGAATCACCCGAATCTCCAGCGCGGCGCCCTTCTCGGTTCCGGCCGCAGGCGTGAAGGAAAACCCATGCTTGGCGTAATCGGGGCCGCTGAAGCGGATCGTCTGCTCGGCGCGGTCCTGCGGGCCCGGCCCCCAGACCAAGGACACCTTGACCTCCGCCGTGCCGTTCAAGGGCTTGACCCATAGATAGCCGTCATACCTGAGCCCGGCGACAACACCCAGATCCAGCTGGCGAAGACCCGCTCCCGCATTCACCCGCGGCGAATGGTTTCCGACGAAGGCACCGGCTTTCACCATGGTGACCGCGCTGGCATCGCCGATGACCTGCCAAGGTGAGGCCCCGACGACAGGGAAATCGCTGTCCAACAGATCGCGGTAGGGCGAGTAATCCGCCGTGATCGGGAAATAGAATTTCCGGTCCTCGAGCATCTCGGCCCAGATGCCGCCGTAGATGCAGCGGCCCAGGTGTTCGATGAACTGGCCGTAAATGAAGGGGTTGATGGGAGCACCGGTCTTCGCGGCGTCAATTTTGACGTCGAGCGGCGCGGCGCGAAGCACGGCGGCCGGCAGCAGCAGACAGGCAAGAACCAAGCGGGAGATCGTGGGTTTCATGGGGAGAGCAAGTGGGGGTGAAGCCAGCGGGGTAGGAAAATGAATTAATGCACAAAAAATGGCGGCGCGAGTGCGATCAGCAGGGAATCGCACTTGACCGTAAAGCCACCACCACGCTCCAGCAATCCTGCGGCAGCCGCCGTTCAGCTCAGTCCAACAGGCGCAACCTGAGTGCCGAAAGCTCCATGACCTCGCGACCGGCCACCACGGGCGCCGTCAGCTTCAGCCGGTCACGTCCGGCCGGCAATTCGATCACGCCCAGTGATAGCGCCCCAAAATCCTTCACATAGGATTCGATGCGGGGGACCCGATCATGCTCGCCCCCCCGCAGCGGGACATCATGGACGATTTCAACCTGGGATTCGAGCGTCCGTCCCAGACATTCCAACCGGAGCCTCGAGCCGATGTCCGCCTCCGTGCAGGCGTAATTCAACACCACCTCGTATCGACCCGGCGTCGCAACCTCCACATCCCAAGTGATGACGTCAGTCGTCTTGGTCCAATTCTCAAAATAGGAGCAGTTGGGATAGCGGTTGCTCCGCCGCACGCCGCCCTCGGGTATTCCGTCCGCAGCCGGGAGGCGTGTAATCGGATGCTGCCGGTAACCGACCGGAAGCGGGCGGTCCCGGGCCCCGGCCACCGGCAAAGCCTGATTCTTCCAATCAAGGAGTGCCGCCGACAAACGAGCCATGCGATCCGGCTGCATTTTGGCGACATCCCGTTTCTGTCCCGGATCCGACGTCAGATCGAAAAGGTGCCCGGCATGATCCAGCCGGTGGGTCGCCGAGCGTACGCTGCTCCGACCGGCCCAGTGGGAGAACAACAGACGATCATTGGCTGCAGACATCCGCTGGCCCATCAGCAGCGGTTTCACGCTAATGCCGTCGAGCGGTTTTGTTCCCGTAACAGGGATGCCGGCGCAATCGGCGAGCGTGGGCAGCAGATCAACCGCGCCGACCAGCGATTCAATGGTGGTGCCCGCCGGTATCCGGTCCGGCCAGCGCACGAAGCACGGAGAGCGCACCCCACCCTCATCGACCGAGCCTTTGATGCCTTTCATGCCACCGTTCCAACGCGTGGCATTGGGCCCGTTGTCGCTGAAGTAGATCACGATGGTATCATCAGCCAGCCCGAGGCTTTTCAGACTGCCCAGGATGCGACCAACATTCCAATCGATGTTCTCGCACATCGCGAGGACAGTTCGGGTGAAGTCGACGTTTTCTTCGGCCGGATTTTCCGCCCGCAAGGCCAGCCCGGCGCCGGCGAACTTCGCATAGTAGGCTTCGGGCACCTGCAGCGGTGAATGCGGCGTGTTGAGCGGCACGTAGCAAAAGAAGGGCTGGTTCTGGTGCGCCGCGATGAAGGCCAGCGCATGATCTGTCAGATCATCCGGCAGATAACCCCGGCTCTGCACGGCATTGCCGTTATGCTCCAGCGGGGCGTCAAAATAGTCACCCCAATGTCCCGAGCAAAATCCATAGAACTCATCAAACCCGCGGCCGTTCGGGTGGTAGGGGTATTGTTCCCCATTGTGCCATTTCCCAAAGGCCCCGGTCGCGTAGCCCGCCGCCTTGAACACGTCGGCGATCGTGCGCTCGTCGAGATTCAGCCGCTCACCTCCGGCCGAGGTGTCGTATGCCCCGCTGCGCACTGCATACCTCCCGGTGAGGATCTCCGCTCGTGTCGGCGAGCAGACGGGCTGCACATAAAACCGCGCCAAGGTCGTCCCGGCCGTCGCCAGAGAGTCGATGTGGGGGGTGGCGAGGTTGGTGTTGCCGGAAATGCTCAGGTCGCCCCAACCCTGGTCATCGGTGACGATCATGACCACGTTGGGCGGTCTTGCCATCGCCAGCAGGGGAGCAAGCAACAGCGCACCGAGGAGAAGCCTGCGATTTTGGCCCATGCGGAAACGAGTGCTCGAAGCCATGGAGCAGATCAGGGCCTCGGGCTGCCACCTTTCCGAGCCCGCCATTCTGGCAGGTTTTCCGCGCGCCCCCATGGCGGCCGGCTGCCGTGCGGATAGCGCTGGATGGTCTCGCGGGCCAGTTCCGGCGAGTCGCCGTATTGGTCCTGCAGCCGCTTGAGTTCGCTCTGCAACTCCGATTGGACGCCGGCATAGGCTGCCTCACCGTACAGATTGTTCAGCTCATGCGGGTCGGCCTGCAGGTCGTACAACTCCCAGGCATCGATGTCGTGGTAGAAATGGATCAGCTTGTAACGTTCCGTCCGCACACCGTAGTGCCGCGGCACATAGTGCCAGCCGGGATACTCGTAGTAGTGATAGTAGATCGATTGCCGCCAATCGGCGACCGCTTTCCCGTCGAGGAGCGGTCGCAGGCTGCGCCCCTGCATGTCCGCCGGCGCCGTGATGCCGGCGTAGTCCAGGAAGGTCTGTGCATAGTCCAGGTTCAACACCATGCGCTTCTCCACCCCGCCGGGCGCGATCGAGGGAGGATAACGCACGATCAGCGGATTGCGGAGCGACTCCTCGTACATGAACCGCTTGTCGTACCAGCCGTGCTCGCCCAGGTAAAATCCCTGATCCGAAGTGTAGACGACGATCGTGTTCTCGGTCAGCCCGAGCTCGTCCAAGGTTGCCAGCAGGTCCCCCACGGCGTCATCCACGGCCAGCACACAGCCGAGGTAGTTGCGCAGGTAGAATTGATAGAGCCAGCGGGTGCGGTCGCGGCCCTCCAGACCGGCCGGGACCTGCAGGCGATCGGCGCCGTTGCTTACGAACTGCAGCGCGAGGTGCGGGTCGATCCGCATGTTGTTCGTGCGGGCGGCCGGGCTCCGCGTGGCGTAATCGTCGAAGAGGGTCGGCGGCTCGGGAAAGGTGACGGCATCAAAGGTGTGCTCGTACCGGGGAGGGGGATGAAAGTTGGCATGCGGCGCCTTGTGCTGCGTCAGAAGGACAAAGGGCTGGTCCGGATTCGGGCGATGGCGCAACCAGTCGATGGTCATCTGCGACGTCACATCCGTCACGTAGCCCGGATGCACGGTCGTCGTGCCCATGCAGTTGAAAGGGGCATCGAAATACTGGCCCTGCCCGATCAGAATGTTCCAGTAGTCGAAGCCGGTCGGGTCGGACTCGAGATGCCATTTGCCGATGACGGCCGTCTGATAGCCTGCGGCCTGGAAGAGCTTGGGAAAGGTCATCTGGCGTCCGTCGAAGGTATTGGTTTCATTCACCATGAAACCGTTCACGTGGCTGTATTTCCCAGTGAGGATGACCGCGCGGCTCGGTCCGCAGATCGAGTTCGTGCAAAAAGCGTTGTCGAACCGCAGGCCTTCGCGGGCCAGCCGGTCGATGTTGGGTGTCTGGATAAGCTTGCTGCCATAGGCGCTGATCGCGCTGTTGGCATGATCATCGGTCATGATGAAGATGATGTTCGGCCGCCGCGGTCGGGACGCGGGCTCCGCCCCGAAAACACCAACGGAGACCAGAAGGAACATCAACGGGAGCGGGAGGTAACGCAGGGGTAGGCGCATCAGGGCGAGTATCGGAGTGGACCCGATCTGAGTCGAGCCCGCACCCGATGCCAACGGATACCGGCCTGCATGAGCCCTGCATTGATAAAGGCCCGCGGCTCTGCTTGGCTGCCCGCATGCTAAAGCGACTCGCCGTCCTGTTCGTTCTCGCCACCGTCCTTGCCCTGCCCGTGCGGCCCTATGCGGCCGAGCCGCTGAACCTGTCCACGGCCAAGCAGGACATCAACCGATACGTGACCTCGGGCGAGTACGGCAATGATGTCGCCAAGGCGGCGCTCAAGGCCAGCCAGTACCTCGGCAAGCGGCTCGCCAAGGCGCCCAAGCCCGGCGAGAAGCGCGCCATCGTCTTCGACATCGACGAGACCACGCTATCCAACCTCACGCACATCATGGCCCAGGACTACGGCTACATTCCCGAGGTGTGGCGGCGTTGGGTCGAGGAGGGGCAGGCGCGCGCGATCATTCCCGTGCAGCTGGTCTATGATCTCGCGGTGAAAAACAAGGTGGCGGTCTTTTTCATCACGGCCCGCAAAAGGGCCGACGCCGCGGCGACGGAAAAGAACCTGCGTGAAGTCGGCTACGAAACCTGGACGAAGGTCTACTATGCCGACGACAACTACAAGGAGTCATCGCGCGCCTACAAAATCGGGGTCCGCCGCCAGATCGTCAATGAGGGCTACACCATCGTGGCCAACATCGGGGATCAGGACAGTGATCTCGCCGGCGGACTGGCGGAGCGGGCCTTCAAGCTCCCCAATCCGTTTTATATCGTGAAATAAGCTTGGCGTGATGGGGGCCCCGGCCGCCCCGGCCAGCCGTCGCCGGCTGCCCAGGGGCGATATCATCATACTCAGAGCTGGCGGAAGTTTCCCGGTGAGAGCGGGAAGATCGGCCGTCCCAAGCGCTTGGAACTCACCCGTTCAAGCTCGAGGGCCACGGAATAGTTGTGGGCAACGAAGCGCAGGAAATCCACTCGCGGGATGCTCAGGCAGCGGGTGCCCACCTGGGCGACCACCTTGGCGGTGGCATTGCTGTTCTGCAGCAGGCCGATCTCACCGAAATAACCACCCGGATGAATGACTGCCACGCGTTTGCCGCCGATCATGACGAAGGCATCGCCTTCCAAAATGACATAGAAGCTGTCGCTGAAACTGCCGTAATGGATGATCGCCTCGTTTTCGGCGTAATCCTTGACTCGCGAGAGTTCGGCAAAACGGTTGATCGCCTGCCGATGCCAGTTCTGGCATAGTTTGATGCGCTTCAGGAACGGGATCTTGAGCACCTGACTGACCAGATTGTCAGGCTGAACCTTGGACACGATCCGTTCCTGCGCCTCGGCCCATTCGATCTGCAGGAGCACCACCGGCGTGATGGAACGATAGAGATAGTCCGGGCGCTGGGGATCCGCCGCGCCATGCAGGCCGACCAAATCCTCCTCGCTCAACACCTGAACCAGAATACGCCGGCCACTGCGCGCCTGCCGATAGACACCCACCTGCCCGGAGAGAATCAGATAAACGTGGTCAACAGGTGCGTCCGCCCGATTCAACATCTGCCAAGGCCCAACCCGGTGTTCCTTGAACGCCTTGGTCAACGCCTGCTGATCGGAAGGAGGCAAAGAGCGCAGCATGGGACACTGCACCACGGCGCGATGTCTCGCCGCTTCGTCGGTGGGAACCTTCTTGTGTCCAAACCACCGCTGGCTCCAACGACGAATCCTCTCATGGCGTGCCAAGGCGCGATCACGGGTAAAAACGTAGGACTCCAACCCGACATAGACCAGGGCCAGCAGCCCCAAGGAGACCCCGGCCGCCAAGGCAAGGCGCAAGCCTTCGGTTTGCCAGAAGGCCAGCTTCCAAGGCGGCACCTCTGCCAGGCCGCCCAGAAAAAACGCCAGGACCAGGGTCCAGAGAACGCCATAGCCGATCTCCAACCAGGTGCCGGAACTGGCCAGACCTCGGCGGAGCAGCCGCCAGCGTTTGCCGACCGTACGATTGGGCGGGAAAATGTAATGGTGGTCGGCATCACTTACCCGGACCGCCGCGCTCAGGCGGATGACCGCATTGATCGCTCCGCCGAAAATCGGCCGCATCAGCACCAACAGACCCAGCAGGGGCAAGAAACTTAGCTCCGGCTGGCGCCATGCCAGAAAACCCGTGCAAGCAGACACAATAGCCATCGGCGCGATCGCCACGAGCCGCTGTTCAGCCGGTGGCAACATACGAGCGTCGGAGGTGCAGATCAGGCCGCGCTTGAAATAAACTTCCGCCCCGGCCCCCCGCAGCAATGAAGCCGCCAACGCTGAGCCCAACAAGTAGGCCCCGACGGCGATCGCCGCACCCACGACCACATGCATCCAATCGAGCGGCAGCTCGGGCCGATGCACAAAAGTCAGGCCCAGCCCTGCAAAAAACAACACCCAGAGGATCAGGGACCAGCTCCGCTTCTTGAGCGCCACCGGCCAGCTGACGGCAGAAACCGGCATCACCGTCTGGCCCGGCTCGACGAGGATGCGCGCCCGGACAGCTTTTAGAATCAGCTCATAGAACTCACCCAGTTGCGGGCAGAAACGCTCTTCGATCGCGGCCTCAAGCACCTGCGGCACCGTGCGCGGCTCCTTGAAGTGCTGGAGCAGGGCCCACTGTTTCTCAGTGATCCCGAGGTAAGTCCGCTCGGGAATGTTTTTAACGAGCTGAACGCCGCCAAAAGACTTGGTGCGTTCCAACTGGCCGGCCAAGGACCACTTTTTCGCCGTGAGGATGAGGTTGGTTTCCATGACAAGAATCTCAGCCCTTGGTACCGAATTGCGCTCGCGCCAAATTTACAATTTCAGTGACTTCGGCCAACCGGAAGGGCTTGGCCAAAAAGGTGACTTCGCTCAGATCCATGGGCCACCAGGACAGGTTGTTCATGTGCCCGCTGATGATCACCAGGGCGCTGCGCTTGAGTTGCGCCTTGAGTTTGCGAGCCAGAGTAAGTCCGTCCATTCCGGGCATGAGCACGTCCACAAAAGCAACCAGGGGCTCTGAAGCCTTGGCGGCCAGGATATCGAGAGCAACGTTGGCGTTCTCTGCCCCAACGATTTCCAGGCCGGTATCCTCCAGGAATTTCGCGATGACGTTGCGGATCGGCTCGTCGTCATCCACGACCAGTACCCAGTCACGAGAGGCATGGGCGGCGGATTGGTCATGATTGATTTGGCTCATCGGATAGGTGTGATGGTTTGAAAAGGTGGGTTGGCGAAGGACTCAAAACGGCTGGGCCGGATTGAGGTGCGATCATGGATGTGGTGATCCACTGGAACTTCAAGTATCGGGTTACCAATCATGGACCTAAGCAAATTCGTAGCCTCCAACCAAGATTATCCCACTTATGACAACCTTTGGCGATTTCACCCAGTGAGGCCCAGCCGACGTCACAACCTTTCGACCGAGACGCGGCACCAACGGTAGCCCCTTGCCGCACCGCTTCCTCTCCGGCAGGCCCAAAGGCGCGCCGGGAGATTCTCCCATCTCAGCGATGTAGACTGGCGACAGGATCATCGATGGTCCCCGCCGACCGACCGAAGGATAGGCTGAGTTCAGGATTTTCGAAGATAACCGGCGTGCGCCGCTTCCACAATTTTGGTGATGACGGCCGCGGTAAAGGGCTTGGAGACAAACGGGATTCCCCGCAGATCGGGAGGCAGCCACGAGAAATTGCTCGTATGCCCACTGAGGAAGATGAGCGTGCTCTTCTCGAGTCGCTGCGAAAGCTTTCGCGTAAGCGTCAGGCCATCCATGCCCGGCATCAGCACTTCAACCATGACCACTACTGGCTCCTGAGGCCGTTGAAGCAGCAATTCAAAAGCTTGGGCGGCACTCTCAGCCCCGACCACTTCCAGTCCGGTCTTCTCCAACATACGCTCAACGACATTCCGAACGAGCGTATCATTGTCGACAATGAGGACCCAATCCCCGGGAGACGTGATTTTGGAATCATCTGGGTTGGCTGGGCTCATGGGACAAGCGGGTGGAAACAATAGGAAATCTTCATAGGCAAGACGTAGGGTGTTTTACCTATTTTGACTAGACTTTTCCTCCATTGGTAACAGCAACTAAACCTATCCTCTAATCAGGTAATTACTTGCATTGATTATTTACCTGTTCCCCAATCAGACCGCTTTTCGCTAATCCATAAAAGTCCCTTAGCGTTATTCATGATATAGTTACGTCACACAATTATATCTTCAATGAAACCCCCTAGTCCTAAAACTCTCAGCATGATCCGCCAGTGAGCTCCTCTGCAAAACAGCCGCGGATACCCCATCCGACTCTATATCTTGTGTTTGAGTGTCCTAGGAATGCCATGAGCCGGTCATAAGATCCGAGCTCTCGTCGCGGATTCCGGGAATTAATAGGGTTCTACCCCCACAAAAAACAAAGCCCGGGGAAAGTCCCCGGGCTAGAGTCGTGACCAAAGAAGGAATTCTATTTGCTCGGTTGAACGGCGGGGTCAGCTACAGGCACGGCAGGTGCCTCGGCAGCCTTGGCGACGGGAGACTGCCAGAAGTAGTGGCCGCGCTGAATGCGATCCCAGCGCACGTAGCCAGCGGCCGCCACCAACACGACAATCAAGGTCACCACCAGCCGCCGGCGACGAACCGCCTCTTTGTCTTCGTAGGGATCTTCCAGTGAACGCTCGGATCCGGCTGGCAATACCGCCATGTCGGTGAGTTTGGTGCCAAAGGGAATATTGATCTTCACCCGGCCGTTCACTGCCCACCCGTTTCCTTCGAGGATCGGACCGAGCGTACGCTGGCGCAGCTTGATCCAAGCGATGATCATGGACGGAGCCGAAATGACCAACATGAGCCCGAGAAGCACCAGAGGATATTGCCAGGCTTTGAGTTGAAAGATGTAACCCAGAATCAAGGTAAGGGCCGTCACCGCTCCTGAGATCGCCACGCCGATCGCAGCCACCGCACCCACATCGACTTTCTTTGGCGGCTCCGCCTTGACCTTGTCCGCGTTGGCGGCGGCATCGGCCGCGCCCGCCAGCTTCGAACTCGACGCCGCCTCCGCGGCAGCGGCGCGCTTGGCGACCTGCTCCTCGATCATCCGCACAAACTTCTTGTACGGGGACCAGAAGGCCTGCCGGATGCTGATCGGATTATCCACGATGTTCGTGACGACGGCATCCCAATCCTGACCTTTGCGGTCATAGAAGACGCCGTTGCGGCCCACAAAAAGGAAATCGCTGTCACCCTGGGTGAAACAGGCCGCCACCTTCATCGTCGTGCCACCGGGTCGCTTGCAATCCACATAGGCAATGTAGGCCTTGCTCATGGCGGCAAGCGGATTGACCGCATCCACCCGGATACAGAGCTCCGTGCTGCGGCTGTCGAGATAGAGCGTGCCGGCCTGAAAGGTGGCCAGTCGGTCGGAGGAATAGAAATCGGCGAAGTTGACGAAATTGTGCAACAGATCGCGGAGATCGCGCTGATAGTGCGTGAGCCGGTCTACGTCGCTGATGGCCTTGAACTCAGGCTCCATTGCCTTGTCCTGAGCCACGAGCCCGGCCAGCGTGTCCTTGGCTTGGCTCGCCAGGATTTCCTTGATGCGGGTCAGGCCCAACTTCTCCACGGCACTGCCGGCCTTGCTCCCCAGCCACGTCTCATACGGGGCGAGCTTTGCGTTAATCGCCAGCCATTCTGCCTCGGTCAGGGCAGTTTTGTCGGCACCCAGCAGAGGCGTGACCACAACCTTCTGCAAAGTGGCCAGCTGGGCCGCCCAGGCCGGGTTGACCGCTTCGGTCAGCGGCAGCGACCGGCCTGCACCGACTTGTGCCAGCGGGAATCCGGCAACCTCGTCAGTCGTGATCTTCAGGTCTTTTGCCGCAATGGCGAGGTAGTCCGACTCCGCCCGATTGAGGGCGCCGGCCGCGCGGGCATCATAGGCTGCCAAACGGCAACGTCCGAAAAAGTCATCCACCTTGCCCCGCACCGCCTTGAGCGCGGCGACCCCGGCGTCGGTGGCTTCGCCCAGAACGGCGATCTCCTTGATCGCACTGCTCTCCACCCAGGCCACATAGGCCGCCAGTTCAGAAAAGAACGTCTCGATCTGCGCGGCGGTGACCCCCGTGGATCCCGTGCGGTCGGGCGTGCCACCCAGACATTCGATGATCTCTTTGATCAGCGCCTGCGTCGCCGCGTCCTCGGTCGCCTCGGGAGGGATCACGCCATCACCATTCAGCGGACTCGCGGCGAATATCTGGGCCGTGTTGGAGGAATCGGCCACACTGATGGAGGTGGCGCTCTTCTTGCCGAGATTGGCCAGGATCTGCCGGGCCGAGGAGAGCACGATCTTTCCTTCGGGGGTCGCCTCGTTGATGTCGCTGAGGGCCAGGCCGTCGGTTCCGCGCAAAAGCACCCCCACGTCCTTCAGGCGGAGTGCCGCCCATTTGATCGCCGCCAGCAATTCCGGCACCCGGATACGGCCATCACCGTCAGCGTCGATCAGCTTCAGGGTCGCTTCATCCAGCTCCAATCCTTTGACCGGACAGCTCAGCGCCACCCATAGTTTCTGATCGAGCGTGTGAAGATTCAGAAGATCGGCGCCGCTGACCAAAGTTACCTGATCAAGACCGCCAGTTCGGAAGAATTTCCAGTGATGCATAAGAGTGTGTGTACCGGAGAATCGACGATTCCCGTCGGACTGGCAAATGAGAAGTGCCATTGATTAGCAGGCTAGTTTTCGCATCGTCAACCGCGCGAACCCGGTCTGCAGACTTGCCGGACAGTCGTATCCCCTTTGGATTGATTCAAAACCCCCAACCCACCATGTCCACCCCACTCCCCGATCGTCGCGCTTTCGTCAAGACCCTCACCGCCGCCGGACTCGTGCTCGGCGCAACCCCCGCCGGTTTCGCGTCCGCCGTCGCGCCCCGCCGCCGTTTCGCGATAATCGGCTGCGGCGGCCGGCACCAGATGTACCAGGATGCCATCGAGACGACCTACAAGGAGCACGCCCAACTCGTCGCCCTCTGTGACCTGAACCCAGGGCGCGTCGAGGTGGCCCGGGCCCGCTCGGCCAAGAACGGCGCCGCGGTGCCCCCCGGCTATGCCCACACCGACTTCGAGAAGATGATCACGGAAACCAAACCCGAGTTCGTCATCGTGACCACCGTCGACGCCACCCATGCCGACTACATCGTCCGCGCCCTCGAGGCCGGCTGTGACGCCATCACCGAAAAGCCGCTCACCACGACCGCAGCCATGTGCCAGCGCATCCTCGATGCCACCAAGCGCACCGGCCGCCATCTCCGCGTGACCTTTAATTACCGCTATTCCCCGCCCCGCACCCAGGTCAAGGACCTCCTCATGAGTGGCGAGATCGGCGAGATCCTGTCGGTGGATTTCCACTGGATGCTCAACACCACGCACGGCGCCGACTATTTCCGCCGCTGGCACGGTGAGAAGAAGAACTCCGGCGGCCTGATGATCCACAAGGCCTCGCACCATTTCGACCTCGTCAACTGGTGGCTCGGCGCCGTGCCCGTCTCGGTCTACGCGACCGGCAAACGCGAGTTCTACACGCCGGCGATGGCCCGGCGCTTCGGTCTCAAATCCCACCACGAACGCTGCCATACCTGCCCCGAGCAGGACCAGTGCGGCTTCTTCTTCAGCCTCGCCAACAACCCGGGCCTCAAGTCCCTCTACCTCGACCAGGAAAAATACGACGGCTACCATCGGGACCAATGCGTCTTCAACCCGCGCATCGACATCGAGGACACCATGAACGTCCTGGTCACCTACGACAACAAGGTCACCCTGGCCTACTCGCTCAATGCCTTCAATGCCTGGGAAGGCTACCACATCGTTTTCAACGGCACCAAAGGCCGCCTCGAACACACGATTGTTGAGCAGACCTACGTCAACGGCACCGATAGCGTCCAGGGCGGCATTGCCGACGACGGCATCACCACCCGTATCATCCCGCTCCGGGGCTCCCCGCGCCGGATCGATGCCTGGACCGGCACCGGCGGACACGGCGGCGGCGACAAGGTCATGCTCGACGAGATCTTCCTGCCCGAAGTCCCGGCCGACAAATACATGCGGGCATCCAACGAACATGCCGGAGCCGCCTCCATTCTCATCGGCGTCGCCGCGAACCAGTGCTTCCAGACCGGACAGCCGGTCAAGATCGCCGACTTGGTGACGGGCCTGGAAAAGCCGAAATACGCTCCGATGCCTTCGCGCACCGGTCCGCTGCCCATGCCGGAACGAGCCACGATCCGGCGCGGAGCCTGAGCAACCGGCCGATTCAGCGGCAGGGCCGGTGAAAGCCGGACCTGTCGCGTCGCTGCCTCAATCCCCAAACGTGATCCCCTGCGCCAGCGGCAGGTCGGACGAGTAGTTGATCGTGACCGTCTGCCGGCGCATGTAAGCCTTCCATGCGTCGGACCCACTCTCGCGTCCGCCCCCCGTTTCCTTTTCGCCGCCAAACGCGCCGCCAATCTCGGCTCCGCTCGTACCGATGTTGACGTTGGCGATCCCGCAATCGCTCCCGCGGGCGGACAGGAACTGCTCCGCCTCGCGCAGGTCGGTCGTGAAAATCGCCGAACTCAACCCTTGCGGCACCGCGTTCTGCCCGGCGATGGCTTCGGCGAGCGTCCGGTAGCCCATTACATAAAGAATCGGGGCAAAAGTCTCCTGCTGCACAACGGGCCAGTCGTTCCTGGCCTCCACCACGGCAGGTTTCACATAGAGTCCCTTCACCCGCTGGCCGCCGCAGAGAATCCGGCCTCCCGCTTTCCTCGCTTCAGCGAGGGCCGCTTGCATCGCCTGCACCGCCGGCTCGTCGATCAACGGGCCGACCAGTGTGTCCGGCTGCAAGGGAGACCCGATCGGCAGGGACCGGTAGGCCGCCAGCAGCGAGGCCGTGAATTTTCTCCGGATCGATTCGTGGACGAATACGCGGCGGGTGCTGGTGCAGCGCTGACCGGCCGTGCCCACGGCCCCGAAGAGAATCGCCCGCTTGGCCAGTTTCAGGTCGGCCGAGGGCGTGACAATGATCGCGTTGTTGCCGCCCAGTTCCAACAGGGAGCGCCCGAATCGCTTCGCCACCACCTCGCCCACCCGCCGGCCCATGCGGGTCGATCCCGTGGCCGACACGAGCGGCAGGCGCGCGTCGTGGCTCATCAGTTCGCCCACCGCGGCACCGTCCCCGATCACCAACGAGAAAATCGCCGGATCGACCCCGCATTCCCGACAAACTTTCTCAGCCAGCTTGATGCAGGCGATGGCCGTGAGCGGCGTCTTCTCAGAGGGTTTCCAGATGGTGCTGTCCCCACACACGGCGGCGAGGGCACTGTTCCAGGCCCAGACCGCCACCGGAAAATTGAAGGCCGAGATGATGCCGACCACGCCGAGCGGCTGCCACTGTTCCAGCATGCGATGGCCCGGTCGTTCGGAGGCGATGGTCAGGCCATGCAACTGACGCGAAAGCCCCGTGGCAAAATCGCAGATATCGATCATCTCCTGCACCTCACCCTCGCCCTCAGCGATGATCTTGCCCGCTTCGAGCGCCACGAGCTGGCCTAATTCCTTCTTCAAACCGCGTAGCGCCTCGCCATAACGGCGTACCATTTCGCCCCGCTTGGGTGCCGGCAGGTCTCGCCAAGCCAGAAACGCGCGCTGCGCTGCGGTCACCACCCCCTCGTAGTCGTCCAGCGAAGCCTGTCGCACCCGGGCGAGCAAAGTGCCGTCGATCGGAGAGTACTTCTCCAGCACGGCGCCCGAGCCACCCCATTGCCCCGAGAAAACACCGTGGTTCACGGAACGACGGGACAGCCCGAGCTTGGGAAAGATCGACTTGGCGACGGCAGATACGGAAGGCGAGATCATCTACGATTAATGGTTAATGATTCATGATTGGGCAACCCCTCGCCCCGTGAAAGTGCCATGCTGCCTATCGCCGGTCGGAAGAAATCTAATCGTGAACCATGAATCATAAGTCGTAAATCACTCACCATAGACTTTCCCGCCCCACTGCGTCCCGAGGAAATCCTCGAGGGAAACCGACTCCTGCTTCACAAACCCGGGCCCGAGCTTCTTCCTGGCAAACAGTTCGAGCACACCCGTGATGCCCGCTGCCGTGGTCAACTGGATGGCGTTGAGTTTGCGCCCCTGCACAACGGCGCCGTGCATTTTCCGTATGAAACTCCGCTGCTTCAGCCGGCCGTCCCGGTCCGTGCCCACCACGCTCACATAAAACACCACGACATCTGATTCCGTCAGCGGCACTTCCTGGTCGAAGATCTGCGTGACGAGCTCCTGGCGCGGCGCGAGGTTCAGGTCGTGCAGCAGGAACTTCATCAGGTCGCGGTGCCCCGGGTACCGCAGCGTCTTGTAATTCAGCTCCTGCACCTTGCCGGCAAAGGTTTCACTCATCGTGGCGACGCCACCCGAGGTGTTGAAGGCCTCGTATTCCGCCCCGTCGATGGTGATACGCTCCACGCCGTCCAGGGGCATGGTGGTCACGCGACGGCCGGCGAAGAGGGCCTCGCCCGGCTGGCAGTACTCGTTGATCAGCCCCGCCGTGCTCCAGCTGAGGTAATATTTCATCTGGTTGCCTGCATTCAAGGGCAGCGCACCGACGCGCATCTCGCACACGCGGACGTTTTCCAACGAGGCGGCCAAGGACCCGCCCACGATGTTGATCGCGCCCGGCGCCAGGCCGCACTGGGGCATGTAGGTGCCCCGATGCTGCTTCGCCAATTCGCGCACGAACGTCGTGGTCTCCACATCCTCCGTCAGGTCGAAATAGCTCACGCCGGCCTCGGCGCAGGCCGCCACGATGGTCTTGTTGAGCATGTAGGGAGCAGCGCTGACGACCGCATTCATGCGCCCCACAAAGGCGGCCAAGGCGGCGGGTTGCTTCACGTCCAGCGGGACGAATTTCGCCTTCTTCAGGCCGGTGAGAGCAACGCCGCTGCGCACATCCGCCAACGCGACGCTTTTGCAAAACTTGCACGACTCAAGAAGCGTGGCGATGGTTCCGCCGATCTTGCCGGCGCCGATGATGCCGATTTTCATGATGCGTGATGGGAGTTTGGTGGGTAGAACGGAGCGGACCGCTCCGCCGCGGCGCCGGCCATTCAGGTTGAGTGCGCCGCCTGCACGGCGCGCGGATCGGTTGCCGCAATGATCGCATTGACGGCCTTCTGGTTGAACCCCTTGAAGCCGCCCTTGCGCTCGAGATTCTCGAGGTGACTGCCGATGGCGCCGTCCTTGATGAATCCAGCCGCCTGGGCCTGGGTGATCAGCCCCTTCTGCAGGAGCGCGTTGACCCGCCGCGGATCAACCGCCCAGCGTTCGCCTTCCGTGAAAGCCTGCTTCAGGAAAGGAAAATCCGAGAAGGGTTTCATGGTGGCGACGCCCGCGGCCGCGAGTTGTTCCTTCAGGAGCGGATGGTTGAACCGCGCCTCCAGGTGGTGCATGCCCGCCTGCAGGAAACTGTCCCCGTGCAGGCCGCACCAGAGCCCAACCGTGCGGACGAAATTCACTTCCGGGAGGCGCCGGGCGGCATAATCCTCGTTCACTTCTTCGGGCTGCAGGTCCACGTCGGCGAACACCACGATGCCGACCGTCGGCGACTCCATCACCTGCGCGCCCCACCCTGCCTCGGCTCCCGCATAGAAACGCTCACGCTTTTCGAGGCCCAGTTTTTCCATGAACTGCACGAGGTCGGGAAAATAGCGCCGCGAGCAGCGAAAGGTGTGGTGATCGTGATTGGCCCAGCCGAGCCCGAGCTGATCCTGCCGGCGCTTTTGCACCCGCCCGGCCCGGTTCCGGAACATCCAGAAATCCCGCTCCTCGGCGAAAAACAGCTCGCAGGCCACGTCTCGACCCACCCGGTTGACAGCCTCCTCCAGCAGCGCAAAGGCCTGCTTGCAGCCGTCCTCGTCGTGATCGTAATCGCGTTTTCTGGTCCGCCAAAGCTCGCGCACCGCCAGCACCGCACCGGCAAATCCGGGCTCCGGGTCATGCACCACGAATCCGCGGTATCCCAGTCGTTCGACCGCTTCCAGGTGCGCGCCGTTTTCTTCGTTCACATGCAGCCGCCGCAACCGCGCGCAGGGCCGGCCATGAATCAACCCGGTCAGACCGTGCCGGGCCATGAAGTCCGCCAGCGATTCCGGACGGATGGCCAGGGATCGAGGGAACGGGGAGGACGCCGCGCGGGTATCAACCAACACCCGGGGCAACATGGCATGGGGATGGGCCAGCACCATGAAGCCTTCCGGCGCGTCCGCCAGTTCCGGCCCAAAACCAACCGCGCGAAACTCCTCCGCATGTTCCGGAGACACGACCAGATGATCGGTCCACTCGAAAATCTCCGTGCCCGTTTCAGCCTGCATGCGTGCCGCCAGCCGGCTCGCGAAACTGTTCCGGGCGAGAAACGCCTTGAGATGCCGGGCGACGACCGCTTCCGCGTCGTAGGCCAGAGGCCAGTTGAAGTTTTCCGGGGTGAGCAGCACGGCCAAGGTCTCCTTTGCTTGTGTCATAAACCTTCCCACCACATTACCAAGCCTGTTCTGAGCCCGTCACTCGCTGGTGCGCGTCTCCGGTCGCCCAAGGCCTCGGTCTGCCTTTCGCGAGATAATCCGTGCCAACAACGACCGACATCGATAATCTTTGCAGAGAATTTGCTTTCGAGAACGCCTGCAGGTTGCTAGCGCTTGTCGAGCAGCATGGATGTAATCGATCTAGTAGTACCTGCGGCAGGAATTGGCGCCCGGGTGGGCAAGAATACCCCCAAACAATTCCTGATGCTTGGCGGAGTGCCGGTGATGATTCATCCCCTTCGGCTTTTTGCGACCATACCGTGGATCGGTCGAAAGATCATCATCCACGCTCCGGGGACTCAGGATCGGATGACCGAGGTGCTCGACCAATACGGTCTCAGTGGATGGCATCTGGTGCCAGGCGGGGCCACCCGGCAGGAATCCATGCGCCTGGGCCTGGCAGCCGTGCAGACATCCCGGGTGATTTCGCACAATGCCGTGGTTCCCTTCGTGACCCGCGCACTCGTCGAGCAGGTCGCACGCTTCGATGAGGATTGTGTGACTACCGCGAGTCCGGTGCAGGAGAACATGGTGAAGGGCGGTTCGATCGCCGAAGCCGCGGTCAATCGGGCCGATCTCAAAGTGGTTGTGACTCCCGTGTGCTTTCGCACCGAAGCCCTGCGCGAGTGCCATGAAAGGGCCCGGCAGGAAGGAGTGGTGGTCAACAGCGACATTGAGCTGATGCTGCACTATGGCAGATCGACCCGGTTGGTGCCTGGCCATTACCGGAATTTCAAAATCACCACCCTCCTCGACCTGGCCTTGGCCGAGTTCCTGTTGGCGCACCCCGACTGGGAATCTGACTGAAGAAGTCGCGATCCTACGGGGATCGCTGTCGCATGTTGAAACATCTCCAAGACTTTTTCTATGCCGTCGCCCGGCCCGTCGTGCGTGTGCTGAACCAAAAGCCGAGCAACGTCCGCCATATCCTGCTCGCGGCAGAACAGTCACTTACCGCGGAGTACCTGGCAGAATTCTGGGAAATAACCCGCGGCGATCAGCGCCTCCGCTTCTTTGTGACTTTGCAGGACTGCGAGCAATCGCCTGGTGACCATGCCAGGATACTCGCGCGACTGCCCGTGACTCAGGTGTCCAGACGAACGGCCAACCTTCGGAAATGGGATCTGGTCGTCCTCGCGAATCACCCGGGGTATTTCAAGCGGCTCGCCGATCCCGCGCAACAGCCTGTTCTCCGGATTCCCCATGGCGTCAGCGGGAAAAGCTACAAGGGCGTTAACTACTATTACGACCCCAAGTATCTTTATACTCCCAAAGGTCAGCCGCACTACACGTGCATCTTTGAGTCCAGCCATGTGAGTAGGAGGGCTGCCATTGAACGGGATCCTCGGTTGCGGGATCAGATCGTCGTGGTTGGGAACTCCCGGCTCGACAAGATTTCCGCAACCATGCTGGAGCGGGATTCACTGAGGTCTTCGCTGGGCCTGGCCTCGCCCCGGCCAGTCGTCCTGATGGCCAGTTCCTGGGGCCCCAATTGCCTGTTCACGAGGATTGGGGACGAACTATTTCAACAGGCTCAGCGATTGTTGAATGACTACGAGATCGTGCTCCGCCCCCATCCGCATCTGTATAACCGGAACATTTCCCAAGGAAAGGACTGGACGGCGACATTTGACCGGCTCGTTGCGCTGGGATTTCGAGTTTCGCCGCCGGATCAATCCCTCGCGGCAATCATGGCCAGCAGCGACGTGGCGGTCGTCGATGACCTTACCTCCGTCGCCATTTACGCCGCGGCCACCGGCATGAAAACGGTGCTGGTCCGGTCCAACCCATCGGGGGCTGATCAGGCGGGCGCCCAGATGAGCGAAAGCACCTTTGCCGACCGCCTCGGTCAGATCGTGCCAACGATAGACACAGCCGCTGAGCTCGGGACGGCATTGCAGAAAGCCTGCCTTTCATGGCCGCCACCGGGCCTCAAATCAATCCAGGCAGAAATCAACGGGGAACCTGGTCGCAGTGCCGACCTCATCCGACGGGAGGTTTGCCGACTCTTGCGGTTGGAGGAGCCGTCAATGACATGAGTTCGACCGGACGTGCCTTGCTCCGCGGGGGCAGCTTTCGGCTGGTGGCGCTTGGCACCGGCCTGTTGCTGCAGATGGCCATGCTGCCATTTGTCCTGCGCCACCTGGGCGATCACCTTTACGGCCTATGGGCCGTGATCGGCGCGGCAACCGGCTATTACGGATTGCTCGATCTAGGCGTGTCGTCCGCCGTGGCGTTGTTTGTGTCGAAGGAACTGGGCCGCAAAGATCCGCTCGGCGCGGCGAATTATGTGGCCGCAGGCAAAAGGGTCTTCCTCCGATCCGCCCTGGCAATCTGCGTTTTGAGCGTGATCGTCGCCTTCGTCGGTGGTCACTTTTTTGAAAACCCTGGAGACCGTCTGCTGTTCACCAAAACCGCGCTCATTGTTGGACTGGGCATCGGCTTCGCCTTCCCCGCCAAACTGCACTCCGGGCTTTTGGTGGCCCACCTAAGGCACGATATCATCGCGGCCTTCAGCTTTGGCTCGACGGTCCTGCGGGCCGCCCTCGTCTACGTCAGCCTTTCGCTCGGCGGCGAAATCCTCGCCCTCGCCATCATCAACGCCTCGATTTCCGTGGCCGTGGCTTTCGGCACGATCATCGTGTCGAAGCGCGTTTGCGCGACTTTGCCCAAAGTGGCCGAGCCACCAGCCGCGACGATGAAGGAGATTTCCCGGTATGCCGGCTATTCCCTGATCTCCCAGATCGGGAATTTCCTTCGCACCAAGGTCCACCCGATAACCATCTCTGCATTTCTCCGTCTTGCTGATGTGACGCCCTACGCGATCCAGGACCGACTGCAGGGAATTGTCGGCGACATTTGTGACGCCTGTCTGACCATGCTCACGCCTGTTTTCAGCCGCCAGGACGGCAAAGGCGACCGGGACGCCATCCTGCGAACCTATCTGCTGGCCTACAAGATATCCTGTTACATGGGGAGCTTCCTCCTTGGCATGCTCCTGATAGTGGCCCCTACCTTCCTGCATGTTTGGCTGGGACGCGAAAGCCAGATGATCGTCTACCTGCTCTATTTGCGAGCGGGCGGGACCCTTGCCGGAATCATCCAGATGCCATCCGTGAATCTTCTGATCGGGGCCAAGTCCAACCGCGCGTATGCCATCATCAACTCGGTGCACGCAATCATCACCCTCCTCTCCACGATATTCCTTATCCAGCGATGGGGCCTGCCTGGCGTGGTGATCGGAGTATCTGCAACAACTCTCGTGATGAAGACCATCGTCCAAGCCGCCATGGCCGGGAGCATTGTCGGCCTCAGCTTCCGCGACATGCACTTAAAGTACACCTTGCCAAACCTGGCGCGGACCGTCCCCTTCATGCTGATCGCTGGGCTGCTGGGCAAAGCCTGGCTTCAGCTGACGTGGCTGAGCCTCGGATCCTATGCCGTCTGTGTCGGGGTTGTTTTTGCATTTTATATCTACTTCGTTGGCTTCCAGGAGTCCGAGCGATCACTGATCAAGAGGTCGGCCCGAATTTGGAAATAGATCCCGGCTGGACCTATGCCTGAGTAACGTCAGACGCCAACTGGCCCAGCGCCGCGATGCATCTGATTGTCGTGCTCGCCAACTCTTGTCTCAGTCTGTAGTGCCCTCTCCAAAGCAATGTCATTTTCACCTAACGAACTGTCGTCGCTCGCCAACCGTCTCACGGGCGAGCTACATACGGGGCGGACAATGCGGTCACTTTATGCGACCGATGCCTCGGAATACCAGGAACTGCCGCTGGCGGTTGCGCTGCCCCGGTCGGAAGCTGACGTGAGCGAGCTGGTCAGGTTTGCCGCCCGCCACCACATCGGCCTGATCCCCCGTGGGGCCGGCACTTCCCTGGCCGGGCAGGTCGTGGGCAGCGGCATTGTGGTCGACGTCGGCCGCCACTTGAACCG
>Ga0208117_100163_pt1 | contig 39177 bp, 30 predicted proteins | sample LakWasMet26_LOW6_2_FD_183870 | JGI IMG/M metagenome (GOLD analysis project Ga0208117, IMG submission 183870) | Freshwater sediment methanotrophic microbial communities from Lake Washington under simulated oxygen tension - Sediment Metagenome... | ecosystem: Environmental > Aquatic > Freshwater >...
TGCTCCGGCAGGAACCCCTTCGGCGCACTGTAGAAGAGCGAGACGTTGAGCGCGATGATGCCCACCAGCATCAGCAAAATCAGGGTGGTGTGTTGCAGCACCCAGCCCAGGGTGCGGGCGTAACCGCCCCGCACGGCTTCAAACACCCGCGTGCTGGCCCGGTTGAGCCGGCCGTCCCGACGCTCTCCCTTGGCCTCCAGCCAGCGCGCGCACAGGCTCGGCGTGAGCGTCAGGGAGACCAGCAGCGAAACCAGCATGGCGGCCGCCAGCGTGATCGAGAACTCGCGGAACAGCTTCGTCACGAGTCCGCCCATGAAGAGGATCGAGACGAACACCACCACGAGGGACAGGTTCATCGCCAGCAGCGTAAACCCCACTTCGCCGGCGCCGGTCATCGCCGCGCGCATCGGCGACATGCCCCGTTCGATATGCCGCGAGATGTTTTCCAGCACCACAATCGCATCGTCGACCACCAGTCCGGCGGCGACAATCAGCGCCATCAGCGAGAGGTTGTTCAGCGAAAAGCCGTAGAGATACATGATCCCGAAGGTCCCGATGATCGACACCGGGATCGCCACGCAGGGGATGAGCGCACCCCGGGGACTGCCCAGGAAGAGAAAAACCACCAGCATCACCAACGCCGAGGCGATCAGCAGCGTGCGCTGCGACTCGAACAGCGTCGCGCGGATCGCCGGAGACCGGTCCATCACCACCGCCAGCGTCGCGTCGTCCGGCACGAGCGCCTGCAGGCCGGGAATCTGCCGGTTGATGGCGTCGATCGTGGCAATGATGTTGGCGCCGGGCTGACGGCTCACCATCAACAGCACCGCGGGCCGGTCGTTGTGGAAACCTCTGCTGTAGCGGTCCTCGACCGAGTCTGTCACCTTGGCCACATCGCCCAGGCGCACGGGGGAACCGTTTACATACCGGATGATCAGCGGCAGGTAGTCCGCGGCTTTGCGCAACTGGTCGCTGGCCTGCACCTGCCACTGGCGGTCAGCCGACTCGATCATGCCGCGGGGCTTTATCGAGTTCGTATCCCCGATCGCACGCCGCACCTCGTCCAGGGCGATGCCGTAATGGGCCAGGGCATTGGGATTCAGCTGCACGCGAATCGCCGGCAGGGAGCTGCCGCCCACGGTCACCTCGCCCACGCCTTTCACCTGCGAGATCTTCTGCGCGATGATCGTCGTGGCAAAATCGTACAGATCGCCCGGTCCGAGATTCGCCGAGCTTAGGGCGAGCACCATGATCGGCGCGGCCGAGGGGTTGACCTTTTTGTAGGACGGGTTGCCCGGCATGCCGGCGGGCAGCTGACCGCGCGCCGAATTGATCGCCGCCTGCACGTCCCGGGCGGCCTCATCGATGTTCCGATCCATCGCAAATTCCAGCGTGATGCCCACGGACCCTTGCCGGCTGTTGGACGAAATCGAGGTCACACCCGCAATGCTGCCCAGCGCCCGCTCCAGCGGCGTGGCCACGCTGGAAGCCACCGACTCCGGACTCGCACCGGGCAGCGAGGCGCTGACGCGGATCGTGGGGAAATCCACCTCCGGGAGCGGGGCGACCGGCAGAAGATTGTACGCCAAGGCCCCGGACAACACGAGGGCCACGGCGATCATGCTGCTCGCCACCGGCCGTCGCACAAATGGACGCGAAAGGTTCATCGGGCCGGAACCTCGGCGACGTCCTCCGGCACGTCGGTGGTGGGCCGTCCGGCGCGGGCCCGCCGGGCCAGACGGTCAAAGAACAGATAGACCACGGGGGTCGTGAAAAGCGTGAGCACCTGGCTCACCAGCAGTCCGCCGACCATCACGAGGCCCAGCGGCTGGCGCAGTTCCGCCCCGGACCCGGTGGACAACATCAGCGGCAACGCGCCGAAGAGCGCGGCCAGGGTCGTCATCAAGATCGGTCGGAAGCGCAACATCGCCGCCTGCCGGATCGCCGCGCGGGGTGAAAGCCCCTGCTTGCGCTCGGCCTCCAACGCGAAATCGATCATCATGATGCCGTTCTTCTTCACGAGGCCGATCAGGAGGATGATGCCGATGACGGCGATCATGTCCAAAGGACGCCCGCTTATCCAAAGAGCCAGCAAGGCGCCGACCGCCGCCGAGGGCAGGGTCGAGAGGATCGTGATCGGGTGGATGCTGCTCTCGTAGAGCACGCCAAGCACGAGATACATCGTCACGACCGCCGCGAGGATGAGGAACAGCGTGCTCGACAGGGAATCGCGGAAGGCGTGCGCCGCCCCCTGAAAGCGGAGCTCGATGGCGACGGGCAGCTGCATCTCCTGCCCTGCCCGCTCGATCGCCTTCACGGCCGCACCAAGCGAGGAACCCGGCCCGAGGTTGAACGAAATGGTCACGGCCGGGAACTGGCCGATCTGATTGACCAGCAGGGTTGCCTGCCGTTCGGAGATGCGGGCCACCGAGGAGAGCGGCACCTGGCCGTTGCCCCGGCTGTTCACGTAAATGCTTTCCAAGGCCTGTGGCCCGCTCGCCAGGCGCGGGTCCATCTCCAAGATCACCCGGTACTGGCTCGACTGGGTGAACAGGGTGGAAATCTGCCGCTGACCGAAGGCGCTATAGAGGGCGTCGTCGATGCTGGCCACGCTGACCCCCAGCCGGCTGGCGGCATCCCGGTCGATCTCGACGAAGGCCTGCAGGCCGCGGTTCTGCAGGTCACTCGCCACGTCGGCAAGTTCGGGCTGCTCCTGCAGATGGGCGACGAATTTCGGGGTCCATTCATACAGCTGCGCCTCGTCCGGGCTCATCAGGGTGAACTGAAACTGCGTGCGACTGACCCGGTCCTCGATCGTGAGCTCCTGCACCGGCTGGAGATAGAGCCGGATGCCGGTGACGCCGGCCGCCGCCGCCTTCAGGCGGTCCATGACCTCCAACGCGGTGCCGTCGCGCTCGTCGTGCGACTTGAGATTGATGAGCATGCGGCCGCTGTTGAGCGTGGCGTTGGTGCCGTCCACGCCGATGAAAGAGGACAGACTCCGCACCGCCGGGTCCGCCAGGATCCTGGCCGCGAGGGCCTGCTGCCGCTCGGCCATCGCGGAGAACGAGATGGACTGGGGCGCCTCCGTCACGGCCTGGAGCGCGCCGGTGTCCTGCAGCGGAAAGAAGCCTTTCGGCACGACAAAGTAGAGCAGCGCCGTCAGCGCCATGGTGCCGACCATGACCAGCATCGCGGGCCGCTGGTTGTCGAGGACGCGATCGAGCATCACCCCATACCGGGCGATCACCCGTTCGAGAAACCCATTCGCATCATGCTCCCCGGGTTTGGTCGCCGGCAGCATGCGCGCACACATCATCGGCGTCAGGGTCAGCGACACCACCAGCGAGATGAGGATCGAGACCGCCAGCGTGATGGCAAACTCGTGGAACAGCCGGCCCACGACCCCGCCCATGAACAGCAGCGGAATAAGCACGGCGATGAGCGAGATGGTGAGCGAAACCAAGGTGAACCCGATCTGGGAGGCGCCCTTCAACGCGGCTTCCATCGGCGACGCGCCCTCTTCCCGGTAGCGCGCGATGTTCTCCAGCATCACGATGGCATCATCCACGACAAAGCCGGTCGCGATCGTCAGCGCCATCAGCGTGAGGATGTTCAGCGAGTAGCCGCACAGGTACATCACGCCAAAGGTCCCGATCAGCGACAACGGCACGGCAATGCTCGGGATGATCGTCGCCGCCACGTTGCGCAGGAACACGAAGGTCACCAGCACGACGAGCAAAATGGCGAAGATGAGCTCGTGCTGCACCGAGCGCACGGAGGCGCGGATGCTCTGGGTCCGGTCGGTCAGGACCGTGAGTTCCGCCGCCGCCGGCAGACTCGCCTCCAGTTGCGGCAGCAGCGCCCGCACCCGGTCGACCACCTCGATCACGTTGGCGCCGGGCTGGCGCTGGACGTTGATGAGCACGGCGGGCAGCTTGTCCGCCCACGCCGCCAGGCGCCGGTCCTCGGCGGCGTTCTCGATCCGGGCGACATCGCCGAGGCGCAGCGGCGCGCCGTCGCGCCAGCTGATGATGAGGTTGCGAAATTCCTCGACCGAGCGGAGCTGGTCATTCGCGTCCATCAGAATGCTCCGCACCGGACCATCGAAGCTGCCCTTGGGCTGGTTGACGCTGGCAGCGGTCACGGCCGAGCGGACGTCGGCGAAATTGAGTCCGCGCGCGGCGAGTTCGCCGGGGTTGACCTGTACGCGCACTGCGGGTCGCTGCCCGCCGGCCAGGCTCACCATGCCGACGCCGGGCAGCTGCGCGAGCTTCTGGGCGATGCGCGTGTCGACGAGATCATGCACCTGGGGCAGCGGCAGGGTCGCCGATGTGACCGCCAAGGTGACAATCGGTGTGTCAGCAGGGTTGACCTTGCGGTAGATCGGCGGGGTCGGCAGGTCGTTGGGCAGCAGGTTGTCGGCTGCGTTGATCGCCGCCTGCACCTCCTGTTCGGCCACGCCCATGTCGAGATCGAGCGAGAACTGCAGGGTGATGACCGAGGCCCCACCCGAACTGGAGGACGACATCTGGTTGAGCCCGGGGATCTGGCCGAAACGACGCTCCAGCGGTGCGGTGATCGAGCTGGCCGTCACCGCCGGACTGGACCCCGGGTGAAACGTGAACACCTGGATCGTGGGAAAGTCCACCTGGGGCAAGGCCGCCACGGGCAGCAACCGGTAGGCCATGATGCCGGTCTGCAGCAGGGCCACCATCAGGAGGCTGGTGGCGACCGGACGGAGAATGAACGGGCGCGACAGGCTCATTTGCGCTTTTTCGCCGGCGGCAGGGTCGGCGGCGCCTGTTGATCATCCGTTACCACAATGACATTGCGACCCTCCTTCAGGCGGTCGATGCCTTCCAGCACCACGGCGTCGCCCGGGGCCAGCCCGCTCACCACCGCTTGCTCGAGTCCTTCGGCCGCCCCGAGCACGATATCCCGTACGGTGGCCTTGCTCTGGTCGTTCACGACAAAGACGTAGGTGCCGCGCGAGCCAAACTGCACGGCGGCGGAGGGGATCACCACCGCATCCTTCAACGTGCGCACCCGGATGCGGATGTTCACAAACTGATTGGGAAAGAGGCTCTCGTTCTCGTTGGGAAACTCGGCCTTGATCTTCAGCGTGCCCGTGGCGAGGTCGATCTGGTTGTCTACCGTGGTCAGGACGCCGGTGGCGAGCAGGGAGCGCTCGCTGCGGTCCCACGCCTCGACGACCAGCTGCTCGCCCGCGCGGAGGGGTTCCAGGACCTTGGGCAGGTCCACCTCGGGCACAGTGGACATCACCGCGATGGGCCGCGTCTGCGTGATCGTGACGAGCCCTGCGGCCGTGTTGGCGCGGATGAGATTGCCCACATCGACGCGGCGCAGGCCGAGCCGTCCCGCGATCGGGGCCTCGATCTTGGTGTAGGCCAGTTGCAGACGCGCGTTCTGCGCCGCCGCCTGGTCGGAGGCCAGGGCGCCTTCCCGCTGGCTCACCAGCGCCCGCTGCGCCTCGATCTGCTGGCTCGTCACCAGGTTTTTCTCATAAAGCTGCTGAAACCGCTCGAGATCGGCCCGCGCGGTCTGCAACTGGGCTTCACTCTGGCCCAACTGGCCCTCGGCCTGTGACAGCCGGATGCGGTAGGGCTCGGGATCGATTTCGGCGAGGAGCTGGCCCATTTCGACCCATTGACCTTCCTCAAAGGCGATCCGCAGGAGCTGGCCGTCGACCCGGCTTTGCACCGTGACGGTGTTCAGTGGCGTGACCGTGCCGATGGCCTTGAGATGGACCGCGAGGTCGCGGCGCTCCGCCTTGACCACCTTGACGGGCATGGCCGGCGACCGGCCGTCAGCGGTGACCGCCCAGGCGGGATTGGGGCCATAGCGACCTTCGGTATTCTTCTTCCGGATGCTGAAATACCACACCCCGGCAGCAAAAAGCAGGACTGTGATGCCATAAAGAAACCAGCGGGAGCGTGGGGACGGCGGATGTGCGGGCATGGATAGAAGTAAGACGGCGGAAACCACGTTGTGGTAACAACCTTGGAGTAAATAGTCCCTGTGAACAGAACTGCCTAGGCAGGATTCGCAAACCCCTTGTCAGTCTCCGGGGAAAATGATCGCGACCCGCCGGCCGCATTATTGCCCGATCAGGGCGGCGCGGCGCTGATTGCGGCAAGCCAAAGGACCCAAAATGACTGCAACTGCCGGGCCGCCAGCGTGTCCTTGAAGCAACGGCGATGCGTTGCCATGCTTCCGCCGACAATCCCACCCGCTGATTCATGAAAACACCCTCGATTCTGCTCTCCCTCGCCCTGGCGCTGGCCTCCGTGGCGCAGGCCAAGGTCACTGAAAAATTTACCCAGACCTACCCGCTCGACGCCAACGGCTCGATCCACCTGGAAAATATCAACGGCTCGGTCGAAATCATCGGCTGGGACAAGGCCGAGGTCGCTTTGGAGGCCGAGAAGACCGCCTCCGATCAGGAGGGCCTCGATCGCATGCACCTCCAGATCGATTCCTCGCCCCGTCGGCTCCGGGTTAAGACCGAGTACGAGAAGAAATGGAAGTTCTGGGAAACGATGAATGCCCAGGTCCATTACAAGCTCATGGTGCCCGCCGGGGCTGCCCTCGACAAAATCGACGTCGTCAACGCCAACATCCATGTCTCGGGCGTCCGCGGCGAGATCACCCTCGAAACCGTCAACGGCGGCATAGAGGCCGAGGGCCTCACGGGACCGGGCCGCTACGCCACCGTCAACGGGTCCGTCCGCGTCGCCTACACCACGATGCCCGCCTTCGGCAGCATCACCCTCCGTACCGTCAACGGCTCCTGCAAGCTCACCCTGCCCGCCGGCGCGGCCTTCGATCTCGACACCGACACGGTCAACGGCCGCGTGAACTGCGATTTCCCCATCGCCCTCGAGAAATCCGACAAGCGCGAACTCCACGGCGCCGTCAACGGCGGCGGCACCCGCGTCAAGCTCGACTCGGTCAACGGCGGCCTGAGCGTCCTGCGCAGCAAGTGAGATTGGCGTTAAGCCCGGCTGCGTTCGCGCCGATATTAGTCCTGTCCGCCGGTTCTTTCAGGAAATCAATCAAGGCATACTATTCCGATACATGCCTCTGCTGCCACAACCCAGTAGTCCCACTCCTCACAAATGGAGTCTCAAAGGAGACGAACGCTGGCAGCTAGGGCTTGGCCACCGAATTGGTCAACCAGCCTGAAAGTTCCGGCGGACACCTATCTGTTAAGTGTTCATCCCCGGTCGGCCACCAACGCCAGCCATCCGCCCTTGAACAGCGACGCTACCCTCCGAGGTAGGGCCGGTCTTCGACCGGCCGAGTTCGCACGAACTACCGGGCCAGTCGGAGACTGACCCTACTCAGGCCCTGTCGAGCCCTCGGTTGCGCCGCATGCGCGTGGAACCGGACTTGTCACCTGTGCGGGTGAGATTCCTTCAGGTTTTTTTGATTTGGGGATTTGACGCGTCCCCGATCATGGGCAGGTTGAGGCAGCTTCCCCCCCCATGCCTACCTACACCCTGAAAGTAAACGGGCAGGCCCGCACCCTTGATGTGCCGGCAGACACCCCTCTCCTCTGGGCCCTCCGCGACAACCTCAACCTCGTCGGCACCAAGTACGGTTGCGGACTGGGGTTGTGCGGCGCCTGCACGGTGCATCTCAATGGCGCACCGGTGCGCTCTTGCCAGACGCCCGTCTCGGCGGTGGGCAGCATGCCCGTCACCACAATCGAGGGCCTGGATCCTGCGGGAGCCCACCCCTTGCAACAGGCCTGGTGCGAACACGACGTGCCGCAGTGCGGCTACTGTCAGGCCGGTCAGATCATGACGGCCGCCGCGCTCCTGAAGCAGACCTCCTCCCCCAGCGATGCCGATATCGACGCGGCCATGGCGGGCAACCTCTGTCGCTGCGGCACCTATGTCCGCATCCGCGCCGCCATCAAGGGCGCCGCGGCCATGGGCAAACCGCTGGAGGCCGCCAAATGAAGACGCCTGCCGTTTCCCGCCGCGAATTTCTCCGCGTGACCGCCCTCGCCGGCGGCGGTCTCGCCATTGGCTACGTTTTGCCAGGCCAGATGTTTGCCCAGGGCAACCTGCTCGACAACACCGCGCGCCAGTTCACGCCGAATCCGTTCATTACGATCACCCCGGAAAACATCATCACGATCCTTGCGAAGAATCCTGAGACCGGCCAGGGCGTGAAGACCCACCTGCCCATGATCGTGGCGGATGAGCTCGACGCCGATTTCAACACCATTGTCATCGAACAGGCCGGCCTCCGATCCGACGTCGGGCCGCAATTCGCCGGGGGCAGCCGCTCCACGCCGGACAACTACATGCGCCTGCGCGTGGCCGGGGCCACCGCCCGGGTCATGTTGGTCGAGGCCGCCGCCCAGACCTGGAATGTCCCCGTCGGGGAGTTGACGACCGAAAAAGGCAAGGTTCTCCACCTCGCGAGCGGTCGCAGCCTGACCTACGGCCAGCTCGCCACGAAGGCCGCCACGCTTCCGATTCCCGATGAGAAAACCGTCCGCCTGAAAAAGGAAGGCGAGTTCCGCATCATGGGTTCGCGCGTGGGCGGCGTGGACAATCCGGCGATTGTCACCGGCAAGGCCCTCTTCGGCATCGACCAGAAGCTGCCCGGCATGGTGTACGCCGCCTACGAGAAATGCCCCGTCTATGGCGGCAAGGTCGTCAGCGCCAACACCGAGCGCATCAAGAAACTGCCCGGCGTGCTCGATTGTTTCATTTTGGAAGGCACGGGGAACGTGAGCGGCCTCGCCCCCGGCGTCGCGATCATCGCCACCTCCACCTGGGCGGCCTTCTCCGCGAAGAAGTCACTGTACGTGGAATGGGATGAAAGCAGCGGCGACGGCCACAACAGCGAAGCCTACGAGACGCAGGCGGAGGTCCTTGCCCGTAGTCCCGGGACCAACCAGCGCAACGACGGCGATGTCAACGCCGCCTTCGCCTCCGCCGCCTACACGGTCGAGGGCAACTACTCCTACCCTTTTCTCAATCACGCCACGCTGGAGCCCCAAGGCTGCACCGCGTGGGCCCGCGATGGCGGCATCGAGTTCTGGACAACGTCGCAAACCCCCGGCGCGGGCCAGGACCTCGTGGCCAGCACCGTCAAGCTGCCGAAGGAAAAGATAAAGCTGAACTTCGTGCGTGGCGGCGGCGGCTTCGGCCGCCGGCTGGCCAACGACTACATGGCCGAGGCGGCCGCCATCGCCATGCGCACCAACGGCGCGCCCGTCAAACTCACGTGGACCCGCGAGGACGACATGCGCCACGATTGTTATCACCGGCCCGGTGGATTCCATTTCCTGAAGGGAGCCGTGGACGCGTCCGGCAAGCTCATCGCCTGGCACGATCACTTCGTCACCTTTGGCTACCGTGGCACGGACAAGCCGGCCTCTTCCGCCGGCATGAGTCCGGACGAACTGCCCGCCCGCTTTATCCCGAACTTCCGGTTCGACCAGTCGATCATCGCCACCATGGTCCCGACCGGTCCGATGCGCGCCCCCGGCAGCAATGGGCTGGCCTTTGTCATGCAGGGCTTCATCGACGAACTCGCCCATGCGGCCGGCCGCGATCCGGTAGACTTCCGGCTCGATCTGCTCGGGCCTGACCGAGTGGTCGCGCCCAGCACCGGACAGCGGGGTGTTCCCTACGACACCGCCCGCATGAAGGGAGTCATCCGCCTGGCCGCCGAAAAATCCGGCTGGGGCAAGCGGCAGCTGCCCAAGGGTGAAGGCATGGGCATCGCCTTCCATTTCAGCCATTCAGGCTACGTCGCCATGGTCGCACATGTGGCGGTGGACCAGGATGGCATGCTCACGGTCAAGGAGGTGACCGCGGCCGTCGATGTCGGTCCGATCATCAACCTCAGCGGCGCCGAGAATCAGGTCGAGGGCTCCGTCATGGACGGACTCGGAACGATCTGGCAGCAGGAGATGACGTACCTGGACGGACGTGCGGTGCAGAGCAACTTCAACGACTTCCCGCTACTGCGCATCAACTACGCGCCCAAAGTGGCGGTGCATTTCCTGGAGAGTGCCAATCCGCCGACCGGACTCGGTGAACCCGCCTACCCCGTCGTGCCGCCGGCCATCTGCAACGCAATCTTTGCCGCCACCGGAAAACGGATTCGGCGCTGGCCGATCGCCAAGTCGGACCTCAGCTGGAGCTGATCGGTACGGCTGAGATCACCGGAGCCCGAACGAAGCCAGGGGACTCGCGGGAGCGAGCCTTCTCTCGACAATCGGCGTGCGGAGCTTGGGCCGCTGGCCGTGGCTCAGGGCTCGCGGGCGAGCTTCAGGTTGCGCATGTCGACCACGACCTCATAGGCCCCGGCCGCCGGCACGGCATGACCGGCATCCACCTGGTAACGCACTCCCTTGGGCAGCTTGTCTGGATAGCGGAAACGCACGGCTGCCTTGAACATTTCCTGCGGCACCGAGTCGGAGTTCGAGGAAAGTGAACCAAACTCGTCCTGGTAGATGGCGTCCGTCGTGCGGTGCTCAACCCCCGGCGCGATGACGTAGGCCTTGAACGGCCGGGAGAAGTCGGCCCGCAGGACGGCACTCTTCATCATCGACCACTCCAGGGCCTGTGGTTCCGCCATCAGTTGGAAGGATTGGCGGCTGGCCACCGCGGCCAGAATCAGGGCCACCACCCCGTAGCTGGCATAGAGCAGCCGGGTCTTGACCTTGCGCCCTTCCAGGAGCGTGCGCACGGCGTACATCACCATCACCAACACGAGGGCAGAAAGGGAAAACAGCACCCGGTATCCGGCCGTCCGCTCCGCGGCGACCAGACTGATGAACTGGGCAACGAACGGCAGGGCAAAGAGGCAGATCTGCCACTTGCGCAGCAAGGCCTTGTTGCCCGACTTCAGGACCCGGCGATACGCCACCACCAGCAGCGTCACGACGGCAATCAGCATCGCGGCATAGTACAGCACCCCGTGGAAGTGATCATCCGCCAGGGCAAAGAGCGCCAGGGCATTGGGCAACGGATGCATCGTGAACCAAAGCAGCTTAGTGAGCAGATTGCCCTCGAGCTTCATCCGCGCCGACTGCTCGAACACGCCGTTGTGAAACAAAGCCTGCACCACCAGATAGGCGATCAACAGGCCGGCAAACATAGTGGCCAGATGGGTGGCGAGCCATTTGAGGTCGCTCAACGGCTCGCGGCCGGTGCGCACCACATAGACCGCCGTAATCGGAACGAGGGCGAACAGCACGTTGGATTGGTAGATCAGGGCCGCCACGGTGTAGATCATGCAGCCGCCCAGGAGAGCGACGGCGCGCTTGAGTCCGCCCCGTTCGATCTCGGTCTCGATGGCCGAAAAGCCCGCCATCGCCAGCAACAGGGTCAGCGCCTGGGGCCACGCCAAGGCCGCTCCCACCACGAATTGGGACGAGGGCAACAAGGTCACGCCCAGGCCGATGACCGCCGCCTCCACTTCATTCCATCCCGACTGATAGAGCTGCCGCCAAAGCACGATACCCAACAGGATGAGCAAAATGATCGTGGTCAGCCGCATCCAGTTGAGGGAAGTCACCTGTTCGGTTGCGGCATAAGTGGTTTCCAGGAGAGCCCCATACAAGGGCCGACCGTGGGAAGCGGTCTGCCGGACCATTTTCGCCGGTTCCTCCCGGGATTCCCGCAAATAGCTGTAGTCATCGCGAAAGCCGTACTCATGGAAAGCCGTCTGCCAGTAGACAACCAGGGGGACAAACAAGAGGATATAGAAGCAGATTCGCGTACGCATGGTCAGAGTTTCATTTCCTGCTGTTCGCTATGTGGCTTAATCCCGATGAAACGTCCATACCGATCCACCCAGTCGTCAATCTTTTCCAAATAATATAAAGGATCATAGGGCGCCTGGACCGGATCGTAGTCCGCCACCGGACGCGCCCGCTGCCAGTCGGCGCTCTGCCCTTTCAGTTTGGGGGCGATGTAATAGGACACCCGCTCCCCCATGCGCGGGCGCGGATTCATCTTCAGGGCAACTTCCGCGGAGGCCCGGCGGGACTTGCCCCCGGTGGCCACGCTTTGCTCGTAGGTTTCCGGGTTCTGCCCCAGCGTCTCCGACTTGGCGAGGTCCGCCACCGGTTGCCGGCAGGCGGCAATGGCGGCGCGCAACCGCTCGACCTCCGCCTCCGGAGACTCGGGCGACACGCCGAGGACGTGTGCAATCAGGCGGTCGCTCAGCCGTTTCAGAAAGGGTTCGATGCCCCGCGAGCGCAGGGCCGATCCGCGCAGGGTGACCTCGCCCCCGGAGGCGAGGGCGTAATTCTTGGCCTTGTAGCAGAACATGGCGTCGTAGCTGCCGTCGAATTCCAGCTCGATGCCCGGCGGCAGGATCGTGGCCACCTGGGCCAGCAGGGCCTCCGGTCGCGAAAAATAGTTCGGCGCGGAAAGATAGATGCCGTCGGTGTCAGCCTCCAACAACGTGCAGTCCAGTTTCTCGAACTCGGCGATGAGCGCCTGCAGGAGTTCCCGGCCCCGTCGGGTCACCTCGGCCGCGAGCTCGCCGTCCCCAAAGCGCGCGGCGGAAAACCCGAGATAGCCGTAAAACGAATTGATGAGGATCTTGAAGGCCGTCTGCCGCGCCTGGGCCTCGTCCCGCTCCGCGGCGGTCGGCGCCGTCTTGGCCAGTTCCTTGTATTTGAGCCGGTATTCGCGCAGCCGGCGCAACATCGGAATGAACACCCCGAGCGTGTCACTCCGCGGATTGCGCCCGATCAGCAGCAGCAGACTGGGATAAAGGGAAGCGACGTCGAAGTGCAGCACGTGCTTGAAGACACCTTCCTGAAAACTGCGGGTGAAGCCGCCTTCAAAACCGGCGATCGCCCCGGGGGCCGGACAACTCGCCCGCGCATGGTAGTATTCCTCCAGAAACAACAGGTCGACCTTCCCAGCCGAGCCCCGCAGCGCCGCTTCCTGGAGCAAAATCGGAAAGGCCCGGGCCTGTTCGAAATAGGTCGGCAGCAGGACATCCGCGACACCCCGCGTCTCGCGCAAATCGTCGGCCAGATAAGCCAGAAACCGTTCCCGATCCTCCCGAAATGCATCATGGATCCTCGCGCCCTCGATATAGGTGCGGCCCTCACCCGCCTCGGGGGTGACGCCGAAATAGATCGCGGCATCCTTGAGCCCATACGCGGTCATCTCCCGGGTGGTGACGTCGTACAGCTGGACCAGCAGATAGGTGTCAATGACCGTGCGCCCCGGCAGGTCGCAGCGGGGAAAATCAATCCAGCGCTCGGCGACCTTCATGCGACTGTTGCGAAACACCGCATTGAGGCCGAAGCGCCCCCAGGCGCAGGGCACCTTGTGGCGCCGCGCCCGTTGCCTCAGGTAGTCGAGGTCGAACTTGAAAAGGTTGTGCCCCTCGATCACATCCGGATCGAGGGCCCGCAGTCGCTCGTTGAACGTCTGCAACAGCTGCTTTTCCCCGGCCGGCGACTCCTCCGCGAGGGTCAGCAACTCCCGCGTGTCGCCGCACTGCAGGCCGATGGCCAGGATCCGATCGTCGGGATTTTTTGCATCACTGAAGGCCCCGGCTTCGCTTGAGCCGGTTTCAATGTCGAGCTGGCAGCGGCGCAGGCGGGTGAAGGGCAGGCCTTCGTAAAGACGGGCCCGCTGCTGCACCAGCCACTGGCTCTCGTAAGGTTTCAGCACATCGCGCTGGGTGCCCTCGGGCATGCCTTTGAGATACGCCTCAAACAACTCGACGGAATCCGCCGAGACCAGGTGGTTGAACAGGCCCTCGCCTTGCAGGGCTGCGACCGTGATGCCGTCCGCCGGTTCGGCCGCTGTCACCCACGCGAAGGGGCGCAGGCGTTCCTCACGCTCCTTCCTTCCGCCGTCGGCCTCTGCGGTGCAGATCAGGACCCTGCCATCGTCCTCAACCCACAGGCCGCAGATGCTCTCTCCGTTCACGCCGAGTTGCGGACGATATAGACCATGAAGAGGGCCACCAAGATGAGTCCGAGCGCCACGGCCGCCAACGTGCCCCGCAGATGCGGCCGCCGATAGACCATGCCCGCCAGGGCCGAGAGACCGAGCCAGCAGACCAGTTTCACGATGACCCAGAGGGAGGTGTATTCGGTTGGGTGCAGCTTGGCCATCAGACCGAATCCGCTCACCAGCACGAGCAGTGTCGCGATGCCGGTGACGATCATGGTTTGCTTCCGGTTCGCCGGGTCCGGATTGCCGAACGCCATGAAGGTGTGGGCGGTCAGGACAAACAGGGAGAACAGGTGGAGCAGGAAGTAATACAGTGGATTCATGGATTAAAAGAGAGTGACACCCCGACTGTGCCGTGCGCCTAGGAGGCTCATGTCCTTTTTATGTTAAAGGTGGGCGCCGCCCGCCGCACTTCAGCCTTCCGATTTACGGCCTGGCATCCACACGGCTGTTGGCAGCTCCCAAATGATTACAAAGGCAAAGAGCGTATATTAAGGCACCTCGAACACTACAGGGTGTCGCCCGAGACCCTACCCCCCGAACCTCCGCCGTCAAATGCGAATCGAGCCCCCGGGCACGGGCCTGCGCTCAGCTCGTGCCGGTTGGATGCAGGTGGTCCAAAATGATCTTCTGGATCTGGTCCAGAAAGGTATAGGCGGCAAAATGCACCCGGACAGCGGCGGGAATCGCTTCCACGTCGGCATCCTCATCCTCGATCACCTCCAGGGACACTTCCCCCAGCCAGCGGTCCAGGATCCGCAGACGGAGTGCCGAGCATCCGCGCAGCAACGAGTCGCAATTGTTGGAATCGATCGAAATCGCCCCGTCGGTGAAGAACTCGGAGTCAAACAGCCCGAGCAGTTCGCGCACGTCGCTGTTCTGCCCCGCCATCAGGTCCTGGGTCCAGGTCTCGTTGAAATCAGCGTCCTCCTCGGGAAACGCCGCCTTGATCGCCAGCGTGTCGCGCAGGTCGTCGGCCGCTTCCTTGATGACATCCAGCAGCGGAGCGACCGCCCCGATGTTCAATTTGACCTCAACCTGCTTCATCGGGCTGGATGATGGCCGTGAGGTGCCATTGGTGCAACGCGAACATGTAGGCTTCCGCTTGCTCACGGATGCCGGTCCAGACGACCGACCGTCCCCGCTCGTGCACCGCAAGCATGTGCTGGCGGGCGAGCGGCTCGTCAAAACCCAGGACGCGCCGCAGGACCATCACGACATAGGACATGCGGTTGACCGGGTCGTTGAGCAGGACCACCCGCCACGAATCCGCCAGCTGCACCTGCGTGTCCGGAGCCGGCACCGGCTTGGCGCCCGGTCGGGTCACGCCGGCGGGCGAGACCCGGGCAACGGGGAACAGGAGCAGACCCGATGATCCGTCCGTGAGGACGAAACGATGGAGGGTCTGCGCGCTGGGTTGGTTCATGCTTTGCTGGCGGCTTCGCGGACGGCCTGGGTGACCGTGGTTTCCGCCTCGGCGATGGCGATCTTGCGCACTTCCTTGGCGGTGCGCCACTTCATTTCGAAGATGCCTTCCTTGAGCCCCTTGCCGCCCACGGTGAGGCGCAACGGGATGCCGATGAGATCGGCGTCCTTGAACTTCACCCCGGGGCGCTCGGCGCGGTCGTCCACGAGCACGTCCGCTCCGGCCGATTCGGCGGCGAGGGCCAGCTTCTTGCAGAGGTCGCTCGCAGCGGCGTCCTGCGGATCCAGGTTGACCACCAGGACCTGCCACGGGGCAACCTGCCACGGCCAGACGATGCCGTCGGCGTCGTTGCTCTGCTCGATCACGGCCTGCAGCGTGCGGCTGATGCCGATGCCGTAGCAGCCCATGACCATCAGGTGCGACTGCTTCTGGTCGTCGGTGTACACCGCGCCGAATTTCTCGGAATACTTGGTGCCGAGCTTGAAAATGTGACCGACCTCGATGGCGCGGGCGATCTTGAGCGGCTGACCCGATTTCGGACACGGCTCGCCGGCACGCACGGTGCGGAAGTCGCCAAACTTCGTGATGGCGAGATCGCGACCGACATTGACGTTCCGCAGATGGAAACCGTCCTTGTTGGCCCCGGTCGTGCCGTTGCCGATGAGGCGGATGGCGTGATCGGCGAAGATGCCGGCCAGCGCGTCGGGATTCTTGATCGTGCCCTTGACCGCACCAAGGCTGCCGGGCTTGGCGCCGAGCACCGGTTCGATCTCCTCGGGCGTGGCGGCGCGCCAGAGTTGGAATCCGAGTCCACCAAGCTTGGCCTCTTCCAGGTCATCGCAACCGCGCAGGATCACGAGAAACGGTTTGCCGTCACCCATGTAGACCAGGGTCTTGAACTGCTGGTCGGCCGCGACCGCATACGGCGCGGCGGCCAGCGCGGCAATGGTGACCACGCCGGGGGTCGCAAACTCCTCCAAGGCGCCCGCGGGGGCGGCGTCGGCCAGATCCTTCGGCACGATGCCGCTCGTCGCCTTTTCACGATTGGCGCTGTAACCGCTCTCGTCGCAGTACACGATGTCATCGTCGCCAACCGGCGCCGGCACCATGAACTCGTGGGAAAAGCTGCCCCCCATCACACCGGTGTCGGCCTCGACCGGAATGGTCTTGAGCCCGCACCGCGCAAAGAAGGCCGTGTAGGCGCGCTTCATCTTGCCGTAGCTCTCGATCGCGCCCTCGTCGGTCGCGTCAAAGCTGTAGGCGTCCTTCATGACGAACTCGCGCGCACGCATCAGGCCGTAGCGGGGGCGGATCTCGTTACGGAACTTGGTGCCGATCTGGTAGAAATTCTTGGGCAGGTCGCGATAGCTCGTGATCTCGGATTTCACCAAGGGCGTGATGATCTCCTCGTGCGTCGGCCCGAGCACGAATTCCGGCTCCTTGCTCCGGCCCTTGCCGGCGCCGGCGTGGTCGACGCGGTACATGATCTCCCGTGCCGCGGCCCAACGCGGACCCTCCTGCCAGTTCTCCGACGGATGGATGAAGGGCATGGCGAGCTCGATGGCCCCTTCCCGGTCCATCTCCTCCCGGCAGAGCTGGCTGATCTTCTGCATGACCTTCAGGCCGGCGGGCATGAAGGTGTAGAGACCGCCGCCGAGTTTCCGGACCAGTCCGGCCCGGAGCAGGAGCTTGTGGGAGGCGATTTCCGCGTCAGCGGGGCTTTCCTTGAGAGTGGGGATGAATGTCTTCGACCAATACTTCATGTGAGACGCACGAGAACAACTCGGCCGGGGCGGCGCAATTGTAATTGCACTCCCTCCACCCGGCCCGCGATAACAGCAAAAATGAGCGCTCACCGCCCCACCCCCAAACCTTGGTCCATGAAGTGGATCATCGTGGCGATCATCGTCTTTGTGGTCGGCTACACGGCGGTCAATTTTTACTTCCGCAAACCGGGCCGCGGCTACCGGCCCTATCAGGACGCCCAGGACCGGGCCACCACCACGCGGCTCCTTGCCGCCGGCTGGCACAAGGTCCCGGTTGATACTCGCCGGCCGGTGGAGAGGCCCGCCAGTGACACCGCCCCTGCCCCCGTCACCCGCTCCGCCGTCGGGCTGGGCCTGGACTTCGCCCCGCACTTCGCCGAAAAACCCCTGCTCGTCTCCACGATCGATTCGGTCACTGCCCCGCAAACCGTCAGCCATGGCCAGGCCTACAGCCTGTATTTCACCGCCAGCCTCGCCGATCTGAAGGGCCAGGTCGGTGATTTGACCCTCTATCAGCACGACCATGAGCTGGTGCTCGTGCCCTCGATCGAGAAGCTGCCCGGCAAGGAACTGATGAGCCGTTGGAACGACTCCACCTACGCCGCCACTTTCCCGACCACCGGACTCCCCCCCGGCCGTTACACCATCAAGATCGTCGCCCAGGGACCCGCGGCCGCATGGAGCTTCACGGTGAAGTGAAGCCCTGCAGCGCAGGAAACTCCAAACGCCAGATTCCCAAAGGCCAAAAAAACGGAGCAATCAAAAGGAAGCTTTCGTTGAAAAACCCTGCGGCGCCCTCCTTCCGGCCGTTCGGTTTTTCGTTCGGAATTGGTTTTTGGAAGTTTGGAATTTTGGCGATCGGGATTTACCCGGCATTTTCTGCCATGAATCCCCATTGACGTGCCGCGCCAGATGCCTGATTAACGCACACCACTGATGAGCAACGGCTCCAACATCAAACCGACCGACCTGCGTGGCATCCTGAAATATGTCCCGCGTTTCCAAGGACAGATCTTCATCATCGCCCTCGATGGCAGCATCGTCGCCGACGACAATTTCGACAACCTGATCACCGATGTCGCCGTGCTCCACTCGCTCGGCATCAAGGTCGTGCTCGTTCACGGCATCGGCCAGCAGATCACCGAGCTTGCACGTATCCGCAACATCCCGATCACCGACTCCGCCGGCACCGGCGTGGCCGACGCCGCCACGCTCGACCTCGCGATCCGCGCCTCCTCCCGGGTCACTCATCTCGTGATCGAGGGTCTCACCGTCAACGGCCTGAAGGCCGCCCTGACCAATGCCATCCGCGCCATGCCGCTCGGCATCTTGCGCGGCGTGGACCACCAATTCACCGGGCGCGTCGACCGCGTCGACCGGGATTTCATCCAGCAGCTTATCACTTCCGGCGTCGTGCCGGTGGTCAATCCCATCGGCTTCGACCGCGACGGCAAACCGCTCCGCGTGAACTCCGACCTGCTGGCCGCGGAGCTGGCGGAAGCATTGCAGGCCACGAAGGTCGTCTATTTCTCCCCCTGTCTCGGACTGGAGATCAACGGCGTGCTCCAGCACGACATCCCGGCCGACCAGCTGCGCAAGGTCCTCGAGACCAAACCCGATTCCATCAACGAACCCATGCGCAGCAAGGCGGCGCATGCATTGAAGGCGATCGACACCGGTACGCCCCGCATCCATCTCCTCGACGGCCGCGAGCTCGACGGCCTGCTGGCCGAGGTGTTCTCCAACGAGGGCGTCGGCACGCTCATTTACGGCAACGAATACCAGCAGATCCGCAAAGCCAACCGCCGCGACGTCCGCGCCATCTATAACCTCACCCGCTCCGGCATCAAGCGCGAGGAACTGGTGTCCCGCACGCAGCAGTCGATCGAGAAGAACATCGACAGTTACTACGTCTTCGAGATCGACGAGAATCTCACGGCCTGCATCTCCCTGCGGATCTACCCCGACAAACCGTCGATGGCGGAAATCGGCGCGCTCTACGTGATGCCCTTCTATCACAACCGCGGCATCGGCCTGAAGATGGTGGAATTCGCCTGCCTGCAGGCGGCCGCCCGCGGCGCCAAGTCGGTCGTCGCCCTCTCGACCCAGGCCTACAGTTTCTTCACCTCGGTCTGCGGCTTCGACGATGCCGACAAGACCGTGCTGCCCGAGTCCCGCCTCAAATCCTACGAGGAAAGCGGCCGGAACTCGAAGATCATGATCAAGAAGCTGTGAGCGCTTCACCGCGCTGCGCGCGGAGTAGTTGGTAATTGGGAGTTAGTAATTAGGCGGCATGCTTCGGTACGCGGCCGTTGCTACATCCCGGCGCATTCCTCGCTTGGCCAGCCTTCCTAAATACTAATTACCAACTACCAACTACTCCCCATGAGCAGCGGCGGCGGTCTCACAACCGAACCGCTACCATCAACGTCGGCCAGCAGCACGTTCGCCTACTTCAACTCCACAATCACCTGGATCTCGACCGTTGACCCCTTGGGCAGGCCGGCGGCGGCCACGGCGGCGCGGGCGTGCTTGCCGGCATCACCGAATACTTTCCCGAAAAGTTCCGAGGCGCCGTTGATCACGGCCGGGCTGTCGGTGAACCCGCTCACGGCGTTGACGAAACCGGTCACGAGCACGATCTGCTTCACGCTGTCGAGGCTGCCGGTCGCGGCCTTGATCACCGCCAGCGTGTTGAGGGCGCAAACCTTGGCCGACTCGTAGGCCGCCTCCACGGTCTGCTCTTTGCCCACTTGGCCGACGTGGGTCATCGCGCCGTTCAGGGCGCTGATTTGGCCGGCGACATAGAGAAGATTCCCGGTGCGCACAAAGGGCACATAGCTACCGGCAACGGCAGGCGGATTGGGCAGTTGCAGACCGAGTTCAGCAAGTTTGGCTTCGTAGTTCATAAGGAAGATTGCCCACGAAAGACACGAAATCACACGAAGACAATCGCTTCGTCATCCGTGCCAATCATTTCGTGTCCTTTGGTGGGTTTCGTGGGCCAGCGTCCGGCGGGATCGGAATGTAATCAAACGTCGCCACGTCCTCGACCTTCACCGGTTTGTCCAGCACCCCGACTTCCTGCAGGATGTCGATCTGCTTCTGCAGCCGGGCGGCGGTCAGCTGGCCCACGAACTCGCCCTTCGCTGGATCGCCGGCGACCAGCTTGTAATCGTTCATGGCCTTGATGCTGTACGCCATGAATTCCGGCGTAAGCTCATTTCGTTTCGCCGCAATCAACGCGTTGCCCGGTGCCGGGTCGCCGGTGAGATAGTCCACCCAGCCGCGAATGCTGGCACGGACGAACCGCTCCACCACCGTGGGATGCGTGGCGAGAAACAGTTGGCCCACAAAAATCACCCGGTACGGCTCATAGGCGTCGTTTGCGATCAAGATGGCGTCGACGTCTCCGCCTTTCTGCCGGACGTAGAACGGTTCGTTGGTGACGAAGCATTGCTGCACGAAGGTCTTGTCGTTCATGAAGCGGGCGAGATCACCCACCAGCGGCCGGAGATTGAAGTGCACGCCCAGCTTCTTGCGCGCCACCTCGATCCAGGCCGAGCCGGCGCCCGCCATGATTGTCTTGCCCTCAAGATCCTGCAGCCGGCGCACCGGGTTTTCCCGGTGAAACATGATGCCCTGCGCGTCGCGCTGCATCTCGGCGGCGACCATCTTGATGGGCACGCCCCGGGCGATGGCCACGATGACATCGTCCCCATTGGTCATACCCAGATTGATCCGTCCGGTGGCCACCGAGGACATCACCTGGGCGTTCGGCCCGCCGGGCAACAGCTCCACGTCGAGGCCTTCCTCGGCGTAGTAGCCCTTGGCCAGCGCCTGATAGTATCCCCCGTGCTCGGGCTGAGGAAACCAATCGGTCTGGAACGTCACCTTCACGGGACCAGCCTTGTCCGGCACGGCTTTTTCCTGCCGGCCACAGCCAGCCAGAAGCACGAGAGAACACACCCCCAACAGGGCCAACAATCGGATACGAGTAGGATTCATGGAAGCAGGCGACACACTAGCCACGAATTTCGCAAAAGCACCCCAAAGTTTCGGCCGGCCCCATGGCGCTCCTTTCTGGGTTTACACAGGTTCGGCGGGCCCCCGGCCAAGCCTCAATGATCGTCGCGATCAAAGGTGTCGTGCCACTTGTGGAGCACGGCCCAGTTCAACCAGGAGATCGCCGCGACGAAAACAAAGCCCAGGAGACAGCTCGTCATGGCCGTGGCAAAAAGCGCGGGAATCTTGATCTGCGTGTTGTAGCTATACACCAAAAACCCGAGACCGCCGGAACCGCCCGACGAGTTGCCCACCATATACTCGCCGAAAATCGCTCCCACCGGGGCCAGCGTCGCGGCGATGCGCAGCCCGGTCAGGTAGTAAGGCATCGCCCCGGGCAGGCGCAGCAGCACGAGTTCCTGCCAGCGCGTGGCGTTGCCCATACGGAACAAGGCGACATGGTTCAGGTCGGCCGAAACGAGGCCCTGCGTCATGTTGGCCACCACCGGGAAGAAGCTGATGAGCCAAGTGATCGTGATGATGCCGGGCAGACCGGGTCCGGCCCAGAGGACGATGATCGGGGTCAGGACGATCACCGGCGTCATCTGCAGCACCAGCAGCCAGGGATACAGTCCGGCCCGCAGCGCGCGCGATGAGCCGAGCAGCAGCGCGAGTCCGAAGCTGGAGACCCCCGCGAGCAGAAAACCGCTCAACGCCCCGACCGCCGTGCTGCCCGCCGCGCGCAGCAGGCGCTCACGCTCTTTCCACGCCGCGGCCAGAACCTCGTCCGGCGCCGGCAGAATCCAGCTCTGCAAACCGCTCCAGTGGCGGATGGCGTACCACAAGGCCACAAATACCGCCCCGCTGATGATCGGCAGCATCCAGCGCCAGAAGAGAGGAAGCGGTTTCATGGCGCGGTGACCTCCACCTGATGCAGGAGCCGGGAAACCTCGTTCACCTTGGCCTGAAACTCGGGCCGCTCCCGCAAGCCGGCCTGCCGGGGATAGGCAAAGTCCACCTTCACTTCCGCATGGATCCGCCCGGGCAACGCCGCCAACACCACGATCCGGTTCGACAAGAACACGGCCTCACTGACCGAATGCGTGACGAACAGCGCCGTGAACTGCGATTGATCGCGCAGCGACAGCAATTCCTCGTTGAGCCGGTTGCGCGTCATCTCATCCAGGGCCCCGAAGGGTTCATCCAGCAGCAGCAATTGGGGCGACAGCGTCAGCGCGCGGGCGATGGAGACCCGCATCTTCATCCCACCGGACATTTGCCGGGGATAGTATCCGCCGAAGTCGGCCAGGCCCATCTTCGCTAGGAGATCAGCCGCCCGGGCCCGCCGGACGGCGGGCGGTTCGCCGCGGAGACGCAGGGAGAGTTCGGCATTACCCTGCGCGGTCAGCCAGGGGAGTAACGTTGCATCCTGAAAAATGAAGGCCTGACGATCCCGCGCGAGCCGGGGCTTGGTTCCCAGGACTTCCAAGCTTCCTTCCGAATGCGGGTTCAGGCCTGACACCAGTTTGAGCACGGTCGACTTGCCGCAGCCACTGGGACCGATCAACGTCACAAAGTCCCCTTTCGCCACCGTCAGATCAAGGCCGTCCAGCACGAGCGGACCGGTGCCATAGCGTTTTTTCAACGCGGTGAATTTGACGATGGGCGCAGGAGGCTCCATGAAGGGAATCACGAATGGATACAAACGCGCCCAAAACGCCAGCCGCTTTGCCGTTCACAGCCTGGCAGTCCCTGCGTCCGGACGAGGCCGTCCGTGAATTGCAGGCGCGCATCACCGCCCTGCCCGCCCCCTTGCGTCGTGCCGCCATCGCGTGGCTGCGTCCGGCGAGCGAGTTATCCGAACAGCTCGGCCGGGGCAGCGGCTCCCAACCGCCGGCCAACAACGCTCCCCTGCGCGGCATCCCCTACTTCCTGAAGGACCTCTTCGATCTCGCCGGAGCACCCACGCGGGCGGGCTCGACCTTTATCGAAAGAATCCGGCCCACCCCCACGGTCGACAGCCGTCTGGCCCAGCGGCTCACCTCGCTCGGGGCGGTCTGCGCTGGCAAATCCCACCTGGTCGAATTCGCCTCGGGCCTCACGGGCGAGAATCCTCACTACGGCGATTGTCCGCATCCGCACTTTCCCGACCGCCTGACCGGCGGCTCCAGCAGCGGCTCGGCCGCCCTTGTCGCCGCCGGCGTGGTCCCGCTGGCCATCGGCACCGATACGGGTGGCTCCGTGCGCGTCCCGGCCGCGTGGTGCGGGCTTCATGGGTTTCGATTCACGCCCGGCGATGAGCTCATCCGCGACGCCTTTCCGCTTGCGCCGACGATGGACACGGCCGGCTGGTTCACCGCCAATCCGAGCGACCTCATGACCAGCTGGCGCGCCTTGACCGAGGGAGTGAATCCTCCGGCTGAGCCTGAAACCAAACCGAAAGGCCCGGCGCGTCCGGAGAACCCGCCCTCGCGGACGACCCCGCGCGGTTGCTACCTCAATGCCCGCAAGCTCGTGCCCGGCATGGATCCCGCCGTGGCCACCGCCTGTGACTATCTCGCCGCCAGTCTGACGACGCACGCCGACTCGACGACGGAAAGCATCCTCCTCCACTCCTGGCAGCGCGCGGTGGAAACATACGTGACCATCGGCATGAGCGAGGCACACGAGGTGCACCGCAACTGGCTGGCGCCCTACCGCGAACATTACGACCCGGTGATCTGGCAACGCTTCACGGACGCCGGGCATTTCCCGTCCGCCGACATCGCCCAGGCGCGCACCCGTCTGCAGGAGATCCGGGCCGTGTGGCATGATTTTTTCCGGGCGTATGATTTCTTGATCCTCCCTGCCGTACCGAGCACCGCGCCCACGAAATCCCAGGCCACGACCGAACTGCGCCGGATGATTCTGACGCTCACCGCTCCGGCCAGTCTCGGAGGCTTGCCGGTGCTGAGCCTTCCGGTGCCCGTCGCCGACGGCCTCACCGCCGGCCTGCAAGTCATCTTGCCGGCCGCCAACAGTCGCGTGGTTCCCTGGCTCTTGGCGCGTTAGGCGTGGCACCAATCACTGGTGATTCTTCCTCGAATCCCAGACCACACACCCCGCCCTGTCGGGCACCCCTCTTTCAAGCCGGACTCATGCAGTCAACCGTAGGGGCGCTGCTTGACGGCGCCCGCGAATTGGTTGATCGCCGGCGACCTTGCGGGCGTCGTCAAGCGACGCCCCTACACACACCAATTGGTGGAGCGAGAATGAGAGCCAAAGGACAGCTCAGCTGCATGAGTCCGGATGAAGAGGGGATTTCCGGACCAGTTGATTGGGTCCCCTCTAGCCTGAGGGGTGTCGCGAAGCGACGGGGTGTGTCAGGCTGGTACGCGAGCCTGCATAAACCACCGCGGCTCAATCCAGCCGCACCTCCTACTCCTCCCAACCCAGCAGCGTCGCCGCGTTCACCCGGAAGATCGATTCCTCGGCGCCGGCATTCTTCGCTTCGTTGACCAGACCCGTGAAGCCGTGTCCGCCACCAAGTTTCGGATACAGGTTGAGCGGATAATCCGAACCGAAGAGCACGCGGCCCAGGGGTGCCACTTTCCAGACTTCCGGTGGATAGAGCAGCGGCGAGGCCGCCGTATCGTACCACACATTAGGCAAGTCCCGGGCTTCCTCCGCCCAGGCCAGGCCGCCGCCCCAATGGGCGAGAATGAATTGGGTCTGCGGAAAATCCCGCGCCATCGTGATGAAATCTGCCAACGGCGTATCCACCCGGCCGGGAAAGGCGGCGGAGTTGGGATCGGTGACGTGCAGGTTGACCGGCATCCGCAGATCGCCGGCCAGCTTCAGGATCTTGCGCCAGATGGGATCGTCGAGCGGGACCTTTTGCGCATGCGGGGACAATTCCCCCAGACCGGAGAATCCCGAAGCCTTCGCCCGCCGCACCTCATCCAAGGCCGCTTCACCCGCGGCCGGATGGACCGTGGCAAACGCGGAAAAGCGCGAGGGATACGCCTGGAGGCAGGACGCATAGAATTTGTTGTGCTCCAGACAGGACGCATGGTTCTCCCAATACCAACCCTGCAACACGGCGTGCCGGATACCGGCCTCGTTCATGTCGAAGAGGAGCTGCGCCATCGTCGGAAAACCCTGCACCGCGCGGCCATCCTTGCGCCGCCGCGTGCACAGTTGCGACCACAGCGACTCCTGATGCCCCGAGGCCCAGCCAACCGGATCGCGACTTACCGCCAAGGGGTAAAGATGCACGTGGGAATCGACGATCTCCATGTTGGGTGTGTCCGTCATGTACCCGCCCCCTGCCCCTCAGGCAAGCAGCGATCCAAGACAGCCCCGCGACAACGCTTCGTGATTCGAAGAACTCTGCAAGCCGCCCTCTTTCGCAGACCGCCCTATTCCGGGTGCCGTCAAGCGGCAGCCCGACGCCTGCTCTCCCTTGTAGGGGCGTCGCTTGCCGACGCCCGCGCCCGCCTTCTGACCCAAGCCTGCAAATTCCCTTCAACCGGCCAGCATCCGCCAGACCACGGCAACGCCAAAGGTCACGAGGAAGCCCAACCCCAGCGGCAACAAGGTGGCCAGCGCCGTCCAGCGCACGCTGCCCGTTTCCTTGTAGATCGTGTAGATGGTCGTGCTGCAGGGATTGTGCAGCAGACTGAAGAGCATCAAATTCACCCCGGTCAGCGCGGTCCAGCCTCCGGCCGTCAGGACAGCCTTCACCGCCGTGTCGGATTCGAGCTCAAACATCACGCCGGCACCCTCGCCCACTCCGGCGAGCCGGGCCGTGAGGACGGTGAACATGAGAATCGTCGGCACGATGATTTCGTTGGCCGGAATCGCCACCACGTAGGCGAGGAGAATCACGCCGTTGAGGCCCAGCGCCAGACCCAGGGGATCCAGCGAATGAATGACCTTTTCGGCGACGCTCACGTTGCCCCACTGGATATTGGCGCTGAGCCAGATGACGGCGCCGGCCGGGACGGCGAACACGATGGCGCGCCACAACACAAACAGCGTGCGGTCGATCAGCGAGGTGTAGAGCGTCTGCCAGAAACGCGGCGGACGATACGGCGGCAGTTCCAGGCTGAACGTGGACACCTCGCCCCGCAGCACGGTGCGCGATAACACCCAGGCCGTCGCAAACGTGAACGCCACGCCCAGCAACGCGACCCCCACCACCGCCCCGGCCGAGACCAGACCCGCCAGGCCCGCCGGCACGAGCGAACCGATGAAGAGCGAGGCGATCAGGATCTGCGTCGGCCAGCGCCCGTTGCAGAGCGCAAAATTATTGGTGATGATCGCGATCAGGCGTTCGCGCGGGCTGTCGATGATGCGCGTGGCGATCACGCCCGCGGCATTGCAGCCGAAGCCCATCATGGTGCTCATCGCCTGTTTGCCGTGCGCACCCGCTCCCTTGAAGAAGGAATCCAGATTGAAGGCCACGCGCGGCAGATAGCCGAAGTCCTCCAGCAGGGTGAACATGGGGAAAAAGATCGCCATCGGGGGCAGCATCACGCTGATCACCCACGCGGTGGCCAGATACATGCCGTCCACCAGCACGCCGCTCAGCCACCAGGGCATTCCGGTCGACTGCGCCAGTCCGCGCAACCAGGGGTACCCATGCCCGACCAGCAGGTCGGCGAGCCAGCCGGACGGCACGTTCGCTCCGCTGACCGTGATCCAGAACATCACGGCAAACAGGGCCAGCATGATGGGAAAGCCCAGCCAGCGGCTCGTGACCAGCCGGTCGAGCGTGCGGTCAAAGGTCGGACGCGCGGCGCGCCCCGGCCGCGTCACCGCCCGGTCGGCAATGCGCGCCGCGTCGGCGTAAATTGCCTCGACCAGGTGTTCGTGCACATCACCCGACAAGCCCTCCCGCAGGCGGCGGGCCTCCTGCAGGATCTGGTCGGTGGACAGGGATGCGGCGTTTCCGTTGGTCATGGTTTCAAGAGGTACCGAGGGGCGCGGGCTCGAGGAGTCCGGCCAGTTCGCCGGTGCGCAGGGCCTCGGCGATCTGGTCATCTCCGCCCAGCAGGCGCATGGCCACCCAACGGGGATTGGGCAGGTCCGGGTAGGCTTTCGTGATCTGTCGGCAAAGTTCGTTGAGCGCCTCGCGGAGCGCCGGTGGCTCCGAGCTCATCCGGTGCGGCTTGGCGACGGTGGGGGCGATGGCGACATCATGCACGACCTGGAGCAACTCGGGCAGTCCTGCCCCGCTCCGGGCGGACGTGGGCACCACGGGCACGCCGAGGTCACGGGCTAACTGCCGGTCATCCACCAGGACACCGTGCCGCTTCGCCTCATCCATCAGGTTCAGACAGAGCACCGCGCGGCTGGTGATCTCCAACACTTGCAACACGAGGTTCAGGTTGCGCTCCAGGCGCGTCGCGTCCGCCACGATGATGGTGACGTCAGGCTGGCCAAAGAGGATGAAGTTGCGCGCGACTTCCTCATCGGCGCTGGTCGAGAGCAACGAGTAGGTGCCCGGCAGATCCACCAGCTTGAAGCGCCGGTTGTTGTAGTCGAAGCCGCCCTCGGCACGCGCCACGGTCTTGCCCGGCCAGTTGCCGGTGTGCTGCCGCAGCCCGGTCAGGGCGTTGAAGACCGTGCTCTTGCCCGTGTTGGGATTGCCCGCGAGCGCCACGACGTAGTCCCAGTTGTCCATCGCGATGCCCAGCTTCTTGAGATTGGCGGCGCGATAGACCGAGCAGTTGGCACAGGTCTCGTTCGGTGCGGCCGGGGCCGGTGATGGGGGGGTCGTGCTCATGCAGCCGCCTCCGGTGAGGCACTGATGCGGATCAACTCCGCCTGGTTGCGCCGCAGCGCCACGACGGAACCCCGCACCCGGTAGGCCGTCGGATCACCGGTCGGGCTCACGAGGTCCACACTCACCCGCGTGCCTGGGACAAAGCCAAGATCAAGCAGCCGGCGCCGCGCCGCCCCGCGACAGGCGGGAGCCAGGCCGAGCACGGTGGCTTCAGCGCCGGTCTCCAAGTCGCAGAGCGCCGCATCCGTCAACCCTTCGTCTTCAGGCAACGCCGACACCGCCACATTATTGGCCTGGATGGTGTTCAACCGCAGCGAGCGACCATCGGTCGACTGCAGGTTCAGGTGCTCCGGCGATCGGTCCGTCACCCGGGCCTGCATGCCCGGACGCAGACCGGCGGCGAGCAATTGCCGGTAAAGGGCGTCGGGCTCGTCTTCCATGTGCACGACCTCGAAGCGTTGTCCCGACCTCAGGTCGGTCAGGGGCTGCCCCGCATCGGCCGCCACTTCCTCGCCACGCGCGGGGATCGAATCGCCGTGCGGATCGCGCAGCGGATGGCCGAGCTTCGCCGCCAGGCGGTTGGTCTCCTCCGGCGTGAGCAGATGCTCCTTCCGCTCCGCCTGACGGTGCCAATCGGCCTCCGCCACGCCGGTCTGGTCCGCCAGGAAACTTTCCCATAGCCGGTGAGCCCGGATGACATGCCGGGCGAGTTCCCGGCCGGCCGGACTGAGCTGCGGCGCCCCGCCCTCGAAGGCAAGCAGCCCGCCGCGCTCAAGCTCCACCAGAAGGGCCGCCGCCCGGTTCTCACCCAGGCGCAAGGCACCGGCGACACTGACCACCGAAGCCGTACGCCCGTTGACCTCCGCCTTCAGGATGTGCTTGAGCGCATCCTCCTGCCGGGTGCGCATCACCAGGCGCCGGGCCGCCCGCCAACGGGCCACCAGCCCCTGGCGCGGCCACCAGACCAGGAGGAGCAAAATGACTATCAAAACGAGATTGAGCGGATCTTTCATGTCAGAATCCCCAGTTGTAACGGATGACGTGATTCCAGTCAGCGGCACCACGCGAGATCCCCCGGTAGACCGCCACATCCCACCAAGAGTTTCCTGAAAATGCCACGGTGACTCCGCCGCCCACGACCCCCTCGGCCGGGCCGGCGCCCGACGACTTGCCCACGGCCGCCTCCGCATAGAGCGCCACGCGCTTGGTCACCGACCTCGTAAGCGAAGCCGAGGCATAGCCATGGGTATCGTAGCCATCGTCAGCGTCGTTGCGCAGAAAATCGACTTCCACCATCGCGGAAAAATCGAACCCGCCGATCAGTTGGGTGCTCCAAGGGACAATCAGGCCTCCTTCCACCGATCGATTGCCCACCCGGCCGGAATTCGTGGGAATTTTCACGAAAGGAATCACCGCCGCCGCCGAGCCCGATTCCGGATCATCCAGAAAACGCCACTTGGTGCGCAGGTACACATCGCCGATGCCGCTGCGGCGTTCCCGGAAGCTTCCATCTTCATATTTCTGGCTGATGAACAGTTCGGCTCCGAGTTGGATGTCCCAATGCTGCGCCAGGCCGGTTGACAGGAAGGTCGAGGCCGCCCCGAAGGCCGTGTATTTCGCCCCGTCGGCCCGATCGAGGGTCAGCGAAATCGCATCCATCTCCAGCAGAAACCGCCCCGGTGCAACCGTCACCGGCGACTCGGTGATCTGGGCACCGGCCATCGCCGCGACCCCCAGGGTCGCCAGCGCCAGCAGCCTGCACCGTAGAATCCGATACATAATGTAGCCTTAGCTACACTTCACCTCCGCCTTGTCAAGTGTGCTCTGCCCTGTCTGCCTCGCGGGGTGAAAAAGGTTTCCCGTACCCCGCGCAAGACCGTCCGCCCTTCCGCCCTGCAGGCCGAATCCCTCCAGCAAACGCGCCGGGAACACGCCTCCGAAACCGCCGAGGACTATGTCGAGGCCATTGCCGACCTGACGACCACCAAGGGGGAAGCCCGCGTCGTGGACCTCGCCCGGCGCCTCGGGGTGACGCACGTGACCGTCAACCGGACCCTGACCCGGCTTCAACGCGAAGGCTACGTCCGCGTCCAGCCTTACCGCGCCATCTTCCTGACCGACGACGGGCGGACCCTGGCCGAAGCCTGCCAGCACCGCCACGACATCGTGGTCGCCTTCCTGCTTTCCCTGGGCATCCCGGAAAAAACCGCGGAAATCGACGCCGAGGGCATCGAGCACCACGTCAGCCCGGCCACCCTGGCCGCCTTTGCCAAGCAGCTGAACCGGTAGGACGGGGCGGGGTAATTCATCTCTTGTAGGGACGTCGCTCGCCGCCGCCCGCGTTCGTTGCTCCTGCCCAATCCCGGGTGCCGACAAGCAGCACCCTTACGCCTGCCGGCTCTTCCGACGCCCGTGTCCGTCGGCATCCACCCGCCCGGGCAGTTCTCCACGTTCCGTCTTGTCAGCCCAGCCTCGCCGGGTTCATCTCCACCCTGCATGTCGCAGAATTTCGCGCGCTCCATCTTTGCCTTCACGCTCGTCTTCTTTGCGGCGTTTTTTCTTTGGCCGATTCTGCAGATTCTCAAGGGCGGGTTTATTGATGCGGACGGCCATCTGACCTTTGCCTACCTGGTTTCGCTCCTGGCCGACCCGATCTACCTGGGCGGTCTCGCCAATTCCTTCCTGCTGGCGCTGACGACCACCTCGTTCGCCCTGTTGATCGCCTTGCCGCTGGCCTTTGTTTCGGACCGCTATCTTTTCCCGCTCAAGGGCTTTCTCGGCTCCTTCATTTTGGTGCCGATGATTCTGCCCCCGTTCGTCGGAGCCATCGGCATCAAGCAGATCCTCGGTCAATACGGCGCGCTCAACTCCCTGCTGATATCCCTCGGCATCCAGCCCGAGGGCTGGACCTTTGACTGGCTCGGGGCCAACCAGTTTCTGGGCATTGCCCTCGTCAACGCGTTCAGTCTCTACCCGATCATCTACCTGAACGCCGTCGCCGCCCTGGCCAACATCGATCCCGCCATGGAGGAGGCGGCCGAGAACCTCGGCTGCACCGGTCTCCGGAAATTCTTCAAGATCACCCTGCCCCTGATCAAGTCCGGTCTTTTCGCCGGCGGCACCATCGTCTTCATCTGGGCCTTCACCGACCTCGGCGTGCCGCTGATCTTCGACTACGCCCGCGTGACCTCCGTACAGATTTTCTACGGCCTGAAGGATATTGGCGGCAACCCCTTCCCCTACGCCCTCGTCGCGGTCATGCTCGCCAGCTCGGTCGCCTTCTATGCCTTGGGCAAGGGCCTGTTCGGTCGCGACAGCTACGCCATGATGGCCAAGGCCACTTCGTCCGGCGGCCCGCGCGCGCTCCCCCGCGGTCGCGCGTGGTTCTGCACCTTCCTGTTCGCCGGCGTGACCTTTGTTGCGATTCTGCCGCACCTCGGCGTCGTGCTCGTGGCCTTCTCCAACGACTGGTACGCCACGGTTCTCCCGCGTCATCTCAACCTGGAGAACTTCCGCATCGCCCTCGGACATGACCTCACGGTGCCGGCCATCGCCAACAGCCTCAAGTACGCCAGCATCTCCACGATCATCGACCTCATCCTCGGCGTGGCGCTCGCCTACGTGATCGTCCGCTCCAAAGTGCGCGGCCGGCAGATCCTCGACTTCCTCGCCATGCTGCCCTTGGCGGTGCCCGGCCTGGTCTTGGCCTTCGGTTATCTCGCCATGAGCCAGGACGGGAAGTTCTTCTCCTTCCTCAACCCCGTCGCAGATCCGACCATTCTGCTCATCATCGCCTACTCCATCCGCCGCCTGCCCTACGTCGTGCGCTCCGCCGCCGCCGGTTTCCAACAGACCAGCGAGACCCTCGAGGAAGCCGCCCAGAATCTCGGCTGCCCGCCCCTGAAATCCGTCTTCAAGATCACCCTCCCTCTGATCATCGCCAACCTCATTGCCGGCGGCCTGCTCGCCTTCTCGTTCGCCATGCTGGAGGTGTCCGACTCCCTCATCCTGGCGCAGAAGCAGCTCTATTACCCGATCACCAAGGCCATCTACGAGCTCTTCCAACTCCTCGGCGACGGCAAGTTCATCGCGTCGGCGCTCGGCGTCTGGGCCATGGCCTTCCTCGGCATCACGATCGCCGGCATGACCATTCTCCTCGGCAAGAAGCTCGGTGCGATTTTCCGAGTGTGATGCCCGCGAACGAAAACCTGCCATCATTGACCTTTCGCCCAGTACTCATGCTGAGTTGCGCCTGACCCCTGCGGCGCTGGCCCTACGGCTCCCCGCTCCCGCTCCATGCTTTACCTCGTCTCCGTTTCCCTGCTCTGGGCCTTTTCGTTCGGCCTGATCAAGGGCAAGCTGGCCGGACTCGACAGCGCCTTCATCTCCGTCGCCCGACTCGGACTCGCGCTGCTCGTCTTCCTGCCGTTCCTGCGTTTCAAGGGCCTGACCTGGCGGCTGGCCGGCGCACTGGCCGCTCTTGGGGCCGTGCAGTTTGGCCTGATGTATCTGGCCTACAACGAGAGCTTCCGCCACTTGCCGGCCCACGAGGTCGCGCTCTTCACGCTCACGACCCCGGTGTTCGTCACCCTCCTGGCCGACGCGCTGGACCGCACCTTCCGCACCCGGGCCCTGGCCGCCGCCCTCCTGGCCGTCGGGGGAACTGGGGTGATCGTTTTCCAAGGCCAGCCGCTCCAACCCACGCTGCTCGGTCTGGGCCTCGTGCAGCTGTCCAACCTCGCCTTCGCCATCGGCCAGGTCGGTTACAAGCGCCTCCGGGCGCAACACCCGACCCTGCGAGACCGCGACATCTTCGGCCTCCTCTACGCTGGAGCCTTCCTGATCTGCGTGGCGGCCCTGATAGCCCGTGGCGACCAGACGATCACGCTGACCGGCACCCACCTGATCGTGCTGGCCTACCTGGGCATATTGGCCTCAGGCGTGGGGTTCTTTCTCTGGAACATCGGCGTGACCAAGGTCGGCAGCGGCGCCCTTGCCGTGATGAACAACGCCAAGATCCCGCTCGCTGTGGCCTGCTCGCTGCTCTTCTTCGGTGAGCACACCGACGTCCCCCGCCTCGCCATCAGCTTAGTCCTGTTCGGCACCGCAGTGTGGTTTGCGGAAAAACGCTGAATCCCGGCAAAACGGAAGGTTGCACAGACGGGAACAGAGACAACGGAGTGTACCGCATTCGAGCTCCGGTGTGGCGGTGGTCTCGATCGGATCATGCCGCCATTCCGTGTGTTTCGTGTGTTCTGTGGTCATTAAGTCGCCCACAAGGATAATCCTTCGCTGGGCTTCCGGCTTCGCTTATTGAGGTTCGCGTAATAGACCGACGGAAGAAGGAATAACTTTCACCCTATTCCCGACACACCCCGCCCTGCCGGGCACCCCTCTTTCTAGAGGGGACTTCCGGACCAGTTGATTGGGTCCCCTCTAGGGAGAGGGGTGTCGCGAAGCGACGGGGTGTGTCTTGCTGGTGCGCGAGCCTGAATAGGCTTCATCGTGACAGGCCTTCTCGCCAAGCGTGAGCGTCTATCTGGCGTGCGGACGGATACGCCCACAGGGACGTGGGCGTCCACCTTGCGCCGCAAGTCTCGAAACCCGCCCTGGAGGTGAAGCCGCAACCAGCCCGATCATACCTCCTCGGCTCTCTCCGTGACCGCTTTTTTTGCGATGAAATGGAATGAACCATCCGTGTTCATCCAAGCGATCATCGATCAAAAGGGTCTTCAGGGGTTTGGACTCGCCGATGGATCCGAACAAAGAAAAAGGCGCGCTCCGGAGAGCGCGCCTTGAAGTGTTTGGTCTGAGGAGACGGGCCGGACTTAGTAGTCCATGCCGCCGCCCATGCCACCCATGCCGCCGCCACCGTGGCCGCCACCGCCGCCGGCCGGAGCCGACTTCTCGGGGAGATCGGTGATCATGCACTCGGTGGTCAGGAGGAGACCGGCGATCGAGGCCGCGTTCTGCAGCGCGGTGCGGGTGACCTTCGTCGGGTCCACCACGCCGGCCTTGACGAGATCCTCGAACTTGTCGGTCGCGACGTTGTAGCCCACGTTGCCCTTGGAGGCCAGGACTTCCTTGACGACGACACCACCGTCCACGCCGGCATTGCTGCACAGCATGCGGATCGGGTGCTCGATCGCGCGACGCACGATCTGCGCACCAGCCTGCTCGTCACCCTCAAGCTTGAGGGCCTCGATGGCCTTGATGGTGCGGAGCAGCGCGACGCCACCGCCGGCGACGATGCCCTCTTCCACGGCCGCACGGGTCGCATGGAGAGCATCTTCAACGCGGGCCTTCTTCTCCTTCATCTCAACCTCGGTGGAGGCACCGACGTTGATGACGGCGATACCACCGGCGAGCTTGGCGAGGCGCTCCTGGAGCTTCTCGCGGTCGTAATCGCTCGTGGTCTCGTCGATCTGACGGCGGAGCAGCTTGACGCGGCCCTGGATGTCGGACGACTTGCCGCCGCCCTCGACGATGGTGGTGTTCTCCTTGTCGACGACGAGGCGCTTGGCCTTGCCGAGGTCGGCGAGGGTGAGGTTCTCGAGCTTGAGGCCGAGGTCCTCGGTGATGCACTTGCCACCGGTGAGGACGGCGATGTCCTCGAGCATGGCCTTGCGGCGGTCGCCAAAGCCGGGGGCCTTGACGGCGCACACATTGAGCGTGCCGCGGATCTTGTTCACCACGAGAGCGGCGAGGGCTTCGCCCTCAACCTCTTCAGCGATGATCAGGAGGGGCTTGCCGCTCTTGGCGACGGTCTGCAACAGCGGGAGCATTTCCTGCAGGTTGCTGATCTTCTTCTCGTGGATGAGCACGTAGGCGTCCTCGAGGACGACTTCCTGGCTCTCCGCGTTGGTGACGAAATAGGGCGAGAGATAGCCCTTGTCGAACTGCATGCCCTCGACGACGTCGAGGGTGGTGTCGATCGACTTGGCCTCTTCCACCGTGATGGTGCCGTCCTTGCCGACCTTGTCCATGGCGTCGGCGATGATGTTGCCGATCGTCTCATCCCAGTTGGCGGAGACGGTGGCGACCTGGCGGATTTCCTCGCGGTCATTGACCTTCTTGGAAACGCGGGCGAGCTCGGCGACGGCGGCCTCGACGGCCTTGTCGATACCGCGCTTCAGGTAGACCGGGTTGGCGCCGGCGGTGACGTTCTTCAGACCTTCGCGATAGATGCCCTCGGCGAGGACGGTCGCGGTGGTGGTGCCGTCACCGGCGCTGTCGGAGGTCTTGGAAGCGACTTCCTTGACCATCTGGGCGCCCATATTCTCGTACGGGTCGGGAAGCTCGACTTCCTTGGCGACGGTCACGCCGTCCTTGGTGACGGTCGGGGAACCGAATTTCTTGTCGATGACGACATTGCGGCCCTTGGGTCCGAGGGTGACTTTGACGGCGCGGGAGAGGATCTCGACGCCACGAAGAACTTTCTGACGAGCGGCCTCGTCGAACAGGAGTTGTTTAGCTGCCATAGTATTTTTCTAGTTTGAGTTTTAAGTTTTAGTTTAAGCGGAGACTCAGGCGATGACGCCGAGGATGTCGTCTTCGCGGACCAGGGTGAATTTCTGGTCGTCGATCTTCACTTCGGTTCCGCCGTATTTGGAGATGAGGACCTTGTCGCCGACCTTCACTTCGAAGGGCGTGACCTTGCCGTTTTCATCTTTCTTGCCGGTGCCGAGGGCGATGACCTTGGCCTCCTGCGGTTTTTCCTTGGCGCTGTCGGGGATGATGATGCCGCCGCGCACTTGTTCTTTTTCTTCGATGTGCTGCACGAGCACGCGATCGCCGATGGGTTTGATGTTTACTTTAGCCATAATGGTTTTGGTTGTGGGTTGAAGTTTGGGTTGTGGGAAAAATGCGGGCCGGCTCCGGTATCGAGGCCAGCCCGCAGGAAAGCTTACTTCTTGTCGTCCTCGACAATCTCGACGTCGGCGTCGACGACCTTGCCTTCGACCTTCTTCGCCTTTTTCGGCTCGGAAGATTCACCGGCGGCGGAGCCAGCGGCGGCAGCATCAGCCGCACCCGCCTCAGGCTGGGCCCCACCGGCGGCGGCCTGGGCGGCCTGGGCCTGTTGGTAGAGCTCGGCTCCGATCTTCTGGAGATTCTCCAAGGCGGACTTCATCTTCGCCGGATCGTTGGACTCGAGTTCCTTCTTTCCGTCGGCGATGGCGGTCTCGAACTTGCCCTTCACGTCGGCCGGGAGCTTGTCGCCCGCCTCCTTCAGGGTCTTTTCGAGCTGGTAGATGGTTGTGTCGAGCTGGTTGCGGGTCTCGACCGCCTCCTTGCGCTTGGCATCCTCGGCGGCGTTGAGCTCGGCCTCCTTGGTCATCTTCTCGACCTCTTCCTTCGAAAGACCGGAAGAACCCTGGATGGTGATCTTCTGCTCTTTCTGGGTGCCGAGGTCCTTGGCCGAGACGTGCAGGATGCCGTTGGCGTCGATATCGAAGGTGACCTCGATCTGCGGCGTGCCGCGCGGTGCCGGCGGGATGCCGTCGAGCTTGAACGTGCCGAGATTCTTGTTGTCGCGGGCCATCGGGCGCTCGCCCTGCAGGACGACGATCTCCACGCCCGGCTGGTTGTCGCTGTAGGTGGAGAAGACCTGGGTCTTCTTGGAAGGAATCGTGGTGTTGCGCGGGATCATCGGGGTGGCGACGTCGCCGGCCGTCATGATACCGAGCGTGAGCGGGGTGACGTCGAGCAGGAGCACGTCCTTGACGTCGCCGCGAAGGACGCCGCCCTGGATGGCCGCGCCGATGGCGACGACCTCGTCGGGATTCACACCCTGGTGCGGGGTCTTGCCGCCAAGAGTCTTGGCGATTTCGACAACCTTCGGCATGCGGGTCATGCCGCCGACGAGCACGAGTTCGTCGATCTTGTCGGAAGTGACGCCGGAGTCCTTGAGACAGTTCTTGAACGGCTGGACGCAACGCTCGAAGAGGCTGTCGCAGATCTGCTCCATCTTGGCGCGGGTGAGCTGCAGGTTGAGGTGCTTCGGACCCGAGGCGTCAGCCGTGATAAACGGAAGGTTGATGTCGTAAGTGGTCGCGGATGACAGGGCGATCTTGCCCTTCTCGGCTTCTTCCTTGAGGCGCTGGAGTGCCATCGGGTCCTTGCGGAGGTCGATGCCGTTCTCCTTCTTGAAGGACTCCACGAGCCAGCCGATCAGCGCATCGTCCCAGTTGTCGCCGCCGAGGTGGGTGTCACCGTTGGTGGCCTTGACCTCGAACACACCGTCACCGATTTCGAGGATGGAGACGTCAAAGGTACCGCCGCCGAGATCGAACACGGCGATCTTCTCGTCCTTCTTCTTGTCGAGACCGTAGGCGAGCGAGGCCGCCGTGGGCTCGTTGATGATGCGGAGCACTTCCAGACCGGCGATCTTGCCGGCGTCCTTGGTGGCCTGACGCTGCGCGTCATTGAAATAGGCGGGGACCGTGATGACGGCCTGCGTGACCTTCTCGCCGAGGTAGGCTTCGGCATCGGCCTTCAGTTTGCCGAGCACGAACGCGGCGATCTGCTGCGGGGCGAAAGTCTCGGTCTTGTCGCCGGCCTGGACCTCGATGTAAGCGTCGCCGTTTTTGCCGGCGACCACCTTGTAAGGTAGGTTCTTGGCCTCTTCGCTGACCTCGGTGAATTTGCGACCAATGAGGCGCTTGGCGGAGAAAATGGTGTTCTTGGGGTTCGTCACGGCCTGGCGCTTGGCGGCCTGGCCGACCACGCGCTCACCGCTTTTGGTGAAGGCCACGACCGAGGGGGTCGTGCGGGCGCCCTCGGCGTTGGGAATGACGACCGGCTCGCCGCCCTCCATGATGGACATACAGGAATTGGTCGTACCCAGATCGATACCTAGAATCTTGCTCATGCCACCCCCATAGCTGGCACCGTGCCTCAAGAATCTGATTTCACCTATCCATCTCTTTGTATGATACTTGCAATCTTATTGGGCCGAATAATGCCTTCCGCACCTGCGACATTTCGGGCCTAAATGTCTCACTTGTCCCAGCTGGGACTCGCAAGTCTCGACACTGTGACACACCTCAATTCGGCGAAACATCCATGAGCCGGTCTGCGCCAGCATAGACATTCATTCGGCCGTCGCGCAAAAAGCCGACGAGGGTCAGACCGCCACTGCGGGCCAGATCCACGGCCAGGCTGGTCGGGGCGGAAATGGCGGCAACCACCGCGATTCGGGCCGCGAGCGCTTTCTGGACGATCTCGAAGGCGACGCGACCACTGACCAGCAAGATAACCGATGATGGATCGATGGAGCCTCTTAGCAGCAAATGCCCGATCACCTTGTCCACGGCGTTGTGCCGGCCGACATCCTCCCGGGAAACGAGCAAGGTGCCGTCGGCGGTGAACAGCCCCGTGGCGTGCAGGCCCCCAGTCTTCTGAAATGTCGCCTGGGCTGCCGCCAGCGTGGCCGGCAAACCCTGCAGAATTGCAGTCTTCACCTTTGGCCCCTCATCGGGACCGAGCCCGGCCGTTCGCCCCTGCACCGCCGCCAGGGTCGCCTTGCCGCAGAGTCCGCAACTGCTGGCCGTGAACACGTGTCGCGTGAGGCGCGCGAAATCCACGGCGTCTGGCCGCGTCAGCCGCACGTCCAGGATATTGGGCTCCACTCCCCCGCCCTGTTTCGCGGCGACCGGTTTGATGGCCACGATGTCCGCACGTCGTGCCACCACGCCCTCGGTGAGCAGAAAACCGGCAGCCAGTTCGTCATCATGGCCGGGCGTGCGCATCGTCACCGCCACGGAGCGACCTTCGACGCGGATTTCCAGGGGTTCCTCAACGGCCAGATCGTCGCGAAAGTCCGTCGCTTCCGCGCCAACCTGCCGACGCTGCACGGTGCGTACGGCGTGAGCGGCGGGCGTTGATTGGTCGGAGGGTTTCATGGCTGATTTTTGAGGACTCGTCCCGCGACGGGCTGCGGTCGGCCGGGAGGCCGACCCTCCAACAAGGCATAGCCAGACACATTCATGGGGCAATCCGTTCAGCCGAGTTTCTCAATCCGCACGTGCGCGTTGTAGTCGGGCACGCCACCGCCGCGATCCTCGACGCCGCGACGGATGAGGTGATTGCCCTCGGGCCAGTGGATCTGCAGGTTGCCTACCGCGAGGGGCGCGAGAAAGACGCGGCCTTCGTAGCGGCCGCGGTCATTGACCAACGCGATGCGGTCACCGTGCATGAGGTGCAGTTGGGCCGCAT
>Ga0208117_100164_pt1 | contig 38894 bp, 33 predicted proteins | sample LakWasMet26_LOW6_2_FD_183870 | JGI IMG/M metagenome (GOLD analysis project Ga0208117, IMG submission 183870) | Freshwater sediment methanotrophic microbial communities from Lake Washington under simulated oxygen tension - Sediment Metagenome... | ecosystem: Environmental > Aquatic > Freshwater >...
TATAACAACTACTTCCGCCCTGGGAGCGCTATCCAATTGAGTTTAGGCACCATGTACTATAACGTCAGCAGTTTTTCCGCTGCAACTAATATGGATAAGCATAGTATAAATATAGACCCAATGTTTGTTTCATTAGCTAAACCGACCAAAGCTGAAAACTATGCCGTGGCTAGCGCTAGTGGCACAATTGACAAAGGCGTTTCTAATGGCCTCACTAGTTATGATTATGAAAACGTCAAACGTCCCAATGGCGGTGCATTCGACCTTGGTGCCTTTGAAAACATCGCAACTGCCGATGCTGGTCTTAATGATACCAACCCACCTGTTATCAGCATTTACACGCCTACACCCAGCACTGGCGTCATTAAAGGCTCTCCTCTGTCTATCATGGCCAAGGCGACCGACAATGTAAGAGTTAAGCTGATGAGCATTTATGTAGACGGTGCCTTACTTGCACGCTCTAGCAGCGATGCGATTTCATATAGCTGGAACTCCGCTGGTGCTAGAATCGGCACGCATTCGATGTATGTTTCGGCAATTGATGATAAAAATAACATAGCAAAACAAGTGATGAGTTTTGTCGTTAAATAACTGCAACTACCCAATATTGGCAAATATTGGGTAGTTACCTAGAGTTTATAAGGTTAGTTGCTTGGTTTTGGGTTTTCTGGTGGTATCACAATCACCGTTGTGGCATCACCAGATTCACCTGCGTCGCCTTGGACACCAGCCTCACCTTGAGTACCTTGAGTACCTTGGTTACCTTGACTTCCTTCACTCCCTTTAACACCTCTATCGCCCTGATCACCTTGTACTCCCTGCTCACCGGCAACGCCAGGCGGCCCTGGTATTGATGCTGGTGCAGGCACATTAACCACAGTTGGTTTATCGCAAGCAGTCACACCAAACGTGGCTACCATTAAAGCGATTAATATATAGTGATTCATGATGAATTCCTTTGATATTTATAAATACAGCTAGCGATACGCTCTGTGAGCAGAATAGTTAACTTATAGTAAATACAGACATCAATAAGCACTGTGCGTTAACGCACAAAAAGCATGAGATTACCGTAAATAATTAGCCGTCTTGTATATCGGCAAAATTATTCATTTTATGTTCGGTGAGGCACAGACCCGTACATTTGGTCACGGATAATTATTGACATGCTGAATAATATCCTCGTACTTACAAATGACCCGAATGAAGCCAAAATGCTAAAGTTAGCACTTGGCCAATCCAAAAGTGTATTTAGGATTGAGTGGTTAAGACAACTCTCTAGCGGGATTGAACGTCTGCGCATGACGGACATGGACGCAATTATCGTCAATCTGTCATTACCTGACAGTGCGGGGATCGCCACTTTTGACAAGTTGTTTGCTGTCGCGCCGCACACTCCAATACTGACACTAAGCTTATCTGAAGAAACAATATTAGCAAAAGAGGCTGTTGCATATGGCGCTCAGGGGTATCTGTCAAAAGCCTATTTAGATAGCAAAATAATACCGCAAGCGTTACTTAATATTATTCAACGTAAGCATGTTGAAGAGGAAATTAATCAACAAAAAGTACGTGCAGAAATCGCACTCAACTCAATTAAAGATGCGGTGATATGTACCAATTTATTAGCCCACATAGACTACCTGAACGCCAGCGCAGTAGAAATGACAGGATGGACCAGAGAAGAAGCTTATGGTCTTCACATCAACGAGGTATTTAATATCGTTGATGGTTCTACGCACCAACCCCCTTTAGATAATCCGGTACATCTAGTGCTGGAGACAAATGAACCGATGGGATTAAACGCAGGTACTTTACTCATTCAACGTGATGGCATGACGTTACCGATTGAAGATTCAGTATCGCCAATTCGTGACCATAAGGGAGAAATGACCGGCGCTGTCATCGTATTTCATGATGTGAGTGCTACACATGCAATGACTAAGAAAATGGAACACTTAGCTCAGCATGACTTCCTGACCAACCTGCCAAATCGCCTGTTGCTTAACGACCGGATTGCCCATGCAATCACCTTGGCACAAAGAACAAACACCCAGCTTGCTGTACTTTTTCTAGACTTAGATAACTTCAAGAGCATCAACGACTCTTTAGGCCATGAAACTGGAGACAAACTACTTCAATCCGTCACAGAACGATTATGTAGCTGTGTACGTAGCTCAGATACCGTTAGCCGCCAAGGTGGCGATGAGTTCGTCATCCTCCTATCTAGCGGTGAGTATGGTGTAGATGCCAACTTGACTGCGAAGAAGATACTCAAGTCACTCAGCACTCCACACCAGATTAACAAAACCACTTTACACATTACCACTAGCATTGGCATCAGTGTCTACCCTACAGATGGTCTTGACACACAAACATTGATTAAAAATGCAGATACCGCAATGTATGACGCCAAAGAAACTGGTCGCAATAATTACAAATTCTTTAGAAATGAAATGAACGTACGCGCGGTAGAAAAACAGCTTATTGAGTCGCAGCTCAGAATGGCAATAGATAAAAAAGAGCTCGAGTTATATTACCAACCCAAGGTTAATCTCCACAGTGGCGCCATTACCGGTGTGGAAGCTCTACTGCGCTGGAATCATAGTGAATGGGGAGTCACAACTACCGATAGATTTATTAAGACGGCTGAAGATTGTGGCTTGATTTTACCCATTGGCCAATGGGTAATACGCGAAGCCTGTTTACAAGCAAAACAATGGATAGATGCTGGGTTACAACCTATACGAGTAGCGGTGAATATTTCCGCAATAGAGTTTCATCAGGATAATTTTGTTGAAAACATCAGACAAGTATTGATTGATACTGGCTTAGATGCAAACTACCTACAACTTGAAATCACTGAAAGCGTATTGATACGAGATGCAAAAGATACGGCTAAAGTGCTTCAGCAACTAAGAGCCATGAAAGTACAAATCGCGTTAGATGATTTTGGCACCGGCTACTCCAGCTTGAGCTATCTTAATCAGTTTCCGATAGATGTGCTTAAAATTGACCAGTCATTTGTCTGCGACATTCAATCGGTGACCGATGATGCGATCATCGTGAGCGCAATCATTGGCATGGCTAATAATCTTAAGCTTTGTGTAGTTGCTGAAGGGGTAGAAAATAAAACACAGCTGGAGTTTCTTAAAATTAAACACTGTAAAGAAGGGCAAGGTTACTATTTCAGCCAGCCACTTCAAGCAGATGAGTTTGAAAAGCTATTGACCATCAATAGGTCTGAGCTTGCAGAAGCCTAAAATTCATATTACTGCAAAATAAACTCAATATTTAGGCATCGCCTTAAATCAACACCTTTCATATTACATAAATAGGTCTATACTCCATATACATTGTGTGTTTTTAACTTGCTGATTAAATGGCAGTTAATGTTGATTGAGCTATGTCTTATGTCGAATGTAGACACCCCATTGCGTAATCAGTTGCTAAGTGCTTTAGGTACTGAAGAGTTTAATCGACTCTCAGTTAATTTAGAGCTAGTTAAAATGCCATTAGGTCAAGTGCTACATGAGCCTGGTGAGCAGCTGAAATATGTATACTTCCCCATCTCGTCTATCGTATCGTTGCTATATGTATTAGAGAGTGGTGCATCGGCAGAAATCGCGATAGTCGGTAAGGAAGGCATACTCGGCATTTCGCTCTTTATGGGAGGGGAAACAACCACGAGTCGAGCCGTGGTGCAAAGTGCAGGCTCAGGATACCGCCTCAAATCCAAATTTCTAAAAGCAGAGTTTAGCCTCAATCAACAGCTGATGAGACTATTATTGCGTTACACGCAGACATTAATTACGCAGATGGCACAAACTGCCGTTTGTAATCGTCACCACTCCCTAGAGCAGCAATTATGCCGCTGGCTATTATTGAGCTTAGATAGGCTGGAGTCTAACGAGTTGGTGATGACACAGGAATTGATTGCCAATATGCTTGGTGTGCGCCGTGAGGGTGTCACTGAAGCCGCAGGAAAGTTACAGCGCTTAGGGGTGATTCAATACCATCGTGGGCACATCATAGTACTTAACCGCCAAGCACTAGAAGATCTTTGCTGCGAATGCTATCAGGTGGTCAAAGATGAGTTTGATCGCTTAATGCTTCAACCTCAACACAAACACTAGCGAACTTACACTAGCAAACTCAGTTGCTAGGGTAACTTAGTGGCTAATTAAAGCACTTTAGAATAAGAGCTGGGCACCAATAGATGCTGTATTAGCGTCGTACTCTAAATCACCGCCAAACGCATTGGGTTGATTATAAGTTGAGTTACGCATTTCATGGCGCAAGCTGCCAGTCACTTTAATCGTGCGCGTAGGCTTCCAGTCAGCAGACAGCATCAGCGACTGCACATCATCTTCCCTCTGCTCTGCAACCACAACAACTGCACCACGATAGTCACGCTTGCTATAATCATAACGCATGCTTAAAGTGGTTTTAGCACTGACCTGCCAAATTGGGGTAATCGCAAATGTGTCTGCAACATAATAGCTATTTGCCGCTTGCTGATAGCTATAAAGATGACGCGATATTGAAGTGATAATACCGAGCTTACCGGTAGGTTGCCAGTTATAAGCTAAACGACTTGTGACACCGTCATAATCACGAGACGAAAAATGATCATGCTCACGATCAAGATAACCTAGCTTTGCGTCTACAAGAGATTTTCCAGTCAGGCGCCATTGCAATTGCACCTCGGTTTCCCTTTGTTTAAATCCGCTATCTAACTGGTTAGGGGCATCTGCAATGCGCCCTTGATACTCACCGTTATAAACACGCTGTACCAGCGCGATTGAGTTTTCAGATGCTGCGACGTATTTAACACCAACATTAGCACCTGTTTGTACAAAATCACCAACTGCATTAAAGGCAACGCTATTGCGAGAGCGCAACTCAGACAGCCCACCCAGCAAATGCCAGCCGCCGCCAATTAAACCGTCGATATCAAAAATGCGATTTTCATTGGTTTGTATGCTGCGTCTTATATTTAATTGGTTATTGAAATCACGAAACTCTGAAAAACTATTCAGTACCTGTTGTTGATCCGCTGACAATGTGCCTTTTATATTAGGCGTTAGTTGCCATAACCATGCTGCTCGATAATTAAAGGCAGTGTAATCAAGGTAACTATAGGTATCGTAACGATTATCTACAAAATTAAGGTCAACCTGAAAGCGCTGTAATGAATATGGTTTATCAATTTTGATACCGGCATTGGTCACAAAGATGCGGTCAGAGCGTTGTGATTTGCCTAAGCTTTGACGCGTATTCGCTGAATCAGGCAATCGAAACAGATTGTCGTCAAAGGTCACGGCTGCTCCGGCTGAAAAATTCAGGGCATCTTGTTCATCTGCCATGGCTGGCGTAGCTAAAGAAACACTGACCAGTGAAATAGTAACGAGTGCTTGGGTAATAATTTGAGGTGAATTAAGGCGTATTATTCTCATTGTTGTCCGGCTCTTAAACATGAAACATTCATGACTGCTCCCAATATAAATTGCCAATGATGTGCAAGCTTCAGATACTAAATCCTGAGACTCAGCCCCAAATAAGGCGAGTATGTCATTTAACGTGAATCGATGTTACATCAGTTAATACAATAAGTCTCTAAATATATACAATTTATTGCCAACGTGCCTACATCTTTCAAAGACATTATAGATTTTTTCATATGTGCTCATCCGTACAGATAAGACTAAATATCTAAAGCTACTATGCATTCAATGGAAATGGATTTAAGAAGTTAAAGTGTTTGTAAAGGCAGCATTAGTGCCGATGCTGAGTCTTCATCTTAAATCCATTTTCATTCCTGGGTTATTTAATTTAATTGGAGTCCATATGAAACTCAACATGAAAAAAGCATTACTCGCAATTGCCCTTGCTAGTGCTGTTAGTTCTGCGCAAGCAGCGACTATTAGTCTGACAAGCGGTGATTTTCCTTATGATCTTGGTGCAAACCCTATTGATACAAATATTTACAGTGTTACCCATGATGTAGAAAGCTTTTTTGATGTATTCACCTTTAGCTTAACATCAGCCAGTGACACAATTTCTAGTGCAGTTTCTTTACTGTTCCCTGGCCTAGGTGGTGGTGGCTCTAGCTACGAAATCAACAACGGCACTCTGTCATTATTCAGCGACCCGGATGGTGACGGTATCGGTGGTGTAAATACACAAATTGCCACCGCAAACTTTGGCGACAGCACTGGTATATTGGCCTATAACAATGCTGCGGCAGGCTCTTATTATTGGGCAGTCGCTGGTGATGCTGTAGGTAGTAATGGCGGAGTGTATTTATACTCAGCCAATACTGCAGCAGTTGTCCCCGAACCAGAAACCTATGCGATGATGCTGGCAGGCCTCGGCTTGATTGGTTTTATCGGCAGACGCCGGCTTGCAAAAGGCGCATCTGAGATGTTTCCTCAGGGCGGCTCTGGTCTTAACTTCGCATAACTATATTGCAAACCAACCCATCAAACGCGGTGTTTATACATCGCGTTTGATCTTTTTAAATCAAGCCGCTTACCGCTCCCCCAACCAAGTCAGTGCTGACTCTAGTTAAGTCATGGCGTTGTAAATAATTGATATATGTTCGTGAGCGTACAGAACTAACCCCCTATTCAGTTTAACTTTGTAACTCATTAATTACCTATCCATAGGGTTCCGCTGTATGAGCCATCAAACTGTTCCTATCCGATTTCGCCGCGCCTCTACTTTTTCATTGGGCTGGAATAATCTATTGCTGCGGGCCGCTGTGTTAATGGACCCTATTGCGCTGGTGCTATCTTTATGGGGAGTTAGTTATTACACACAGGGCAGATTAACACCAGAATATTTAATATTGTCATTATTGGTATTCTCCATGACACTGCCTGGCGTAGTACGTATTCAAATGCCTATATGGAAACTAGCGAGCAGTATCCTCTTCAGTTGGCTCATTATTTTATCCCTGTTAATCTCGTTTGGTTACGTCAGTAGTTATATCAACATGTTTGACCGAGAAGCAATCACCATCTGGTTATGGTTTGCTCCTGCCAGTCAGTTTGCAGTGCATATGATGTTAAGAAGTGTTGCCCCCTCGATTGCAAATAGTCAGGGGGAGCCCAAGCGGGCTGTGATTGTAGGCGTCAATGAGCAAGGATTGAGTCTGGCTTATGAAATTGAGCACACCCCTTACAGCCCTACTCAACTCAGTGGATTTTTTGATGACAGGGTACTAGAGCGTGTCGGTTGCCTAACCGACTATGATCTGTTGGGGAGCATTGAGCAGTTACCCTCGTATGTGCGCCTTTATAATATTGATGCTATATACGTCTCACTACCGATGGCGACACAGCCTCGCATCATGAAACTGTTAGACGCCTTGAATGACACCACGGCTTCTATCTACTTCGTCCCTGACATGTTTATCAACAATCTGATGCAAGGGCGAATCGATACAGTAGGTAAAGTCCCTGTAGTTGCCGTGTGCGAGTCGCCATTTACAGGGGTCAACGGCATGATTAAGCGCGGTAGTGACATCATACTTTCGATACTGATTCTGCTATTGATTTCACCGATCATGATCATCATTGCACTATGCATTATGTTCACCTCCCCTGGTGCCATTATCTTTCAGCAACGTCGTTACGGCCTGAATGGTGAAGAGATACTGGTGAGTAAATTCCGCTCTATGACCGTATGTGAAGATGGTGACAACATCCAACAAGCTCAGAAAAATGATAGCCGCATCACCCCCGTTGGTGCCTTTTTACGCAAGACCTCACTTGATGAACTACCACAGTTCTTTAATGTTTTGCAGGGGCGTATGAGCATTGTCGGGCCACGCCCGCATGCAGTGGCGCATAACGAACTTTACCGGACCATGATCAAGGGCTACATGGTAAGGCATAAAGTGAAACCAGGCATCACAGGTTGGGCGCAGATCAATGGCTGGAGAGGTGAAACAGACACACTGGATAAAATGAAAAACCGTATTGATTACGACCTAGCCTATTTGCAAAACTGGTCACTCGCACTTGATTTATACATCATATTTAAAACCATTACAGTCGTCATTAAGGATAAACATGCTTACTAAAACCATGCTGACTGAGCTTAAGTTAGGCTATTGTGCTTTGTGTACATTGGGTTTGTTATTCAATACTTCACCAACACACGCGGCTCCACCTAACAACAATAGCTCGCCTTACAAACTGAATGCTGAGCCTGCAAGAGTAGCTAAAATCATCAATACAGCGCCCATTACTCCATCTAATAACGCTGTACAGATTTACCAGCTTGAATACAAATATCGCACGCAGAATCAACCATTAAAAATCAAAGCAGAGCTAGTAAGTGAGCCAGCAACGGCTGTAGCCGTTAGCATGCCACGCTCTGACAACAACGATAATAAAGTGAAACTGGAAGATCAGCCATTTTCGAATGAAATAGCACTAGCTGCACATGCTGCATCCTTAGACCCATCGCTCGTGCATGCTGTCATTTATGTAGAGTCACGCTACCAGCATAGTGCAATGTCACCTAAAGGCGCGGTAGGTCTCATGCAAGTGTTACCAGATACCGCCGCGCGATACGGTCTACGCAATGCGGTTCATTCACCTAAAACTAATATTAAAGCTGGCACGCTCTATTTACGAGATCTTATGGTGATGTTCGATAATCGCTTGGATCTTGTACTCGCGGCCTACAATGCTGGGGAAGGTGCAGTAAAAAAATACGCTGGGCAGATACCGCCCTACCCTGAAACTAGACACTACGTGAAAGCGGTAATGGCCAAGTATGCATTAAATACTGGTGATAATGAATGGAGTACAGTCAGCAATACTAAAAGTGAGGATAAAACGCCAGATGCATTAACAGTGACAAAGCCTCGTACCCAATATATGGCTGGTACAGACCTTGTCATTTCCAATGCGGAATTCACGCTAAACCGCTGAGCTTAGTGCTTGCAAGTATTTATTCTTTTTTGATTTATTCTTTTTGATCTATTATTTTTTACTTATTAATACCCTATCTACAGAACCAGCCACCTCAGCCTTAAAAGATTTCCGTCTTTTAATTGACAAGATGAATGAAAGGTGAGGTAATGATTTCTTGCCACTGCTGCGGTTCTTAGATGGAAGATGCTCATGAATGATCAAAGAACTCGGCTACTCGCTACGTCCAACTCACTAGATAAATCGACTGATCTAGAAAAAGCCATTTTGAAAAAGTTTCCCATCGTAGGCATTGGTGCGTCTGCTGGGGGCTTGGAAGCCCTTGAGCAGTTTTTTCGCCTGATGCCCGCTAACAGTGGTGCTGCATATGTAGTGGTACCACATTTAGCCCCAGATCACGCCAGCCTGTTAACTGAAATTTTGCAGCGCTCTACCGAAATGTCTGTGCAGGAAGCAAAAGACCAAATATTGGTCGAGCCTAACTGCATATATATCATTCCACCTAACCGCGACATGAAGATATCTCATGGCACGCTACAGGTAAGTACGCCGATAGAACCACATGCTCAGCGCTTACCCATCGACATGTTCCTACGCGCGCTGGCTGAAGATCAAGCCAAAAATGCAATTGGCGTTATTCTCTCGGGAACGGGCTATGATGGGACACAAGGTTTTCGCGCCATCAGTGATGCTGGCGGCACGACAATTGCCCAAGAGCCGAGTACGGCAAAGTTCGATGGTATGCCCAACAGCGCCATTAACGCAGGCCATGCTGACCATGTTTTAACTGTTGAAAAAATGGTCGAGTTTATCCTATCTGACAAGCCGTTATATGGCATAAAAACACAAAAAAATAAAAAGCCATCTACCCTTAACAGCATTACACAAATACTTGAGCAATTACATGTAGCAACTGGGTTAGACTTTTCACTCTATAAAAAGAGCACCATTGGCCGCCGCATTGAGCGGCGAATGATTAAGCATAATATTGAAGAGATGGACCTCTACTCACGCTATCTCAAAGAAAATCCTGCTGAGATTACCGTACTGTTCAAAGAGCTGCTGATTAATGTCACCAACTTTTTCCGTGACCCAGAAGCGTTTGAGGTAATGGAAAAGGTAATACTACCCAAATTATGTAAGCATAAATCTAAGGACTATGTGTTTCGGGTGTGGGTACCTGCCTGCGCAAGTGGAGAAGAGGCTTACTCCATTGCCATCCTGTTATGTGAGCTGATGGAAAGAACAAAGCAACAGTTTCAAGTACAAATTTACAGTACCGATTTAGATGATGATGCAATTACAACAGCCAGAGCCGCCATTTATCCCAATAGTATTTCGCTAGATGTGACACCAGAGCGGCTACGCAACTTTTTTGTAAAGCATGACGCAGGTTATCGCATCAAAAAAGAGGTACGTGAGATGGTGGTATTTGCGATTCAGAACATCATCAAAGACCCACCTTTTACCAAGCTTGACCTCATCAGTTGCCGAAATGTAATGATTTACATGGAGCCCACGCTACAAAACCGCCTGATTCCCATGTTTCATTATGCGCTTAAACCTGAAGGAGTACTTTTCCTTTCGCCCTCTGAAAGTATCGGTAACCATACTGAATTATTCAGCCCGATTGATCGAAAATGGAAGTTCTATCACGCCATTAATAGTAAAACATCGAGTCTGCCGATGATGAACAGCCCATTTATATGGGCAGATAAAAACAAACATCAGGCACCGGAGGAATTTATGAAAAAAACAAAAGAAACCAATTTCGCAGACCTAAGCCGAAAACTATTAATTCAGTACTTCGCGCCAGCATCAATTATCACCAATCTCAAGGGCGATATCCTCTATATTCATGGTGAAACAGGTCAATATCTCCGCCCTGCCCCTGGACATGCCACCCTCAATATTATTGAAATGGCACGCGATGGATTAGAGTTGGAGTTGCGTAACGCGATTAATGCGATGGCTAAAGGCTCACCAATCATCAAAACTGAAATTCAGTACAAGTTTAACGAAGAGCCAGCCACCGTCAGCCTATGCGTAAGGCAACTGCCTGCATTTGATGATAACGAGGGTTTGTTATTAGTCAGCTTTCAGGATATTGAAGTGATTGCAAGCAAAAGCAAAAGTAAACGTAAAGTGGCGCCAAAACCAGCGGATATCGCGCGCATTGAAGATCTGGAGCATGAGCTTTCTTATACTAAAGAAAATCTATACGCCACGATCGAAGAGCAACAGGCCGCGAATGAAGAGTTCAAATCTACCAATGAAGAGCTACAGTCAACCAATGAGGAACTGCAGTCAGTGAATGAAGAGCTGGAAACCTCAAAAGAAGAGCTGCAATCGGTCAATGAAGAGCTGATTACAGTCAACTCAGAGTTGCAGACAAAAATTGAGCATTTAGCTAGCACGCAAAATGACATGAAAAATCTGCATGACAATATCAATATCGCCACAATCTTCCTTGATACCGGCATGCTAATTAGGCGATTTACGCGTGACGCCTCTAAAATTTATCGATTAGTGGCATCCGATGTAGGTAGATTGCTGGCAGACATTAAGTCTGACCTAATCGACGAGGATATCCTCACGCAGGCAGAGCATGTGCTTGAAACATTGACGCCTATTGAGAGAGAGGTTTGTACCAATAAAGATGATTGGTATTTATTGCGCATTCAGCCCTACCGTACGCTGGATAATGTGATTGATGGGGTTGTGATGACCTTCACCGATATTACGAGACGCATTAAAACTGAAGATCTAGTGAAAGAAGCACGCGAACTAGCTGAGAGTATTGTTAACACGATACGTGAGCCGATTTTGGTGCTGAATAGCAAATTAAAAATCATTAGTACCAATAAAGCCTTCTGCCAGCTATTTAATGTAACTATTAAAGATACTGTGGGTCATAAAATATACGAGCTGGGCAACCACCAGTGGGATATTCCTGCTTTGCGTAAGTTATTAGAGACGATATTACCGCAGGAACAAGTACTAAATGATTATTTAGTTGAACATGATTTTCCAGGCATAGGTCGTCGCAAAATCCTTCTAAATGCACGCTGCATTATCAATAAATCAGGTGAGCCGTCGCTAATATTATTAGCGATGATTGAAGTTAAATAGTATCTAGCACAAGCGGAGTAACTATGAAAAAGAAATGGGATGGTAAAGATAGACGCTCATCAATCAGAAGTGAAGCTGAAAAAGTAGTTGCTGACATCGCGCCGCCTAAGTTAGATGCAGACCCGGGCGAGGTATTGATGCATGAGTTGTTAGTACATAAAGTAGAGCTTGAAATGCAAAATGAAGAGCTGCGCAAAGCCCATCTGGAGATGGAAGAAGCACGCGATCGTTATGTTAACCTTTATGAGTTTGCACCAATCAGTTACATCACATTAAGTCGCGAAGGCCTCATCAGCAAAGTTAACCTGACCGGTTGCATATTATTGGGCGTTGACCGTTATCAACTCATTAGCCGTCGTTTTTCTCACTATGTTGCAGCACAAGACAGAGACCGCTGGCACCGTCTTTTCATGGGTATCATGAAACACCCCGGCGCAGAAAAGCAGGCGTTTGACCTGCAAATGATACGCCCTGATGGAGCAACCTATCATGTTCAACTTAACTGCTTGAACTGGGATCCTGATGAAAAAGATAACGAATTACGGGTTGCAATCACCGATATCAGCAAACTTAAACTTGCAGAAGCTGAGTTAAAAATTGCCGCTGCCGTATTTGAATCATACGAACCGATGGTCGTCACCGATGCGCACAATGTCATTTTACGCGTCAATAAAGCGTTTACAGAAACCACAGGCTACACTGCTGCCGAGGCAGTAGGTAAAACACCTAAATTGCTGGCTTCTGGCCTTCACGACGATGCTTTTTACGCTCAAATGTGGGAAAGTATTAACACCGAAGGCCACTGGATAGGCGAAATACATAATAAGCATAAGAACGCTAATATTTATATTGAGCATATGCATATTACGGCAATTAAAAATCACTGGGGTGAGATCAGCCACTACACAGGCATTTTTACCGACCGAGCACGCAATATAAAGCTCCCCTAAAAAAGCTTTGAAGGTCAGTACTGCTAACTAAGCTGTTGTGGTGTTGGTATTTTATCTCTAGCCACAACCAAATCAGCGACATTGTTGATTGGCTGGGCATGATTAAGCGCTGGCATAGCATCACGATTGTAATTATCTTCAAACCTTACGATATCGTCTTCGCCGAGGTAAGCACCGGACTGCACTTCTATAATTTCCAAAGGTACCAGTCCTGGATTTTCCAAACGGTGGATAACGCCTAATGGAATGTAAGTAGACTGGTTCTCAGTGAGCAGAAAATGCTCAATACCGCGAGTAACCTTAGCTGTACCTTTTACTACAACCCAGTGCTCAGCGCGATGATGATGCATTTGTAACGATAGGCAGGCACCTGGGCTCACTACGATACGCTTGACCTGAAAGCGGTGCCCTTCATCAATGCCGTCATAATAACCCCAAGGCCTTTGCACTTTACGGTGCAAATCACACTCAGTACGCCCTGCTGACTTGAGCTGCGCTACTGCATCTTTCACTAAGTGCAAATGATCGCGGTGGGCAACTAAAACAACATCGGCAGTTTCTACCACCACCACATCTTGCATGCCGATGCAGGCTACCAGTCTATTTTCAGAACGTACTAGAGTGTCTTTACTTGCCATTGCAAGTACATCTCCAGAGAGTACATTGCCATTGTTATCTTTTTCTCCTATCTCCATTAGCGCATTCCAAGCGCCTACATCTGACCACCCTACATTCAATGGCTGGACTGCACATAGTTTATGCTCTCGGTCGGTATGTGCTAATGGCTCCATGACCGCGTAGTCGATAGATTCTGACGGACAATCTATAAAAGCCTCACGATCGACTCGGATAAAGCTATGGTCAGTAGAGCCATCGCTAATAGCCTCTTCGCAGGCGAGCAAAATATCAGGGCGGAAACGTTTAATTTGATTAAGCCATACAGATGCACGTAGCAAATAGATGCCGCTATTCCATAAGTAGTGGCCATCTGCCAAATATTGCAGTGCAGTTTCATGGTCAGGTTTTTCTACAAACTCCGTTAATTGCACAGCGCCATCTTGATTGACACTTTCACCATAACGAATGTACCCATACCCTATTTCCGCTGATGTAGGCATTACCCCAAACGCAACTACAATACCATTTTCAGCCAACGGTAAAGCCTGCGTAATTGCTAGTTGAAATGACTTCTCATCTTTGATGACATGGTCTGCCGGCATCACGATCATCACAGGGTCACTACCATCTGCCATCGCAGTGAGCGCCGCAATAGTCAACGCAGGTGCTGTATTCCGCCCGGCAGGCTCCAGTAGGATACGTACACCTTTGAGCCCAACCTGCAATAACTGCTCTGCCGTGAGAAAGCGGCAATCTTCCTGACCGACGACAAGCGGCAGTTCAAGCTGCCAGCCTTCTGGTAAAAAGTTTTTATTAATACGTAGCGCGGTTGCCTGTAGCATCGTATGGCTACCTGCAAGTTGTAACATTTGCTTTGGATAATGCTGACGTGAAAGTGGCCATAGGCGAGTGCCTGAGCCTCCACATAAAATGACTGGCAACAAATGATTCATGATTATTCCCTTAAATACACATGTAGTTGCCTGTCACGCAAAGTAGGCGCAACAGTGCTTTCATGTAGATGCCTCTGAGGTAAAAGACGATCAAACTCTTTTTTCACAACGGCATAGCATTCACATACACGCTTCTCGAGGCGAGGTCGATCAAGCACCAATATCAGCCCCCTGCTATAACTGATAATGCCTTCAGCTTGCAGCTTTCCTGCGGCTTCGGTTACGCCTTCACGACGCACGCCTAACATATTGGCTATGAGCTCTTGGGTCATCTTTAAGTGATTGGTAGGCAGTCTATCCAAGCTCAACAGTAACCAGCGGCATAACTGTTGATCTACCGTATGATGTCGGTTGCAGACTGCTGTTTGCGCCATTTGGGTAATAAGTGCCTGCGTAAAGCTAAGGGCTAATTGCTGAAGCTTTCCACCTAGTTGGAACTCACGTTTCAATGCCGAGGCTTTTAAGCGATAACCAAATCCTGCACTTTGTACAACTGCACGACTAGGTGTTGTATTTCCACCCATAAAAAGTGCAATACCAACAAGGCCATCATAGCCAGTCACCGCAATCTCGGCAGATGAACCGTTTTCCATGACATACAGCAGTGAAACGATGCTATTGGTAGGAAAGTATGCGTGTGTGAGCTTTTGACCGGCCTCATAGAGTGCCCATCCTAGCGGCATGGAGACAAACTCCAGATCAGGTAGTAGTCTTTGGTAGTCTTCTGGTGGAAGAGCAGCAAGAATATCATTTTGCCTAGGGTTCTGATTTTCAGAAGCAAGAGAGGAGAACATCTAGTAATTCCTTTCATTTCTACAGCACAAACAGTAACTGGCAAATTACGGGATTAGTGATTAAACGAAACTCTTTAGCACTAGGTTTTTTTTAATATCAGTTGATTATCCACATATAAATATTTTGGTATGTGCGTTACCGCACAATTCAATCAAAGCGTTTTTTGCAGTGTTTTTATGTGTACGGTAGCGAACAGACGTATGAGGTGGCGAAGCTTAAAAAGGTAAACATTACTTCCTACCGAATGCTTAAAATGAGACCGCACCTAACCAGCACTTCTAATGCTAACTTAATGGCATCCCTCAAAAAGGGAACAATCTTAGGTATAGCATTATTGTTTATCTATGGCTGTTCAGATAAGTCTAAACCGGCCACGCAAATCATTGCCAAGGTTAACGATGATGAAATCACAGTGCATCAGCTTAACAATGCAATGGCCAAATTACCGGCTATCCCTGCGGAAAGCCTAGATAGTGTACGCCTAGACTTAGTAGGTAAGTTAGTCAATGAGCAGTTAACTGTGCAACAAGCTTTATTGAACAAGCTTGATCGTTCATCTGAGGTCATGATGCAAATTGAGGCATCCAGACGCGAGATACTCACCAAAGCTTATTTAAAACAAATAATTGCAGGCTTACCTAAGCCAAGTGCTGAAGATAGTAAGAAGTTCTACGATGAACATCCGGAGTTATTTGCTCAAAGGCGCATCTACAGTCTGCAACAAATCATTATCACTGCTCCACATCCGCCATTAGCAGAAATACAGAAGTTAACTGCCAATAAAACGATGACTGATATCGTAGCAGCGCTAAAACAAAACAATATTGTATTCAGCGCTAGTGCGGCAACGCGTGCGGCGGAGCAGATACCTCTGAACACTTTAACTGTACTTCCTTCACTCAAAGATGGCGAGATTCGCGTCATAGCGTCGCCAAAATCTATTTCGATAGTGAAAGTAGAAGCCTCACAGCTGGCGGCCTTAAGTGAAGAAGCAGCCATGCAGCGCATTCCACAGTATTTGATGAATGAGCGGGCCAAGGTTGCCATTAATGAAAAAATCAATCTGCTCAAAAGTACATCAAAGATAACTTATATGAATGAGTTTTCTGCTGCGGCAGCACCAACGCCATCATTACCATCCCCTGCGACTAAAGCCACACACAACAACAGTGTGGAGCGAGGTATCGCAGGCATTAATTAAAAAAACATCACGTTCGCCATTGGCTTCTTTTAAAAAGCATTCCATTTGAGAGGTATTAATCATGCGACATTCTCTATACATCAAGTCACTTTTTATCATTCTGTTAACGCTAACAACAGTTGCAGTACAGAGTGCTGAGCTAGAAACCACTGAAATTAGCAATACTCAAAGCAAAGATTACACCTTGGCACCCGGAGACGCTATCAGGGTACTTGTATTCCAAAATCCTGATTTGACTTTGGATACGCGTGTCACCGAAAGCGGCACCATTACCTACCCACTGATTGGTTCAGTAAAAGTTGGCAATATGTCAATTGCGCAGGCTGAGGGCGCTATAGCCTCTGCGCTAAAAACAGGCGGTTTCGTACAACAGCCACAAGTGAACATTGTGCTATTACAAGTACGTGGCAACCAAGTTTCTGTGCTAGGTGCCGTTAATCGACCAGGACGTTTTCCACTAGAAAACTTTAATACGAAACTCTCTGACATGCTTGCTTATGCAGGCGGCATCTACACATCGATAGGCAGCAACGGCGGCGGTGCTGATCAGGTCATCGTGGTAGGAATGCGTCATGGTGTTCCGTTTCGTAAAGAAATCGATATTCCCAACATCTTCTTAAACAATCACCCGCAAGACGATATTGAAGTTGCGGCAGGCGACGTGATTTTTGTGCCAACCGCACCGCAATACTATATTTATGGTGAGGCTCAAAGACCAGGGTCATTCCGCATCAAACGCAATATGACCATCCAGCAAGCCGTTGCCGAAGCTGGCGGACCTAGTGTACGTGGCACTGAGCGCGGTATGAAGGTTTACCGCAGTAATGCAAATGGCGAACTACAAGTCATCCGCACGAAACAAACCGATTTAGTACAAGCCGATGATGTGATTTTTGTCACCGAAAGCCTTTTTTAGGGAGCTATCGTGAGCCTACAACAACTATTCATGATTATTAAGGCGCGTTACAAGATAGCACTCATCACGCTATTAGTGATTACGCTGGCCACCATTGCCGCCAGCCTGCTTTTACCTAAACGTTATACCGCAAGTACTGCCGTCATGGTAGAGATGCGCACGGCTGACCCCGTGATGGGCAATATCGATAGCCCGATGACCGCGGCCTACCTGCCTACACAGGTCGATATTATCAATAGTGACCGCACCGCACAAAAAGCAGTCAAAGCCTTGGGCTTATCTAAAAACTCAGCTGTACATGACAAATGGCTGCAAAGCACCAATGGTGAAGGCGTTTTTGAAATATGGCTGGTGGAGTTGATGCAAAAAGGTTTGGACGTTAAGCCTTCACGCGATAGTAATGTCATCACTATTACCTATACCTCTGCCGATCCAAACTTTTCAGCAGCGGTAGCCAATGCTTTCGCACAAGCTTATATGGACACTAATATTGAGCTAAAGGTAGAGCCTGCCCGACAAAATGCCAGTTGGTTTCAGGGCCAGGGCAAAATTCTGCGCGACAACTTAGAAGCCGCCCAAAAAAAGCTATCAAATTACCAGCAACGCAAAGGTATTGTCATTACTGACGAGCGCTTGGACAGTGAAACTGAGAAGCTAAGCGACCTTAATACACAGCTCACGATCATAGCCTCCACCTCCGCTGACACGCGCAGCAAAATGAGCTCTAGCAGCAATGCAGAAAACCTGCCCGAAGTGATGTTAAGCCCACTTATTTATAACTTAAAAGCAGATATCAATCGCCTAGAGGGTAAGGTAAAAGAAGCGAGTATCAACTTAGGTATCAATCATCCGCAATACAAAAGCATGGAGTCTGAGCTTGCATCACTCAAGCTACAGCTAGAAAAAGAAACTAGCCATATTGGGCGCAGTTATGCCACAACAGAAGATGTGAGCCGTGATAAGGCGGCTAATATTCGTGGTTTGATTGCAGCCCAAAAACGTAAATTGTTTGAGCTAAAACATGAGCGGGATGAAGCAAACGTGCTGCTTAGCGACGTAACCTCAGCACAGAAAGCGTATGACGCTGTTTCACAACGCTTTACGCAAACGAATCTTGAAGGACAATCAACGCAAACCAATGTATCGGTGCTATCACCGGCTTATGCCCCACTTAAACCTTCATCACCACAGCCCAAGTTATACACCCTTATTGCAGTAGTAATCGGCACATTGATTGGTATCGGATTTGCATTCATGTCAGAAATGCTCGATAGACGTGTGCGTGTTGCAGACGATATTGAACAGTCATTAGGTATACCGGTATTAGGTGAACTCAGAAAACAACAAAGCGCAATGAGCCGCTGGTGGCGGAATACCAGAATATTGCGCCGCAATAAAAAAATAGTGTTTTCAACCTGATGGCTTTAGAACATACGCCAATTTTAAACAGCAAGTAACTTGGGAAAACAAAAACCATGCAAAGTAACCTGCAGACTACTGTCAACAATACGTTACCTATCTCTGGTCAGACTGCAATCCAGCAGGCACAGCAGCCTAATGCTGAACAATCGATTGGCTCTATATTGGTTAAGACAGGTAAATTGGAATCGGAAAAAACCGAACTCATTTTAAAGCACCAAGAACTTAAACATGTGCGTTTTGGTGAAGCGGCTATTCAATTAGGACTTCTCAAAGAAGATGACATTCGCTTTGCCCTAGCACGTCAATACCACTATTACTACCTATTGCCTGATGACCTGGTAGGTAGTGATGAGTTAATTGCCGCTTATCAGCCATTTAGCAATCAAGCAGAAGGATTAAGAACATTACGTAGCCAACTCAGCTTACGCTGGTTTACCACTTGGCCGCTAAGAAAGACATTATCGATTGTGAGTGCTGGCAGTGGTGAAGGTAAAAGTTATCTGGCTGCGAATCTGGCGATTATGTTTTCACAACTAGGAAAACGTACCTTATTGATAGATGCAGATATGCGGCATGGGCGTCAGCATGATTTATTTAAGCTACCTAACCAGAATGGCTTATCTAGCATCCTTTCCAACCGCAGTGATGCTACCAGTATTCAACATATACCTGCTTTTATGGATTTATCCATCCTGACATCTGGGCCAACCCCTCCTAACCCGCAGGAGTTACTAGGAAGACATTTATTCGTTTCACTGCTTGCCTATGCCAGCCATGAGTTTGATGTCGTCTTGATTGACACCCCTCCTGCCATGCAATATGCGGATGCAACGACGATTGCAGTGCTGGGTGGCGGTGCATTATTAGTGACTCGGCAAGACAGCACCCGCCTAGAAGATACTCGCAAACTAACGGACAGACTCACAGAACTTGGCGTACCAATGGTCGGTGCAGTGCTGAATCGATTCTAATGAGCACCGCAGCGCAATTAGTCTCAGACAAACCCCCACCCCAAGAGTGGTGGCGATGGTTACCAATAGGCATTGGCCTGCTCGCCATTTGCCTACCTTCATTTTTCCATCTGATGCAAACCACTTGGCAAACCGAGGAAAATGGTCATGGCCCTATTATTCTGATGGTCGTATTCTGGCTCATCTTGACAAAGCGCCATGCTGTGTTGAACAGCCCCATCAAACCCAGTGTAATAATAGGCTGGGTGAGCTTAGTACTAAGTTTACTTGCGTTTATTGTTGGTCGGTCACAATCGATTGATACGATAGAAGTTGCGGCATTGATCCCCATGCTGATTGGCATACTGCTACTGATGCGCGGCTGGAATGCAGTACGCGCCATGTGGTTCCCACTAGTATTTATGTTGTTTCTTATCCCTTTACCTGGTTTGTTGGTAGAAATCATCACCGGGTCACTTAAACAGCATGTATCTGGTATGGCTGAAGAAATTTTATATGCCGCAGGCTACCCGATTGCAAGAGTCGGTGTCATGTTGAGCATAGGCCAGTACAAACTATTAGTTGCCGACGCCTGCTCCGGACTCAACTCAATGTTTAGCCTAAGTGCGCTAGGACTCATCTACCTATACTTGATGAAATACCGCAGCTGGCTACACAACGGCATGCTGTTACTTGCCATATTGCCTATCGCTTTCGCTGCCAATGTCATTCGCGTCATCGCACTAGTACTGATCACTTATTACTTTGGTGATGAAGCTGGCCAAGGGTTTGCACATATGGCTGCTGGCATGGTGCTGTTTGTTGCAGCACTCATGCTGTTAATGGCTTTTGATGTGATGTTAAAGCTGGTTTTCTTTCGTGACAGGGGCGCATCATGAGTCGTCATCATTTCATTACGCCTGTTGTCATCTGCCTGCTGATGGTGAGTGCGATGACCTTAGGGTTTGTACTTAAGCCCCATCAGCGCTTGGCAGATAAGCTTCCACCACTTAGTTTAACCAAAGCTATTCCAGAGCAGTTTTCTGGTTGGAGCATCGATAAAAATATCGTGCCAGTTAGTCAAAGTGCCGATGTACAAGCCAAGCTTGATGAGCTTTATAGCGAGACATTGGCGCGGACTTATACTAATACACAAGGCCAACGCATCATGCTATCTATTGCGTATGGCGCAGACCAGAGTGGCGACGGCAATCAAGTACACCGACCAGAGTTTTGCTATACGGCACAGGGCTTTCAATTAATCAGCAATATCATCGGTAACCTCAAAACCCAATACGGCACTTTACCAGTAAGACGCTTGCTCGCAGTACAAGGTGCACGCAACGAACCCATCACTTATTGGGTCACTGTCGGCGACAAAGCCACCCTACCTGGCATTAGTCGGAAACTAAACCAGTTGGCCTATGGGCTTACCGGCACAGTGCCAGATGGCATGCTGGTACGGATTTCATCAATAGATAGCGATAGTACTAATGCCTACAAACTGCAAGAACTCTTCATTCATGACTTATTGCAGGCAATGCCGGCCCAAGATCGCGTAAGAGTGGTTGGCAGGTTTGGCGCATAACTTTTTTAATAATAAAAGGTACTCATCATGTTCAAAGTAGCACTTATTACCGGCATTACCGGCCAAGATGGTTCTTATCTAGCCGAGTTGTTATTAGCGAAAGGCTACGAAGTACATGGGATAAAACGCCGCGCATCCAGCTTTAATACCGAACGTATCGACCATATCTACCAAGACCCGCATCATGATGATCAACATTTCTTTCTGCATTACGGTGACATGTCAGACTCTACTGTTTTGCTACGCCTTATCCAACAGGTGCAGCCTGACGAAATATATAACCTAGCGGCACAGTCTCATGTTGCAGTCTCGTTTGAAGAACCAGAATACACCGCCAATACCGATGCAGTGGGTGCGCTCCGGATATTGGAAGCGATGCGAATTTTAGGGTTACAAAAGAAAACCAGATTTTACCAAGCCTCTACTTCTGAACTATATGGGCTGGTGCAAGAAGTGCCACAAAAAGAAACTACACCGTTCTACCCACGTAGCCCTTACGCAGTGGCAAAAATGTATGCCTATTGGATCACCATCAACTACCGCGAGGCTTATGGCATGTATGCCTGCAACGGCATTTTATTTAACCACGAGTCTCCCAGACGCGGCGAAACTTTCGTGACTAGGAAAATCACCAGAGCTTTAGCCCGTATCAAACTTGGCCTGCAGGAATGCTTATATTTAGGAAACATTAATGCACTGCGCGACTGGGGTCATGCTAAAGACTATGTCGAGATGCAATGGTTAATGCTGCAACAGGAAACACCTGAGGACTATGTGATTGCCACAGGCAAGCAGTATAGCGTGCGTGATTTTGTCTACATTGCTGCTGCAGAGCTCGATATCCACATTAGCTGGAGTGGTAAAGGTATTGATGAAAAAGGCTATGACGAACTGGGTAGATGCATTGTTGCAGTTGACCCCCGTTATTTCAGGCCAACGGAAGTAGAAAGCCTGCTTGGTGACCCAAGTAAAGCCAAGGCTAAGCTTGGCTGGGTACCTAAAATCACTTTTTCTGAAATGGTTTCAGAAATGGTGTTGGAAGACCTTAAAACTGCCGAACGTGACCACTTAGTTAATCAGCATGGTTACAAAACAATGGCGTACAACGAATGAATACCATGAACCTCACATCGCAACAGGTTGCGTTACCCAAAACGGCCAAAATCTATGTTGCCGGTCATTCAGGCATGGTTGGCTCAGCTATCGTCAGGCTACTAAGAAGCCGTGGCTACAGCAATATACTAACCCGTAGCCATGCAGAGCTTGATCTGCTCGATCAGCACGCCGTCTTGAGTTTCATGCAACGCGAGCAACCTGATTACATCTTCTGTGCAGCAGCAAAAGTTGGCGGGATTATTGCAAATAATCGCTACCGCGCCGAATTTATTTATCAGAATCTCATGATTCAGGCCAATATTATCCATAGCGCTTACCTAAGCGATGTGTGTCGGCTACTTTTTCTTGGCTCTTCTTGTGTGTACCCACGTGACTGCCCACAGCCGATACGCGAAGAGTACCTGCTTACAAGCCCGCTGGAAGCCACTAACGAGCCTTATGCCGTTGCCAAAATTGCCGGTATCAAAATGTGTGAGGCATACAACGCACAATATGGTACGCAGTACGTTAGTGTAATGCCCACCAATCTTTACGGCCCTTACGATAATTATGATTTAGAAAATAGCCATGTACTGCCTGCGCTATTGCGTAAAACGCACGAAGCGATGATTCGCGGCGACAAAACCATCACGGTGTGGGGTTCTGGCAGACCAATGCGCGAGTTTCTGCATGTATCTGACATGGCCGATGCTTGTGTATTTTTGATGGAAAACAATATTAGCAATGGCCTCTACAACATCGGGTCAGGCAGCGACATCAGCATTAAACACCTGACAGATATCATCATGAAAACTGTGGGCTATCGTGGCAACGTTGTTTTTGATAGCAGTAAACCAGATGGAACACCACGCAAATGGCTAGACGTCAGCCGCATGGCGGAATTAGGTTGGCAGTCTAAAGTCAGTTTAGAAGTTGGCGTCAAATCTACCTATCACGACTATGTGAAGTATGTAATTGAACATAGGAATTTCCATCGTGAAGTATCCACACATGAAGACGAGGACTAATGAATGGCTTCCTTCAATCATCTGCATGGGTTATTGATATGAAACGATTAATTAGCCTTATTAAGCGCCACCAACATGTCAACTGGACACTAGCTGACCAAGCCGTCGTGAGCGGCAGTAATTTTGTGACTGGCATTCTGCTAGCCAGATTTCTTGGTCCAGAGTCATTTGGTATGTTCGTGCTGTTGCAATCTATCGTGTTCTATTTCAATTCATTTCAAAGTGCGTTGATTTTTCAGCCCATGATGAGTGCTGCGCCACAAATGGCAGAAGTGCAACGTGCTAATTATCTGCATGGTGTTTTTGCCTTACAACTCATGCTGTGCGGAGTGTTAGTTGCGATTGTTGGCACAATCTCCATCATTGTCCATGCATTTGACCTTCATATTCAACTTGGGATTGATAGCAACATTATTACGGCTGCAATTGCCGCACTATTGGCTTTCCAATTACAAGATTGGCAACGACGTTATTACTTTGTGCAAGAAAAACCCAGCGCCGCATTTTTGATTGATGCGATTAGCTACGGGGCACAGGTCACGCTGCTAGCAGCCTGTTATTTTAATCACTCATTGAATGTTGCCACTGCTTTCTGGATTATTGCCGGCGCTTCCTTTACCGCATTCACAGTAGGATTTGCTCGCGATAACGTCTTACCAATTTTTTTACATGCGCAGGCTGTATTAAAACAAGGATGGCGTACTGGACGCGACTATCTGGTGGCATGGCAATTCCAATGGCTAGGCACGCAAGGTGTGCTGATGTTCAGTGCGGGTGCAATTGGCGCTGAACCAGTAGGCGGGATTCGTGCTGCACAAAACATTGTTGGCCCAATTAACATTATATTTCTCGCCATGGAGAACGTAGTTCCCGTCATGGCAGCAAAACGCTTTAGTCAAAAAGGTATCGCCGGTCTATTGGATTACCTAGGCCGTGTTACCGCCTTTGGCTCGGCCTTACTGATACCAGTGTTAATCATACTGGCAATATTTTCCGGTCAGATTATCGAGTTTCTGTATGGGAGCTCTTATGTTGCCTACGCTACTTTAGTGATGTGGCAGGTAGTCACTATTTTTATGCAATTCTATTTACGTCAGGCATTTTTCTTTTTGCGTACAGTCGCCGCGACTGGTGCCATTATTCGTTCTGGCGCCGTGATGTCGATTACTTCAGTGCTAATCGCAAGCTTTACGGTTGCGCAATATCACGAGACGGCCGTCATGGGGGCATTATTATCCGGTACCGCTGCAGGTCTGGTATACGCTGTTTCAGCCGCATACAAAATCGTCCATCAATTAGAACATAACATAAAGCCAATCGCCGAGAGTGAGATGGATACAGGCAGCTTGATGGGCATGGAAACTAAATCATGACCAGAACAGCCGCACTATTTTTATATTATGCCTTTGCTCGGTACTTCCCTACTCAGCCTGTACCAGGCTGGCGTTTTGGCTACTGGTTACGTCGCCATGTAGTTAAAAAAATATTCAAACGCTGTGGAGACGATGTATTAATTAAGCATGCTGCCTATTTTGGCTCAGGAACAAACATTGAAATCGGTGATCGCTCTCAAATTGGTCATGGGGCAAGAATCGGCCATGGTGCGATTATCGGTAACGACGTCATCATGGGTCCATACATAGAAATTATGACCAACGCCCATGCTTATGATGACCCAACACGCCCAATCAACCAACAGGGAAAGCTGCCTTTAAAACCAGTCACTATCGGTAATGACGTATGGCTGGGAACGCGTGTCATTGTGATGCCAGGTGTGCACATTCATGATGGCGCAGTGATTGGTGCATGTGCCGTTGTGACACATGATATTCCTGCTTATGCCATCGCAGTCGGTATCCCGGCCAAAGTGATCCGTTACCGGGGAGATAAATCGTGAGTGAGCGGACTGATCTTGTGCGGTGGATATTGTTTAGACGTAGGCAGTTAGCATCACGCCTGCCAGGTTTTTGGGCTAGTGCAAGAAGCTACGCTACCCCTGACTGTGTATTCTCGGCTAATAACCGCATTTACCGCCGTGCTTTTTTACGCAGTTGTAGCTTGGGTAACATGAGTTATATCGCTGAGGGCACGAGCGTTGGCTTCACCGAGATAGGTGCATTTTGCAGCATTGGTCCCAATGTGTCACTGGGAGGCCTTGGCTGGCACCCGACTGACCGGTTAAGCACGCACCCGGCGTTTTATTCATCGCGCTTACAAGCTGGCACTACGTTTGTTACGCACAGCGATGGGCTAGATAACGAAGCTGAACTACCACACACAACAGTCGGTAACGACGTGTGGATAGGTGCTGGCAGCATCGTGCTGGACGGTGTGACTATTGGCGATGGCGCAATCATCGCAGCAGGTGCAGTTGTCACTAAAAACGTGCCGCCTTACGCCATCGTCGGTGGAGTACCGGCACAAATCATTCGTTATCGTTTTGATATCAACACAATCACGGCCTTATTGAAATGGCGCTGGTGGGAGCTTAGTAATGATGAAATACACCAGATGGCGCATCAGTTTATGGGGCAAACACAATGGAATACCAAAACTATAGAAGCATTGGCTAGCAATGCTGATATGGCAGATAACCGCTCAGTGATATTTGAGCCAACGAAGGAGCTGGCATGAACGTTATCGATCACAGCCGCAACCCTTCCTCAACGGCCTTGCTGCTCTTTTTCTGTCGCTACAATGTGCCGCTGCTCAGCAAGCTGTATCGACTGCTGCACAACAGTGATATCTATTGCAACCTCAAAGGTCGTGATATTCACATGCCCCACCCCTACGGCATCATCATCCATTCGCATACCATCATCGGGCACCATGTCACCATCATGCAACAAGTAACTTTAGGTGGAAGCAAGATTGGCATTAACGAAGCACCCGTGATTGAAGATTACGTTTACATCGGTGCTGGTGCCAAAGTTCTGGGCAAAGTACGCATCGGGCACCATGCAGTTGTGGGTGCCAATGCAGTGGTGACGCGCGATGTTCCTGCTGGGGCTACCGTTGTTGGCGCTAATCGCATTATAAAAACCGGATCTGAGGAAAAACCATGAGCGGCACTTACAATAATTTAGAAGCAACTACTTTAGTAGGTGGCGGGAATAAAGCTGACCAGTCCAAGCACTTGATCAATCGCCAGCGCACAAAGTCTATCAGCCAATCCCCTAGCCTCATGATGTCGGACTACTGGTTTTTGGCAGGCTTGATACTTGCGCTTTTCTATGTGGCCGATCCATTTTTCTGGCGGTTGGATAAGATTGGCCTGACCAAACATCTGCCGCTCATTATTTCGATTTGCGGCGTGCTACTGGCTAATGTTGGCAGTCAGATATTTGATTCCAGCAAATCTCCATTCAAACACGGCTGGCAGATATTACAGGCTGGCTTACCCCTAATACTACTAGGCACATGGATTGTCATAGGCAGTCTGTATACACGTAAGTTTAATGATATTAACAACACGTTTATCACCGTAGGCCTGTACATGCTATTTGCCTTTTTAGCTGCGCGAGTGGTACTCATTTCTCCGGCACGCGCAGGCATCGTACGTGTTTACCTGATATCGGCCTCGCTTATAGGCGTGTTTATGGTCATACGTATGGCAACTAATTATGACGGCATGAATGTGAATTATCATGAGCTTGAAGCGCTAGTTATCCCTCTGGCGGTATATTTTGCTTTGCGACCATCAGGTTTAAAAAGCTTATCTGGACTTAATCATAACGAGAAACACTACGTTCAAGTGCTATTCGCTTTGTTTTTCTTAGGTGCAGGGTTGGTATTCAGAAAAAACACTGGGTTTCTGGTACTGCTACTGACCTTGCTCTATATATGGATAGCCGAATGGCGATTCCGTTTTAGTGAAAATATCGCATTCCGATTCTGGACAATCTTCTGGCTGTTAATCGTGCTGATAGCTGGTGTGGTTGCCGCAGGTTATTTTGCACAACAACAAGCGCTGTTGCCAAGCGGTAACCCTGAATACCGGATGCTGACCTATGATGTCGCTTGGAACAAATTCATGAGCTCGCCCGTTTGGGGAACAAGCTTCACTGGGCAAGCAACCGAGAAATTTACCGCCTACACCATTACTTCAGCACATGGCAATCTCGCCACACACAGCGACATTTTAGATATTGCAGCCCAAGGGGGCATCATCGCCCTTTCTTTATGGTTATGGGGCTATCTGCGTATTGCACGCCTCAGTTTACGTGATGCACTCCGAGGCGAGAGACCACGAGACGACTTGCATGCAGCCGCACACACCTTAGCTTGTATGAGCATTGCCAGCATTGTTGTGTACGCCTTTAACCCTATTTTGCTACAGCCAGCAAAATCCTTACTTTTGTGGGGGCAATTTGGCATGTTATTGGGCATTTCACTGCATATTACCAATCAAAACGCAGCCGAAGCTAAAACCAAACCGGCAGGTATTGATGCCACCAACACTCATTTATCTACCGTAGAGCTTAGCCATGCATAAACAACAAAACAAATTACCTGACATAAGCATCGTAACCTGTTCGTACCAGCAAGGTTTATTTTTAGATGCCACTATGCGCTCTGTGCTGGACCAACGCTATGTCAATGTTGAGTACATTGTGATTGACGGTGGCTCTACCGACGGCAGCGCCGACATTATTCGACAACATGCAGGCCAATTGGCTTATTGGGTATCAGAACCAGATAACGGGCAGACTGCGGCACTGATTAAAGGGTTTCAGCACAGCACCGCTGAAATCCAAGGTTGGCTGTGTTCAGACGACCTATTGCTACCAGGTGCATTAAAAACTGTCTCATTATTCTTTGCTAGCAATCCAGATATTGATGCTGTTTATGGGGACTCACTGTGGATAGACAGTGCTGGGCATTACCTACGTCCTAAAAAAGAAATAAACTTTAACCGCTTTACCTTTTTGTTTGATCATAACTATATTTCGCAGCCTTCAATGTTTTGGCGAAAAAAACTGTATGACAAGGTCAATGGTTTAGATGCAAGTTTCAATCTGGCGATGGATGCAGACCTGTGGGAGCGCTTTTCAAGACATACCAAGATTGCACATATTCCCCAATACTTATCTTGCATGCGTTATTACCCTGAGCAAAAAACCCGTGCATTAAGGCCCAAAGGCATTATAGAAGACAGAAAAATTCGCCAGCGCTCAGGCTATGCCCTTTCTACATTGCATCCTATTCTGGCGCCGATTGCTAAAACTCAACGCGTATTAATGAAAATGCTGGTTGGTGGTTACCATGCCAAACCCTCAGCTAAACAACTGTCTGCACTGAAAAATTACTTTATCCACGGAGAGGTGTCATGAGTTTCTCCGAATTATGGGTAAGCCTATCTAACCTGAGCGCAGAAGCTACGGATGGTAATCAATTAGCGTTAAAAGTGCTCTACAGTAAACGTAGCCAGCCTCTGCTCGTTCCATTAAATAAACAACAGGCACACTACGCAGTAAATTTTTTCATACAAAATCGCATACTTAAATATTGGGGGCATTTATTAATCAAGTTAGACCACCACTTACCGTGGTTGCGATTGTTAACAGTGGTAGAGTTTGATCATTTCCCACTTAACGCACTATTTGGCGCAAGTGATTCAGATTTCGCCATAAAAATACAAGGGATTGCCATATTTTGTGGCTCGCCAGGCGCCTTGCAAAAACTCACCATCTACTGCCCTAACCCTTTGGGCGGTTTAGGTAAGGTGGCTAAAGTTGCAGTGCATGCAACAGCTAATAATGCCATCAAGAAAGAATCACATTGGTTAGAAAAGCTTAGCCACTTAACAGCCACTGCAAAATTTTTACCGCAGCTATTACAGCACAGTACGCTCAAATACGAACGCTATTGTTTAACCATGATGTCCTTACCACAAGGCATTTCACCAAGAAATTTTGGTATTGCACACCATGCATTTTTAAGAGCGCTCGCCGAACAGGACCCTGTCTTCACTGAATGGAAACACTCCGTAGCACACATGCGCTTAAAACAGCGCGTCGATGGCTTATCTGCCTTGGTTGATGAGGAAATAGGCCTCTTTTGGCAAGAGATAATCACTGAAATAGAGCAAATAACAGCACGGTATGTATTACCAAACTTGATGATTCATGGTGATTTTGCACATTGGAATATAAGGCAGATTGACGCTGATCTCTTTGTTTTTGATTGGGAATACGCTGAAATTTATGGCAACCCCTTACAAGACTTTCTACATTTTCATTTAATCCCACAAGCGCTAACGTACAGGTCGTTGAATAACAAAACAATGTCAGCAGTATTGGAAAAATCGGCTGCTTATGTCGACAAACAGTTTGGACGAGATCTGGGTATAAGCAAAGCATGTGGCGCCCTTACCTTACATTACCTATTAGATACCATCACGTTTTATGCCGACGCTTCTGGTTATTTGGATGAAAAACACCCAGTGTTGCGCAGCTATATGCAGATGCTACGACAGCGCCATCAGTGGTTACCAAAAACAACCGTCTTACCAACCACAAAAAGTCCTGAGCTTCTTAGTTACGACAATGAACTAGAGGTCACTTAATGACACTCAAACAAAACCTACCTAGAACAGAGCAAGTGAGTAACCAGGCAATGTTTGAGGACATGATCCGTGGCTTTGAAGCGGTAGGTATGCCTTATTGCCTGCTTGCGGGTTACGATGGATTTCCACAACATATTCCTTCAGATATTGATTTCATGGTGGCGACAACATCAAATGCACTATTACCTGCATTGATTGCAAGCATCGCTGAGGCTTCAGGCAGTAAGCTAATACAACATATTCAACATGAAACCACTGCCAGTTATTTTGTATTAGCCAAACTGCAAGATAGCCATATTACCTATTTACACCCAGATTCCAGTAGTGACTATCGTCGTAACGGCAAGCGCTGGTTACTGGCTGAAAACGTTTTACAGAATCGCCGGCGTCACCCACATGGCTTTTGGATACCATCTGCGGCAGATGCATTTATCTATTATCTGATTAAAAAATTAGATAAAGGCCATCTGAATGCATTGCAAGCCAGTGAACTGACACGTCGCTATCACGAAGATCGTGCGTTATGCCGTGAAAGACTTTACAAGCTATTGCCTATCAATGAAGCAAGCCTGCTAGAGGCAGCCCTCAATGAAAGTAAAACTTTTGCAGACCACACATGGAAAAGCGTAGAAATTAACTTAGCAGGCATTAAACAGGCCATGCACACAAAAGCACAAACCATCTCCTGGCACGAACGTTGGACGGAATGGCTGGCAGAAGCACAGCGCGTTTGGTTACGACTACGGGCGCCAACAGGTTTACGTATTGCATTTCTTGGGCCAGACGGTAGTGGCAAAAGCACAGTCATCGCAGCAGTGACAGAGCAATTATCACAAAGCTTTCGTCATATTGAATACCGACATTTACGCCCAGGTAAATTGCCGAAAAAAGCCAACGCCGAACCAGTCACCACACCGCATGCAAAGCCACTGCGTAGCAAGCTAGGCTCGCATCTCAAGCTGTTATATTTCTGGGGCCAGTACATGGTGGGTAACCTAACATGGCTATATCCACGTTACGTCTGCTCTACGCTGGTTATTTTTGATCGTTATTTTCATGACCTGTTGGCAGACCCTGTACGCTATCGCTACGGAGGTTCACTAACTCTCGCCAGACTACTCGGACGCAGCTTAACACAGCCAGATCTGGTATTTATTTTAGATGCGCCAGCAGAGGTTCTACAAAATCGCAAACAAGAGGTGTCATTGGCGGAAAGTGCCCGCCAGCGCACAGCGTATCAATCCCTAGCGGCAGAGTTTAATCGCCCTCACATCATTAATACCAATCAGCCGGTAGCGCAAGTCACTCAAGATGTGCTGTCACAAGTGATGGATTTTCTAGAAGCACGTACACATCGCCGTTTACATCTAAGCCAAACCAATAAAGGACTCAATCTATGCAAGCCATAAAAATACTTATATCTGCTTATGCATGCGAACCAGGTAAAGGTTCAGAGCCTGGCGTGGGCTGGCGTTGGGCGATTGAAACAGCGGCGCTTAACCATGAAGTTTGGGTGATTACGCGCGAAAATAATCAAGCTGGAATCATCGCTGGTGTTGCACAACAAGGAAAACCTAAAAATCTGCATTTCATCTATTACGATTTACCTGCCTGGGCAAGATGGTGGAAGCGCGGCCGGCAAGGTGTTCACCTTTATTATTTATTGTGGCAGTTAGGTGCTTACCGATGCGCGCGTCGGTTGCATGCAGCGCAGAAGTTTGATGCTGTACATCACATCACGTTCGGCGTCACGCGGCACCCTAGCTTTATGGGCAGATTAGGGATTCCATTTATCGTCGGCCCCCTCGGTGGTGGCGAGCGAGCACCCCTCATTTTGAGAAAATATTACTCGTTAAGCGGGAAGTTCACTGACGCATTAAGAGACATTTTCAATGCGGTATCAAAATATGACCCATGGCTACGCCAAATGTACGCACAAGCTTCACATATTTTCCTGAAAACACCGCAATCCTTAGATTGGCTGCCGAAAATATATCAACATAAGGCAAGCTGCATGTTGGAAATAGGCATTGATCAAAGAAACATCACGATTTTTGAAAAATCGGTTCTGACTAATCGCCAGCAATCTTTGCATATAGTCTATGTTGGAAGGTTTATTGACATCAAAGGTATGGACCTAGGTCTGCGTGCAATTGCTAAAATTCGTGCAAGCGGGATACCCGTACGCATCAGCATGATAGGCCAAGGGCCCGCACAAAAAGATTGGCAACAGTTAAGTTCGCAATTAAAACTTGTGGACGCCATCACATGGATACCATGGATGAAACAACAAGACTTGCTTGCTGCCTACCAAACTTTTGACCTTCTTTTATTCCCCAGTATGCATGATTCCAGCGGAAACGTAGTGCTTGAAGCGATGGCAAGTGGCTTACCTGTCGTTTGTCTGGATCTAGGAGGGCCAGCACAGATCGTCAATAACAACTGTGGGCGTGTAGTGTCTGTCACTGGACTAAATGCAGATCAAGTGATTGACGGTATAGCTACAGTACTGACGGAGATAGCAAACAGCCCATCCATAGCCAATAACCTGCGCACTGGTGCCTTGCAACGTGCCAGTGAATTTAGTTGGAAAAATGTGGTGGAACAAGTATGGGGGCAACATGGTAATGGCTACCAAATAGCCATCAAATCATCCGTTCAGGCAAGCTATTATGTTTCAGCGTAAACCTATTCTGCCTATGATGATGCTGTTTTTTTGCTTAAACACGCCACTGATGGCAGTTGAACGCATGGTGGCAATCGACAACCTTAATGCGCAGGATACGGGTGCAGGTACCGCGGCAGCTCCTTATAAAACTTTGTCTTATGCCATGTCACAGTTAAGACCGGGCGATCATCTAACAATAGCGGCCGGTACTTATCGAGATGCCATGGTGTTTCCTGTCAACACCTGGACACGGATTGACGCCAAGTTAATCAACACGAGTGAAGTTAATCATCTTGATCTACCCAAAGCGAATCAAACCATTATCGAAGGCAAAGGAGAAGTGCTGATTAAAGGTTCCAACCTTGTCACTGACTGGCGAGCATTGGGTAATGGCCGCTTTGTGAAGCCGTGGCCAGAAGAAACCCAGCAGGTATTTATTGACGATAAGCCGCTATTACAAATTGGCGGAACCATATTTGACGGCTTCCCCAATAAACCCAACCACGCACTGTCCTCACTACATCAATCACAAAAAGGTATCTGGCCCGGGCGACGAGAAGGTAACGAGAACGCAATGCCAGAAAATAGCTTCTATTATCACCATGCGACTAAAGCACTCTATCTACAAACCAATCTAACAACGCTTAACGGTCATGTTGTAGAAGTTAGCGTCCGCCCTACTTTGCTTAGCGGCCAAGGCGTCACTGATATCACTGTGAGTCACCTAAAGTTTGAGCACGCCAATACCTCCACCAAACTACGTAGTGGCCTGATATCAATGACAGGGATGCGTCTGACACTAGATAACCTGCAAGTGAATCAAGGTGACAGTATCGGTATCGTGCTCATCGGCAATGACATTACCTTACGTAATTCCAGTGCTAATCGATGCGGCCAACTAGGCATCATGGCACGCGGCGAGCGCATACAACTTCTTCATAATGAAACTAACGACAACAATACGCGTGGCTTCAATAAATGGTGGGAAGCCGGTGGCGCTAAATTTGTGGGTAATGGCGGTTTACAAAACTCATTGCTGAGCGAACATAAGGCACTGCGTAACTTGGGTGACGGTATCTGGTTCGACTGGAAAAACCGTAATAACACCGTGCAAAACTCGCTTGCTGCCTTCAACTCAGGTTTCGGCATTCACTATGAGGCAAGCGAGCAAGGACGCATCATCAATAACGTCGTTGTCGCTAACAGGCAGCGTGGCATCTATCTTTCGCACTCATCTAAATCGCTTGTGGCATTTAATCTGGTCGCCAGCAACCAGATGCAAGGCATTGCCATCATTGAAGAAAATCGTCGCGACGCTAAAGGCGAGTTTGATTTTAGTGCCAAAAGTAACAAAGTGCTGGGAAATGTCGTTGCCTGGAATGCCGGTGCCATCGTACTGCCAACCAATAAAGCTGACAACATCTCAGATAGCAACGTATTGATTGGCGACGACTCACAGACCCGCTCTGGCTTGGGATGGGTCAATATGTTTATGGCAACACTTGAAGATTGGACTAAACGCACGCAACAAGATAGTCATTCGCGACGTATAGACATCGCAATAGATAGCGCTTTTAAACAATCCATTACCAATCAAACAAGTCTAAACCTAGATTGGTACCAAGTTTTGCGTCAAGACTTTAAGCCCATCGTTTTAAATCTTGAATGGCAAAATCTGATGGCAGGAATCACCGATTTACGCGCCGGCCCTGCGTTGACCCCTGGGCTAACTAAAGTCAGTAAACAACGATAAAAGGTAAACCCCATGCGCGTACTTATTGCCCACAATTATTACCAGCAGGCCGGCGGCGAAGATGCTGTGGTGACTGAGGAGGCTTCATTATTAGAAAGTCACGATATTACAGTTGAGATTTATGCAAAACATAACGACAGTATAAAGTTCATGCCACGTACCCAGTTAGCATTGGACACATTATGGTCTAGAAAAAGTGCAGACGAAGTTTCTGCTGTGATTAAACGTTTTAAGCCTGATGTCATACACACCCACAACACATTTCCGCTGATTTCCCCCTCTCTGTATTACGCTGCCGCACGTCAAAACATTCCTGTAGTGCAAACCTTGCATAATTTTCGCCTATTTTGTGCACAAGCCATGTTTATGCGTAATGGCAAAGTGTGCGAAGACTGCTTGGGCAAGCTCGCCTGGCGCGGCGTGATACGCGGCTGCTATCGTGGCTCAAAATTAGAATCTGCTGCAGTGGTTAGCATGCAAGGCTTGCACCGCGTGCTTGGCACCTACCAGCACAAAGTCACACGTTACATTGCCTTAAACCAGTTTTGCAGTGATAAGTTTATCGAAGCTGGCCTACCAAAAGCGCGCATGACAATAAAACCTAACTTCATCGACTTACCATTGGTACCGCATGAAACTGGACAATTACGTCTAGGCGGATTATTCGTAGGCCGCCTATCCATAGAAAAAGGGCTTGCCACACTTGCCGAAGCTGCATCCATTTACACACAAGCAAAACTTGATGTCATTGGTGTCGGTCCAGAAGAACGAATGCTAAAAACACATACCAATATCCTACTGCAGGGCTGGAAAGCACCTGTAGACATCTATGCCAGCATGAGAAGCGCCGCTTATCTGGTGATGCCCAGCATCTGGTACGAGAACTTTCCACGAACCTTGGTGGAGGCATTTGCGTGCGGTTTACCTGTGATTGCAAGCCGTCTAGGCGCAATGGTAGAGCTGATTGATGATGGGTTTACTGGGCTACTTTTTGAACCTGGAAACGCAAAAGACCTTGCAAACAAGCTGCAATGGGCGGATAGCCATCCTGAAGAAATGCTAAAAATGGGCAGAGAAGCACGCTGGGAATACGAGACAAAATACACTTCATCCATCAATTTCAAACAATTGATGGACATTTATCAGGATGCGATTCATGCACATCAAGAAACGCTGAATCAAAACTAGCGAAACTAACCAATCTACGCGCACCAATACAACGCTAGGCAAGATTAACTCTAAGGAAATAGTCAATGAACTCCAGAACGTATCAGCCTATGACAGCACAATCCAAGGGACATGGTAAGTTTATTCTTGGCTGTTTTATCAACGCTGGCTCTTGGTATAACACGATTAATCGCATCCATCGCTGGACTGCGACTCGTGAATCTCGTTATGTGTGCATTTGCAATGTACACTCACTGGTCACTGCACGCGAAGACGAAGTATTCCGTAAAGCCTTGATGAATGCTGACATGGCAACCCCTGATGGTATGCCAATTACCTGGATGTTGCGCCAAATGGGGTTTCCAACCCAACAACGTATCAACGGCCCTGACCTCATGTGGAACTATTGCCAGCTCGCTGAGCGAATGAACGAACCTATATTTCTGTATGGCAGCACGCAGAAAACACTAGATACCTTGCAACAAAAATTACAAGTTTCTTTTCCAAAATTGCATATCGCTGGCACCTGCTCACCGCCCTTCCGCACCATGACAAATGAAGAGGATGCTGAAATCGTTGACCTCATCAACAAATCAGGCGCACGCGTGGTATTTGTCAGTTTGGGATGTCCTAAGCAAGAGTTATGGATGGCAGAGCACCGTGGCAAAATCAATGCAGTCATGGTTGGCGTTGGTGCGGCTTTTGATTACCACGCAGGCACCATAAAACGTGCGCCGCTATGGATGCAACATCATGGTTTGGAATGGCTGCATCGCTTGTACTCTGAACCACGACGCCTATGGAAGCGCTACATGGTGACCAACAGCATTTTTATTGTAGCCGCCGGATGGCAGCTCATTGTATATAAATGGAAAATGTAAAGTGCGCATGATGGTGAGCTGAAACTGGTGCTCATTAAAACGCTCAATATTTAGGTGTGCAGACGTACAGACAAAGCACGCCTGTACACGATATGTTATCCCCAGCTACGCACTAAGGGGTTATCATCATGCACAACTTTATGAAAGCCATTGCAGCAACTGTGTTTATGTTGCTGGTATTTACATCATACCCAGCTTATGCGCTGGCAATCTCGGCGAGTAGCCAGCAGACATCATGTAATGCATCATTCCCTTGTGGTCAGCCTGGATTAGGCCCTGCTCAAGCTGATGATTTTTTCAATGAGCCACTAGTGCAAAAATCTGCGATTGAGTTTTCACTGGCTGGTTTGACCGAAATCTCCAATGCAAATCTACGGCTGGTAGCCACAGCTTTCTCCGCATATCCAGAAATTTTCGTTAACGATGCTGTGCTGGAAATTCATGGCTATTCTGGCGATGGCACAGTGCAGCTTGCCGACCTTGATATCAATCACTTGCTATTCACGAGCGAACCTATTACTTCACTAGGTGTATATAGTTTTGATGTGACTTCCTACGTAGCTATGCTGGTGGCTGGCGGCGCCACATATGCCGGATTTGCTGTGCGGGACGTCATGCCTAATAGCGCTGTCAGCTTTTCTTCGAATACCTTAGTGGTAAACGTACCAGAACCAGGGCAGATATGGCTGATGCTTACTGGGCTTGCTGTGATTTTACTCAGGTATAAAAGACAGCTCATATTTAAAAGGCACCTTGTATGAAACACATCTAAAGTCATCATCAGCCAGTTATGTATGCTAGCGCACAGTTAAATCATTAGTCACAAACGACAATCATCTTATCTCGAACCCACAGCCTCAAGCTGTAAACGCACTTTCAACAAGAGAGCATAAGATGATATTAGTGACTGGTGGTACTGGTTATATAGGATCACACACGGTAGTGGAATTGATGGAAGCAGGGCATGATGTTTTTATTGTCGATAATTACTGCAACAGCAAACCATCAGTACTGGAGCGTATTGCGCGTATCGTCGGTAGGCATCCAGGTTTTCAAGAGTTGGATATACGTAATCAAGATGCGCTACACGCACTCTTCCTGAAACATCATTTCAATACAGTCATCCATTTTGCCGGCCTCAAAGCGGTAGGCGAATCAGTCAGCAATCCACTCAAATACTACGACAATAACGTTGCCGGTAGCTTGGCGTTATTTGAAACTATGGTCAAGTTTGGTGTGTACAACTTGGTTTTTTCATCTTCTGCCACGGTGTATGGTGATCCGCATACAGTGCCGATACAGGAGGATTTTCCATTGTCTGCGACTAACCCCTATGGACGCTCAAAACTCATGATTGAAGATATCCTGAGAGACATAGGAAAGTCTGACCCACGCTGGCATATCGCGTTATTACGTTATTTCAACCCGGTCGGCGCTCACGCGTCTGGCTTGATTGGTGAAGACCCTAACGGCACCCCTAACAACCTAATGCCCTACCTCACACAGGTAGCGGCGCACAGATTATCAGAGCTTTCGATATTTGGTGACGATTACCTCACACCTGATGGTACCGGCGTACGTGATTATATTCATGTTGTTGACCTTGCCTTGGGGCATGTGGCTGCCATGGACTATTTAGCGTCACATGCTGGCGTATTGACTGTCAATCTAGGTACCGGGATTGGCTACAGTGTTCTGGAAATGGTGAATACTTTTGCCAAGGTAAGCGGGCAACCAGTACCGTATAAAGTAGTAGCAAGGCGCCTGGGGGATGTTGCCCAGTGCTATGCCGACACTCGCTTGGCACATGATTTGATTGGCTGGGATGCTAAACGCAACATTGCCCAGATGTGCGCGGACGCATGGCACTGGCAAGAAAAAACTAGTGAAGTCAGATAACACCGTATTGCCACGGCATATCACTCTTTATCAGCTAAAATCAGCGCACATGCGTAATCAACCTTGGCTGTATTTAGGCTTGGTGTGCTTACAGAAGCTCTTGTTTTTTGAGGCATCTAAAGAGCAAGATGTAAGCACACCAATAAGCATATGCTCTAGGCACAAATAATGTGCATAATGCATAACTAAACGCCCTTTCAGCACCCGCTTCCCGGATTACCCAATACTTTTCTACAGTTGACTGCTCACGCCACTCAGCATCGCCATGGCGGCAATACTGATGTCAGCAACGAGTATTGATTCGAGGCCTCCTAGCTGATTTAGAATAGGTAACGATACCGTCAAACAAAAATCTTCTG
>Ga0208117_100166_pt1 | contig 36898 bp, 21 predicted proteins | sample LakWasMet26_LOW6_2_FD_183870 | JGI IMG/M metagenome (GOLD analysis project Ga0208117, IMG submission 183870) | Freshwater sediment methanotrophic microbial communities from Lake Washington under simulated oxygen tension - Sediment Metagenome... | ecosystem: Environmental > Aquatic > Freshwater >...
CCCCCTACGAAGTACAACTAATTGAATTAACAGACGTCTAAAGTTTTTTGCGGTTTTAAGCTTTGATTCCCACTCAGGCTTCGCCACAATCCGGGCAGAAAAAAACCGCGGATAAACAGACGCCAGAACACCATGCGGGTGATGCGAACAATGTCTTTCACTGGACGGAAATGGCTGGGTCTGGCATTTTTTGGATAAGTCGTCTGCACCGGCTGAAAGGCGCATAGAAATTGGTGTCGGGCGGCTTCAATGATGATCTCGCTTTCGAAAACGAAGCTCCGGTCACGGCTCAGCTTAAACTGGCAGAGCCGGATAAGTTGCGCAGGATACACCCGGAAACCCGACTGACTATCTTCAATTGCCTGTCCCGAGGCCCAGGCGATCCAGAAGTTAGCAAAACGGTTGGCGCGGTAGCGAGCCTTTGGGATCGCGTCGCGGTTCCATAGGCGCGAGCCAATCACCAGCCTGTCCGGATGGATTTGTGCAGCCATCAAGAGCTGTGGAAGATCGGCCGGATCGTGCTGGCCGTCCCCGTCCATGGTTACGATTCCTTTCGCGCCGAGCTTCAGTGCCACTTGCATGCCATTCCACAGGCTCGCCGCCTTCCCCAGATTCTCGGGATGCTGCCGTAGCGTCACCGGCAAATCCAAGAGTTTTTCTAGAGTATCGTCGCTGGAACCATCGTCAACCACAATCACCGTGTCAAAATGCCGTAGGGCACCCTGCACCACCTCGCGGATGGTGGCGGATTCGTTGTAGGCTGGGATTACCAATATGTATTCGTCTCTTCCGTTCATGTTATCTCCCCATTCGCTCCGAAAAATTGCCCGGCAATATACGACATCCTGCCGGTTACCAAAAAGGTCACTTGGTACACAGCTTCCTATGGATTGCTCACCAATGTATGTGGAAGCCGCCCATGCATCGATATGGCTCTCCTGAGCACAGCTCGGCACGGTCGGCTTCCACATCCCAACTGCGGCTTTTAGGATTACATGCCCTTGGTTAGCCAAGATTCTATTCATCCGACTGCCAAAAATCATAAAAATTGAACCAGTTATAAGGTGCCAGTCGGCAGTAATGTTCCAGACGGTTGGCATAGCTCTGCATGGTGTCATGGACGGCCGCCTCCCGCTCGTGCCGACTGACTCGCGGCGGGTCGGCCAGGTGTTCAAACCACACATCGTAGCGCCCGTCGCCCCGGTGCAGGCAGAAGAACAAAACCAGAGGCATGTCGAGAATTCGAGACAGCAGGGCCGGTGCCTCAGGGAACCAGGCCGGTTCGCCGAAGAATTCGCAGCGAATCCGCTTGCCGGCATGCACGCTGCGGTCCCCCAATAGCGCGATGATGCCGCCCTGGTGCGCGTGCTCGTCGAGCCCAACCAAAGACCCGACACCGCCCATGTAAATAATGTCTTTAAACAACGACGGATTCAGCTTCCGGTACAGGCCGGTGATGCAGGGCGTCGCTTCCCCGTAAACAAGAGCCTTGATGCGGTATTCGCTCCGCAACAACCCCACCGCCCGGACGATCTCGAAGCTGCCGAGATGGGCGCCTACCAGCAGGCATCCGCGTCCAGACCGAGCGTAACTATCCAGCACCTCCAGGCCTTGTATACGAATATCCAGTCGCTGGTCCTGCCCGGCAAAGATGTATAGCCGGTCCAGTAGCGTACAGGCGAAGGTGTGGTAATGCTTGAACACCTCGGCCCAACCGCAATCACGGCCCAAAACCCGCCGCAGAAAGTCGCGAGAGGCGGTGCGGGTGCGATACGAGAAGACCACGAAATAAGCTGTAATCGGGTAAAGCAGGAGGCAGGACAGCCATCGCCCGACCCGCAGGGAGATCCAGTTGATGGTATTCAACCAGAACAGGTTGCTCCGTTCCGGCAATTCTAGCCAAGCCTGTTTCATGGGGCTACGATGTCGAAGAAACTCGAAGCTGGCGGGCGTCCTCCGCGGGTCTCGCAAGTGAACTGAACCGTATCGTTCGCGCGACGGATGAATTTCAGTCGGCAGGCCTGTCCCTCTATGAGTATCGCCTTGAACTTGGCGCTCACCACCCGGACGATGTGAGTCTTTGTACACTCAGTGGAACTCGGCGAACCCCCAGTCCCACGTCGCGTAGACAGGTACGACCTAATGGCCATACGCCGCACCTTCCTTTTCATTGACATCTGTGAATCGAGAGCAAGATGCCTAGTGGCCCTTCACTATCGTGCACCACTCGCCGACGATATTTAAGAAATTCCTCGCCGAGTGATCCACTGAAGTGACTTCTGTGATGCCGCCGTTTTCCTTAGCCGCGCGAACACTTGCATCGCCGCGGGCCAGCAAGCCCAGGATGGACTCCGCACAGGCTTTGCCCTCCTTCGATGCAGGGGTAGCGGAACCCGCTTTCCCCGTCGCTATATCACCCCAGATAACCTCGGTACCCAGAACCCCCTTGATCGGTGAATCGACGATCATGCACCCACTGAGGCCAAATGCGAGGCTCATCACGCCCGGCGCCAAGAATGTTCTGATGGTTACTCGTCTCTGCCCTGCGGTTCGGTCGGAAGTGTTTTTCAGAACGTGCTTCCGTTTCATCTCAAACTTCCCTTTTAGTTCTACCGATTTGCCTGCGATTTGATCCAAAGTCATAGCTGTTCTCCAAAAAAATTAGACATTTAATTGAGCTTAATCGCTCATTTCATTGAATGGCCCGCTGACAAGGTCTGGGCTAGTCACCTTCAACCATACTGGCTCCATGTTCCGAACTCACCATGACCTTTTTGACAACATGCCCATCCCTGAATGCCATAACCATATAATTACCGGATGGTACTTTTACATAAAAGCTCGGATCGTTAGACCCGGTAAAAAGTAGGGTATGGCCTTCTGATTCATCGGTCTTCAACTTGGCATCGCTCGTATTGCTTTCTGATCGTGCTCGTCAACACTGCCGCGCAACAAAGCTGAAGCCCCTGCCCGTCTGGTTTCATACATCTACTCAGCAGTTAATCTACAGCTGCATTTCTCGTTCGTCTGTACGTTAACGTACAGAAAGACGAGCGTTTTTCCGGTATTTTATTAACTGGTGCAGCCCCATTTTCCCTGGAAAATCCGGTTCCCTGACTTGGCGCTATTGATTATCGGGAACCCGGCGGGGCAACAATCGCCAGATAGCAAAAGGATGTTCCAGGTGGTACAAGGCCTAGAAAATCTGCTGGTCGCGTACTCTTAGAATACGATGAGATGGAAGGTATTGCGCGGGAATGGCAAAGCCTTGAAGGGGCGATGGTAAAAGTCCCTTTGGCGTTGGAAACTGTCGGCAAATTCCGACGGATCGTGGAAAAAACGGCATTAAGCGAAGTATCCTCGGATAAAGAAACCTCTAACAAAACTTAATAATAGGATAATACTATGAAAAATAAAGAAATTATAGCTGCTGGTTTAGTTGCTTTGGCGTTATTGGTCGGCTGTAGCAAAGAAAAGGAATCCAGCTCTACCTCTACCTCCACCAAAAGCGTTACAACACCCGCCTCGCCTGAAGAACCAGCTACAACTAAAGAATCGACCTCTACCACCACAACCGATACAAAAGGCAAATAATATAAGATTTGCCGGTTCCTAATCGCTTGATTGGGAACCGTATCTTGTCCAAGCTCCGGCCTTCAGCAATGGAGCGCTAGAACTAAAAAAGCGCCTGATTAGTCAGCAGTAGTTAATCCGCTTTCAAAGACAACAAACTGACAATCCCGCTACCTTCCCTTACAGGATCAATCGCCGTATCGAGTATAAATACCCGCTCGTTGGCGATGCCGCCTTTTTGCACGATATAGTTGGCAATCGCTTGCGCTCTTTCTGCGGCCAGGTTTTTTAGCCTCTGTTCTTCCGGCTTGATAATGGCTGACAGCTTCTGCTTAGCGACTGCATAAAACTCGTCTGTGCTGGTATCAGCCTTACTACCGACCAGGCGCAACGTACCCAGCAACGATTTTTCCACCATCAGCGGGAATTTTTCAGCAAACAGCTGTTCCATCAAACGCCGGTAATCCTGATCGGAAATTACAACATGTTCCGCGCGTATTTTTCTGCCGCCCTGCTTATTAACTTCGGCGGCTTTTATTTTTTTAAGCTGATCGTATAAAGCATCGTCGCTGACCGCCGGCCAATCCTGCTCTTGATAAGCCGCGCCTTTAATTTCCAGCTTTAAAACCGGACGTGATTTTAACGCCTTGGCCAAATCGCCCAGCTTGCTGATTTGCGACTTAGTTAATACGGCATCGCCCGCAGCAAAGTCGATGGTGCTTAAATCTTCTTCACTACCGATCAACGAGGCTAACGCACGAAAAGGCGAAGTGATCACTTTACTTATGCTATTAACCAACGCATCAACAAGAATGTGACTCACGCTGAATTTGGGATCTTCCAAACTCCCGGAAATAGGTACATGAATTTTAATTTTGCCTTCGGAATCCTTCATCAAAGCCACCGCCAGTTCCAGCGGCAATGACACAGCATTGGGATTTTCAACCTTTTCGCCCAGTTCGAACTGGTCAATCAATATATTGTTGGATGCAGTCAGTTCCCTATTGGCAACCTTGTAATTCAGCTCCAGCGACATTTTGCCTTTTTCAACTTTATACCCGGCAAATTGCACCATATACGATGAAATCAACGGCATCGGCATGCCGGTAAAATTCACAGTCACATCGTAATCGCCCAGATAAGGACTGATTTCGCCCTTGACGTCGACCGGTGCCAGATCATAGGCAGTCCCCTTTAAATCAACCTTGATCGTAGATTTTTGCTCTGAGGAAATATTGCTTGCGCCGCCATCCAGGCTTTTGATTTGCGCAGCGAACGGCAAAATCAGCGAAAGGTCGGAAAAATCGGAAGAGCCGTCAATAACCTGAATCTTGCCCAATTTAAATTTAGGTTTCTGTGCGTCTGTCTGAGTGTTTTTAGCGGCTTTAACGGTAGCGTCCTGTTTACCTTTCTCAACGTTTTTATCGGCTATCATAATGTCGCCAAAATTAACGGTCTTGTCCTTTTTAATGATGACTCTGGCATAAGGTTTATTGATGATCAGTGTTTCAGCGCTGTATTGATTTGCCGGTAAATCAACATCCATGCCGTTCAGCGCTAAATTCTCCCATTTCACAAAATCCTTGTTCTTTAACTGATCGCGGGTGATTAAATCGGCGATTTTAGTATTGCCGGTGAACTTAATATCCAGTTTATCCTGTGCGGATTTGGCGACCAAGAGCTTGCCGTCAATAGCCAACGCCCCATTGATAACATCCAGTCTGGCGAATTTATCGACGTACGCCTGAAACTTTTCCAGATCAACATCTTTAACATCAACGGCTATCTGCGCGGATAAGGGTTCGATAACAGTGTTGCCGTCAAGCTTTATCAAACCGGTTTCATTTAATCCGACACTGAGCTGAAAAGGCAGGCTCGCACCCGCTTCGTTGTTGAAATTTGTCAGCTGAAAATTGATCGGCTTGGCGGTAATGGTGATAGGTTTTTTTAGCGTCTGATCTTCAAAGGTAAGTCCGCAATTATTGAGCGCTATATTATTGACCTTGATGCTCCACGACGTTTTTTCCACCGGCTCATCGGGAGCCTCTTCAGCTTTTGCAATCGGCAATAGGGGCTGATAACTGAAAACACCGTCCGGATTCAGCCATGCCTTAAAATCAGCATCATTTGCAGAAACCGACTCGACCGTCAGTTCGTGTTTTTCAAGATTAAAACCGATGCCTTGCACAGCAAACCTGACCATTTTAACCAGTGGTTTATCTTGCGAGTTTTGGAAAACCTGAAAATCGTGCAGTTCGAACTTGCCTTGATTGAGGTTAACGTTAAATTGATTATTAACATAAGCGGCCTTGTAATCGGCCTCGAACAGTTCATAGCCCTGTAAATCCAGCTGTACAAAATCCTGCAAGGCCAACGCCCGGATTCTCGGCAGTTGTACTTTTTCCAGTTTAATATGCCCGGATGAAGACATCGGATTGAGGCTAATAGCGCCTTGCCAATCGAGCTTACCGCCTGAATTTAATTCCAGGGACAGACCTAAATTGGATGGTTTATCCGCCTGAGTCGTTAAGTTATCAATCACGAGATTGATCGGATAAGCAGTCTCCTTTTCGGGGCTGCTAAAATGCGCATCTTCCCAGTCCAGTTTCCCTTCGGTCATCGACAGTTTGGCGATGTTTACCGGAAAAACCTTACCGTCATCCTGTTCGGCTTCGTTGCTATCCTTGAGCAGGTCTTTAAAATTGAATGTCCCGTCTTTACCTTTGGCGATGCGGACGACCGGCTTGTTCAACGACACTTTATCAATAACCAGAGCCGTCTGGCTAATGGATTGCAGCGCATTGATGTCGATAAAAAAACCATCAAAGCCGACAAACAGCCGGTCGTCCGGTTCTTGTAGCGCAAATCCCTGCAGGCTTAACTGTAGCGAAAAGGGATCGAACCGAACCGTTGCAACAGACGCTTTCCTGCCGGTTTGCTGCTGAATGAGTGCCGGTAACTTCGACTTGACCAACATCGGCAACAAGTAAAAGCCCAGCGCGGCATAGATACCGAAAAGACCGCCCGCTATAAAAATAGCTATTTTTATTTTTGATGGTATGTGTGGAACTTTCATAAAATCCGGCGACCCAATCAGCTTTAACTTACCGCCATTATAAACAGAAAAGGCGGCTCTCAGGTTACTGAGGAACCGCCTTTCAGGATGCTATCGACCAAACCTATAAATCAAGGTATCCGGTCTCTTCGTGCAGGACAGTATCCAGACCTTGCACTTCTTCATCGGAAGTGACCCGCAAGCCTATCCATTTATCCAAACATTTCAAAATCAGGAAACTGAATAATCCACTCCAGGCCGCCGTAACGACAATCGCCAATGCCTGAATGCTGACTTGGTCCATGATTGAAACGCCCTCAGCCAAACCAAGGCCGCCCAAGCCACTGGCGGCAAAAACGCCGGTCAATAATGAGCCGGTCACGCCGCCTACGCCATGAACGGAAAACACGTCCAGAGAATCATCGATTTTCAGGGTGCGTTTTACATATTGGGTAGCGTAAAAGCATACGGCACCGGCGGTAACGCCAATCACCAGCGCGCCGAAAGGCCCGACGAAGCCGGAAGCGGGGGTGATGGTGCCTAAACCCGCGACCATGCCGGTAACAATACCTAAAACACTGGGCCTGCTAAAACGCTTCCATTCTATAAACATCCAGGTTAAAGCGCCGGAAGCCGCGCCGATGTGGGTCACCAGCATCGCCATGCCTGCATGCCCGTCTGCGGTCAATGCGCTGCCTGCATTAAACCCGAACCAGCCGACCCACAACATGCCTGCGCCGGTCACCACCATGGTCATGTTGTGCGGCGGCATGGCCGTATTTGGAAAGCCTTTTCTTTTGCCCAATACCAACGCGGAGACCAAAGCCGCAACACCGGCATTGACGTGGATGACGATACCGCCGGCAAAATCCATCGCGCCTAAATCAGCCAGCCAGCCGCCGCCCCACATCCAGTGACAGATCGGCAGATAAACCACGATTAACCATAAGCCGCTAAACCACAGCATCGCCGAAAACTTCATCCGCTCGGCAAAACCGCCGACGATCAGCGCCGGGGTAATAATGGCAAAGGTCATCTGAAACATGAAGAAGACTGTTTCGGGAATGTCGCCTTTCAATGACTCCACGCCGATGCCCGGCAGGAACACTTTAGAAGCGCCGCCGATCAGTTTTTGCAACTCTCCGCCGTCGGCGAATATAAAACTGTAAACGCCGGCCAGCCACAAAATCGAAACCAGACAGGTAATCGCAAAGCACTGCATTAATACCGACAGCACGTTTTTGCTTCTAACCAATCCGGCATAAAATAACGACAATCCCGGTATTGTCATAAACAAAACCAGGGCCGTCGATGTTAAAACCCAAGCCGTATTGGCTTGGTTTAATTGATCCGCAAAAGCAAGATCGGGTAACAGCAAGAGGCCTAAAAACAGCCTTCTATTTATTATGTTTAACAACATCTTTTTTCCTTGCGCCTAAATGGCATCCTCTCCGGTCTCACCCGTTCTAATTCGAATAACCTGTTCCAAATTGGATACAAATATTTTTCCATCGCCGATTTTTCCGGTATTGGCCGCATTAACGATAGTTTCAACGGCCTTGTCCAGCACATCATCAGCGACAGCGATTTCCAGTTTAACTTTAGGTAGAAAATCGACTACATACTCGGCCCCCCTGTACAACTCGGTGTGACCTTTCTGACGGCCGAAGCCTTTTACTTCTGTTGCGGTAACGCCCGCAACGCCAATTTCGGATAATGCTTCTCTGACATCATCCATTTTGAATGGTTTAATGATCGCTGTTATTAATTTCATGTTCTCTCTCAATTAGATAGCAAAAGTGTTGGTAACATCGGCAGCAATCATAGTGAATTATTAATCAACATACAATTAATAGACCTTTTAAAAGTAAGGACTGACGTGTTTTTTCTACATTGTTGCTTTTCTTAAAACGCAAAAACGGGCGCATTGCGCGCCCGTTCTCCCGAAAAGACTTACCTTTAAGGAAAGTTCACCATTAAATCAACTGTGATATGCCGTTTCGCCATGCTCGGAAACATCAAGCCCTTCACGCTCGACCTCTTCGCTAACCCGAAGTCCGATCACCATATCCACGATCTTGTAAGCAATAAAGGATACGACACTGGACCAGATGATACAGACGCCCACGCCCCATGCCTGACTCGTGACCTGACCGATCATGCTGTATTCAGCTACGCCGTTGGCAACATAATCCCAAACGCCGGTTCCGCCCAGCGACGGACTCGCAACGATGCCGGTACCCAACGCACCGATAATTCCGCCAATACCGTGGACACCGAAAGCGTCCAGAGAGTCATCATAACCCAGCGCACCTTTCAGCATGGTAACCGCCCAGAAACAAACTGCACCGGCGACTAGACCTAACATAATAGCGCCCATAGGTCCTGCCCAACCACAGGCAGGCGTAATGGCAACAAGACCTGCAACAGCGCCGGAAGCTCCGCCCAACATGCTGGGTTTGCCTCGCAACAGCCATTCGGCGCCTACCCATGCCAGGGTGGCAGCAGCACTGGCCAGTAACGTATTGACGAAGACTAAAGCGGCAAGACCATTGGCTTCCAGGTTGGAACCGACGTTAAAACCAAACCAGCCCACCCATAACAAGGAAGCGCCAATCATAGTCATCGTTACGCTATGCGGTGCAAGCGATTCCTTTTTGTAACCGATACGCTTGCCTATCATCAAACAGCCCACTAAGCCCGCGATACCGGCGTTGATATGCACGACCGTACCGCCAGCGAAATCCAACGCGCCTTTCTTGAACAAAAACCCAGCCGTAGCAGTAGCCGCTTCCGCCGCCGATGCATCAGTATAAGCATCAGGACCGGTCCAATACCAAACCATGTGCGCCATCGGCAAATAAGAGAATGTGAACCATAGAAACATAAACAACAGTACCGCAGAAAACTTAACCCGCTCGGCGAACGCTCCAACAATCAGCGCCGGAGTAATTGCCGCGAAAGTCAACTGGAATGCGACGTAAATATACTCAGGCACGTAAACAGCCTTACTGAAAGTGGCGGCAAGCGAATCAGGCGTTATGCCTTTAAGGAACATTTTGCTAAGTCCGCCGAAGAAAGCGTTACCCTCGGTAAACGCGATACTGTAACCGTAAATCGCCCACAATATGGCCATCATCGAGAAAATCACAAACACTTGCATCAACATGGACAGCATGTTCTTGGCGCGCACCATGCCGCCATAAAACAATGCCAATCCGGGAATGACCATCAGGATAACCAGTACGGTTGCGACGATCATCCATGCGGTATCGCCTTTGTTGGCGGCGGGCGGAACCGGAACGGCAGTTTCGGCAAAAGAGAATCCTGCATAACCCAGCAAGGCGAACAGGATAAAGGTAGTTAAAAGTTGTTTCATAGTTCCCCCTTAATATTAAAGCGCTTCTTCGCCGGTTTCCCCGGTACGAATCCGGACAACCTGCTCTAAATTGGTTACAAAAATTTTACCGTCGCCTATTTTGCTGGTATTGGCCGCTTTGGTAATCGCCTCTACAGCCTGCTCCAGCATATTGTCAGCCACAGCCACTTCAATTTTGGCCTTGGGTAAAAAATCAACCACATATTCAGCGCCGCGATAAAGCTCGGTATGTCCTTTTTGACGACCAAAACCTTTTACTTCGGTAACGGTTACTCCGGAAACCCCTATATCCGAAAGCGCCTCGCGAACATCGTCGAGCTTAAAGGGTTTAACAACAGCAGTTATCAGTTTCATTTGAGCCTCTTGTATAAATTCAATATCCAGTGATCAAAAGCCTAAGTGGGAGACATTGCCTCGGCTCACCGCTACGCGGCTCCTGCTCCCCCTCATCAACGAGGGGGAGCAGGAGCCGCGGATGGCGTGCAGTAAAGTAATGCAGGAGCAATTACCGAGGAGCAAAATCTGTCCAAACACCCGTAAGGCACCTGCTTTAGCCGTCTCCCACCAAACTATAATTAAAAGTTGACTGCGAAATCAGTAGAGAACAGGAATTGATCCTGCTTGGCATTGCCGAATGGCCGGTACTGTCCGCCTGCGGCAACTTTCCCATCAACCCAGTCATAACGAACGTTCGGACGAATATTCAACCATTTCATCGGCTTCCAATTCACCCCTGCCGTGACTGCATAGTAGCTGGCAGCATTACACGTGCTGTTATTGGCTTGACCGCCAATGGCATAACTGTTTCCTGCGCCGTTGGATGCAGCACTTACACGAGCAGGAGAGCAAACTCTAAAACCGTTTTGATCGCGGAACCATTCAGCCCGCACACCCGCAGTCAGATTATCTTTGATGTCATAGGTTAAATGCGTGTTTAAGCCATACCATTCGGTATCTTTAGCCGCGCCGCTCAATAAGACTCCGTTGGCATAACCATGATCATGTTGTAAAACCAGATGCGTTTTAGCCGTGATGTTATGCTTCAACACTATACTGTACAGGCCCCAAGCTTGATTACTGTGTTCAGATGTGGCGCCATAAGTGCCGCTGATATTGGCTGAAGTATCCTTGTCATCGCTAGTCCAGGTAGCACCTGCCAAGCCGCCCCAGTTGCCCAGTTGTTTGTCGAAGCCGCCATCCCAACCGCCGGTGGCGCTGCCGGTGGTGGCTCCGCCCATCACCGCCCAGTTTTTATCAACCGTATAATTGCCCATCACGCCGGTATGGGTGAACGGTTCGCCATATTGCATGGTGTAAGCATGGGTATAGAAAAAGTTGTCGGGAGCAGGAACTGTCTCATAGCCAATCGGCGTATAAAAGTGACCGGCCTTGATATTCAATCCATTGCCGATAGGCGCATAGAGCTCTGCATAAGCTTGAGGCAGGGCAATATCGTAAAAACGATTGTCATTACTGCCGAGCATATTGAGATCCCAATGGTTCCGGTTCAAAGGTAGGCCGGTATTCACGTCAAGTGCGGGGACACCGTAAGCTTGGGTAAAAATAGCATCCGTACCGAACATGGCATCGACGCGTCCGCCGAAGTCCCATGCGTCGCCTTCTGCCGCCACGGCGCGTTGCGCGAATATATTTAATTGGTTCAACTGGAATTCACCGGAACGGTCGCCAAAAGTAACCGGGCCATTGAAATTATTATCAGGGCTTGCCGCGTTATAAGTGATTCCGGCGTTGGCCCAACCACCGATTTTCAATCCAATATCTTTCATGAACTTGCTTTCGTTCGGATCACCTACCGTTTCGAGCAAAGTACTGGCCTCAGTCAAACTCTTCGCCTGTGCCACACCAAAAACAGAAACCAGCGCTATTCCCACAGCCACCGGCTTTAGTCTAAAACGTTTATCGTTTAAATGGTTTTTCATAATTAAAATTCCTTAAGAATTGATTAAACTCAAAGCAAAATGCCTCCCTAAACAACCACGAGCAAATAAAATGCCAACTACATTTTTATTGCGTATTTTTAGACCGCTAATTTCAAGCATACTAGATTTATTTAATTGTTTTTCAATAAGTTAAAACACCTACAAAAAAAACCAATGAACTGAAACACACTGCCAATCATGGGCTTAACATAACAGAGCGGAAATAATCCGCACAGATTTTGGGCGACCCAGACTGTTTGAGCACCATAATTGGGCGTCAGTCAGTCCGCTCATTCCTGCTCTAAAAATGCCGTTTATTCCGTCTCGTTTTTTTAGTGGCTAATGCATCAAAAAAAATGGTATCGTTACGCCGTTTGGCATAAATGCTGATCCCATATAACTCATCTCAGGAGACGAAATAAATGTCTGCAGCAAAAGTACTTAAACTGATCAAAGAAAACGACGTAAAATTCGTCGATTTTCGTTTTTGTGACACCCGTGGTAAAGAGCAACATGTAACATTCCCTGCTCATTCTATCGACGAAGATACCTTTGAAGAAGGCAACATGTTTGACGGTTCTTCCGTTGCCGGCTGGAAAGGCATCAACGAATCAGACATGATTTTAATGCCTGATCCCTCTACGGCGGTTATGGATCCGTTCTTTGATGACAATACATTAATCTTGCGTTGCGACATCATTGAGCCGAACAACATGCAAGGTTACGAACGCGACCCGCGCTCTATCGCCAAGCGCGCAGAAGCCTATTTAAAATCAACCGGCATCGCAGACACTGCATTCTTCGGCCCAGAAAACGAATTTTTCATCTTTGACGATGTCCGTTGGGGCACCGATATGAGCGGCTCTTTCTACAAAGTCGATTCAGAAGAAGCGGGCTGGAACTCAGAAAAAGTTTATCCAGACGGCAACACCGGTCACCGTCCTGGCGTTAAAGGCGGCTATTTCCCAGTACCTCCTGTCGATTCACTTCAAGACATGCGTTCTGCGATGTGCTTGACGCTGGAAGAAATGGGCCAAACGACTGAAGTCCACCATCACGAAGTTGCAACAGCCGGTCAATGCGAAATCGGCGTGAAGTTCAACACACTGGTTAAAAAAGCTGACGAAGTTCTGGAATTGAAATATGTCGTCGCCAACATCGCCCACGCTTATGGCAAAACAGCGACTTTCATGCCTAAACCTCTGGTAGGCGACAACGGCAGCGGTATGCACGTTCACCAATCTTTGGCTAAAGGCGGCGTTAACTTGTTCACTGGCGACCTGTACGGCGGCCTGTCTGAAACAGCGCTGTATTACATCGGCGGTATCATCAAGCATGCTAAAGCATTGAACGCTTTCACCAATGCTTCAACCAACAGCTACAAACGTCTGGTTCCAGGCTTTGAAGCCCCTGTTATGTTGGCTTACTCCGCACGTAACCGTTCAGCTTCTATCCGTATTCCTTTTGTTAACAACCCAAAAGGTCGTCGTATCGAAGTTCGCTTCCCTGACTCCACTGCAAACCCTTATCTGGCATTCTCAGCAATGTTGATGGCAGGTCTGGACGGCATTCAAAACAAAATCCATCCTGGCGATGCTATGGATAAAGATTTGTACGACTTACCAGCAGAAGAAGCAAAAAACATCCCGCAAGTTTGCCACTCTTTCGACCAAGCGCTGGACGCTCTGGACAGTGACCGTGAATTCTTGACACGCGGCGGTGTTTTCACTGACGACGCAATTGACGGCTACATCGATCTGAAAATGGAAGAAGTGACTCGCATTCGTATGAGCACACACCCAGCAGAATACGATATGTACTACAGCTTGTAAGAAGTCGGGCGACTTGTCAGTCGCCCCTTACAGCTTGCACAAAAACGCCCCTTCATTGGGGCGTTTTTTTGTTTGCGGAAACCGATCCTGTTTTTATATTGACGACCGGCAAGATGCGTGAACAAACAAGGGACAATCGCATTCGACTGCACGGACGCAATAAGCCAAGCATCAACAGCAGTCGCTTTAGGCGACGCATGGAGCGATTGCTAATCGCCCTCCCCAAAGACGGCTTGATTTTTTATACCCCCGCTCTTTATAAATACCCTCCGATACGGGAGTATTTCTACCAAATTGCAAACAATGTCTCTTTTAGAGGATAATATGCGGCTATGCATAGCTTTATTATGCTTTTGATTGACCCTGTAACTCGTCATACGCTCAATGTAGAGCCGGTATGCAAGCTTTGGAATACGCCATGAAAAAGACCATGTACGAAAAAATCTGGGACAGCCACCTTGTCGTTGACGAGGCTGGACAAGCTCCCTTGCTTTATGTTGATCGGCATTTGATGCATGAAGTCACCAGTCCACAGGCCTTTGAAGGCCTGCGTTTGTCCGGTCGCAAGGTGCGCAATCCGCACAGTATTCTTGCCACCATGGATCACTGCGTACCAACCAAAAATCGCAATCTGCCCATCGCCGATCCTATTGCTAAAAAGCAGATCGAAACTATGGCTGAAAACTGCCGCGTGAACGGCCTGAAGCTATACGACATGACCGACCCGAATAACGGCGTAATTCATGTTGTCGTGCCTGAGCATGGTTTCGTTCACCCCGGCATGGTCGTAGTTTGCGGCGACAGCCATACCGCGACGCATGGCGCTTTCGGCGCGCTGGCATTCGGCATCGGCACGTCCGAGGTCGAGCATGTGATGGCGACCCAAACGCTGCCGCAGAAAAAATCCAAAACCATGCAGGTCGTGGTTAATGGCACGTTATCCAAATTCGCTTCTGCAAAAGATATTGCCTTGGCGATTACCGGAAAAATCGGTACCGCGGGCGGCACCGGCTATGTGATTGAATATACCGGCTCGGCGATCAGGGAACTGTCGATGGAAGGCCGGATGACGCTGTGCAACATGGCGATTGAAGCCGGAGCCAGAGCCGGATTGGTCGCTCCAGACGAAAAAACTTACGAGTACATTAAAGGACGCGAGTTTGCGCCATCCGGTCAATACTGGGATCAGGCGCTGGCTTACTGGAAGACTCTGCCCAGCGATGAAGGCGCGGTGTTTGATGCAACCGTCACACTGGACGCGGCCGATATTGCACCACAAGTTTCCTGGGGAACGTCTCCTGAACAAGTGGCAGGGGTTGACAGCGTTGTACCTGCACCGGAAAGTTTTGCCGACGAAATAAAACGTCAAGCCTGCGAAAGCGCGCTGGCCTATATGGGTTTAACCGCAAATACCAAAATAACCGATATTCCCGTTGATTATGTTTTTATCGGTTCTTGCACCAACGGCCGCATCGAAGATTTTCGGGTCGCCGCCGAAGTGGCAAAAGGCACCAAAGTTGCCAAAGGCGTCACCGCGATTGCGGTCCCCGGCTCTTATCACGTCAAGCAACAGGCTGAAGCTGAGGGCTTGGATAAAATTTTTATCGATGCCGGCTGGGAATGGCGCGAGCCCGGATGCTCCATGTGTCTGGCGATGAATGGCGATGAATTGACCAAAGGCCAACGTTGCGCCTCGACTTCGAACCGCAATTTTGAAGGCCGTCAGGGCAAAGGCGGACGCACGCACCTGGTTTCGCCTGCAATGGCAGCGGCCGCAGCAGCGGCTGGCCATTTTGTCGATATTCGCAAACTTTAAAGATCGGAAAGAACTATGGAACCGTACAAAAAACATGAAAGTATCGCGGCATTGATGAACCGCAGCAATGTCGATACCGACCAGATCATCCCCAAGCAGTTCTTAAAAAGAGTGGAACGTAGCGGCTTTGGCGCGCATCTTTTTCACGATTGGCGTTTTAATGACGACGGCAGCGATAACCCGGAATTCGAGCTGAACAAGCCTGCGTTCAAAGGTGCTAAAGTCCTGGTGGTTGGCGACAACTTCGGTTGCGGCTCATCACGCGAACACGCGCCGTGGGCGATTGCCGATTATGGCTTTAACACCATCATTTCCACCAGCTATGCCGATATTTTCTACAATAACTGTTTTAAAAACGGCATCCTGGCGATCAAAGTCAATAAAGATCAGCTGGATAAATTGATGGCCGAGATTGCCGCCAATGAAGGCGTGCGTTTTGTCGTCGATCTTGAAAACCAGCAGGTAACTACCCCCGGCGGTAATGGCTTTAGCTTTGAGATTGACCCGTTTCGCAAGAGCAATCTGTTGAGTGGACTGGATGACATCGGCTTGACCTTAAAGCATGTCGACAAGATCACACAGTATGAACAGCAGCATAAGCAAAACTATCCTTGGCTTTGGGCTTAAGGTTTTTGCCGCGTTCCCACGCGTTGCATGGGAACGCAGTCAAGGCGCGCTGCGCCGCTAATTGCAATTTATCGGCAAATGCGTCAAACATAAACCTTCTCCAAACACAGAACGCAGCCATGTAGGGAACGCTGTGCGTCCCCTGCATGACTTAAAGCATATCACCACGAAGACACGAACGACTGCATGGAGCAGTTGCCGAGAACACGAAGTTTTTACCTTTGTTTTTCTTCGCGTTCTTCGTGCCTTCGTGGTTAATTAATCCGCTTTCATTGAGAACACAGGCGACAATCATGTCCACCGATTCAAGACACATCCAGCTGATGGACACCACCTTGCGTGATGGCGAACAAACCCAAGGCGTTTCCTTCACGCCCGTGGAAAAAGTCAGCATAGCCAAAGCCCTGCTGCAATCGCTACGGGTGGACAGGATTGAGGTCGCCTCCGCCCGTGTCTCTCAGGGCGAAAAAGAAGCGGTCACCAGCATTAATGAGTGGGCGAAACAGGAAGGTTTTGCCGGACGCGTAGAAGTTTTGGGCTTTGTCGATCACACGCGCAGTGTTGATTGGATACTGGAAACCGGCGGCGAGGTCATCAACCTGTTGATCAAAGGCAGCGAAAAACATTGCCGCGTACAGCTAGGCAAAACACTCGGCCAACATACCGAAGATGTGCTGCAAACCGTCAACTACGCTCTGGAAAAAGGCCTGAAAGTTAACGTCTACCTGGAAGACTGGTCGAACGGTTATCATGACGACCCGGACTATGTCTACGGCTTGATGGACAACTTGCAGGACGCGGGCATCAGTCATTTCATGCTGCCCGATACCCTCGGCGTGTTGTCGCCTGACGAAGTCTTCGTAAACTTCAGCGACATGTGCAAACGCTACCCGAAGCTGCAATTCGATTTTCACCCGCACAACGATTACGGCTTGGCAACCGCCAACGTGATGTCCGCGGTTCGCGCCGGCGTCAATGCCATCCACTGCACCGTCAACTGCCTGGGCGAACGCGCAGGCAATGCCTCAATGGCCGAAGTGGCGGTGGTATTGCGCGACAAAATGAACATGCAACTGTCTATCGATGAAAGCCATATCGTCCGCATCAGCGCGATGGTCGAAAATTTTTCCGGCAAACGCATCGCCGCCAATGCGCCGATCGTCGGGGCCGATGTTTTCACCCAGACTGCCGGAATCCATGCCGACGGCGACCAAAAAGGCGGACTGTACAAAACCAAATTAGGCCCTGAACGTTTCTCCCGCACCCGAAGCTACGCCTTGGGCAAGATGAGCGGCAAAGCGTCGCTGAAAAAGAATCTGGAAATGCTGGAGCTTGACCTGTCGGAAGAGAACCAGAAAAAAGTGCTGGCCCGGATCGTCAGCCTCGGCGATTCGAAACAGACCATCACCACCGACGACCTGCCCTTTATTATTGCCGACGTACTGGAGAGCAAGAGTTATCAGCATATCAAACTGCTCAACTGCTCGATCACCAGCGGCCTCGATTTAGAATCGACTGCCAGCTTGCGGATCAAAGTAATGGGTACGACGCATGTAGCCTCAGGTTCCGGAAACGGCGGCTTTGATGCCTTTGTCGATGCCATCAACAAAGTGATGACGCAACATAACTACACCCTGCCTGCACTGGCCGATTTTGAAGTACGGATACCCAAAGGCGGCCATACCAGCGCCTTAACCGAGTGCGTCATCACCTGGAATTGCGATGGCGAACTGCGCAAAACCCGCGCCGTACATTCCAACCAGGTTTTTGCTGCGGTGTTGGCGGCGCTTAAAATCATCAACATACAATTGCATGAACTGGGTTTAAGCCAAGCTTGAAAATCATTGCCGCAAGATGTTTGCGGCAACCGTTTTACGTTAGAACTATAGAGCCGCTTCACCTCCTGCTCTAACGCGTCCCGTCAATCAGCCAAAGTAGTCGCTTTACGCCCATGGATGCGAAGCAATACAGAAACTCTAGATATGAACGATATTAACCCGGATAAAAACGACGTTATTTGTCACTGTAGCGGAACCACTAAAAGGCAAATTAAGGAACTTGTTAATAATGGAATCGACAATCTGGACCGAATATCCAGAATGACCGGCGCTTGTTCAGGCTGCGGGGCTTGTGATGCTTCAATATTGGAATTGCTAGCCGAGAATATCGCTGATGATGACGCCTAATCGTAAACGGTGCGAGTTGCGCACCCTACGCATTTTTATTTTTCAGCCATATTGTGAAGGACTTTGATATAGTATTTTTACATTTGTCGGTTTTTTAAATCGCCAATACACACTACTACGCAGCGCCTGCATAATCCACATGGATGTAATTGCAGGAGCAAATATCGGCCCGTGCAGTCGTCTCCCCGGCCTTTTCCTGCGCAGGAGAGGCAGTAAACGTACTGACAATTCTACTCATGATTCAAACCTAAGACCTTGCGCACCAGCCAAACAGCACAATAAAACAGACTATACACATCACCATGACTAGATCACACCAAGAGCCCCCCATTCATTTAGGTTCACCCGGCGAAGAAATCAGCATGCAAGATCTTCAATCGATCAAGCATCGGTTTAAGCGCCTGAGCCAACTTCGCGAACAGAGTGTTCGAAAGTCTCTGAATCCTCGACAACGCGTATTTTTAGACTTATTGCCTTTGCTTTTTCATAGCAACTTTACGATGTTGCCGGGATTTATTTCCCCGACGACCCCAGCGGGGATACCTGAATACAATCCTGATACCCAGACCTTAAATGCCGCCAGGCAGTTTGCGTCGAATTTCAGTTATACCCGCGCGGCATCACACAGTTACCCTATTGAAGGACTTTTTTTAATAAGCAGTATCGGTGGTATTGCATTTTCGGAAGCCAGCAATATGGACATCTGGTTATGCCATCAATCCGACTTATCGCCCGGCGCCATTAACGAGCTGCAACAAAAGACCTCCGCAATAGAGGGCTGGGCTGAATTGTTAGAGCTCGAAGTGCATTTTTCCCTTATTGACAGCAAACAATTTCGCCTCAGTCAAAACACGCCTGTTTCTACTGAAAGTAACAGTCAAACCCAGCATTACCTACAGCTCGAAAACTTTTACCGGAGCGCAATATATATTGCAGGAAAAAGCCCTGCATGGTGGCTGGTTCCTCCTCACGAAGAAGCCAATTACACACACTATTTAAACCATCTCATAACCAATCGCTTCATCCCCGAGCATGAGCTCATCGATTTTGGCGGTTTGGAAGCTGTCCCGGCCGACGAATTTACCGGTGCAACCCTTTGGCGCCTTTATAAGACGCTGCATTCACCGCACACGTCGCTATTGAACCTGTTATTAATAGAGAGCTATGCCAGCGAATACCCTAAGACCGAATGGCTATGCCAAGACATAAAAAATGCCGTTTATCAGGGCAGCTTTATGACCACCAACCTCGACCCGTATTTACTCATTTACACGAAAGTCGAAAAATATTTGCAACATGCCCCTAGTCAAGAAAGCTTAGCGTTCGCTCGCCAAAGTTTTTATTTAAAAGTCATGGGACCACCCGACACCACTCTGGATGCCGCGACCCGTGTCTCCAGAGAACGCTATATCCAACAGATTGCTGGATCTTGGAAATGGCCTGCATCGACTATTGATGAGCTTAGACAGATTCGATCATGGACTATACAAAAAGCAATAGCGGAACATGTTGTTATTGTTCGGCAATTGACCCACAGTTACCGCATGATCCTGGGATTTACCAAAGACCATACGCTCCCAAATCAGGAAAATAACAATAACCAGAAACTGATAGGCAGAAAGCTCCATTCATTTTTAGAAAAAAAACCGGGTAAGATTGAAATCATTACTACGCATTCCGAAGTTCATTCAAAGGAAAATGCATTATCCATCGTAGAAAACAAACCAGCTGCCAAAACCAATGGCTGGGCTTTATATCTAAAATACGTGCAGACGACTACGGCTACAGATTTTGAGCCCATACAAAAAAGCCGGACCTTAATAGAAACGCTTTGCTGGTTGGTCATCAACGGTCTCTATCACAAAAACCTGCTAACCAATTTCAACTCACATTCCCTTAAAATCCCGGATTCAGAGCTACGTTCAATTTTGAGGCAAATCCACCTTTTTTTAGGCCATAACTTTACTTTCGACGCCCCGCTGGATGTCTACCAAACCCAAAAGACCCCGCTGCATTCAATGATTCTTATCAACATGGGAATCACGGATAACGAGCGCCTGTGCGTTATGAGTGAGCGGCGCTCCGATCCGTTGAGTTATGGCATAGACCGGCAGTGTTTCATTCAAACAATAAGCAGTATTTCATTATCCAGCTGGAGCGAGATTACAACCAGCCATGAGGATGGCCTGGATGGACTGTTTAAATGCTTGATAGACATCATTAACAACAACCCAAAACCGCTGTCTTTGAAAAGCGTGAAGTTTGTCTGTCACATGCCGAATCGGGCTAGAGACATTATTTTTCGCGTTGAAGTCATATTTAGCATCTTGGTTAAGCTTTTTTCCACGCCGCAACAAAATCAATCGCCTCGTTACATTTTGCCGGGCGGAACGTCGTTTTATGTCTTCCAATCTGTAAATAAAACCCTAAGTTACAAAATACTGACAACTGAACAACTGTTGTTAGACGAAATAAGCCGCCCTCAAAAGCAGTTCAGCTCTATTCATTTTGACCAAGCTGTCCTCGAAAACACACCTATCCGTCTTATCTACTCCATGAATAAGCCGCAAGTAATCCAGCTTTTTTATTATGATGACAAGACGAACATCAGCGTCTATATTATTGATGAAAAAGGATCTTTCTACACCCAACAGCATACCAAGGCAAGCATTAGCCATCTACTAAAACACTACGCCACCTTTTTAGAGTCAATCATCAGCCGCACTCTGCTTGAAAATATCGCGGTTATTGAATATTACGAAATCGAAAAAAGTTCTGACGACATCTTTTCCTGTAATCCTGTGCAACTGAATAGAGCATCTTTAAATCAGGAGCTAACCCTGCGCATCACAGGAGAAGACACCGATGATGGCATTATCTATACAATCTACTGTAACGAAAAAGAATTTTCTTCGCTAGATTACGGCAATAAAGTCTTTTATGCGGCTTATCAACACATACTTCAATTCCGGAGCGCCAAGAGTAATTACCCAGTTCATATTACAGATATAGACTTACCCCTTACTGCATTTCGGATCAACACCCCTGCGCAATTACAAACCATTCATTATTTAAACTACAAACAAAAAATTGAAGACAAATTTAATGTTTAATGCTCTGCTGCCTCTATAGCTTGGTAGAGCCCATTCTCGCTGCATGGATACAGAATGAATTTGTCACCGTGGCGAACAACTAAAGGGCAGATTAAGAAGCTTGTTAATAATGGCGGCGACAATCTGGACTGAACATCCAGAGCGCGGGGCTTGTGATGCTTTAACATTGGAATTGCTTGCCGAATATACAGCTGATTGTGGCATTTTGCATCGCCCTTCCCTTTTCGACAGATATTCGTAAAGGGTGCGCATTCCACCCTACCAAATTACGCCCGAAACACTCTACGTAAAAATACTTTAAGTAGTTGTATCAATATATATTTATCAAATCCTGATGCACACTTCCATCACACGATAAAGCCAATCCTGCCGAAAGACAGGAGCAGAAAGTCGCGGATCCAATCAACGGAAAGCCGGACTGCCGAAGGTGACTACAAAAAAGTCACGCGAGGTAGTTCGGCTTTTTTGTTTTTGGCAAAGAGGAAAACATTCACCGGCCAAGGCTGGCGATCACTTCAAGAGGGCACTAACTATGTTATACAGAAATATTTTTTTTCGTTCTGCCCGTATCATGTTCTCAACTTTAAACGGGCTTGTCTTCTTATCGCTGATTTTATTGAGGGTATTTACACTTCCTAGGTGAAGTGCCTTGCTTTTAGCACTGTAGGATGGATTCGCCGACAAGGCAATCTACCGCATAACTGCGACGGCGTTGTATGTCGCCTAAAGCGCCTACTTTTGGTGATTGGCGGATTGCTAACGCGAATCCGCCCTACGGCGCTAGTCATCCCGGCAGGGAATGCCGGGATCCACGACTGCACGGATGCAGGAGCAGTTGCCGAGAAGCCATGGATGGCGTAATCAAAAGGTTCATCTGCTGCTACGACAGTCTGCAATTGGCGTTGCGCGTCGCCTAAAGCGCCTATTTTTGGTAATTGGAGGATTGCCTCGCGCCGAATCCTTACAGCTTTCTATGAACTTTATACTAGCTTTTTACCATCCTTTTTCCAGCGTTTCCTCACATATTCATCAAATTCGACTTCATCAGCATGCTCCAAAACCACTATTTGTGGCAGAAAACCACATTCATCTTCAATAGCTTTTAAAGCCTCAACCATAACCCTAAAAATATTCCGAACCTGCCTAACATTCTCATCAACCTTATCCGAGCCTTCATCTACCTCTCTATATTTTGTCGGGAAATAAACTTGACTTGGCTGGTCAATAAACAAAAAGGCTGGTATTGCTGAGTTTTCTGTCCTGCAATTTAAATGAAGCAAAGCAATAAACAGCGATAAATGGCAGGCAAGCCAATTTGCACCACTACCCATTTCCGTCAAGTAAATTTTATCTTTGCTATTAAAATGATAATAGAAAACAAAATCCTCCATTGAGAACCGTAATACTCCGGGCTTCAATTCTTCTTCAAAATCCAATTTATTGCAAATATCGCTCATTTTTTTAGACAGAAAAACTTCTGCTTCCATAATCTTTGACTTGAGGTCAAAACCATCAAGCTTTATTTTAAGCTGCGTTATTTCATTTCTAAGCTCATCAATATCTGTTGATAGATCATTATGACCATTTTTTGTGAGCAAATTTCTTATATTCGCTTCAGCCATACCCTTTGCCAAAAAAGCCTGATCTCGCAAAGGTTTCATTCTTTTATGTTCTTTATCTTTCTCATCAAGAACATCAATCTCAGAGGTGATTTTGGTAATCAGAAGTTTAAGTGAATTCCGCTGTTTACGTAACTCTTCAATTTGAAGAGAATTATCTTCCTTGTAGACATTAATTTTTGCTAATTCACTTTTAAGTTCTTCTCTCGAATGATGGATAGCATGGATTTCATCGCTTAAACTAGTGTTCGTACTTTGACAAATAGGGCAAATGAAGGGATTACCATTCGACTCTAAACCACTCGTCATTTCAAGAAAGCGTAACTGAGCAGCATGACCATGCGTGAGAGTAGAGTTTGTCTCTAAAAGAGCAAGCAGCTCCAGAACTTCATTCAGATTATTTCTTAAAGTTTCTCTTTCAGCCTCTTTAGCTTGGACTTTACCTTTCAGGTTTGAATCAGCATATCCACTATTACTAAAAACAGGGAGATTTCTTGCAATTTTTTTCAGCTCGGGCAGTTCAAGCCCTGCTTCCAATTCACGACCAATTACATTGTAATAACTTTCGATGATAGAACTTAAACGCGTGTGGACTTCTTCATCTTTTAATTTCAAACTTTTAACAAGCTTTTCGTGTGCTTTTAGCTCCTTTTGTTTTTGCTCTAATTCTCTCCTATAAAGAAAGTATTGACTCGTTTCCCAACCAATAAGGATAGGGAAATCTTCGATAGTTTTTTTGCGTTTGTAATAATCATCAAATCGGTAGAAGATGCTGTGCTTATTGGCAATGAGATTTTGATGTTGAAAAAGGAAGGGAACAAAGCTTCGCAATGTAGCTTTGCCACTGCTCTTTTGCTTATCTTCCTCTTCATCTAATCTTGTATCCAGGACAGAAAGCCCCAGATGCTTTTCAACTTCGATTTGAACTTCTTTTATGGGCCGAGGTACAAGATCTGAAAAATAATCAGCCGAAATTCCCTCAAGAAATTGGTCGCTGGTTTCCACCTTAATAAAGGCTTTACTACCATTCCCTGTCTTTGCGGAGGGGCGAGCGATTGCAATGTATTTCTCGGAAACTTTCAATACAATTGAGTAGAGGACTGCAAAGTCTTCGACAACTCCCTTGGGAATAGTTGACCTACTTGCAAATAGACAATAATCAACAATTTCTAAAAGAGCACTTTTGCCTGTCTTTGAATCCCCTGTGATTATGTTCAATCCTGGCAATAATGTGACTTCTCGCATTTCCTGATTTTCACCAAATACAAATATACGCACAATAATGGCGTTCATGCGGCAGCACCAATTTTTAGAAATATTTGTTTATAATTTTCTTTGGCTAGAATTGCTCCAAGGTTATAAGCCGCTTTGCAATAATCCCTGAAATCATCTTCAGTTTTTTGGTAACTCACAGAATCTGAGGTATGAATAAAGCCGCCATCAGTAATAATTATTTTGTTCCCTAATACCACTAAAGCTTTATTGGTTACTTCTGTAAATGCCAAAATTTTATTATCCATACCTACTAACCTATTTTTTAATTCAATCTCTTTGAATAGCAATGAAAAAGTAGAGCTTTTATTGCTTGAGACAAGTTTCTGGATCAATTTTTCATCGAAGAGAAACGGTAAGGCAATATAGACCAACTCAAACTTGAGCTTTTTATTCTTGGAAGCAGTGGCCCCACTTAATAAATAATGCAATAGGGTACCAATCCAAATTGGGTTGTAGATCAGACGATTTGTATCCTGAATTTTCATAGGTCTGCCTCTCGATATTTCCACTCAAAATCTGATTCTTCAGCAATATGATGAATGCGCCCATCCCGATAATATTTTTGAGCATCATTTACACCAATGATTTGGTCGTGAGGTTTTTTGATGCAATTGAAATACAGATCTCTTGATTCTTTGTTAGCCTTGTCAGAGCCAATCTCTTCAATCTTTAGGTCGTATGATTTGCTTGATTTTTCTTCAATCATAACTCTCTGGATATTCTCATCATACCGCTCAAGTTTTTCATCTAGCGTAGGCGTTAACTTAAGCATCATTAGTTGGCTTTTTCGCGCCCGCAAATAATCAGAAACAGCCAACTCTTGGTCCTTTTGTTTTAATGCAATATCTTTCATTTTTATAATGAATTCATACCCTTGAACTGAAATATACGAATCTACATCCGATTTAGGTATGAATTGAAACGGAATCTTTTCAGTCGTAAATATCGAAAGTGTTTGTCGCATATCCTGATGAAAGTCATTGATGTTTATTTGCCAGGTTTCTGAGTTGTCGATAGCAGCTTTTGTAACGTAGCCAAGCAGCAATTTAATGGCTTCATCGCGAAATTTTTCATCGACAAGAGTAATGCGTGGATGAACCTTAAGCTCCTCCCATTTTTCAGCGATTTTAGGCTGCTCTGAAAAAATCCAAAATCGCTCAAGAATGGTTTGCAAATCTTTAAGGGGGAAGGCTTTTATCTTATCGTGGTATTTTTTGACTGATTCTGACGGGGCATGTTCAAAGAGTTTCTTTTTCTTTTCTACTGTAGTTAAATTGTTCCAGTCGTAAAATATCGAATTTTCTAGTACTGAAGATGTTGTATGAAGAATTAAACGATTGAATGTCTTGGCTATATGAAAATTTTCAACATAATTTTTGATGGTTTTCCAAGCATCTTCGGAGTTGCTTGTCAGGTTGTGTTTGGAATTGTGGTGTTTAACCTCTATTGTGGCATCTTGCTCTGCCACATCTCCCTTGCATTCAATCCAGATATATTCGTTAGCCTTAGCTTCCAAGCATTTCTCAAGCGCAATAAGCTTTTGATAATCAAAGCCTAGGCCTTTAAGAGTGTTATCATTTTTAAAGCAATCATCTACTTTAATTTTTACTAATGATTTCTTAGAAGCCATATAAATATCCTAAAGTTTTCGCCATTTTGTAAAGTATGGCGAAAGCAATCGCCATCAAAGATCGATCAGGTTAATATATCAAAACAGATTGAGAGCATATCCCTACAAATCTCAGAAAATGGCGAGTAAAGCAGCATTACCCAGCTTGCCGCTTAAAATGTCGATTGTTCCTACCTTTTGTTGAGTTTCTCTGGGCAATAAAAAACCCGCTAAGCCTTTCGGCTTGCGGGTTTCTATTTGGTTTAGTATTTGGTGGAGGCGGGGGGAATTGAACCCCCGTCCGCAAGTACTCCGCCACAAGGTCTACATGCTTATCCCGCTCTTTTGATTTAGCCAGTGACTACCCGTCGGGCCAAGAAAATCACCAGCGATTCCGTAAGGTTTTAGCGCATCCACACCGGACAGATTTCAGCGCGATCTTATGTAGATGACCTCTGAGCGCCTCTCATACCTAAAAGGTACTAAAAACTCCACCCGCATAAGCACAGATGGTCAGAGGAATGGTGCTGTGTTTAAGCAGCTAAAGCCATTGAGTAGTTTTCGTCATTTGCGAATACTTTAGTTTCAGTAGATTTTACGAGGTGTACTGTCCTCGGCATGCGCTTAAGGTTTCGCTACCCACGTCGAAGCCATGTCGCCCCCCGTGATGTGTATATTATATGAATTGGCTAAAAATTGTACAATTATTTTTTTTGACCAGTATTCATGCGGCTTTCAGGACGGCAATCGTTGGTTTACAGACGCTGAAAATCGGATAGCTGCGTAGCTGGGCGGGTTATTTAACCCGTCCACACGTTTAATGGTTCAATGCAATCCATTGATAAAACTACCTTAAACGTTATGGTCGGGGTGAATACCCCGACCGGCACATAGTCGCCAGAAATTTCATTTCGAATATCGGTCACAATACACCCTTAACCGTCGCCATGCCTGATTAGGCAACGCCACATTATACCGGTGTGACTATGCCGATCGGTAATACTACTTATTGCTTCAAGGCATTGCTTTCTCTAATCTGTTGATATTCCAAAAGCAACATCCTCGGTGCGAACCTGTTTACTTTGCGGGAGGCTGAGATAATTGCCCACTGTATTTCACATAGAACCCAATTATCTTTGTAAGAGTGGGATGCCGAAATGACCTGTCAATGCTTGCTCGACCGAGCGGCAGCCCAAACGGGGGAATACATATGATAATGAAATTACGGGAGCATAGACGAAACGCCAGGCTCGCCGATCCGGGCGGTGTGGACGAGCCCATCCGGTTTGAGTTGTTTAGCGATGAACGGATGGCGCAACATGCCGCCAGTTTAGCGAAAGCGCAAAAAGCCCGGATTATCCCCGGCGGACTCAAACTGATGCCGAGGGTGCGCGAAAACTCCAGGGTGTTATTTGAGGCTTACCAAGCCATAGGCAAGGCGGCGCGCGAGCACCGAGCCATCACACCGGCTGCGGAATGGCTGCTCGACAATTTTCATGTGATTGAAGAGCAGATCAACGACATCAACCTCTATCTACCCGAAAAATTTTATAAGCAGCTGCCGAAGTTAACCGACGGTTTTCTTGCCGGTTACCCGCGTGTCTACGGCATTGCCTGGGCGCTGGTCGCTCATACTGACAGCCGTTTTTCTCCGGAACAGCTGACTCTTTTCATGCGTGCCTACCAGGAAGTCCAGCCGCTCAGTATCGGCGAGCTTTGGGCGCTACCGATCACGCTACGTATCGTGATGATTGAGAATTTGCGGCGGCTGGCGTTAAAAGTCATGCGCTCGCAAATCGGGCGACGACTGGCTGACGAGTTCGTCGATCAAGCCGACAGGCTCGATCTTTCGACCCAGACTGCCGTCTTACCCGTCGCGCGTTTCCGCCAAGCCTTTGCGGTCCAGATCGTGCAACGCTTGCACGAGCCGCATCCGGGTCCTGCGCCTGCACTCGATTTCCTGAATGAATGGCTGGCCGAACAAGGCGTCACGCTGGATGAAATCGTACACCGCGAACATGCCGGCCAAATTGCCGCCAACCTGACCGTACGCAATATCATTACCAGTATGCGCGCCATATCGGCGTTCGACTGGCCGCAATTTGTCGAAGATTCGAGCCTGGTCGATCAATGCCTGCGCGCTCACCCCAATTACAGGGCGATGGATTTTCTGACCCGAGACCGCTACCGTCATGCGATTGAGGATCTCGCCAAACACTCGCCGTATTCCGAAACGGAAATCGCCCGAAAAGTCATCGACAAGATTGACCGTGTCGGCAAAGAACCGGACTCCGGACCGCAAAGCCAGGAACCGGGCTATTACCTGATCGGCGCAGGCCGCGGCGAGTTCGAACAGGAAGTCGGCTTTCAGCCTACCTTCGGGCAAAAGTTACTGCGCGCTTATGTCGCCCATGCCGCGCCTGCTTATCTGGGCAGTCTGGCCGTAATCACGTTGCTGTTACTGAACCTGCCTTTAAACGCCGCTTTCGACGCCGGTTTAGGCAGCTTAGCGATTACCCTGATTGCGCTGTTTGCCTTCTTTCCCGCTTCGGACATTTCCACCTGTTTGGTCAACCGCTTCGTCATCTCCGTGGTGCCGCCGCGTCATTTACCCAGACTTGAACTGAAGGACGGCATCCACGATGCGTTGCGCACCTTTGTTGTCGTGCCGACCATGTTTATCGACGAACAGAATGTTAAAAGGCAAATCGACGAACTGGAAGTTCACTATTTGTCCAATCCGGTCGGCGATGTTTATTTTGCCCTGCTGTCCGATTGGGTGGATGCGGATCAGGAAACCTTGCCTGAAGATGCGTTGCTGCTCAGCAGCGCCATTGCCGGGGTGGACGCGCTTAACGCCAAGTACGGGGAACAACGCTTTTTCCTGTATCACCGTAAACGCGGCTGGAACCCAAGCGAGAACAAATGGATGGGATGGGAGCGCAAGCGCGGCAAACTGCATGAATTTAATCGACTGCTGCGCGGCGCGAAGGATACTTCTTTTATGCCGATTCATGGACAACCTGCGTTTGTGCCGCCGGATGTTCGCTATGTCATTACCCTGGATGCCGACACCAAATTGCCTATCGGCGCCGTGCAACAGTTGGTGGGCACCGCCGCCCATCCGCTCAATTGGCCTGCTCTCGACCCGGTCACCCACTGTGTCATTAGCGGGTACAGCATCCTACAGCCCCGGGTCACAGCGACTTTGCCGCAACGGCGCGAGCATTCGCTGTTTCATCAGCTTTTTTCCGGCGCGTGCGGCGTGGATGCCTATTCAATCTCCGTGTCCGAAGTGTATCAGGACCTGTTCGGGCTAGGAACGTACAGCGGCAAGGGCTTGTATGAAGTCGATTCATTTGAGGCCGCGTTGGCCGGGCGCGTCCCGGAAAACGCCTTGCTCAGCCATGATTTATTCGAGAGCGTGTTCGCCCGCTGTGCGTTTGTCAGCGATATTGAGTTGTATGAAGAATTCCCGTCCCATACGGAAGTTGCCGCGTCCCGCTCGCACCGTTGGGCGCGTGGCGACTGGCAATTATTGCCGTGGATTTTCAGCCCGCTCGGCAAAGGCATGCCGCTGATCGGACGCTGGAAAATGCTCGATAACTTACGCCGGACTTTTTCAGCGCCGGGCGCCTTTCTTACCCTGTTGGCAGCCTGGTCGATTCCGGATGCGCCGGTTGCGATATTGATGGGATTGACCTTAACAGCGTTGGCTTTTCCCGCCTTCCTGTCCATTGCCGGAAGCATGAGGCTTCGTCCCGACATTGCGTTGCGCAGCCAGTTGCGCGTCATCGCGGAAAATATGTTGCTGGGCTTAAGCAACAGCCTGATTACATTGACGCTGCTGGCGCAACAGGCCTGGCTGATGACCGATGCCATCGCCAGCACTTTGGTGCGGCTGTTTATCACCAAACGGGAATTGCTCACCTGGGTCACTGCGTTGCAAGTCAAGGCAGCCTCAGGACATTCCATAAGGAGCCTTATCAAACCCGTGATTAGCCTGAGTATCGTGGTAATTTGCGCGGGCTTGATCGTGCTGCTGTTCAATCCCGCTATGCTCGAAATTGCCGCGCCGTTGCTGCTGCTGTGGTTGCTGTCACCGATCATTGCCCACATCCTGAGTTTGCCGCCGAAACCCGATCCGACCGAATCGTTACTTCCTGAAGATGCTTTGCAACTACGGCAAGTCGCCAGGCGCACCTGGCGGTTTTTTACCGCCTTTGTAACGGAACAGGAAAACTATCTGCCCCCGGATAACTTCCAGGAAGACCCCGTAGCCGAGATCGCTCATCGCAGCTCACCGACAAACTTCGGTCTTTACCTGTTATCGGTACTCGCCGCGCACGATTTCGGCTGGCTGGGCCTCATCGACACCGTTGACCGGCTGGAAGCGACTTTAGACACGCTGGACAAGATGCCGCGACTGCATGGACATTTTTATAACTGGTACGACACCCGTACTTTGCATACTCTGGAACCCAGGTATGTCTCGACCGTGGACAGCGGCAATTTGGCGGCCCATCTGCTGGTGCTTGCCGAGGGATGCAGAGATTTGACCAAGCAACCGTACCCGTTTGCCACCGTGTTAAACGGTATTACCGATACCCATAGACAGCTTATATCGGCGCTGGCCAAAACCAACGATGACCGGCGCATGCTGATGGTTACCCGGGAAGAGCTGCAAAAAAAATCGGACAAGCTGGGCGTTTTTTTGGCGTCCAATCCCGTTAATCATCATGAGTGGGTCAGCTTGTGGCGACGCATGATCCCCTGCGTCGACAACTTGCTGGATCTGGCGCGCGCATACTCCGCCGAGCGCGACGAACTGACCGATAACAGCGAAGTGCTGGCATGGGCTACGCTGCTGCACAATGACATCCACTCCCACCAGCGCGACATGGAAAGTTTCGGTTCCTCTATCCATTTCAAGCTTCCCCTTGACGGCGATTCGCAGTCGGAAGTCCAGCACTGGAAAACGCTGAGCCAACGAATCAATACACTGGCGGAACTCGCCCATCAACTGTTCGTCGACATGGATTTCCGGTTTCTCTATGACTCTAACCGGCGCTTGTTTTCGCTGGGGTATCGCGTTGAAAAAGGCGTTATCGACGACAGCTACTACGACCTGCTCGCCTCGGAAGCGCGCCTGACCAGCCTTATCGCTATCGCCAAGCTCGAAGTGCCGAGCGCTCACTGGTTTCACTTGGGGCGTCGGCTGACGCGCACCGCGAACGGCACCGTGCTGTTGTCCTGGTCCGGCTCGATGTTTGAATACCTGATGCCTGCATTGGTGACCTATACGCCGTGCTACAGCATGCTCGATCAAACCTGCCGCTTGGCCGTGCAAAGCCAGATTGAGTATGGCGAAGAGCGCGGCGTGCCGTGGGGCGTATCCGAATCGGCGTTTAACGGCCGCGACCGTTGGTTTACTTATCAATACTCCGCTTTCGGCGTGCCCGGTCTGGGCATGAAGCGAGGACTCGCCTATGATCTGGTCATTGCCCCCTATGCCACGGCCTTGGCGTCGATGTACCACGCCCATGCCGCGGCGCTGAATTTCGAGCGCCTGGAGAAACTCGGCGCGTTGGGCCGTTACGGCTTTTTCGAGGCGCTCGATTTCACGCCGTCGCGACTTGCGGAAGACCAAAAAGTGGCCTTTGTGCGCTGCTACATGGCTCATCATCAAGGCATGTCGTTGGTGGCTTTGGCTAATGTCATACACGATGGCGTTATGCGCCATCGTTTCCATCGTACGCCGATGATTCAAGGCGCTGAATTGCTGTTGCAGGAGCGGGTTCCGTACGGCTTTGACAGCGGCATTCCCGACTTCACCCAAGCCGAGGCTGAAGTCAAGGAAATCATCCAGCTGCCGATACGCCGCCTGCTGTCGCCGATGTCCCTGACACCCTCGGCGCATTTGCTTTCCAACGGCCGTTACGGGGTGATGATCACCGCCGCCGGGTCAGGTTACAGCGTTTGCGAAAAGCTGGCGGTCACCCGCTGGCGCGAAGATGTGACGCGCGATTGCTGGGGCAGTTATATTTATTTGCGCAATTTGGCCGGCGACAGGATCTGGTCGGCCGGATACCAGCCGACTGCGGCGGTTCCCGATCAATACGAGGTGGTTTTTCTCGAAGACCGGGTGCGTATATCCCGCGAAGACGGCACCATCGCCAGTCGCTTGGAGATCATTGTCTCGCCTGAAGATGACGCGGAAATCAGGTGTTTGAGCTTAACCAATAACGGCACGCATACCCAGGAAATTGAGGTGACCTCCTACTCGGAAATTGTGCTGGCGTCGCCTATGGCTGACAACGCTCATCCCGCGTTCTCGAATTTGTTCATACAGACCGAATACCTGCCGCAGGCCTGCGGACTGATCGCGCAACGACGGCCTCGGGCGGCCAATGATCCGCAAATTTGGGCGGCTCATGTGCTGGCATCGAGCAGCATCGGTGCAGGACTCCAATACGAAACCGACCGGATGCGTTTTATCGGCCGTGGACAAACCCTGCGCGCACCGGCTTCCGTGATCGATGGCCGTCCGCTCAGCAATACGGTCGGCGCGGTGCTTGATCCTATTTTCAGCCTGCGTACGCGGATCAGCATCGAACCGGGCGCGACTGTCCACGTAACCTTTACCACGCTGGTTGCCGCGTCGCGTCAGGCGGTTGAAGACTTGGCCGACAAATATCACAATGCGGCCACTTTCGACCGGGTTTCCGATCTTGCCTGGACGCATGCGCATATCCAATTGCGTCATCTTCGCATCAAGCCTGACGAAGCCCAGTTGTTTCAAGCCCTGGCTAACCGCTTGCTGTATGCCGATTCGTCGCTGCGGGCCGATAGCAAGCTTATGCCCCTGAACCGCTTGAATGTCACCGGTTTATGGCGGTTTAGTATTTCCGGCGACAGGCCCATTGTATTACTGCGGGTAACGTCAACAGAGGATCGGGCTATTGTCGATCAATTGCTGCGCGCCCACGAGTATTGGCGCATGAAGCGCTTATCCGTCGATTTGGTGATCCTGAATGAAAAAGAAATCACCTATGCCAATGAGTTGCAGACCTTAATGGAAGGCATGGTTCGGGAAAACCAAGCTTTTGCGGCTGTTCATGACTACGGCGGTCATGGCGATATTTTTGTGTTGCGCGGCGACCAACTCTCGGAGGAGGAGCGCGTGCTATTGCAAACCACAGCGCGCACGGTGCTGTTGAGCAGCCGCGGCACCTTGGCCGAACAACTGATGAGGCATCCCAAGCCCATACCGAAGTTTATCGAACCCAAAACCTTGTCTGCAACCGGTTCCGACGGGAACGCCCCGTCAATCGTCCCTACCGATCTCGAATATTTCAACGGACTGGGCGGATTTGCCGAGGACGGCCGCGAATATGCGATCGTGCTGGGCAAGGGCCAATGGACGCCAGCGCCCTGGATTAACGTGATCGCCAATGCCGAATTCGGTTTTACCGTCTCGGAGCTGGGCAGCGGTTATACCTGGAGCCTTAACAGCCGCCTGAACCAGTTGACGCCTTGGTCGAACGATCCGGTCAGCGATGCTCCCGGCGAAATATTTTATTTGCATGACGACGAGACCGGCGATTTATGGAGCCCGACTGCGTTGCCGATTCGAGTCGATAACGCCAGTTATGTGGTTCGCCACGGCCAGGGCTACAGTCGTTTCGAGCATGTTTCTCACGGCATTCACAGCGAGCTGCTGCAATTTGTAAGCTCGGACGACCCGGTCAAAATTTCAGTTTTAACGTTGAAAAACACGTCCGCTCGCCCCCGTAAATTAACGGTTGCCGCCTACGTCGAATGGGTGCTCGGCGCCTCGCGCACCGCCACCGCGCCTTATGTTGTCACCGAGTTGGATCAGGCAACCGGCGCCCTGTTGGCCTACAACAGCCTGGACGTGGACTTTGGCCAACGCATTGCTTTTGTCGATATGGCCGGTTTGCAAACAGAATGGACCTGCAATAGGACTGAATTTATCGGCCGTAACGGCAGCCTGGATGCGCCGATAGCCTTGCGTCAAGCCAAAGCGCTTAAACACCGCGTTGGCGCGGGGCTCGATCCGTGCGCGGCATTGACCACGCAGATAGAACTTGCCGCCAATGAAAGCATTGAGATTGTGTTCCTGTTGGGCCAAGGCAGCGACCGCGATCATGCAAGCGAGCTGGTCCAGCGCTATCGAGCAGCGGATATGCAACTTACCTTTGCCGCCGTGAAGCAATCATGGTCGCGGACACTCGGAAAAGTTCAGGTAAATACGCCGGACAGGGCGCTGGACTTGATGTTGAACGGCTGGCTGCTGTATCAAACCCTGAGCTGTCGAATGTGGGCGCGGGCCGCCTTTTACCAAGCCGGCGGAGCCTTCGGTTTTCGCGATCAATTGCAGGACAGCATGGCGCTTGCGGTCGCCCGGCCCGACCTGGTCCGCGCGCATCTGGTCCGCGCGGCGGGGCATCAATTTGTCGAGGGCGATGTGCAGCATTGGTGGCATCCGCCGTCCAATCGCGGGGTGCGCACCCATTTCTCCGACGACCTTATCTGGCTGCCGTATGTGACATCCCACTACGTCAAAGTGAGCGGCGACAGCGCCGTACTCGACGAGATGCTGCCGTTCTTCGAAGGGCCGATACTCACGCAGGAACAGGAAGACGCCTATTTCGAGCCGACTGAATCGGCGCAACAAGCCAGCCTGTTCGAGCACTGCGCGCGAACGCTGGATTTGAGTTTAAAAGTCGGAGTACACGGTCTGCCGCTGATGGGCTGCGGCGACTGGAACGACGGCATGAACCGTGTCGGTCACCTGGGCAAAGGTGAGAGCGTCTGGCTCGCCTGGTTCCTGATCGCTACCTTGTCGGAATTTGCCGATCTGGCCCAGGCGCGCGACGACACCGAACACGCCGTAGCTTGGCGCGCACATGCGGCCAAACTGCAAGCGGCGGTGGAAGCGGAAGGCTGGGATGAGTCGTGGTACCGGCGCGCCTATTTCGATGACGGTACGCCGCTGGGATCGGCATCCAATACCGAATGCCGCATCGATTCGCTGGCCCAAAGTTGGGGCGTCATTTCCGGCGCCGCCGACCCCGAGCGGGCGCGGCTGGCGATGAATTCGGTTCGGGAATACCTGATCCAATACGGCGATGACCTGGTGCTGTTGTTTACGCCGCCCTTCGATAAGACACCGCTGGACCCCGGTTATATCAAAGGCTACTTGCCGGGCGTACGGGAAAACGGCGGGCAATATACCCATGCGGCGGTCTGGTGCGTTATCGCCTACGCAATGCTCGGCGACGGCGATCAGGCGGCAGAACTCCTGCATATGCTGAACCCAATCAATCGCACCGCTAACCGGACCGGAGTTTATGCCTACAAAGTCGAGCCGTATGTGATAGCGGCGGATATTTATGCCGTACCGCCCCATGCGCGGCGCGGAGGTTGGACCTGGTACACCGGCGCTGCGGGATGGTTTTACCGTGCCGGTCTGGAATGGATGTTGGGCCTGAATATCCGCGCAGGCAAAATGCATTTCAATCCCTGTATTCCGCGTGAGTGGCGCAGTTACACTTTACGTTACCGTCACGAAGAAACTTGGTATGAAATCATCGTCAATAATCCCAACGGCGTGTCGAAAGGCGTGGTGTCGATTGAGTTGGACGGCGTGCCGCAATCAAGGGGCGGCGGTATTCCGCTGCTGAATGACAGGAAGAAGCATCAGGTATTGGTGGTGATGGGGTGATTTTCGTTCCCACGGCTCTGCGTGGGAACGAGATAATGGCAGGTGGCGCGCCACATAGGAACAAGGTGCGCAACAAATCAACGTTAGGGCTAGTTCCCAAGCTGGATTGGGAACCAGCGTAAAGACGCTTCGTGAAAACACATGCCCTATCGCTTCTGGGGACTACTCGACTCCTGTCTCGCAGCGAAAGTTTAACCTGCAACCAACAGCTTCTCGAATTCATCAGCGGCCACCGGTTTCGAAAACAAATAGCCTTGTCCGTAATCGCAACCGGCTGCCATCAGTAAATCGCACTGCTCCTGTGTTTCTATGCCTTCTGCGATAACCTTGATGCCCAATTTATGCGCCATCACGATGATCGCTTCGCACAACGCCAGATCATTGGCATCAGGGCTGAGGTTACGGGTGAACGACTGGTCAATCTTGAGATAATCGATGTCGAATTTTTTCAGGTAGGATAATGAAGAATAACCTGTGCCGAAATCATCCAGCGATACCTGAATACCGGCATCTCGAAAAGCCAGCAGTTGGCCGGTAATTAAAGCCCCGGCATCCATCAGCAGTCCCTCGGTAATTTCAATAACCACGCTTTCCCCAGGCAGGCCGAGTTCGCGCAAATGCTCGAACCAGGCAAGATGTCCATTGCCCTCTTTTTGAAATTGCACCGGCGATTTATTAATGCTGACCTGGAACTGCTCGTGGTGTTTGGTACGCCATTGCGCCGCCTGTTGCGCCGCCTCGCGAAACACCCATTCACCGATGTCGATAATCATGCCGGTTGCTTCGGCGACCGGGATAAAATCGGCCGGGCTGATCAAACCGCGGGTCGGATGCTGCCAGCGAATCAGCGCCTCCGCCTTGTGGATGAAGCCGGTGGTCAATTCCACAATCGGCTGGTAAGCCAGCCAGAACTGGCGTTCAACCAGTGCATTACGCAGGTCATTGATCAGCCGCATTCGGGTCAACGCGGCTTCCTGCATTGAGATGGTAAAGTAATGGCGGCAGTTGCGGCCCTGATCCTTTGCGGCATACATGGCCTGATCGGCATTTTTTATCAGCACGTCGATGTCATCGGTATCTTCAGGATATAAGGTGATACCGATACTGACCGACACATAGGCAA
>Ga0208117_100168_pt1 | contig 36773 bp, 34 predicted proteins | sample LakWasMet26_LOW6_2_FD_183870 | JGI IMG/M metagenome (GOLD analysis project Ga0208117, IMG submission 183870) | Freshwater sediment methanotrophic microbial communities from Lake Washington under simulated oxygen tension - Sediment Metagenome... | ecosystem: Environmental > Aquatic > Freshwater >...
CGGGCTCGAGGACCTGTTGCCGCGTCTGTTGCTGGAGGGCCTGCTGCTCGCCACCCCCGAAGGCGGCATCCGCCTCACGCCGCGCGGCCGGCTCATCGCCGATGCGATCGGTGCGGAAATTCTTGAAGCATTTGAATCCGCGCCCAAAACGACCACGGTCAAATGATGGCAGTTGAAATCACTCAAGGCAGGATGGGCCACAAAACGGCACAAGATATCCCCAGGTTCTCGCATGTCTCCCATGCGCCTACAGGCGCGCGGAGATCTTCAGGCGCTGGAAAGGATTTTTTTCGCGCCTTTTTTTGCCAAAAAAAGGCTCTGCTCTGGACCTGTTTGGTTCTGTTGACGGCCACATCCGTCTCTGCCCAGCGCATCGAGATCGATTGGCCGACGCCCAATGCGGCCTGGGAGCGGGGACAAAGTTTCGAGAACTGGGTCCAGCCGACCGTGTCCGGTGACCCGCGCTCGGGTTTGTGGGGTTCCGTGCGCAGCCACGGCACGCAGTTTCACGAGGGTCTGGACATCAAGCCGGTGTCGCGCGACGCGCGCGGCGAGCCGCGCGACCAGGTGACGGCCGCCATGGATGGCATCGTCCGCAACATCAGTGCCCGCGGAGGCGACAGCAACTATGGCCGCTACATCGTGATCGAACACCCGGGGGTGACTCCGGCGGTGTACACCCTCTACGCCCATCTGGCGCGCATCGAGCCGGGCGTGACGGAAGGCGGGTCGGTCAGGCGCGGCCAGGTCATCGGGACGATGGGCCATACGTCCAACGGCAACATTCCCACCGACCGCGCGCACCTGCATTTCGAGATCGGTCTCATGCTCACGGAAAATTTCCAAGCTTGGTACACGTGGAAGAAATTCGGCAGCCCGAACCTGCAGGGCCGTTGGAACGGCATGAACCTGATGGGCATCGACCCGCGCGATTTTCTGGATCAGTGGCGCCAGCGGCGCGTGGACAATTTTCAGCAGTACTTCGCCTGGCTCGAGCCTGCCGTGCGTCTGCGGGTCGTGACGAGCATGGTGCCGGATTTTATCCGCCGCTACCCGGCCCTGTTGCGCAAACCGATCGAAGGACTCGTCGGCGGCTGGGAAGTGCAGGTCGATGTGAGCGGCCTGCCGTTCGCGTGGACGCCGCTCAGTCCGACGCAAGTCGCCGGCCAGCGCGCCGGTTCGGTCGAGATTCTCTCCGTCGACACCGCCGCGTTGCGCGGCTTCCGCGGCAAGTCCCTCATCCGCGTCCGCAGCGGCCGCAACACCCCCGGCCCCGACCTGACGACGATGCTGCAGCTGGTGTTCGGGCTGCGGTGAGTTGGCGGAACGAGGGCGTCGGCCAGCGACGCCCCTCCGAAGGACCAAGGTGTAGGGGTGCCGCTTGACGGCATCCGGGCTCGGCTACGTGCAGTCCTTGCCCTTCGCCGCCGGTCACCGTCATCCTGAGTGGAACGAAGGATCCATTGGGACAGTCACCGCGGATGCGATCACGCTGCTGGATTCTTCACTGCTATCAGGATGACAGAGGCCATCCTTTGAAAACCCACCTTACGCCGAAGCCTTCTGCTTCCGACGTTTGACCGCCGTTGTCCGATAGGGGGCTTGGGTTTCTTGGACCAATACCTCGGCCGGGATCTGCAGGCCACGGTGCAGCGCCCGGATCATGCTGAGGCTGAGGGGACGCTTGCGGTTCATCACCTCCGAGACCTTGCTTTTGCTCTGCAGGTAAGGCCGCAAATCAGCCGGAGAGAGGCCGGACTGATCCATCCGGAAACGAATCGCCTCGATCGGATCGGGCGCGGCGATCGGGAAGTGCTCCTCCTCGTATTGCTCCACCAAGAGCGACCAAAGTTCGAGCTCATCCTCGTCCGGTGACGCCTGGGCGAGCAGCGCCTCGACATGGGCGCGGGCCGCCTGATAGTCGCGGGTGGTCTTGAGGACTTTGGGTTTCATGGGTGTCAGATGGTGGTGGCATCAATGCGGTCGTATTCGGCATGGGTGCCGATGAAGCGGATGAAGACGATGCCGGTGTTGTAGTGGATCGTGACGATGAGGCGGTAGGTGTTGCCCTTGATATTAAAGACGACGCGGTTGCCCGGAAGAGCATCGGCGGAACGATAGCGGGCCTTGATGTCAGCGAATGATTTCCAGCGGTTGGATTTTGTTTCGTGGAACCAGGCCTTGAGTGCCTGTTCCGCGTCGGCGTGCCGTGCCCAGAAGTCCATTAGCGTCTTGCGGGAGATGACACGCATGTCGCAACCAGAAGTTCCCGAAATGGGAACAATGTCAAGCGTTGCCTCTGCCACTTATTGAGGATTACGCAAAGAAGAGACCCACCCCGTCGCTTCGCGCCACCCCCTTCCTAGAGGGGACCCAATCAACTGGTCAGGGAATCCCCTCTAGGAAGAGGGCCACGGTCGTGAGCTTAGTCGAACGGGTGCCCGCCAGGGTGGGGTGTGTGGGGGAGCTTCGCAATCAGGCAGTGGCCGGTGTCACTTGTTAACGTAAGTCTCAATCAGACCCTGCCGTCTAAAGCGCCTCAAAACCCACCTTATTACTCCCGAGCCAGACGACGCCGACCGCGCAAGCATCGGCGAACTCTGAAATGGTACGGTAATCAGATCGGAACCGCCGAGTACGGACCCGTACGCTCGGTGATGTGGGGGCCGGGAGGCTAATCACTCCCGGCTACCCGATTGGGCTCCCTCTTCAAGATATCCCCGGTATATGAATCAAATTCGTATAGCACGCCATCGACGGTTCGGAGCCAGAAACTACGAGCTGGCCAAAAGCCTAGCTCCATTCCGCTGGGTCGATCGGACTCGGACCAAGTATTCCGCGCCAGCCACAAATAACTTCCGGTGCTCCTAATTACGCGTTCAGGCTCTATGACCAACTCACTCGGGGAATATCGCTTCAGCAACTTTCCTCGGTCGTAGAACGCGATCCCAGAATCTTCTCTCTTCAACTCACGTCCACCAACTCTAGGTGCGACAATCACCATGTGAGTCATGTCCACGCAGAGGAATACTTCTATAGCATGATAGGTGCTGATGCCGGAGAAATGCCAGAGGGCCTCGTCGGTGCCATCGTCCTTCAGCCGATAGACCGTGCCATAAGCTTCGAACTTTCCTCGATCGTCTGGATTGCGATAGCTGATCCGTGCAAACACCTGGCCCCCTTCGGCCGCAAAGATGGACGGGCCAAGGAAGCCAGGCGTATCTGCCGCAGCGCGAGTGCCGATTGCTAGAAGCAAACAAAGCAGAATGCGGAAGGTCATTTCTTTCTGCCCAGCTATGAGTTGAGCCGCACCGCGTCTGCGCGGTGTCGGTTCAGATGGACGTTAAGCCGCGCCTGTGCTTTGCGTCGAGATAGTTGGCGCGGACATTTCACCTGTTTGTCTTGGGATCGTAACCCAATGCAGGTACGCTCGCCGCGTGGTGCGGCGGTTAAGCGGCTCAGCTGCTGCTGTGCCGTTAACCTTAACCACGCGGCGACAACTTCATCATCGCCCACTCCAAATTTGGTTTTTCTCTGCGTACTCATCACGTTCGTCAGGCAGTCGGATTAACGCCATCAGTCAGCCACGCACGAAGCGCGTTGCGCTGTGGTGATTTGGTTAGCCTCTTCAATCCAATCGAACGTCAGCTTGATATAGGCGGCACACGCGAGTGCCGCATCGTCGAATCGATACTTTTGGTCCACATTCCGACGGCCAATGGTATACCACCCGGAGTCTTTCTCCCTCATAACCCACATATCCGTTCGCGGGTCGTCACAGTAGCAAAGCCATTCGACAACAAGCGTAGGGTGATCCGCCACATACTGTCGGAGCTTTTCGAGGGTAATGACCATTCGAAACGCAAGATAGCCGGATTCCTCGTAAAGCTGATTGGGCGATTTGTTCTTCCTCGTGTAATCTCCTGCGAAATTGCACATCCGGGCAACCGTATCATCTATGTTCGGCGTGTCTTTCACGGCTAACGTTGTTTATGCGACTGCCAGTGGCTCAATGAAATCGGGATTTGATTGAAGGCGAGGGGTTAGCCAAAAACCAACCCTTGTTAAAAACGGGAGCTGAGCCGGATTCCTGATTATCCGACTGCCGGTTGGCTCAATCAAATTCATAGCGCGTTGCATGCGTTTACTCTGGCGAAAATCAGGTCCGGCCCAAACCTGAGCTGTCACATTGTGAGGGGAAAGTAGTTTTGCCGGCGGATAGGGCAACTTGATTTCCGTGGAGATTGGTACGGAGCCCTGACTCGTCCTCAAACCGGCGATCAGCCGGTCCCCGAAACCAAGCGGTGGGGACGATCAGTCACCACCTCACCTTCAAGGATTCCGTTCCCCGTCGAGGAATCCTTTCGTGGGCAATCAATCTGGAACCGGAAAGCTCTTGGCGGCGAAGGGACTCGTCGCCCCACCTTGAGGGCAACTTACCGTCGGGCTCAGCTCTGTGGCTTCAGCTGGCCAAGGAGAGCCTGAAACTCGGGGTCGTTCTTGAGGGTTTCGAGGTCGGGATCCTGCAGCATCCAGTCGACGTCGTCGTAGCCGAGGGATACGGCTTTGCGGAGGGATTGCAGGGCGGCGGGGCGCTTTTTGCACAGGGCCAGGCTGCAGGCCAAATTGTAGTGGGCGGTGGCGTTGTCCGGGTCGAGGCGCACCAGCTTGCGATCCATCTTCAGGCCGTCGGCGATGCGACCGACCTTGGTGTAGAGGGCGCCGAGCAGGCTCACGACCTCGGTGTAATCGGGGCAACGGCGCTGCACGGCCTCGAAAAACTCGATTTCAAACTGAGGATCGGATCGGGAAGGCTTGGACATGGTCTGGCGGACAGGAGATATGGGTTACTGGTTATGCGTTATTTGGACAGGGCTGGATGGCTTGTAGCACATAACGAATAACCCTCAGCCAATAACTCAACTCAGTGCTTCCCCCGATTCGGGCATTTGCCGGTGGAGCGGAAGGCGATGCATTGGGCGCTGACCTGCAGGCGCTGAGAGACGGGTTTGAGGCCGAGTTTGAGCGACACCGTGCTGCCGTACCATTCCATGAACGGGGCGCTGATCTCGAAGATTTTGTCGCAGTCGGCGCACACCACTTGGGCGACCTGGTTGCTGCCCTCGACGGCGGGGCGGTAGAACTTCTCGCCCGTACCAATATCGACCTCCCGCAGGACGTGGCTGTCGGTCAGGAGGGGCAGGGTGCGGTAAACGGTCGCGCGGGACACCGAATCGTCGATGGCCTTGGCGTGGACGAGCAGCTGGTCGGCCGTGAAATGGTCCTTTTGGGTCACGGCCGCTTCAAAAATCGCCATGCGCTGGTTGGTCACACGGTGGCCCTGCTCGGTAAGGAAGGCGGAAAATTTATCGCGGGCGGTTTCGTGACTCACTGCGCAGTATGTCGCCGCGACCGGGAGGGGGTGTCAAAAGGAATTTAGGCGCGTTATTTGGCCTATGCCGGAGTCACCAAGGAATAGAGGGAATACCTGGGAGATGATGGCACGGGAGGTAAGCAGGGGCGGTGAGTTTTGGAGAAGCCCAAGGCAGGTATCACCACGGAATACACAGAACACACGGAAAAGAATGCACAGGAGGCAACTGAGGGAACGGAGGGGTTCTAGCACTCATGGCTACGACGCAACCAATCAATCAGGGGCCACCACGAAACACACAAAATACACGAAATGAACAACGTTGGGACCGTCTCGTTCAAGGCACCATTCAGTGACTTCATCTAATCCCGATTTAGTACGTTCTGCGGGTGCTCCTTTCGGGTGCTTCGTGTCTTTCGTGGGGAATCCGACTGCGCATCGCTCCGGCCAAGGCACGGATCAATCCCTCGGCCCTTGAGGATCCTCTCGGTTCCCTCCGTTTCCTCCTGTGCAATAGTCAGGTTCGAATCCTTCCGTGTATTCCGAGTTTTCTGTGGTTAACCAGCCTCGGTTCGTCCGGGATTCGCCCTCCCTGTTGACTCGGGTGGTTGGTACCGGTCACATGGGCCCATGATCGTGGGCGTCCAGCCGTTGGCGGGTTTTGACAAGGTCCTGCACTACAAGGTGCCGGCGCACCTGCTTGCGTCCATCCAACGGGGTTCGCTGGTGCAGATTCCCATCCTGAACCGCCACCGGCCGGGGCTCGTGCTGGAGGTGAACGCCGTGGCCGATGTTCCGCTGGAGCGGCTCAAGCACGTGACCGATGTCATGCAGGATTACCCCGCGTTGACCGCTGATCTGCTGGCCTTGGCGAAGTGGATGCATGGCTACTACGCCGCGCGGATGGAGTCGGTCTTGGAGGCCATGATTCCCGGGGCGGTGCGCGATGGCACCCGGATTAAGCAGGAGAAATACCTCGCTCCGGCGCGGACGCTTTCGCCAGACGAGCTGGCGACCTTGCGCACGAAGGCGCCCGCGCAGGCCAAGCTGATCGAGTTTCTCGCGCACCAATTGCGCCCGGTGAAGAAGTCCCTCGCCCTGTCCCGGCTAGGCGCGACCGCCAGCGTGGTCAACGCGCTGGTGAAGCGCGGGTTTGTCCACGAGGAGACTCGCCACGTGGAGCGGGTGGCGTACGCCGACAACTGGACGGGTGGCGAGATTGTGGCCGGTTTACCGCCGAAGCTGATGGACGAGCAGGCGGCGGTCGTGGCGTCCGTCGGGGAGAGCCTGACCAAAGGAAAATTTGCCGTGCACCTCCTGCACGGCGTCACGGGGTCGGGCAAGACGGAGGTCTATCTGCGCGCGGTGGAGCAGGTGCTCGCGGCCGGCGGGAGTGCCATCTACCTCGTGCCCGAGGTGGCGCTCACTCCGCAGACGGTCGCGCGGTTGCGCGGACGCTTCGAAGCGGCCGGACACCAGACGGTCGTCTGGCACAGTCATCTCGGCGAAGGCGAGCGGCTCGACGGCTGGACCGCGCTGGCTTCCGGCAAGGCGCGGGTGGTCGTCGGGGCGCGCTCGGCGGTCTTTGCCCCGGTGCGCGATCTGCGGCTCATCGTGGTGGACGAGGAACACGAGCCGGCCTACAAGCAGGACGAGACGCCGCGCTACCACGGCCGCGATGTCGCCGTGTACCGGGCCAAGCTGGCCGGAGCGACCTGTCTGCTCGGCTCGGCCACACCCTCCTTGGAGTCCTTTGCGAACGTGCGCAGCGGCAAGTACCGGCTCGATCTTCTGTTGAAGCGGGTCGACGACAAGAAAATGCCGGACATCCAGATCGTGGACATGCGCATCGAGGTGATGCGGCAGCGTGGGATGGTGACCTTGTCGCGGCTCTTGGTGAATCACATGCAGGCGCGCTTCGAGCGGAAGGAGCAGACGATCCTGTTCATCAACCGCCGGGGCTATTCCTCGAGCATGCTCTGCCGCAAGTGCGGACAAGTGGAGTCATGTCCGCACTGCAGCGTGACGATGACCTATCACCGCACGGATGAGACCTTGAAGTGCCATCTCTGTGGTCACCAGCGCGGTGCGCCGGTGGCGTGTCCGAGTTGCGCGGCGCCCGACATCCGCTGGCGCGGCCTCGGCACGCAGCGCGTGGAGGAGGCGGTGCGGCGCGTGCTGCCGCGCGCACGGCTGGAGCGCATGGACACGGACACGATGTCCAAGAAGCACCGCTTCCGGGAGATCCTCGGTGATTTCCGCGCGGGCAAGATCGACGTGCTGATCGGCACGCAGATGATCGGGAAGGGGTTGGATTTCCCCAACGTCACGCTGGTCGGACTGGTGGACGCCGACCTGTCGATGCACGTGCCGGATTTCCGGGCCAACGAGCGGACCTTCCAGCTGCTCGTGCAGGTGGCGGGCCGGGCCGGGCGAGGGGACCGGGCGGGGGAGGTGGTGGTGCAGACCTTCACGCCCAAGGCCGACGCGATTCAGTATGCAAAGCGCTCCGATTTCGACGGTTTTGCCGAGGTCGAGTTGGGCGTGCGCAAGCAGTTCGCGTATCCGCCCTATCGTCACCTCATTCACCATCTTTTTCGTGGACCGAACGTGGAGAAGATCAAGTTCTTCGCCCAACACTGGGTGAAGGAGGTCGAAAAAGCCTTGGGCAACACGGTCGAGATCCGCGGCCCCGTGCCGTCACCGATCGAGAAGGTGAAGGACGAGTACCGCTACCAGATCTGGTATTTCTGCGCCTCCGCGACGAAGGTCGTTCCGGTGCTCGTGCGCCTGCAGTCCGAGATCAAATGGCCGGACGACGTCACCCAGGTCCTCGACGTGGATCCGATGAGTTTGATGTGATTTTTCACTGAGCCGGGCGAAACCGTCGGTTGGGGTTTTGCGCCAAGGGGCAGGAATCGACTGAAGATGCGCAAAGAAGCGACACACCCCGTCGCTTCGCGCCACCCCTCTTCCTAGAGGGGAACCGATCACAGTGTCTTGAAATCCTCTCTAGGAAGAGGGGTGCCCGCCAGGGCGGGGTGTGTGGGGAAGCCTCGCGATCAGGCAGTGGCCAGTGTCACTTATTGACGTAGGTCTCAATAGCCGGGGCGGCCACCGCTCATGCGCGACCCTCTGGCCAGCCTTGGGCCGCGGGCCGCAAGAGCGGCGCTGGCGGCCAGTTTTGTCTTTTATCTATGTTCAACTGCGTGCATCTGTGGTTTAGCTTTTCAGCATCGAACGATGAAAATCTATTTCATGGGAATCTGCGGGACAGCGATGGGCAATGCGGCTTTGCTGGCGCGCGCCGCGGGGCACGAGGTGCTCGGCGCCGACACGGGCGTCTATCCACCGATGAGCACCGTGCTGGCCACCGCGGGCATCACGCTGCACGAGGGTTATGATCCGACCCGGCTGGCGCAGCTCACGCCGGACCTGGTTGTCATCGGCAACGCGATGTCGCGCGGCAATCCCGAGGTGGAGTGGCTGCTCGACACGCGGGCCATCGCGTTCACGTCGCTGCCGGCCCTGCTGGCGGATTTTGTGCTGAAGGGTCGCAAGAACATTGTCATCGCCGGCACGCACGGCAAGACGACGACGACGGCGCTGACGGCTTTTCTGTTGCGCGAGAACGGACGCGATCCGGGCTTTCTGATCGGCGGGGTGCCGCAGGATCCACCGGTGGGTAATCACCTGGGCACGGCCGCCGATCCCTTCGTGATCGAGGGCGACGAGTACGACAGCGCCTTCTTCGACAAGCGCAGCAAGTTCATCCACTACGCCCCGTCGATCGCGGTGCTGAACAACCTGGAGTTCGACCACGCCGACATCTTTCGCGACCTGGCGGACGTGCAACGGACGTTCCTGCACCTGACGCGTATCGTCCCGCGCAACGGCTGGATCGTGATGAATGGGGATGACGAGGATCTGCGCGCCCTCGGGGATTTTCCCTGGACCCGGGTGGTGCGGGTCGGCACGGGCGAGGGCAACGATGTGCGCATTGCGAACTTTGCGGAATCCCCGATCGGCGTGCGTTTCGATCTCGTGTGGCGCGACGAGCTGCCACAGAGCGTGTCGTGGAACCAACCTGGCCTGTTCAATGCCCGCAATGCCGCCATGGCGGCGGTGGCCGCCGCGCTCGCGCTGTATTCGGATGATCCGACGCAATTGAAGCTCGAGGCGCTGTCGCGGTTCCGGGGTGTGAAGCGCCGGCAGGAATTGTTGCTCGATCGGCCGCAGCTCAAGGTGATCGAGGATTTCGGCCATCACCCGACGGCCCTGGCCGAAACCCTGCAATCGTTGCGGGCCCGCTATCCCGGCGTGGTGGTCAATGCGGTCTTCGAACCCCGCAGCAACACGGCGCGGACGAAGGTGCTGCAAACCGGCTTCACGCGGGCGCTGGGCTTTGCCGATGAAGTTTACATCGGCGCGGTGAGTCGTGCCGGCAAGCTCAAGGAAAGCGAGCGATTCGACGTGGAGGCGGTGATCCAGCAACTCGAGCTGCAGGGCATCCCCGCGTACACGGCTGAAACGAACGACAATCTGCTCGGGAAACTCGTTGCGAACACCGCGGCTGGCTCAAGGCCGCAGCTGGTGATCTTCTTCACCAACGGCTCGTTTGACGGGATTATTTCCCGCTACGTGGATGCGGCAGTCGGCTGAGTCCCAGGTTGACCGGCGGTGAGCAGGTGGGGCAACACCACTTCAAGCGTGGACCGCAGGGCCGGGAGATAAACGGGTTTGGTCAGGTATTCGTCCATGCCCGCTGCCAGGCATTTCTCCCGCGTGCCGTGAACGGTCAGGGCGCTGATGGCAACGATCGGGGTGTACCGGCCTGGCGGTTCCTGCCGCCTGATTTCCTTGGCCGCGTAAAAGCCGTCGAACTCGGGCATTTCCAAATCCGAGAAGATGATGGCGTATTGATTCTTTCCCGCGAGTTCGATGGCCTCCATCGCACCGGCGGCGAGGTCGGATTCGAGGCCAAAGCGGCGCAGCATGACCTTGAGCAACTCACGATTAAGCTTCGTATCGTCGACGACGAGCGCGCGGTTCCAAACCGCAATCGCAGGCGCGGCTGCCGCGCCGGTTTGGAAGGAGGGACCCTGGCTCTCGGTGCCTTCCGTGTTCAAGGAGAAGCTAAACGTGCTGCCGACGCCGGGCGTGCTGCGGAGACTCATGGCCCCGCCCATCGCGTCGGCGAGGCGCTGGCAGATGGATAAGCCCAAGCCGGTGCCGCCGTGTTTCCGGGTGGTGGAGGCATCCGCCTGACTGAAAGCCTTGAAAAGCAAGGGAACCTTGTCGGCGGGAATGCCGGGTCCGGTATCGGTGACTTCCAGCAGCAGGGTGCCTCGCCCTAGCTGGATTGGATTGCTGGTCCAGACAGCTTTCACGGTCACCTGACCCGAGGGCGTGAACTTGATGGCGTTGCTGAGCAGATTGATGAGAATCTGCCGGATCCGGGTGGGATCGCCGACAAGGGTGAGCGCGCCGGAAAGTCTGTTGTCAAAGTGCAGATGCAGGTTTTTTTCCGCGGCGCGGGCGGCCATCAGTTCAATGACCTCGTGCACCACCATGGCCGGGACCCAGGCGATCCGCTCCAAGGTCAGTTTCCCGCTCTCGGCCTTGGTGTAATCCAAAATACCGTTTAGCTGGCTCAGCAAGTTGGCCCCGGCGCGGTTGATGGTTTCGACGTAGCGATGTTGCCGGGAATCCAGTGGGGTGTCGGACAGGATGTTGGCGTAGCCCAAGATGGCGGTGAGGGGATTGCGCACCTCATGACTCATGAGCGCGAGGAATTCACTCTTGGTGGCACTGGCCTGCAAGGCGACTTCGTGGGCCTGCTCAAGCTGCTTTTGGGTATCCTTGCGCTCTTCGATTTCCAACCGGAGCAGCGTGATGAAGGCCCCGCTCGTAAGCGTGATGGCGACGATCACCAGGGTAATGCCGAGGACAAAGGCACGGATGCCCCCAATGGCGTACAGCCAGGAGTCGGCCGGGTAATCGATGCCGAGCGCGGCATCGATCCGACCTGTTTGATCGTAGATCGGGGTGAATGACGAAACCCAGATTCCCCAACGATCTGACATGATTTCCGATTCAAAAACGGATTCTCCAGCCAAGGCGGCATAGAATTTAGGGGTCGCCTCCTCGTAGATTTCTCCGATGGGGGTCCGCGCCTCCCGTTGGGCATCAATCTTGCCATTGCGGTCGTAGTCAGTTTCCGAGTCGACCAGCAGACGGATCTTGCCATCCGGACCCTGGCGGAAGGTGTAAATGTCAGCGATCATCGGGTTGACCGAGAGCCAGCGCTTTTCAAATTCGATCAATTCCAAATAGCGGGGATCATCGTTGGGTGTGGTGAAGGTGATCTGGGCATGGCCCTCGCTCATGAGCTCGTAGGCGTAGGTGGGACCGAACCCGGCGAAGAGCTTTTGTAGCCGGGTGACCCGGTCATGCGCCGCCCATTCCGCAATGACTCCCCCCGCCAGGGTCAGAACAAGGGCGGCGATAAAATAGCGGCATGACATGCACCTCTGGGTCTTGGGTGCGGGTAGCCACCGTTTGAGCAGAAGGCAGGCGGTGCCTACCAAGATGAATAGCAAAATAAAATCGCCCCGGAAGTGAAGAAAGGTGAAGTAGGCATTCAGCATGTTGGGCACGGTCATGCATAGCCTGAGATTGCCGAACGACCGGCTGGGGGCGCTGAGACCGCGATTGCGCCTAATATCGGCGCAAATGCGGGGAGGCTTTAGGCCAGACGTGCCTCACTGCGCCTGCTTGGCGACTTTGAATTCTTTCGGTTTCACTCCCTTGGGCAGCGCGAGCAGGTCGTAATCCTGGTAGCCGGTGATCTTCACCTCGACGAATTCGCTGACGGGCAGTTCGCGCGGGACATAGACGCGGCCGTCGATGTCGGGGGCGTCGGCCTCGCCGCGGGCGACGCCGGGTTCCTCGACGAGGACCTTCAGTGTCTGGCCGACGTGGCTCTTGCTGACCTCGGCGGCGATCCGTTGCTGGAGCGCCATCAATTTGTGCCAGCGGGCTTCCTTCACCTTGGCGGGAATCTGGTCGGGCATCTTGGCGCCGCGGGTGCCTTCTTCCTGCGAGTAGCGGAACACGCCGAGGCGTTCGAATTTGGTTTCCTCGATGAACTGGCAGAGTTCGGCGACGTCGGCGTCGGTCTCGCCCGGGAAGCCGACGATGAAAGTGGTGCGGACCGCGATGCCCGGGATGCCGGCGCGGATGCGCTTGATGAGGTCGCGGATGTAGTCGCCGCTCGTCTCACGCTGCATGCGCTCGAGCATGTTGTCGCTGATGTGCTGCAGCGGAATGTCGATGTAGCGCGCAACCTTCGGGCACTCGGCGATGGTCTTGATGAGTTCGTCGCTCCAGTGGGCCGGGTGGGTGTAGAGCAGGCGGATCCAGAAATCGCCCTCGATGGCATTCAGCTGGCGGAGGAGGGTGGTGAGGGCGGTGCCGCGCGTGGAATCGACCGGCGTGCGGGGATTCGGGCGCTGTTCCCACGTGTCCATGCCGAAGAAGGTCGTGTCCTGGGAAATGAGGTTCAGTTCCTTGACGCCTTCCTTCACGAGCTGGCGGGCCTCGGCGACCACGCTCTCGACCGTGCGGCTGCGATGGCGGCCGCGGATCTGCGGGATGATGCAGAAGGTGCAGGGATGGTTGCAGCCCTCGGCGATCTTGATGTAGGCAAAATGTTTCGGCGTGAGGCGGAAGCGCGGCGTGTCGTAGTCCGGAATGTAGGTCGACTTGCCTTCGATGAAATTGGCCGGGGCGTCCTGCTTGCCGCGTTCCTTGGCGTAGATCTCGTCAATGATGGGCGCGACCTTGGTGAGCTGGTCGAGGCCGATGAAGGCGTCGACTTCGTCGTGCAGCGACGTGGAGAGGTCCTTGGAGAACCGCTGGGCCATGCAACCCGCCACGATGAGCTTCTGTTCCTTGCGGCGCTTCCGCATGCCCTTGTTTTGGTGCACCTCGAGGATGTGACCGAGGGACTCCTCCTTGGAGGAGTCGATGAAGGAGCAGGTGTTGACGATCACCACGTCGGCCTTGTCGGCCTCGGGGATCACGCGCATGCCGGCCTGGTGCAGATGTCCGACCATGATCTCGCTATCCACGAGATTCTTGGCGCAACCGAGGGAGATGAGGCTGACTTTGATCATGGGCTATAAAAACAAAGGCGCGCCGTGAGGGGCGCGCGCTTGGCCGGCCGGAAGTAGACTGAGCTTACTTCTTCTTGGCCTTGGCGATGGCAGCCTGGATCTTGGCATTGCGGCGCTTGTGGTAGGCGACGCGGCGTTTCTTCTTGATGTGCTTGTTGAGTTGTTGACCCATAAATTGGAGGTGTGAAGGGAAGGTTGTGCCTGAAAACCGGCGTCGGAGTCAAGCGGCGGATTTAACGGAGGGAAAAGAGACGGTTTGAGGCGGAAAATGACGTGGCCGGGCGGCTATCTTATCGGGCGGCGACGGTGGGGTCGACCTGCTCGGCCCAGGCGACAATACCGCCGGCCACGTTGCTGACCTTGTCGAAACCGTTGGCCCGCAAGTACTGGGTGACCCGCAGGCTGCGTCCGCCGACATGGCAAAGCACCAAGATCTGACGGTCGCGCGGGAGATCGGCCATTGCCTCCGGGATCTGCCGCATGGGCAGGTGCTGGCTGCCGGCAACCGCGGCCGAGGCCACTTCGACGGGCTCGCGCACATCGAGCAACAGGGCGCCTTCGCCAAAGAGGCGCGACGCAGTGACGACATCAACTTCCAGCGGTGTTTCCATGGGAGGGGCGCAAGATTGGCGGCGTGAGCCAAAAAGCAACCTTGGGATTAACCGTTGACGGCTACTGCCATGGATTAATCTTGGGCGTATGTCTGATCGTTATGTTGTCATCATGGCCGGCGGCCGCGGGGAGCGTTTCTGGCCCCAAAGCCGCGAGGCCACCCCCAAACACCTGCTCCCCATCGTCGGGGAAAAGGCCATGCTGGCCCAGACCGTCGACCGCGTGGCCGGCGTCGTGCCGCGCGAAAACGTGTTTGTCATCACCACCAAGTCCCAGTTGGAGGGGTGCCGCGAAGCGTGTCCGGACCTCCCGGCGGGCAACGTCGTGGCCGAGCCCATGGGCCGCGATACGGCCGCCGCGACCGGTCTCGCGATGCTGCTCGTGAAGCAGCGCAATCCCAACGCGGCTTTCGCCATGCTGCCAGCGGATCATGTCATTAAGGACACGCAGGAATACGGCAAACTGCTCGACATCGCCTTTGCCTCGGCGGAGAGCGCCGACGTGCTGGTGACCCTGGGCATCAAGCCTGCCGCCCCGGAAACGGGCTTTGGCTACATCCAGCAAGCGGGCCCCTGGCGCAAGATCGGCGGGCGGGACGTGATGGCGGTGAAACGATTTGTCGAGAAGCCCGATCTGGCCACGGCCGAGGGCTACCTCGCTTCCGGCGAGTATTATTGGAACGCCGGCATGTTTGTCTGGCGGGTACCGGTCGTGGAAGCGGCGTTCAAGAACCATGCCGCCGAGTTGTACGCCGGGCTGGTCAAACTCGAGGCCGCGGCCAAGTCGGCCGGCGGCTGGGCCCAGGCGCTTACGGATCTTTATCCGACCCTGAAAAAAGTCTCCGTCGATTACGCGCTCATGGAAAAGTCCACGAACGTCGTGGTCGTGCCGGCCACGTTTGACTGGGACGATGTCGGCGCCTGGCCGGCCATTGCCAAGCACTACACGCCGGACGCCCACGGCAATGTCCTGAAAGGCCACACGCTGGTCGAGAACGGCACGCACAACATCGTGATCTCGACCGACGGGCATCTCGTCGGCGTGATCGGCGTCAGCGACCTTGTCGTGGTGCACACCCCCGGGGCGACGCTGGTTTGCCCGAAGGACCGGGCGCAGGAGATCAAGGCCTTGCTCACCCGGATCAAGGATGATCCGGCCATGCACAAGTACCTCTGAGGCCATGCATTTTCTGGGCATAGACTACGGCACCAAACGCGTCGGTCTGGCCCATGGGGACGAGATCGGGGTGGCGACACCCCTCCCGGCCCTCGTCGATGCAGACGAGGCCGTGCGCTGGCGCAAGCTGGGCGAGCTGATCAAGGTGCGGCGGATCACCGAGCTGGTGCTCGGCTATCCGTACAACATGGACGGCTCGGTCGGCTTCAAGGCGAAGGAGGTCGAGGCTTTTGCCGAGCGGCTGACCGCGGCGTTCGGCCTGCCGGTGCATCTGGTGGATGAGACCCTGACGAGTGATGAAGCGGAATCGAGCATCGCCAAGAAGGACCGCCGCAGCGTGCGCGGCTCGGGCCTGGTGGATTCGCGCGCGGCGTGTCTGATCCTGCAGGACTACCTGGATCAGAGATTCCCACCGGAGCTTGCTGGCGAGGAGAGTTAACCACTAATCTACACTAAGGCCTCACTAATGGAATGGGTCTAGAGACCTCAGGATTAGGGCCCATTAGTGTGGATTAGTGGTTAAAAAGGATTGGGTCCGGTTCAGCCTTGGTTTTCCATTCGTGTTTTACCGTGAAATCCGTGGTCAATCAGTCCAAGCCTTCCCGCTGGAAGTGCGTCGTCGCTTATGATGGCACGGGGTTTCATGGCTGGCAGAGCCAGGAAGGGGGGAAGACGATCCAGGACCTGATCGAGAAGAACCTGCGGCAAATCTTTGACCGGCAGATCCGCATCGAGGGCAGCGGACGCACCGACTCCGGCGTGCATGCGCATGCCCAGGTCTTTCATTTTGACGCCGCCTGGACGCACGGGGCGGACAAACTGCGCAAGGCGCTCCAGACCGGGTTGCCTCGCAGCATCCGGCTCAAGACGATGCGGCGGGTGCGGCCCGATTTCCATGCGCGGTTTGATGCCAAGGGCAAGGTGTACCGTTACCACGTGCACCTCGGCGAGGCCGACCCTTTCGAGGTGGATTATTGTTGGTCGCTGAATCGCGAACTCGACTGGCCGGCGGTGCTGGTTGCGGCCAAGGTGCTGCGGGGCAAGCACGACTTCTGGGCCTTTTCCGGGGAGAACGACCGGACTTACGAGACGACGGTCCGCGACCTGCGCCGGCTCGACGTGAAACGCCGCGGCCAGCGGGTGACCTTCACCTTCGAGGCGGATGGATTCCTCTACAAGATGGTGCGCAGTCTCACCGGAGCCTTGGTGAACGTCGGACTTGGCAAGCTCACGCCGGACGAGATCGCCCGGTTGTTGAAGAACCGGCAACGCATCCCCGCGGTGGTCACGGCACCCCCGCAGGGCTTGTTCATGGTGAAGGTGCTTTATTGATCGCGGATAGTGGGGCGGATGGCGCTCCGATTCATTCTGGTGAAGGGCTCGTTTTTAGGTGGTATTTGCGGAAGGCAGCCAGCGGCAACCGCGTTAGGTTGGGACAATGCATTCGCACCTCGTACAGCTTTGGCGCGACAAGCTCGACGTGGTTTTCCCGCGGGTCTGTGTACATTGCGGCGGGACGGTGGAGGAGGGGAGTTGTCGTCACCTTTGTCCCCGGTGCGTGCGGCTGGTGCAGATCGTCCGCTCGCCCCACTGTCCGACCTGCGGTCATCCCTATTTTGGGGAAGTGGAAGAGAACCGCCTGTGTCTGCATTGCGAGGCCCTGGTGCCGCGGTTTGGGGAGGGACGGACGGCGATATTGTTGCAGGGCGCCGGGCGCTCGCTGGTGCATGCCCTGAAATATCATCAGAGCCTGCAGGTGTTGGAGGATATCGTCGTCATCATGCGGGCCACTCCGGGGTATGTGGACTGGGTGCGGGGAGCCGTGCTGGTGCCCGTGCCCCTGCATCCGCGCAAGCGCCGGGAACGCGGCTACAACCAGAGCCATTTGCTGGCGGAGTGCTGCGTGCAAGCGGCGGAAGGGCAGGCAGAAGTGAACGAATTGCTGGTGCGCGTCGTGGATACCGAGTCGCAGACCCACTACGATCGGGAGACGCGGCAGGAGAACCTGAAAAATGCCTTTGCCTTGGCCCCCGGTGGCACCATTAATCCCGCCCTGCGTTACCTAATCGTCGATGATGTTTTTACAACGGGCTCCACTCTCAATTCCTGCGCCGCAGCGCTTCGGCGCAGCGGTGTGTTGAGCCTCGACGTCGTCACTTTCGGTCACGGCTGAACCATTCTGTCATGTCACATTTTTCAAAACCCAATACGCCGCAGGCCAAGGCGGCCGGTCCCAAAACCACCAAGAAGAAGGTCAATACCGAGGGCCTGTGGACCAAATGCCCCGTGTCCGGGGAGATCGTGTTCAACAAGGACCTTGAGGCCAACCTCATGGTGGTGCCGAAGAGCGGCTACCATTTCCCGATCGGGTGTCGTGCCCGTATTGCGGGCATGGTGGACGAAGGGTCCTTCGAGGAACTGGATGCCGGCGTGAAGTCGGCCGATCCGCTGAAGTTCGTGGATTCCGCCGCCTATCCCGACCGGATCAAGCGCTACGAGAAGGAAAGCGGCCTGACCGAGGCCGTGCTCTGCGGCGTGGGCAAGATCAACGGCATCGCCGTTTCCCTGGCGGTGATGGATTTTCGTTTCTGCGGAGGCGCCATGGGTGCCGCGGTGGGTGAGAAGATCACCCGTGCCATCGAGCGTGCGCTCAAGAAGAAGATTCCCTGCATCATCGTGAGCTCCTCGGGTGGCGCCCGGATGCAGGAAGGCATCTTCAGCCTGATGCAGATGGCCAAGACCAGCGCCGCGCTGGGCCGGCTGGCCGAGGCCGGGTTGCCCTACATCTCGATCCTGACCTATCCGACGACTGGCGGCGTGACCGCCAGCTTTGCGACCCTGGGTGACGTCATCATCGCCGAGCCCGGTGCGTTGATTGGCTTTGCGGGTGCGCGCGTCATCAAGGAAACCACCAAGCAGACGCTGCCGGCGGGCTTCCAGACCGCGGAGTTTCTCCTCAAGCACGGGTTGATTGACCAGATCGTCCACCGCCTCGAGATGAAGGACCGCCTCACGAGCATCCTGCAGGCCTTGCACACGCACAAATACGTGGCGCACAAGGTGGCGACCGCCTCCCCGTTCCCGTCAAGCGTGGCGGCGGGTGAATGAGCGCGCGGGCAGCTCCCGTCCACGATTGCGGCTGAGCCAGCCTTAACGGTCCCTCATGACCCCAACCCCGCGCACCGCCGCCCCGGCGATGAACCCGCTCGGCGACTATGCGGCGGTCACGGAGTACCTCTACGCGTTGAAGGCGGGCGGGCTAAAATTTGGCATCGACCGGATGCAGCGGCTGTCCGCGGCCCTGAATCATCCCGAGAGGCACTATCCGGTCATGCATGTGGCCGGCACCAATGGCAAAGGCTCGGTGTCGGCCATGATCGAGTCCATCCTGCGCGCGGGCGGCTTGCGGACCGGACTCTACACCTCGCCGCACCTGGTGAAACTCGGCGAACGCGTGCAGGTGAACCGGGAGTTGTTGTCCGAGCGCGAAATCGTCGCCTACGCGAACGAGCTGCGACCCGTGGCCGAGGAGGCCGCGCGCTTCGCGGCGGACGAGCACGCCACGTTTTTCGAATTCATGACCGCGATGGCCTTCCTGCAGTTTCAGCGGCGCAAAGTGGAGGTGGCCGTGATTGAAACGGGCATGGGCGGCCGGCTCGACGCCACGAATGTCGTGCAGCCGGAAGTCAGCGTGATCACGTCCATCGGTCTCGATCACATCGCCGAGCTCGGCGGTTCCATCGATCTGATCGCCCGGGAAAAGGCCGGCATCATCAAGCCCGGTCGCCCCGTGGTGATCGGCCGCATGCCGGCCGTCGCCGAAGCGGTCATCCGCGAGGTGGCGGCGACCAGAGGGTCCCCGGTAGTTTCGGTGCAGGAGGCCTATGGCGAAGCCCTGACGGGCTACCCGCTGACGAATCTGGAAGGCGATTACCAGCGGTGGAACGCCGCCACGGCGACGCTGGCGGTGCGGCAGCTGCCGGCGTCCCTGCGTCCTTCGGACGAGGTAATCAGCCAAGCCCTGCAGTCCGTCGACTGGCCCGGACGCTGGCAGCGGCTGACGGTCGGCGGTCGGCGCCTCATTCTCGATGCCTCGCACAATCCCGAGGGCGCCGTGATGCTGGAGAAGAACCTCGTGGACCTGGTCGCAACCACGGGCCGACAACCCTACATGGTCGCGGGTGTGCTCGGGGAATTTCGGGCTCGCGCCCTCCTGGAGGTGTTGCTGCGGCACGCGCAGGCGGTGTCGCTTGTGACGCCGCACCAATCGCGGGCGACGACGTTTGACGAAATGCTCGCCCTGATCCCGCCGGACCGGCACGCCCTCGTGCGCGAAGACTCATTGGAGCGCATTTTCCCCGATGCCAAAACCTGCACCTTGGGCGAACCCGGTGACACCGTCGTGATCACGGGATCGATCTACCTGCTGGGCGAGGTGCTGGAACGCATCGAACCCCGTCGCGGCGCACGGGAAGACAAGCTGCAGGATTTCTAAAACGAAGGGAGTCGAGGCTCCTTGGATTGAAGGGACGGAGAGAACAGGTCCGGATTGACGGAGTCAGGCAACCCGGACTTTGGCTTCGAACGGCAGCGAACCAGCCTCGGGCGTGTTCCGTCCACTCGGTAGGCCCCCTGAGAAAGGAATGGGGAGTGTCAACCCGCTGCCCGCGTCTGGCGGGCATACGCGAGCATGCTGAACTTCAGCAGGTCCTTTCTGGTCACGGTGCAATGTGCGCTTGTTTCCCGCGCAATCCGCGGCATCTTCCGTCGTGACGATGAAACCCCTCCCGACTTTTGCCGACGCGTTCAAGGGCAAGCGTGTGCTGATCACCGGCGGCCTCGGATTCATCGGCTCCAATCTGGCGAGACGACTGGTCAAGCTGGGCGCCAAAGTCACCCTGCTGGACAGCCTGATACCCGAGTACGGCGGAAATCGCCGGAACGTACGCGGGCTTGAAGCCAAGCTGAACATCAACCTCGCCGATGTGCGCGACCGGCACAGTCTGCCGGAGTTTCTGCGCGGGCAGCATTTTCTATTCAACCTGGCGGGTCAGACGAGTCACATGGATTCGATGACGGATCCCGAGACCGACCTGGAGATCAATTGTCGGGCGCAGCTCACGTTGCTGGAGGCCTGCCGCAAGCATAACCCCACCTTGCGCGTGGTGTTCGCCAGTACGCGCCAGATCTACGGCCGGCCCGACTACCTGCCGGTCGACGAAAAGCATCCCCTGCGTCCGGTCGACGTGAACGGGATCAACAAGCTCGCCGGCGAGGAGTATCACCTGCTTTACAGCCAGGTGCATGGCATTCCCAGCACGGTGCTGCGGCTGACCAACACGATCGGACCGCGCATGCGCGTGAAGGATGCCCGGCAGACTTTCGTCGGCGTGTGGATCAAGCAAGTCCTGGAGGGGAAGCCCATCGAGGTATGGGGAGGCACCCAGCTCCGTGATTTCACCTATGTTGACGACGCGGTGGAGGCCTTTTTGCTGGCCGCCATCCAACCCGCCGCCGTAGGCCGGCTCTACAACCTCGGCGGCGTGGGCCAGATCAGTCTGCGGGACCTGGCGGCGCTGCTCATCAAGGTGGCGGGCCAAGGCAGTTACAAGGTACGACAGTTTCCGGCGGATCGCCGCAAGATCGACATCGGCGACTTCTACTCCGACTGCGGCCTCATCGATCGCGAGCTCGGCTGGCGCCCGACGACCTCCATCGAAAAGGCCCTGGAAAAAACCGTGGCCTATTACCGCAAGGAGCTGTCTCTCTATCTATAAATTTGCACAGGAGATAACGGAGGAAACAGAGAGCATGCATCCATTGTTTTCCCAAGCGACTCGACTGACAGAGCAGATCATCGGTGCGGCCATCGAGGTCCATAAGGACAAGGGACCTGGGCTGATTGAAACCATTTACGAGTGGTGTTTCCTGCGCGAGCTGGAGCTGCGAAAACTATCCACGGAGAGCCAGCGGATTGTGACGATCCGGTATAAAGAGTTCACGAGAGAAGAACCGTTGCGATTTGATGTTCTTGTTGAAGGTTGCGTGTTGGTGGAGGTCAAATCGAACGAGCACATCCTGCCGATCCACAAAGCACAGCTTTTGAGCTATATGAAACTGCTCGATGTCCCGGTGGGCTTGCTCATCAACTTCAATGTGCCTAGGCTGACGGATGGGGTATCCCGGCTGATCCTCCCGGGCGCCAATCTCTAACTCTCTGTTCCCTCTGTTTCCTCCTGTGCAAAAAATTCTTCCGGCTGATCCCAAGGCTACCTATCTGGCGGCGCAGGCTGAGATTGAGGCGGCCATTGCGCGCGTGTTGCAGAGCGGACACTATATCCTCGGACCGGAGGTCACAGCTTTTGAGAAGGAGTTTTCCGCATGGCTGGGCGTCGGCGAAACCGTAACGGTGGCCAACGGGACCGATGCCCTCGAGCTGGCGCTGCATGCGGCGGGGATTGGTCCGGGTGACAAGGTCATCACGGTGGCCAACACGGTCACGGCGACCGTCGCGGCGATTCACGCGACCGGCGCCAAGGCGGTTTTCGTGGACGTCGAGCCGGGCACCATGCTGCTCGATGTGACGGCATTGGAAACAATGCTCACGACGATCCGCGATCCCAAGATCAAGGCGGTCGTTCCGGTGCATCTTTTCGGCCAGATGGTGGACATGCCGCGACTGATGGAGGTCGCCGCCGCGCACCACCTTGTCGTCGTGGAGGATTGCGCCCAGGCGCACGGGGCGAGCATCGGCCAGCGCAAGGCTGGTGCTTGGGGCCCCTTGGCCGCCTTCAGTTTTTATCCCACGAAGAACCTCGGGGCGCTCGGCGACGGTGGTGCCATCGGCGGCAGCGACCCGGCGCTGCTGGAGAAGATCCGCCTGCTGCGGCAATACGGCTGGCGCAAGCGCTACGTGAGCGAACTGCCCGGCCGGAACAGCCGGCTGGACGAGCTGCAGGCGGCGATCTTGCGCGTGCGACTGGGCCGGCTTGAGGCCGAGAACGGGCGTCGCGATGAGATTGCGAAGCGTTATCTGGCCGCTCTGAAGAAACTGCCTGTAAAGCTTCCCGTGGTGGCCGATGGCCGGACGCCTTGCTGGCACCAATTTGTGATCCGCCTGGAGCGCCGGGAGGAGCTCAAGACTCATCTCGAAAAGAAGAATATCCTCTGCGGGGTGTTATACCCCGTCCCCGTCCATCGCCAGCCGGCCTATCATGACGTGACGGTCGCGCTGCCGCACACGGAGCAGGCGTGCGCCGAAGTGCTGTCCCTGCCTTTGCACCCGGGGCTGACCGATGAAGACGTTGCCCGAGTCATCAGCGACACCCAGGCATTCTTTGCCTGAGCCGGATCATGCCGTCGAACCGGACGCTTCCTCGAACTCCTCTTGAAGATTACGCAAAGAAGCGACACACCCCGTCGCTTCGCGCCACCCCTCTTCCGAGAGGGGACCCAATCAACTGCTCCGGAAATCCCCTCTGGGAAGAGGGGTGCCCGCCAGGGCGGGGTGTGTTGGGGAGCATCGCAATCAGGCAGCGGCCGGTGTCACTTGTTAACGTAAGTCTCAATAGGTGGACGGGCACGTCTCCGGCCACTACGAAGGTTGGGTGACCGGCACCGGTAGCGCAGTAGAGCGAGTCGACGCGTGGCCGTTGTCGCTGCGTTATCGCCGGCAGAGGGACCTGCCGGCCCACCTGATCAATAGCAATCACGACCAGGCATAGCTGGTCTCATGCTGTTGCAGCCCTGCCCTGATGGGAAGGCGTTCTCTGGCGGTGATGGTGTTGCGAGAGCGGGCTTGTTCTCGACTCCGGGCATGGCAAGTCGCGAGCAAGCTCGCTCTCACATTACCCGTTTGCTCGCTCTAACCGAGGGAACTCGGGCAAGTATTCTATCGAGATCGTGCACCATCGGCGCGGGCGGCGCCTTGAGTTACAATGACCGGCTGGGAGGCGTCCAAGGGATGCGGTCGCCTTTCTTGTATGGCACGTTGCCGTCGAGGCGACCGGGGACCTCGTTGAAATCGAGCAATTGGGTCGCGCCGATTTCAGAGGTGAAGTAGCCGAGGATGGTGAGCTGCTTCGCCATCTTGAAGAAAGTGTCCGGCTGCGCGGCCTTCTTCAGCGTTCGCGATTGATTCAGCTCGGCGTTGAGTGTGTTCAGGCGCGCGGTGCGTTCGGCGGGGGTTGCTTGGAGAAAACCTTCCCGACGGAGCCGGTCCAAACCTGCTTTGAATGCCGTGTGCTGGGCGTGGTCGTAACAATCCGTCACCATCATTGCTATGAAAGCGCCGATGCCGGCGGCCTTGGCGCCGGGCGTGTCCGTGGTCGGGATGATCGTTTCGCCAATTTCATCGAGCAGTGCGATGTCGTCGGATGAAAAAGCCAATCCCGGATTCTTTCCGGGCACAGTGCCGCCGCGCAGCCAGGTGTCGCCACCGATGAGGGCGCCGCCCAACAGAACGCCCAGGCGGGCCAGGGCTTCGCGGCGGGAGAGGTGGGTGGAGGCGTTCATCACAAGTTCCCTTTTTTGAGTTCGGTGACGGCAAATTCGGCGGCGCGGGCGGTGAGGGCCATGTAGGTCAGCGACGGGTTTACGCAGGCGGCGGAGGTCATGCAGGCGCCGTCGGTGACAAAGACGTTGGGGGCGTCCCACACCTGGTTGTTGCCGTTAAGTACGGAAGACTTCGGGTCTCGGCCCATGCGGGCCGTGCCCATCTCGTGGATGCCCCGGCCGAAGTTGTAGCCGCGGTCGGTCTTCACCACGTGTTTGATTCCGGCGGCCTCGAGCATTTCAGCGGCGTCATCCTGCATGTCGCGGCGCATCTTGTGCTCGTTGTCGCGGATCGAGCAGTCCATCGCGAGAACGGGCAGGCCCCATTTGTCCTTGGTCGAGCGGTCGAGGAAGATCCGGTTGTCGTGATAGGGCAGGGTTTCGCCGAAGCCCGTCATGCCGATCGTCCACGGCCCGGGCTCGCTGAGCGCTTCCTTGAGCGGAGCCCCGATGCCCAGTTCGGCGACGTCGCGCTCCCAGCCGCTCCGGCTGGCGGCTCCCTGGTAACCGAAGCCGCGGAGGTAGTCGCGCCGGTCGCCAAAAAGATTTCGAAAGCGGGGGATGTAGAAGCCGTTGGCGCGGTTGCCGTAGATGATGCGATCGGCGAAGCCCTCCACCGAACCTGTGGCACCCACGCGGAAATGATGGTCCATGGCGTTGTGCCCCAGTTTGCCGCTGCTGCTCCCGAGACCTTCGGGCCAGATATCCGTTGCCGAATTCATCAGCACCCAAGTCGAGTTGAAAGAAGAGGCGCAGAGGAAGACGATCTTGGCATTGTACTCCTGCGTCTGGTTGGTCTCAGCATCGAGGACCTCGACTCCGGTGGCCCGGCGGGCGTCCGGGTCGTAGAGCAAGCGGGTCACGATGGCGTAAGGGCGCAGGGTGAGGTTGCCCGTGGCCGCGGCGGCCGGCAGGGTGGCGGACTGGGTGCTGAAATAGGCCCCGAACGGGCAGCCGAGCCAGCATTTGTTGCGGTACTGGCAATTGACGCGGTTGTTGTGGGGTTGGGTCAGGTTGGCGACCCGGCCGATGATCAGACGGCGCTGATCGTTGAAGCGCTTCCGGATGCGGGCGGCGACGTCCTGTTCGACGCAGTTGAGCTCCATGGGCGGCATGAACTTGCCGTCGGGGAGTTGGGGCAGGCCCTCGAGGGAACCACTGATGCCGGCAAAGGTTTCGACGTAGTCGTACCAGGATTCGAGGTCCGCGTAGCGAACGGGCCAGTCCACGGCGATGCCCTCCTTGGCATTGGCCTCAAAGTCGAAGTCGCTCCAGCGGTAGCTTTGCCGGCCCCACAGGAGTGACCGGCCGCCCACCTGGTAGCCGCGGAACCAGTCGAAGGGTTTCACCTCGGTGTAGGGGCAGTCCTGTTCGTTGGCCCACCAGTCGGCATTCGCCTCGTTTAGCACATCACGGCTCAACACCGGGTGACTGGCGATGAGCTCGGCCGGGCTCTTGCCGCGATGGGGAAGTTCCCACGGCGCCTTGAGGGCGTTCGTGTAGTCCTTGATGTGCTCGATGTTCTTGCCGCGGTCGAGCAACAGGACTTTAAGACCTTTTTCGGTCAGTTCCTTCGCCGCCCAGCCCCCGGCAATGCCGGAGCCGACAACGATGGCATCATAAGAAAGCGTGGATGCAGCCATGAGGTCCCCCAAAGGGAGAGCAGGTTGGCAGGGGATGCAAACGTAACTTTGATGCGCGGCCTCACCTCTGCCCGACCGCGGAAGGGCGTACCGGAGCTGCCGATTGGTCGCAAAATTCTCTGGCAACCTAAGCCGCGCTGGGAAGTCTCTAGCAGCATGAGTACCCACCCGACCAGGCGACGTTGGCTCCTTGGGGGCGGTCTGTTCGCCGGTTTGGTGCTGGCGGCGGTGGTGCTGTTCCGGTTGTCGCTGACCGGGCTGGCGTTGGGCGGCTTCCTGAAGAGCGCCGGGGCGTCGGAGGTGACCTACCAGATCGTCAACGTGTCACCCTGGCGGGTGGTGATCGAGAATGTGGGGTTTCTTTTCAAGGCCAGGAATTACTCCGCCAAACGGGTGAGCATGGATCGCCCCCACTGGTGGTCCGCCACGTTGGGCCATGTGAAAGTCGAGCAGGCGGAGGTCCCGGTCGCGATCGAGGAATTGACGGGGAACACCCCACCGGCACCGGCGACGGCCTCCGCGCTGGCGGCTCCCTCGCACGGCTGGCCGGTGGAGGAACTCTCCTTTGACGGTCGGTTGCTGGTCCAGGCCAACGGGCTGCCCGAGCAGAGTCTGAATCTGGATTTCAACCTGAAGCAGGTGGACGCGGGCCGGTGGAATGGGCAGGTGAAACTCGATGGCCCCGGATTCGTGGCGAGCGCGACCGGTCACTATGATCTCACGCATTCAGCTGGCGATTTTGCCGTGTCCGACGTCGCGCTGGATTTGAAACGCTGGCAGGGGTTCGTGACCCGCTTGATCACCTTGCCTGACCTGACCAAGGGCTGGGAGTTCGAGGGACAGGTCAGCGGGCGGGTCACCGGCCGCTTCACCGCCGACACGCTGGTCGCACAAGGGGAGGTGCGGGTGCGCGAGGGCCGGGTGAACGACCCGGGTCGCAAGATCTCGGCGCAAGGAGTGGAGTTGGATCTGACCGTGACTGATTTTGCCAACTTGCAGGCGCGCCCAGGAGTGCTCCGGATCACAAAACTGACGACCGGTGCGTTGCCGCTGAGGAATCTGCGGGCCGAGTTTGCCCTGGTCGGGCCGGAACGGGTCGAGTTCTCCACACTCACCTTGTCCGCGTTGGGCGGGACCTTGGCGGCGGAGCCTTTCGCGGTGAACCCGGGTCGTGATGAATTGGATGCGGTGCTGCTCGTGGACAACGTGAGTGTCGCGGAAGTGCTGGCCCTGACGAAGGACCTGCCGGCCACGGCCACGGGGAAAGTCGACGGGCGTTTCCCGATTCACCTTGATGCCGACGGTCTGCAGCTCGGCACGGGTTGGCTGGCGCTGAAGCCGGGGGTGAATGCCGAGATCGCTTTCAATGCCAAGGGACTGCTGACCGCCGGTGCCTCGCCCAATAGCGCCCGGTACTCGGTCCTGCAAAAGGTGGAGTCGGGGCTGCTCAAGCTGGGAATCAGCGAAATGCGGCTCGATATCCGTCCGCCCGATGCGCCCGCGGGGCGTTCCGCCACCCTGCACATCAAGGGCGCACCGCTCGATCCGGAGGTCAAGGCGCCGGTCATCCTGGATCTCAACGTCAACGGCCCGCTGGAAAAATTGATCAACCTCGGGCTCGACTCCCGGTTGCGGGTCGGCACCAAGCCGTAGGCCGATGGCTGGGAAACTTTCCGTTTTCTTTCGTTTTTTCCGGGACCAAACCTGATACAGCTGGTCTTACCCCCAAGCCACATGAAACACCCTTTCCTGCTTTGCTCCGCCTTGGTGCCGCTTTTGGGCGGCTGTGTCAGCGTCAAGACCGAACCCATCGAGGTGAAACCGATCCACATCACCGTGGATGTGAACGTGAGGGTGGAGCGTGCGCTGGATGATTTCTTCGGTGATCTGGACAAGAAGTCCGCCACCATTGCCCACGAGGAGACCAAATAACATGAATGCCCGACTCATCACTCTGTTTGCCGCCCTTTGTCTGATCACCGTCAGCGCCTTCGCGGACAGTGCCGCCGACCTCCGTCGCCGCATGGAGCAACGCCTGCCGCAGATCGATGCGCTCAAGGCCGAGGAGGTCGTCGGCGAGAACAACCGCGGTTTCCTGGAAGAGCGCAAGAGCGGCCATGCCTCGGCCGGCAGCGTCATCGCGGACGAAAACCGGGATCGCGAGGCGGTCTATGGCCTGATCGCCAAGCAGACCGGGGCCACGGCTGATTCCGTCGGTCGCGCCCGGGCCAAGCAGATTGCGGAGAACAGCCGGTCCGGAGTCTGGGTGCAGGACGCGTCCGGTCGTTGGATCAAGAAGTGATGGCCTGACCGACAGCCCCGGCCAACCGTTGCGGAGGCCGGGTTCCATCCGGGCAAGCCGGCTCAGGCGATCTTCTTGGCGGCGGCTTGAGCCTTGAGACAGAGTTCGGCCGCCTTGAAGGCATGAGCCTGGGTCATGGCCTTTTCGGTGCGGTTGAGGCAGTCGAGGATGAGCTCGCCGAAGAAGCGGAAGCCGACCTGGCCCTGGACATTGAGGTAACGCTCGCCCTGCTGGTCGACGATGTAGACGTTGTCGCCCTTCTTGTCGCGGCCGACGTCGACGTATTTGCGGAGCTCGATGTAGCCTTTTTCGCCCAGAATGATCATGCGGCCATCGCCCCAGGTGCTGAGCCCCGGCGGGGTGAACCAGTCGATGCGGACGTAGTTCGTGGCGCCGTTGTTGCCGAGGAGGTTGGCTTCGCCGAAATCCTCGAACTCGGGATGGTCGGGATGGGCGTAGTTGCCCACGGCGGCGTGCTGGACGGTGGCGTCGGTCGCGCCGGAAAAGGTGAGGAACTGTTCAAACTGGTGGCTGCCGATATCGCACAGGATGCCGCCGTACTTGGCGCGCTCGTAGAACCAGGCGGGGCGGCCGGTGCCCTCGCGATGAGGCCCGAGACCCAGGACCTGGATCACGCGGCCGATGGCGCCCTGCTGCACAAGGTCGGTGGCGAACATGGCGGACTCCACGTGGAGGCGCTCGCTGTAGTAGACCATGTACTTGCGGCCGGTGGCGGCGACCACGCGCTTCGCCTCGGCCAGCTGGTCGAGGGTGGTGAAGGGCGTCTTGTCCGTGAAATAGTCCTTGCCGGCCTGCATGACCTTGCAGCCGAGTGGCCCGCGCAGGTTGGGAATGGCGGCGGCGGCGACCAATTTCACCTCGGCATCGGCCAGAATCTCCTCGAGTGAGCGCGCGGCCTTGGCGGTCGGGTAGGCTTTCTGGAATGCGGCGAGCTTGGCCGCGTCAGGTTCGTAGACCCACTTGAGCGTGGCGCCGGCCTCGATCAGACCGTTGCACTGGCCGTTGATGTGGCCGTGGTCGAGGTGGGCGGCGGCGAAGACGAATTCTCCGGGCTTGACGACCGGGTTGGGTTTGCCCTGGGGGGCATAATTCATGCCGTCGGATTTTTGGCTCATGGGGGAAGTGGTTTGGGCGTTGGCGCCGACCGCCAAGGTGGCGGCCCCGGCGGCGATGGTGTGGAGGAACTGGCGACGGGGTAGGGTTGACATGTGATCACGGTGAACGGACGCCGGAAAATTTGCATCCTGAAGCGGGAAAGGCGAGTGCCAAGGAAGCCGGGAGCTTGACCGTCCGGATGATCAATCGCCGGCCGGTCGCCGGCGCAGGAAATGGCTGAGGACAGCGGCCGACACGTAGGCGCCGGCGGCGGCGAGGCCCCAAGGGCCTCCTTTGTCGATCAGCATGAAGCCACTCGCTGCGAGCACGATCACGAGCGTCGCGCCCAGCAGGAGATTCCAGACCAGGCGAGAAGCGCCCCGGGGCAGCGCGTCGCCGAGCAGCCGGCGTTGGTTCAGAAGCAGGGAAAAGGAAAGGTAGGCGATGGGCAGCAGGATGAGAGCGAAGACCGACGTTGGCACCGCGAGGTAAAACGCCGCCTGGCTCCAGATGAACGGTCCGAGCGCCCCGGTCGCGGCGGCCAGGCTGCCGAGGCGGAAGGTCCATCCCGTCTGCTCCTGATTGAAAATGGCGCATGCCACCTGTCCGGAGATGAGCATCAGAATGGTGATGGTGGAGAGCGTCATGCCCAGCACGCCCAGACCGAAGATGATGTTGCCGATGAAAGGGCCCGTGAGCGGGGTGAGCGCGGCGGCGAGATGGAAGGCGTCGCGGTTGACGAGGGTGGCGGCGAGCTGGCGGTCGGCCTCGGCCAGCGTGGCCTTGCCCGTTCCGGTTGAGACGCTTTTCTCCAAGCCGGCGAGAAGGGCGTTGTATTCGCGGACCTGTCCGGGCGACGCCTTGGCCACCAGCGCGGTGGGATCGGAGGCGCCGGTGAGGCCGGGTTGCGGCACGCCGTTGAACTGGGTGGCGGCGGCGATGACCACGCAGCTGGTGGCCAAGGTGAAGGGAAGCAGCATGCCCGTGGCCAGGTCGAACCGGAGCAAGCCGGCGAACTCGCGGCCCCAGCCGCGCCGCAAAATGGAGTAGGGGAAGAGAAAGGTCATGTTGATGCCCACCGCGGTGGCGGCCGCCGTCGCGATGATGTCGCGCTGCTTGGCGATGAGGTAACCGGTCCAGTAGGGGTGATGTTCCGGGGCCGTGGCGGCGATGAGCGGGGCAAAAGCCTTGGCGGGGTGGCGCAGTACGCTGAAATCGGGAATGAACCCGGCCAGCATGGTACCCCAGGCGAGGCCGCCGGGGGCCATCGCCACGCGCAGCACGACGCCGGCAAAGCAGAGCACGATCAGCGCCACCATCACCTTCAGCGTGGTCTCGTAGATTTTGACCCCGCGGCCGCCGCGGCCGTAGCTCCAGGTGATGTAAGTGGAAAAGACCAGGATAAGGACCGTCGGCGCGAGCTTGCCCCAGAAATTGCCCAGGGCGCCCTCGGCGCCGAGCAAGCCCGGCAGGAGATTCTGCTGCAGGACGCCGATGGACAGCGAGTATTGCGGCATGGCCCACACCATGCTCGCGACGATCGAGGCGACCGCCCAACCGTAGCCGAGCACGGGACTGAGGTGCTCGTTGATCGAGGCCAGCGGAGGCTTGCCGGTGACCATCGTGATGTAGCCGATCGCGCTTAGCATCACGATGCCCATCATCATGGCGAGCGGCTGAAGCCAGAGGAGTCCAAACCCGCCGATCACGCCGAGGTAGAGGCTGCCGGCGAGCGAGCCGCCGCCCAGCGTGATGGCGCTTTGCAGCCAGCCCGGACCGGACAGGCGTAGGTAGACGGGCAGGCGTTGACGCAGGGGCTTGCCCGCGACCGAATTCAGGAGCGCGGCGTCACCAGAGGGGGGCGTGGACATGGGGTAAGGGAAAACGGAGCGGGCGGACGGCTAGACCTTCATCGGCTGGCCCGATTTGGCGGACTCATAAATCGCGTGCACGAGGGCCACGGCCTTGCGGCCCTCGCGGCCATCGATCGTCGGAGGCCGGTTGTCGCGGACGGCCTCCACGAGGTCGGCAATTTGCCGCAGGTGACCCGCGATCGAGATGCCACCGGGAACCCCCGCGCCCGAGCCCAGGGCGTCGTCACGCTTGGCGTGGCGGATGGCGTCATCCTCCGGCGCTGGCGTGGCGAAATCCCAGCGCGCAATATGGTCGTCCTCCAGGCAGATGGAGCCGCGTTCTCCGCACAGCTCGATGCGGCGGGACCAACCGGGCCAGAGTGCGGTGCTGGCCTCGATGGTGCCTAGCGCGCCGTCGGGATAGAGCAAGGTGGCGACGGTTGTGTCATCGGCCTGGATGCCGGTGTGCACGCGTCGGGCGATCCGGGCCGAGACCTCGGCGGGTAAACCGGCGAACCACTGCAGCAGATCGACGCCATGGATGGCCTGGTTCATGAGCGCGCCGCCGCCGTCGAGATCCCAGGTGCCTTTCCAGGCGGTCTTGTAATAATCGGTCGTGCGGTGCCATTTCACGTAGGCGCTGGCGAGGACGAGACGGCCGAGGCGTCCGGAGGCCACCGCGGATTTGACCCGTTGGGCGCCGGCGCCGAAGCGGCCTTGGAAAATGGCTGCAACCTTCACCCCCGCGGCGTCGGCGGCCGTGGTGATCTGGTCGACCCGGTCGGGCGTGATTTCGAGGGGCTTCTCGATCATGACGTGTTTGCCGGCCTTGATGGCCGCGAGGGCGGGGGCGAGGTGGGCGCCGCTGGGGGTGGTGACGTTGACCACGTGGACATCGGGGCGCGCGATCATTTCCTCGACCGTGGCCGTGAGCACCGGGATGTGGTGCTGGTCGGCAAAGGCGCGGCCTTTCCCGGGCGAGCGGCTGACGACGCCGACGAGCCGGGCGCCGGGCGTCTGGGCGATGGCCTGGGCGTGGTAGCCGGCGATCATGCCCGTACCGATGACAGCGAAACCGAAGGTGGGGTTGGTCATGTTGGGAGAAACTGTTTACGCGAATGACGCGAATTGCCACGAAGGAATGCCGGCGGGGCAATGGCCGGTCGTGTCGTTATTTCCGCCATGGGCCGTCTTTCGCCAGGCTTTCCTTGACGCGGTGCGCCGTGATCTTGCGGACCAGGGCGGATGGAAGCGGCCGGTCCAAGGGAAACTGGATCGTCGCGCTCGAGGTCTTGTAGCGGTTCAGCTGCTTCCGGAAGGCGCGCACCGCGGCCGCGCCGGGGAAGAGGCTGACGTGGTTTTTGAACGCTGCGAACAGGACGAGAATGCGCTGGTATAAGTAGGCGGGCATGCTCCATTTCAGTTCCTCGGCCGCACCGGGCGCGGCGGCGCGGATGATCCGGCGCAATTCGCGCAGTTTTGGCCGGGATTCCTTCGGTGCAGCGGCGATGTATTCGACGACAGTCTTGGGGCGGGCAGGGGCCGGGGGAGGAGGCATGGCCCAGTCGGTATAGACCGAGTGCGCCATGCGTCAAATGCAGCCTGCGCTCAGGCCCTGCGGCCCGGGAGGCGGCTGACGGCGCGGGACTGCAGCAGCCGATCAGTCGGCCCAGAACGCCGCGGTGCTTGCGGCGGGTTCTTTGACGGTCCGCCGGTTTTCACCAGGCCCGACGGGACTGACAGCGCGGGCCACCGGGACAGCGGCGGCGGGTGCGGTCGTGTTGACCTTCGGTTTGCGACCGCTGATGAGGGTCTGGAGTTCACGGACGGCGGACCGCAAGGCACTGGCTTGGGCACCCATCTCGTCGGCGGCGGTGGCGCTCTCTTCGGCACTGCTGGTGTTGCGCTGGGTCAGTTCACTTAGTCGGGTCAAGGCGTGGTTCGTCAGCGTGACGCCATTGCTCTGCTCGGTGGAGGAAAGGGCGATTTCCGCGATGAGTTTGTCGGCCTCGCGGATCTTGGTGCTGATGGATTCCAGGTTGGTGGCCATCATGGCGCTGATGCCGACTCCCCGGCTGCTCTTTTCCATGGAATTCTCGATGAGGGTGGCCGTTTCCCGGGCAGCCTGGGCACTGCGCTGAGCAAGCGTGCGCACTTCCTCGGCGACGACCGCAAAGCCCATGCCCGCTTCACCCGCGCGGGCGGCCTCGACGGCGGCGTTCAGGGCGAGGATGTTCGTTTGAAAGGCGATTTCATCAATCGTCTTCACGATCTTGCCGATGCTGTCGCTGGCCGACTGGATCTCGTTCATGGCGTTGCGCATCGTGGTGATCTCATCCATGCCCCGATCCGCCGCGGCGCGAGCCTCGGAGGCCTTCTCCTTGGCCAGGCGGGAGTGGTCGGCGTTGCGCTTGGCGACATTGGAAATCTCCTCCAGATTGGCACTGGTTTCTTCCAGCGAAGCCGCCTGCTGCCGGGCGCCCTCGGACAGCTGGTGGCCGGATTCACGCATCGCCCGCGCAGCCGCATCCACGCTCTGCGAGTTGCTCACCAGGTTTGCGGCCACCCGGTTTACAGGGCGCATGACCGAATGCTGGATGATCAGGACCAGCGTAGCGCAGCCCAGCGTGATGACCACGGCGGCGAGAACGAGGTTGGCGTAGCGCTGTTCCCGGATGCGCTGGGTGGTTTCCAACAGACGCGCGTCCAGCCGGGCGGCGGCGGCGGCGGAAAGGTCGGTCAGTCTCTTGCGCAACTGCGCGGTGCGGGCGTTAGACTCTTCCGCCAGTTTGCGGGTCGACTCCCGGATGCCCGGTTCGGTCGAGGTCATCCCCTTGAACAGGGAACCCCGGGTTGCGTCGAGACTGACCAATTCAGCCTGCAGCCCGGCCACTTCACCGGCGTCGAGACCGGCCGCGACGGCCTGCCTGGCGATGGCCTCGATGATTTGCACGGTCCGCGCGTTGCGCGCGGAGGCGTCCTTCAGGGTTTCGTCATCGCCGGTCAGGGTGGCATCCGAGAACGCCTTGGCACTGCCCTCAAACTCGAAGAGAGCGGTCTGGCATTGCAGGGACACCGGCACGCTGATCTGGCCGACCGAGCCCAGCGAGCGTTCCTGCCGGGAGCCGGCGACGAAGCCAACCGCCACGGAGGCGGCGTAGCCGCCGACCAAAATGGCGATACCAAGCAGCAGCTTGGTGCGGAGATTGAGTGAGTTCCAGTTAATGGGAGAAGGGATGCGTTTTCAAAACGGGCCTGCCGGCCGGTTGGATTATTGGACGGGGAGGATCTTCACGCCACTGGCCTCGGTCTGGCTGGAAATGTAGCCAAGCGAGCCGGGCGTCTTGGCGATATAGGTCAACATCTCGGCATCATCGGCGGCTGATTCGGGCATCACGCCCTTGCCGGTGAACACCTGCTTTTTCCAGTATTTGTCGAATTGGTCAGGGGTGCGGCTGGTCAACTCGGTGATGACATCGTCATGGGCCTTGCCGCCGGAAAGCACCGCCAGGCGGACAATCACGCCGTTGTCCCACCGGGCCTTGTTGCCGAGCAGGAGGTTCTTGGCGTCCGCCTTGGTCAGGCTGGATGCATCCACCCCGGGATGGGCGATGATCTGGTATTCCGCTCCACGACCGATTGCCGCCAAGGTCAGGCAGGCCAAAATGAGAAGTAGCTTGGATTTCATGGTTGGCACCAACTGAGCTTAGAAACTGACCGTGGTTTTCAACACGAGGTAGCTCCACCGGGAGCCACTGGTGATCGAGCTGACGTCGCCGCGGTCGCCTGCAATGGTGAGCGGGGTGAGTCCGTCCATCAGGTGATATTCGGCTTTGGCCACGCACCATTTGGTGACCTTGTAGCTGACGGCAAAACAATGATCCTTGGAGTAGTTTTCCGGCAGGTTTTTCTGGGCGGAGGTGCCCTGACGGCTGTCGCAGTTGTAGGCGTAATAATAGCCCAGACCGATCCTGTCCGAAGCCTCATAGGACACGCTGCCGTAATAGTATTGCAGGTGGTTTGAGTAGGGACTTGTGGGAGGCTGACCAAGCAGGGCCAGGGCCGGCACGCTGGCCACGCCGTGCAACTGGTCGATGAGCTTGTATTCGCCGGCGAAGATCCAGCGGCCGTACGTGTATTCACCGGAGATCGTGCGGAACAGCACGTCCACGTTGCTCACCCCGGCCGTGGTTCCGGCAAACATTCCCGAATAGTCCCAGGCCCCGGTCCCCAGCATCGTGTCCACGAGGCCGGCTAGCGCGAGGTCGTTGCCGGACAGGACATCAGTGGCGCCGAGAACGCCGCGCATGCGGGTCTTGGGCACCTGTTGGAGCGAGTAGCCGAGCTTCAGTCCCTCGACCGGCAGGTTCCAGAAGAGTGAGAGGCCATTGATGCCATGCCCGAGATCCCATTCATTGAACTTGATCAAGGAATAGCTGACGCCCCGCAGGAGAGGAGTGTCGGCACCCTTGATGTTTTCCTTGGCTCCGGCGAAAACCTGGTAATCAAGGCTGCCGGCGCGGCCGATGTCGAAGGTGCCGTAAAGCGTGAGGCCGTCAAACGACGCATCGATGGCGCGCAGGGAGCGCGGGTAGAAGGAGAAGGGCAGGGAGGCGAAAGTCCGGATGGCGTCGAGATCCTGCGAGTCATTGTAGAGACCGTGGGGGAGCTTGTTGCGGCCCACGCGCACGCCGAAATGTTGGTTGAAGGAATAATCGGCGCTGGCGAAATCGAGCGTCAGGTCCTTGTACCCGCCCAGTTTGAAGGCGTAGATCTGTCCGCCGACCCGCAGGCCGTTTTCGAAGCGGTGCGTGCTGTTCAGGATGATGTCGACCAGATTGAGGTCCAGATTATCAGCCGTATCGCCCATGAAACCATACTTGTTCGAGTAGGAGGCGGTGGCGCTGATCGAGCCATGGACGTCGATGCTGTCGAACGTGGCCGCCTGAACGGACAGGCCGCAGGCGAGCATGGCTGGATTGAGAAAGGTGAGGATTTTTTTCCCGCGAATCATTGGGAAGGGAGTGGTGTGGGCCGTTTGGTGTTGATGTGAATCTTAGACAAGTCTCAGCAGTACATAGGATTACCATGATTGCCGGAGGCATTCATAGGAACCCGAACCGCGAGACTGTGAGGCGTAGAACGGCCTGAGGGCGGCGTGCTTGAGGGGAAACTTGGTCCACCGGCATCCTGAAGCATTGCGGGGACTACCCATTAGTTCAGCCCATGGTGCGGACCGTGGCACGAATGGCTGGCGTGACCTATTCAGGCTGCAGCCTTCTGTGGCCCGAGTCATTCACACTTGGCGGGCAGGGCAAGACTGCCTTGGCGGCAGCAGAAGTGCCCGATCGCTAACGGTCAGTGCCGGTTAATCCTTGAATGGTTCGAAGCGCATCCGTTGAGCCGGATAGCCGCGCGAAATCCGGGGCCTGTTAGAGAGTTGGTGCGAATGCCGGGAGTCGAACCCGGATCAATAGCTTCGGAGGCTACTACACTATCCATTGTGCTACATTCGCAGGAGGCAGGGAGGCAGCTTTCGCGGGTGGGCGGGAAGTTCAAGCCGGTTTTGTCGGGTGCCGGGTTTTAGGCGCAACCGGCTGCGGGCAGCCGGGGCGCTGCCGCTCACCGGGCCGAGAAACGGTAGATGGTGGTGCTGCGGTAGGTCTGACCGGGGCGAAGCACGATGCTGGGGAAGCCGGGCTGGTTGATCGAGTCCGGGGCATGCTGCGTCTCGAGGCAGAAGCCTCCGCGGTGCAGATAGGGCCGGCCGGATTTGCCCTTGAGCTTTCCGTCCAGGAAATTTCCGGAATAGAGCTGGATGCCGGGTTCGGTGGTGAGGACCTCGAGCACGCGGCCGGAGACGGGCTCGCGAACCGTGGCGGCGAGGGCGAGCGAACCGGACTGATTATCGAGCACAAAATTGTGGTCGTAGCCGCCGGCAAGGCGCAGTTGTTCATCCGGGGC
>Ga0208117_100171_pt1 | contig 35708 bp, 32 predicted proteins | sample LakWasMet26_LOW6_2_FD_183870 | JGI IMG/M metagenome (GOLD analysis project Ga0208117, IMG submission 183870) | Freshwater sediment methanotrophic microbial communities from Lake Washington under simulated oxygen tension - Sediment Metagenome... | ecosystem: Environmental > Aquatic > Freshwater >...
CCAAAAGCTGAGGTGGTCCGAGCAAGCATTTTTTTTGCGGATTTTAGGCGGCGGTGAGCGGAGCAGATCTGCGTTTGGCGAGGGCGGCGAGATAGCGGGCGTCATCGTAGGGCACGTTGTCCTTCCAGCAGCGCCAGAGGATGCGGACCCATTTGAAGGCCAGGGCGCGCAGGATGGCGTGATGGCCTTTGCCGGCGGCCTTTTGCCTGAGGTAATAGTCCTTGGCCCAAGCGCAGCGGGGCACGGTCTGGCCGGCCCACTCGACCAGGCTTTGGCGCAAAAACTTCGGGGCCGCCCAGCGCCAGTGCACCCACAATCGCCCCTGGCTGCGTTCGCGCACCGGGGCCACGCCGGCATACTTCTGCAGGGACGCGGCGTCGGGGTATCGTTCCGTGCGTTCGCCCAACAGAGTGAGCAAGCGGGGTGCGAGCACGGCACCGGCGCCGGGCAGCGCCGCAAAGATCGCCGCCTTGGGGTGTGCGGCAAAGACGCGCGCGATCTCCTGGTCGTATGCGAGGATATGACGTGTCATCAGTTCGATCACGTCGAGCAGGCGCGTCAGTTCCAGCACTGCGGGGCGCAGGATGGCTTCGTCCCGGGTGAACGCCCGGGCTTGCCTGACCCGTGCCACGCGTTCCTCGATTCGCTCGGAGGATCGCACATTGTGCCGGCGGTAAAAGTCGCGCAAGCGGGCTGCGCCCGCCTTCTGCGCCGCTTCCAGCGAAGGAAAGCGGCGCAGGAAGGCGATCGCCAACGGCGCGACGGCATCATCCCCGATCAGTGTCAGGGCCTGGGGGAAGACGTGTTTGAGCAGCGCGATCAGCTGGTTGCCAAAACCGGTGCGTTGATCGACCGCCCCACGCCGTTGCTCGACGAGGGCGGCCAGTTCCCGGGTGGCGGGGGTGTCCGGCAGGAAGGCCGTGAGCTTCTCGCGGTGCTGGCGCAGGAGTTCGAGCAGGACCTCGGCGTCCGGGCCGTCGTCCTTGGCCCCGGAGGGCGCGAAGGCCAGACGGAAGCGCGCACTGGTGGCCGGATGGATCGGGTAAACCGTCAGCCATGCGTGCTCAAAGAGCGCGTGCAACAGGCCGTTGCGCCCGGCCTCGATGGCGAGGGCGACCCGGCGGCCGCCGCAAGCTTCGCGCAGCTGCCCCAACCATTCATGCAGGGCCTCAGGGGTGGCTGGCAGGCTGCCGCCATGCCGTTTCGCATCGTCCGTTTTTTGCCAGGCGAACGAATGGGTCGTATCGCCCCAATCCAAGGCCACGAGGGCCGCGTAGTCAGTGGTGGTTTTCATGGGTTTTGGGATTTGCGGGCCCGGGCTGCAGGTCGTATCGCTTGGGTCGTCGGTGACGCCGGAAGCTGAGAATGCATGGCCGTTCCCGATGCCTTCCGGTCGCGGGCGATTGCTTGGCTCATATTCCTCGTGGGAACGGACTCATCAGTCGTTCCGCGACCGGTCGGCAAATTTGGCGCCGATCCCTCCGCCGGTCAGCTCAGAACCGCCCGGCGATCCAACCCCCAGACTCCGGTTCAGGGCGGGGAGGGGGCGGCCGCCCCCTCCCCAGCACCCCTCCCCAAAATCTACGGATTTTGATCGGCGGAACACCGATACGGACTCATGCAGTCAATCGTAGGGGCGCTGCTTGACGGCGCCCGGGAATTGGTTGATCGCCTGCGTAATTGCGGGCGTCGTCAAGCGACGCCCCTACACCCACCCATTGGTGGGGCGAGAATGAGAGCCAAAGGACAGCTCAACTGCATGAGTCCGGGTGAGTTGTTACGGTCGGTCAGGAAACGGTCTAACACGGCCGCTTTCGTGGGCGGGTCGCCCGCACTCCATCGGCTCGTCCCGGAGCGATTTTATGGGGGGAGCGACCTTGGTCGCGACAGTCGCGTGCAAGCACGCTCCCACAGTCGGACCAAGCTGTCTCGGGGGCATGGACCCGATGCGAATGAAACCGTACTCAGGCGTCGGCGAGCTGATGCGGGGCGGGGTCCGTCCACTTCCCGTGCTCGCGGATGAGGGCGATGAGCCGGGCGTCGGCTTCGGCCTGGGGGATGTTGTATTGGACGCAGTCCTTGCCGACGTAGAGGTTGATCTTGCCAGGAGCACCGCCGACGTAGCCGAAATTGGCGTCCGCCATCTCACCCGGCCCGTTCACGATGCAGCCCATGATGGCGATCTTCACGCCCTTGAGGTGGCCGGTCTGCGCGCGGATGCGTTGCGTGGTGGTCTGCAGATCGAAGAGGGTGCGTCCGCAGCTTGGGCAGGCGACGAATTCTGTCTTGGAGATGCGGGCGCCGGCGCCTTGCAGGACGTTGTAGGCGAGCTTGGTCGCGCGCGTCACGTCGGCTTCCGTCTCGATGCTCACGAGATCACCCACGCCGTCGCAAAGGAGGCTGCCGGTGAGGAAACTGGCCTCGAGCAGCTTGGAAAGAAAACTGGGGTCGGCCTTCACCGCGGTGGCGGTGGTGTTGCGGATCCAGATCGGGGCCGAGGAACCGATCACTTTGAGGGCCTCCGTCAGCTGGCGGTAGGCACCGATCGCATGGCCGTGGCCGGCGGCATGGGTCAGGGTGAAGACGAGTCCCGTGTTGCCGGCCTGTTGGATCGCAGTCGCGAAGGCGGGCAAGTCCTGCGGAGCGATCTCGGCCGCGAGGAACTGGCCGTGACGCTGCACGAGTTCACGGAAAGCGGCAAAGTTGCCCGACTCGGGCGCGCCAAACTTCCGCACGAGCATGATCCGGCCCTGCGACAGGGCCAGCAATGGTTGGATCACCTCGGGACTGAGCGCGGGCGCGAGTTCCAGCGCGAGAAACTCCACGGGCAGGGTGGTCGAGGTCAGCGCTTCGCAAAGCGCACCCAGGTCGCCGGGGCCGGCGATCGGGATGAGCAGGCCCTCGGCCGGCGTGTCCTTGAGCTTGGGCGCGGCGAGCGCCTGGGCGGCCGAAGCCAGTTGTGTGACGAACTCGACGCGCACAATGACGCGCGGGGGCTGTTCGGGACCGACCGAGCAACGCTCGGAGAGCTTCAGCTCCGACGGCGCGCGGCGGGTGAAGAGGTAGGGATCTACGCTGTCGGATTTGGGGTCTGGGCTCTGGGCTCTCGGCTCTAGGGTCTGAGCACTAGGAGTTGTGATCTCTGGCGTTTGGGATTTGGCGTTTGGGTTTTGCCAGAGACTCATGGCTTTGGCCGCGATCGCCTGTGCCACCGGGATCTCGTACACGGAATCTTCGGTCAGCGAGACGCGAATGGTGTCGCCCAGACCGTCGAGGAGCAGTGAACCGATGCCGATCGCGCTCTTGATGCGGCCGTCCTCGCCGTCGCCGGCCTCGGTCACGCCGAGGTGGAGCGGGTAATGCATGTCTTCCTGCGCCATGCGCTGCACGAGCAGGCGGTAGGCCTGGATCATGACCTTGGGGTTACTCGACTTCATCGAGAGGATGATGTCGTGGTACGAGTGGCTGCGCGCGATGCGCAGGAACTCCAGCGCACTCTCCACCATGCCGAGCGGCGTGTCACCGTAGCGGTTCATGATGCGATCGGAGAGCGAACCATGATTGGTGCCGATGCGCATGGCGCGGCCCAGTTCCTTGGAGCGTTTCACCAAGGGCGAAAACGAATCATACAGGCGCTGCAGTTCGCCCTCGTAGTCGTTGTCGGTGTATTCCTTGACCGCGAATTTCTTCTTGTCGGCGTAGTTGCCCGGGTTGACGCGGACTTTCTCCACGTGCTCGACCGCCTCCATCGCGGCGGAGGGCAGGAAATGGATGTCGGCGACCAGCGGGATATGGCCGAAACCCGCGGCGGAGAACTGCGTGCGGATGTCCTTCAGGCACTTGGCCGCGGCGACATTGGGCGCGGTGATGCGCACGATCTCGCACCCGACCTCGGCCAGCGCGATGGACTGCTTCACGGTGGCGGCGATGTCCTGCGTGTCGCTGGTCGTCATCGACTGGATGCGCACGGGGTTGGCGCCGCCAACGCCCACCTGGCCGACCTTCACCTCAACGGTGGTCCGGCGGATCGTTTGAAAACGGGAGGAGCAGTAGCTCATAAAGGGAATAAGTAACAAGTAACAACGGGCCTGGGACAAGTGACAAGTCGGGGCCGGCAGGTTTCAAGTGGGAAGGCAGAGGGAATCCGAATCGCTCGTATTCCGCGAGGGTGGCCCAACACACCCCGGCGCTGCGCGCCACCCCTTTTCATCCGGACTTATGCAGTTGGACCGGACATTGCCTCGAGTTCCTTGGTGGACGGGCACGTCCCCGGCCACAACGAAGGTTGGGTGACCGGCACCGGGAGCTCAGCAGAGCGAGTCGGCGCATGCCCGTTTGCGGACCTTTACGTTGCTACGGCAGTCATAGCCGGCAGAGGGACCTGCCGGCCCACCTAATCAATACCAACCACGACAAGACTTAGCTGGTTGAGCGCCCGGCCGCCGAAGCGGGGCAGACCCTTGATAGTTGGAGACTTGTTCCTTGTCACTTGCCGGCATCCGCCGGCTTCGCCGCTTTGGGCGGGCTCTCGGTGCGGGCATCGCGGGTGATCCGGCGGACGTCGAAGACGCTGACGTAAAGGATCATCGAAAACAGCAAGATGATGAAAACGCTTTGGGAGGCGGCGATGAAGTTGGCCGGCAGGGCCCGGCCCCGCAGTTTGCCGATCGTGGCGAACAGCATGTGGCCGCCGTCGAGCACGGGGATGGGGAGCAGATTGAAGATGGCCAGGTTTACGTTCACCAAAATGGCGATCCAAAGCACGTACCGGATGCCGGCCTCGGAAGCGTCCCAATAGATCTTACCGATGCCGATCGGGCCACTGAGCTTGGAGAGACCGATGTCGGACTTGGGGTGCAGCAGGCTGGTCAGCGTGCGCCAGGTCATCACGACCTGACTGGAGAGCTGGGTGACGGGGTTGGTGTGCTTGAGACCGTAAGTCGTGCGGAACGAGGCGCCGAACAGTCCCGGCGAATCCTTGGGGCGGTCGGCGGGCACGGTGATGGTGGATTCCCCGGTGGGGCGCGTGATCGTCAGCGTGAAGGCGACGGGCTCCTTGGCCTGCATGAGGTCCATGATCGGCACGAGATTGAGCAGGGGAACGCCGTCCAGCTTGGTGAGACGATCCCCGACCTTGAGGCCCAGGGATTCGGCGTAGGATTTTTCCGGCACGGCGGCCACGATCGGGGTGTAGGCGGCCAAAATGCCCACTCGGCGAACATTGTCCTCGCCGGAGAGGCGCGGGTAGACGGGCAGATCCATGAGCTTGCCGTTGCGCTCAATGGTGAACACGGCGCGGCGACGGCCGTCATCGGCGGTGCCGGACCCGGTCACCAGGGTTTGCAGGAGCTCGGGCCAGTCGGTGACCTTGTTGCCGTCGATGGCCTTGATGGTGTCACCGGCCTGCAGGCCGGCCTCGAGCGCGGGACTGGGCACGGTCTTGCCCTCGTCGATGGTGATCGTTTTGGCGACATAGCCGATGCGGGTGGTGGCCATGTCCTCGCTGGTCGGCTGGCCGACGACCCAGAGAATGGAAGCCAACGCAAAGGCGAAGAGGATATTGAAGAATGCGCCCGCGGCGAAAACGATGATGCGGGTGCTGTAGCTGATGGGAGGGAGCTGGGCTGTCTCGATGTCGGATTCCCCTTCGATGGCCGCCATGTCCGCCAGCTGGGGCAGGGCGACGTAGCCGCCGAGCGGGATCCAGGACAGGCGATACTCGACGCCGTCCTTGGCCGTGTGCGACCAGATGGCTGGACCGAAGCCGATGGAAAAGCGCGTGACCTTCACGCCACGCCGGCGGGCGGCCAGGAAATGGCCCAGCTCGTGAACGAAGATCGAGCCCCCGAAGAAGAGCACGATCAGGAAGATGGCCCAGAGGCTGTTGAGAAGACTGGCAAAGATTTCCATGGTTTTATCGGGTCATGCCGCGCGACGCGAAGGATCCGGCGAAAGGGAAGGAGAGGAACGCTTCACGGCGTTCGGGCTGACAGGTGACAATCAAGAGTGAGAAATGAACTGGGTGGCGCGGACCCGGGCTTCCTGGTCCAAGGCTATGACCTCGGCGAGGGATTTTGGTTCAACGGTCGCCATGCTGGATAGAGTCTGTTCCACGATGCGAGGAATCGCAAGGAAGGGGACCTTCTCGGCGAGGAAGGCGGCTACGGCCACCTCGTTGGCGGCATTGAAGACGGCCGGGGCCGAACCGCCGGCGGTCATCGCCTCGCGGGCGAGCCGCAGGCAGGGGTAGCGGGACTCGTCGGCCGGACGAAAATCCAGGGAAAACACCTTTTCCAGCGGCAGAGCGGTGTCCGTGCTGGCCGGGGCGCGTTCGGGCCAAAGCAAGGCGTGCTGGATCGGAAAGGTCATCGAAGGCGGGCAAAGTTGGGCCAGCATCGAGCCATCGGTGAACTCCGCAAGGCAGTGCACGATGCTCTGGGTGTGCAACACCGCCTGACATTGCTCCGGGCGCAGACCGAACAGGCACTGGGCCTCGATGAGTTCGAGCCCCTTGTTGGCGAGCGTGGCGGAGTCCACGGTGATCTTGGGCCCCATGGCCCAGTTCGGGTGCTTGAGCGCGTCGGCGACCGTGGCGGTGGCAAGTTTCTCCAGCGGCCAGTCGCGGAACGCGCCGCCCGAGGCGGTGAGGACGATCCGGCGGACCTCCCGGGCGTGGCGGCCCTCGAGGCATTGGAAAACGGCGTTGTGCTCGCTGTCGACGGGCAGCAGCCGGGCACCGTTGGCCTGCGCGGCGGCCATGACGAACTTGCCGGCCATCACGAGGATTTCCTTGGAGGCTAGGGCGATGGTCTTTTGGGCCCCGATGGCGGCGAGCGCCGGTTGGAGGCCGGCGGTGCCAACCACGGCGATGAGCACGGTGTCGGCCTCGGGCAGGGTGGCGAGCGCGCACAGGCCCTCGATGCCCCCATGAAACTGGGTGCCGGCCGGAAACGCCGGATCCCGGCGGGCCGCCCCAAGGGCGTCCGGGTCGTGCAGACCGACCTGCCGCACGCCAAATTCCCGGGCGATCTCCGCGAGCCGGCCGTGGTTGCGCTGCGCGGCGATGCCGACGAGTTCCAGGCGATCGCGATGCGCGGCAATCACGCGCAAGGTGCTTTCACCGATGGAACCGGTGGCGCCGAGAAGGACGATGCGACGTTTGGGAGAAGAAGGCACAGGGTGGAGGGGACTTTATGCCCGGACAACCGAGGGGGATTCCAGCATGAAAGGGGGGAAGTCTTTGGTATTTATTGGAGGTGACGCAAAGAATCGACACACCCCGTCGCTGCGCGCCACCCCTCTTCCTAGAGGGGACCTAATCCACACGACTTGAAATCCCCTCTAGGAAGAGGGGTGCCCGCCAGGGCGGGGTGTGTGGGGGAGCATCGCAATCAGGCAGTGGCCCGTGTCACTTCTTAACGTAAGTCTCAATTGATTCGTCCGTAAGACATACAGACAAAACGAAAACCCGATCATCAGGCTCGGCGAGTTCTCACTACCAACTACCAACGACCAATTACCAACTACTAACTACCAACTACTTCCCCTCTCCGCCTCACTCCAAAAACATGAACAGAAAGAAGGCCACCGGGGCGGTAAGGATCAGACTGTCGGTCAGGTCAAAGGCCCCGCCGATGCCCGGGATGAGCTTGCCGGTGTCCTTGGTGTCGGCGCGACGCTTGATGGCCGACTCGATGAGATCCGAGACGATCGTCACAATGGCGAGCGGCACGGCCATGAGGGCGGCGACCAGGGGCGTGAAGCTGACCGAGAAATAGAGCGAACCGAAGTAGGCGATCGCGGCGCCGAGACCGGCCGAGGTCAGCACGCCACCCACGGCTCCTTCCCAGGTTTTCTTCGGGCTGATGGTTGGCGACATCTTGTGTTTGCCGAAGGCGAGCCCGGACAGCAGGGCGCCCACATCGCAGAACTTGGAGACGGCGACCGTCCAGAGACAGAGGGCGAGGTTGTCGCCGTCGAAACCGTCGCGCATCAGAATCGCGACCAGGAAATGCAGCATGAAGGGCACAAACACCAGGCCCATGATGGTGGCGGCGATGGTTTCCACGCGGCTGGCGGTGTCGCGCTCGCCCAGCACACGGAAGCAGGAAATGATCAGGGCGATCACCAAAAAGCCGGTGGGCAGATGGGCTACCAGCGCGGGTTCCTCCGTGTAGTACGCCAGCACGTAGGGCGCGGCCGTGATCAACACGCTGAAGGTAACGCCCATCCACCGGAAGGGCCGCGCGCCCATGGTGACGGTCATGCCGTAGAATTCATGCAACGTGAGCGCGGCGAGGACGGTCACCAAAGCGACCGCGGCATGGGCGCCAAAAAGCCAGAGGCTGCCGAGGATGGTCGTCCAGAGGACCAGGGTACTGAGAATGCGGGAAAGCACGGGGGATTGGTTTACTGGGGGGAGGAGAGTTGCTCGGTGGTCGCGCCATACCGGCGCTCGCGCCGGCCGTATTCGTCCACGGCGGCCTGCAGTTCGGTTTCGCCGAAGTCGGGCCAGGCCACGGGGGTGAAGATCATCTCCGCGTAGGCGCACTGCAGGAGCAAGAAGTTGCTCACGCGCTGCTCGCCGGAGGTGCGAATGAGGAGGTCGGGGTCGGGAATCGCGGCGGTGTAAAGGTAGCGGTTGAAGCTTTCCCAAGAATTGTCAGCCAGGTTTTCCTTACCCGCCTTGACCGCGGCGGCATAGTCGCGCGCCGCATCGGCGACCTCGGTGCGCGAGCCGTAATTGAGGGCGAGCACCAGGGTCCAGTCGGTGAAATCCTTCGTGGCCTCGATCACCCGGTCGAGTTCGCGCCGGACGTTGGCGGGCAGCTCGGAGGTCCGGCCGATGGTGAGCAGGCGGACCCGGTTCTTGATCAGGTTGTTGAGCTCCCGTTTGAGGAAAAACTCGAGCAGGCCCATCAGGCCCGAGACTTCCTCGGCGGGCCGTTTCCAATTTTCGGCGGAGAAGGCGTACAGGGTGATGTAGCGGATGCCGATGGCGCGGGCGGCGTCCACCACGGTGCGGACCGTTTCCACGCCCCGCCGGTGACCCTCGAGGCGGGGCAGACCCCGCGATTTGGCCCAGCGCCCGTTCCCGTCCATGATGATGGCGACGTGTTGGGGGATTTTGCCGGAGGAGGAAGACGACATGCGGTTCGCGCGATTGAGCGGAGGGCCGGCGCGTTTGACAAGCCAACAGGTTATGGGGAATCCGGGGGCGTGGGCACCTCCCGCTTGTGTTACCCGCGGAAGCGGCTAACGGTTCCTCCATGGACCAGCCGCTTTCCCCCGCCGAGATCACCGCCGCCCTGTCTGGAATGCCCGGTTGGAGCCAGGCGGGCGATTTCCTCGTGAAGGAGTTCAAGTTCGGTTCCTTCCGCGAAGCCATGTCCTTCATGATCCGGGTCAGCTACGAGGCGGAAGCGGTGGATCATCACCCGGATTGGGCCAACGTCTACAACCGCGTGTCCATCCGCCTGAACACGCACTCGGCCGGCGGCAAGGTCACGGCCAAGGACGTCGCCCTCGCGCAGAAGATCCAGAAGCTTTCGTGGGTGGGGTAGGGGCGCCTTGGTGGACGCCCGCGGGCAACCGCAGGAGGCCGCTATGTCTTATCGTGGTTGGTATTGATCAGGTGGGCCGGCAGGTCCCTCTGCCGGCGCTGGCTGTCGTGACACGGTGAAGGTCCGCCAACGGGAGCACGCGCCGACTCGCTTTGCTGCACTCCCGGTGCCGGTCACCCAACCTTCGGCGTGGCCGGGGACGTGCCCGTCCACCTGTTGAGGATCGCGTACCAGCCTGACGGAAGAAGGAATGACTTTCACGACACTCCCAACACACCCCGCCCTGCTGGGCACCCGTTCGGCTGAGCTCACGGCCCCGGCCCTCTTCCTAGAGGGGATTTTCCGACCAGTTGATTGGGTCCCCTCTAGGAAGAGGGGTGTCGCGAAGCGACGGGGTGTGTAGGAGTTCTCTAGGAGTCTGAAATATCCGTCACAGTTACGAGTTGGCAGGGCTAGTCTCTCCGTTCGACAAGCTCAGGACCCCGAGCCAGTCGAGGGGCTGACCAGCCGCGGTCGGTTGGGAGACCGACCCTCCAGGCCAAACCTCTTTGGAATTTATCCTAGCTTCCCAACCTTACAGCACCTTGACCGCAGCCATCACCAGTTTCTCAAACGCGCCCGCGCCTTTGCCGGCGTTTTCGAGCGTGTGGCTGTGGGTGAGGTTTTCGTCGGAGAGGCCGGCGCCCATGTTCGTGATGCAGGAGACGCCCGCGACCCTCAGGCCGCAATGGTGGGCGATGAGGCAATCGGGCACGCTCGACATACCGACGGCATCGGCGCCCCAGCCTTGGGCCATGCGGATCTCCGCCGGCGTTTCGAAGGAGGGTCCGCGGAACGCCACGTACACGCCCTGGTGGAGCGTGACACCCTGCGCCTGGGCCACGGCGAGAATCTTGGTGCGAAGCGCCTTATCCCAGGCATCGGTCATGGAGAAGAAGCGCGGGCCAAAGGTCTCGTCATTCGGGCCGACCAGCGGGTTGAGTCCGAGGAAATTGATATGGTCGTTGATGAGCATCAGCTCGCTGACCTTGATGTGCGGGCGCAGGCTGCCGGCGGCATTGGAGAGGAACAACGTCTCGACGCCGGCGGCCTTCATGGACCGGATCATCGTCTTCAACGGATAAGCGTCGTGGGTCTCGTAGAAGTGTTTGCGCCCGTTCAGCACGATCACGGGCACGCCGTTCAGTTTGCCGATGAGCAGCTGTCCGGCATGACCCGCGACGGTCAGCACCGGAAATCCCGGCAGATCGCGGTAGGCCAGCACCACGGGATGCTCCACGCGTGCGGCGAGTCCACCCAGCCCGGAACCGAGAATGATCGCGAGCTTCGGGCGCAAGGCGCCGCAGGCGGCGGTGATCTTGGCGGCGGACAAGCGGACGTTTTCGACGTGGGTGGCGGAATCGTTCATGGGAAAAAGCTGGGGAATATTCCGGCGGACACAAGCCCCGCGCGGATCGCGGAAAGTCCTTTAGTTCCCCGACCCGGGCGTTAGTTTGGCGGGAGTGCGCAACGTTGATGCTGTCGGGGCCGAGCCGGGATCGCCTGTTGCTCCCTTGGGTGGGAGCGCGGCGATCGTGGGCAGCCGCGCGCTGCCGTGGATCGCCGCCGGCATCGTTCTGGGCGCACTCCTGCTGGTGGCGACTAATGGGACTTGGTGGTCGCGCGCCCAGGCTAGGTTGCCTTGGATGCTGCAGCCGATCTTTCACGACTGGCACGTCGTCCGGGCGGGACTGGAGACCTATGCCGCGGGTGCGGACCCGCTGGCCATGACCGGGCATCCGTATAATTATCCCCGCGCTGTTCTCCAGGCATCCTGGTTTGGCGGACAGTACCTTTCGCCCGTGCTGGCGGGTCTGGGCTTGGCCGCCGCCGGTCTGGGGGCGCTCGCATTTGCGCTGGGTCGCAGTGGTTGGCTGGCGGCCGCGCTGGCCGCGGGCCTGATGTTTTCCCCGCCGGTGCTGCTGCTGTTTGAACGCGGCAACCTGGATGCCTTGGTGCTGTTTCAGGTGGTGACCGGCCTGTTCCTCCTCGTGCGGGGCGGAAAACCGTGGATCCAGGCCGGCGGGGTGCTCCTGCTGCTGGCCGCGTCGCTCGTGAAACTGTATCCGGCCGTCTTGCTGGCTGCGGGCGTTATTTACTGGTCGGGTCACCGCCGGCGCTGGCTGCTGATGGCGCTGGCTTGTTTTCTTGCTCTTGCGCTGTGGCAACAGGACGAACTGGCCCTGATCTTCCGGAAGACCGGTCGGGGAGTCGAAGCCAGCTACGGCTGGGCCGTGGCCGGCTCGCGATTGGGCGTCGATCACACGATCGCGCCGGAAATGGTCGGGATCGTCCTGCGCCTGAGCAACGGGATCAGCTTCGCGCTGCTGGCCGTGGCTGCGCTGATCGGCTGGAGACTGCGGACGCGATTGGGCGGCTGGTCCATGGATCCGCTGGATCGGGGGCTTTTCTGGGCGGGTGCCGTGCTCTATGTCGCCACCTTTGCCATCGGGTCCAACTGGTCCTATCGTCTCGTCTTTCTCCTGCTGTGCCTGCCGGGCTTGGTGGCCGCCGTGCGCGGCTGCGGCTGGAGGTTGTGGGGCGCTTTGGGGCTGGTCCTGTTGGTCGGGACCATGCTCGTTCCCTTTGAGTCCGCGCCGACGACGTTCTATCTCATCCAAGCGACCGAATGGTTGCTCGCGGGTTGGCTGACGGTCGGCGCGGTGGCGGTGTTGGCAGATCGCCAGGCCGCGCGTTACTGAACCGGATGGTCGCCTCCTCACTGGACAAACCGGAAGGGTCCGGAGAATCTGCGGCCATGTGGAAGCGCGTTTCTCGTTTCATCCGTGCCGTGGGTGTACCCGCCGGTCTCGGCCTGCTGGGTGCGGTGCTGGCCGGCGGAGCGCCGGTGTCCGCGGAGCCGGCGCAGAGCTTGCCGTTTGCCGCCCTGACGGGTGGAGCAGCGGGAGGGGAAGACGGTCGCGAAGCGGCGAATCGCGTGGCGATGTTGAGCAATGGCTATGATGCCCTGTTGCTGCGGGTGCATCTGATCCGGCAGGCGCGTAAATCGATCGACGTGCAGACCTTCATCTGGACCAACGACGAGGTCGGGCGCCTGATCATCCATGAGTTGCTGGCGGCGGCGCAACGGGGCGTGCAGGTGCGGATCATCGCAGACCACCTGTTCTCCGACCAGGACCCCGAGATCGTCGCCTTTCTCGCGACGGCGGATCCGCATTTCGAGCTGAAGCACTACCGGCCGGCCATGTCCCGCCTGAAACCCTCGCGGCTGCAGCTGCTCATGGCCGGACTCATCTCGTTTCGCGGCGTGAACCAGCGCATGCACAACAAGATCATGCTGTTTGACGACGCCGTGCTGGTCACCGGCGGGCGCAACATCGAGAACACCTATTTCGATCACTCGACCGGCCTAAACTACCGGGATCGCGACGTGGTGGCCATCGGACCGGTCGCGCGGACGGCGGCGGCCAGCTTCGACGAATTCTGGAACTACCGTCACGCCGTGCCCAGCCGTGAGCTGGCCGACGTGGCCGGGGTGATCGCGCGCGGCGGGTTCCGGCGCTACGAGCAACGGAGCGACTACGACTTTGGCGGTCTCTTTGAAGGACTCGATCGCGAGGCGGACGACGAGGCTCTGATCGCGGCGCGGTTCGGCAAACGGCTGCGGCCGGTGGAGCGGGCCGAGTTCATCGCGGATGTGCCGGGCAAGCGCGGCGGCTTCTTTTCCAAGGCCGCTCGCATCACCCGCGAACTCAGCGACGTGCTCGGGCAGGCGCGCGCGCGGGTCACGATCCAGACGCCCTATCTGGTGCTCAGCGGCGCCGCGCAGAAGCTGATCGGGGAGTTGCAGACGAAGCATCCCGGCCTGGTGTTCCGCGTCTCGACCAACAGCTTTGCGTCGACCGACAACCTGCCGGCCTACTCGGCCAACTACCGCCTGCGGGGGGATTACATCGAAAAGCTTGGGTTGCAGGTGCATGAGTTCAAGCCGCAGCCTGCTCTCCGGCCGGAGCTGTTTCCGCAGTTCGAGCTGATGGCGGCCCGGGCGAAGCACCAGCGAGGCGAGGGGAGCGCGGGGCCATTTCTCTCGCTGCACGCCAAGTCCCTGGTGGTGGACGACCGCATCGCGTTTGTCGGCTCTTACAATCTGGATCCGCGCTCGGAGAACCTGAACTGTGAGGCCGGGCTGCTGGTCGAGGATGCCGCCTTTGCGCAGGAGCTGCGCGCCGAGATCGATCGCGACATGCGGCCGGAAAACAGCTGGGTCATTGCGCGCCGGTCCCTGCCGCTGCGGCTGGACGTGGTGAACGCGCTGATCGACGGCGTGCTCTCGCTCAGCCCGTTGGACCTGTGGCCTGTGCAAAACACCTCCAGCTTCGAACTAAAGGCGGGCGCCGCCGAGGTGCCGCCCGGCCATCCGGATTTTCATCAGAACTATCGCGACGTGGGCTCCTTTCCCGGGGCCGACCAAGGCCTCTCCCTGAAGGAAATCACCACGCGGCTCTACAAGGCCGTGGGCACGCCGCTGACGCCGGTGCTGTAGCCCCCGCCGGACGCAAGCCAAGCCGCGGTTTGCATCCTGGCGAAAATGGATCATTCCTGTCGCTGCATGAACACCATCGGCATCATCGGACTTGGCATCATCGGCGGCGTCTGGGCGAAAAACTACGCGGCGGCGGGCAAACTCGCCGGCACGTGGAACCGGACCCCGCAACCCGCCGCCCCGGCGTGGAAAGACACGCCCGAGGCGGTCGCGCGCGCGGCGGACGTCATCCAGATCGTCGTGGCCGATCCGGCCGCCGTGGAAAGCGTGCTCACGCGGATCCTGCCGGAGCTGGGACCCGGCAAGATTGTGCTCCAGTCGAGCACCATCGACGCCGTGAGCAGCGCGGCCTTTGCGCGGCTCGTGGAGGCGCGCGGCGCGCGCTACGTGGCGGCCCCGTTCACGGGCAGCAAGCCGGCGGCCGAGCAGAAACAGACCGTGTTTTATCTCGGCGGCGATGCCGCGCTGATCGCCGCGCTCGATCCGCTGCTGGCCTGCATCTCCAGCCACCGTTTCGTGATCGGCACGAATGAACAGGCCTGCACGCTGAAGCTGGCCATGAACCTCAACATCGCGGCCCAGATGCAGGCGCTCGCCGAGTCGCTCACGCTGGCCCGGCAGGCTGGCATCACCGATGACGTTTACTTCGGCGCCCTCGTGCAGAATGTCAGCTATTCCGGCGTGGCCAAACTCAAGGAGCCCAAGCTGCGCGCCGCCGATTTCGCGCCGCAGTTTTCGGTGAAGCACATGCACAAGGACATGCGCCTGGCCGCCAAGACCGCGGCCTGCGACGATTTTGCCGTCCTCGACGCCGTGCGGGAGACGCTCAAGACCGCCGAAGCCCGCGGCATGGGTGACGAGGATTTCTCCGCCATGATCAAGGTCATCGCGGAAAGCTGAAGGCTGACGGGTACCTAGCCAGCTTGCGCTTCACCTCCCGATAGAAGGGAACCGCGCGCGCTCCGAAGCTCTCCTCGAGAGAGGGGACTATTCAGCCCCAAACCTCAAAACGCATTTTGCTCCAGGCGGGAAGAAACCAGCCGATGAGGATTTCTTGTAGGGGCGCTGCTTGCCGGCGCCCGCGGGCGTCCACAAGGGACGCCCCTACAGCTCGGACCCTTGAGCTGTTTCCTAGGAGTGGAATCGGACTTTTCCTTGAGATCCTATCGAGGATTACACAAAGAACTGACACACCCCGTCGCTTCGCGCCACCCCTCTTCCTAGAGGGGACCCAATCAACTGGTTCGGAAATCCCCTCTAGGAAGAGGGGTGCCCGCCAGGGCGGGGTGTGTGGGGGAGAATCGCAATCAGGCAGTGGCCAGTGTCACTTGTTAACGTAAGTCTCACTAAGGCCCATTCACTCCGTCGGTCGCTTGCCCTGGCCCGATAGCAAGGATTCCTCGTAGTCGAGCAGATGCTGAAGGGGGCGGTGGATCTCGTCGGTGATCACATTGCGGCTCCAGAGCTCGTCGAGGGCGGCGCGTTCCGCGGCCAGTGCGGCCAGGCGATGGTGGCGCGCGGCGGACCGGCGCCGGCGGGAACTGGCCTGGGTTTCCCCGTCCGCCGTCAGTTCGGCCAGCCGGTGCTCGTATTCGCCGATGATTTCGCCCACGGCGGCCGCCTCTTCGGGCGTGGTGGTGACAAAGGACGCGGCACGCAGGGCCTTGAGTCCGGCCTCGACCGCGGCGATGCGCGCCAGGCGATCCTCCTTCACCTGGGTATCGTCCGGCCGCACGCGCAACCGGCAGATGAGCCACTCGAGCGTCGTGCCCTGCAGGAGCAACGTCACCACGATCACGCCGGCGGAAAGGAAGATCACGAGGTCGCGACCGGGCATCGGCGAGCCATCGGCCATGGCGATGGGGATGGACAGCGCCGCCGCCAGCGTGACGGAGCCGCGCATTCCGGCCCAGCCGGCCACGGCGAGCCAGGTCCAGGGCGGACGCTCCTCGTGGCGGGTGAGGCCGGGAAAAAGCCAGAACGGCACCAACCCGCCCGGGCAGATCCAGAGCAGGCGCGTCACAATCGCCGTGCCCGAAACCGCCGCCGTGAACCCGATCAGTTGTCCCGGGGAATAGATCGCGCTGATCGAGGCGAGCACGCCGGGGAGTTGCAGACCGAGCAGCACGAAAGCCAGGCCGTTGAGCCAGAAGAGCACGAAATTCCACACGCTCCAGGTGGTCTGCCGCGTGACCGCGTCCATCTTCAGCGGATCGCGCCAGCCCGCATAGAGGCCCGCGGCCACCACCGCGAGGATGGCGGACAACCCGAGGGCATTCGCCGCGAGGTAGGCGGCGTAGGGCGTCATCAGCGAGATGGTGGTCTCCAACAGCGCGTCGGCGCCATGCACCCGTTGCAGAACATCGCGCAACCGGCCCACCAGCCAGCTGAGGGCCAGCCCGAGCGCGATTCCGCCCACGGCCAGCAGCAGGAAGTCGACCGTCGCGGCCCGGAGGGAGAAGGAGCCCAGCGCCACGGCCCCCAGGGCGAACTTGAACCCCACGAGGCCGGTGGCGTCGTTCATCAGGCTTTCGCCGTTGAGCACGGCCGTGAGGCGGGGCGGGACCTTGAGTTTCTGGGTGATGGCGGCGACCGCGACGGCGTCGGTGGGGGACACGACGGCGCCCAGGGCAAAGGCCATTGCCAGAGGCAGGCTGGGGACGAGCCAATGCGCCACCAGGCCGACGGCGAGGGTGGTGAACACGACCAGGCCCGTCGCGAGCGTGAAGATCGGGCGCTTGGCCGCCCGAAAGTCCCGCAGCGGCATGAGCCAGCCGTCGGAGAACAGCAGCGGCGGGACGAAGCACAGAAAGAAGAAGCCCGGATCCAGTGCCACGCGCGGGAACGCCGGCCAGAGGGCGGCGAGACCGGCCCCGACGACGTAGGTGATCGGCAAGGGCCACGGCAGCCGCCGGCCCAGCACGCTGAGCGTTGCCAGCAGCAGGAGGAGAAACAGCGCGTGCTCGAATCCGGTCACGCGCGGAAGCTGGCCGGCTTTCGCCCGAAGGGAAAGCGCGGAGTGGCCCGTGCAGGGGACATGCATGGAGATTATCCACTGCTTTGGAGGTCCGGTCACAGTCCATCCGTGAAAATCCGCGTAGTCAGTGGTCCAAATGCATGAGTCCGGATTAAACGGCGGACAGCGGCAGAACGGTTCTTAAAATCCCCTCCATCAAGAGGGGTGGCGCGCAGCGACGGGGTGTGTTGCGCTGCCCGAGCCAGCCGCCACCCACCGCGCAAGCATCGGCGAACCCTGAAACGGAACGGTAACCCGATCGGAACCGCCGAGCACGGCCTTGTCGGGCCGAAGCCTCGCGCGAAGGCTGAACCCGTAAGCTCGGTGGTGAGAGGCCCGGAGGCTAATCACTCCCGGCTGCCCGATGGGGCTGCTTCTTCATCTTGGTCTCGAATGGATTACGTCCTGAACACCAACCCCGACCATCACGATAATAATGAGGGCGCAAATGACGCCGACCCAAGCCGCCGGCTCTCTATTTCGAATGGATAGAAACGTGCATACAAGAGAACTAACGCAGCCGACGGCAATACCTACTAGCAGAAATAGGAAGAACGCACCACCGGTCCAATCGCTTTCATTCTTGGGTGACGCCATTGCAGCACCGAAACCAACTGCGATGCCACCAACCGGACTCAGCAGTGCGCCGACCCACCATTTAGTCTCTTTGGGAGAAGTGGTCATCTTTTGCTGAAGATTTGAAGTCAGAAACGACCAGGCGCAGCCCGGTCGTTGTCTGTGCCGGCTGGAGTGTGTCCGGCATGGGCGTGAACTGAGGAGGGGTAAGTCCCCGATGCATGATACGAAACATGAAGTTAAAGCATGAGACAAAGGCAACTGCGCAGCCGCGAGGCTGGGGGCGGATCCGCGCGAGGTCTATCTGGCCTCGCGCAGTCGAAAAGGATGCTGGCGCATGAGCACGAACAGCATCGTGCAAGCGGCACTCACGAACGAATGGCTGGACCAACAGGGCGTGCCCAACCTGCAAGCAACATGGATCACCTATCATTACCCGAGCCTGACGACGCCGACCGCGCAAGCATCGGCGAACCCTGAAACGGAACGGTAATCAGATCGGAACCGCCGAGTACGGACCCGTACGCTCGGTGGTGTGGGGGCCGGGAGCTAATCACTCCCGGCTACCCGATTCAGCTCTTCCTTTTGGTCCCAGGCGAAAATGGTGATCTGCCCGACGGAAGCGCCACCGTCCGCATACTGGAAATGAAACACGCGACCGTCGCGAATGAATGTATCCCAATTGGGTCCGGACTTCTGCGGATGCCCGAACTTCGCGATCAGGTCGCCACGCCCGAACTCAAATGTCACCTCTTCCGGCAGGGGCCCAAGATAGCGCCGACCGTCGCTTGTACGCCCGCTGAAAAGAAAAACCGTTCGCACGCGGTCGCGCTCATCGAAGTAAATGGAAAGCCCGCTGTCTGGATAATGCTGAATCTTCAAGCCACCGAACTCATCTAGCTCTGGTTGGTGCGGAATGGACTGAATGAAGGCAGCCAGCTCACGGTCGCTTTTAGGAAGGCCGATCAACGATGGAACGATGCACTTCATTGCTGAACGATTACGGATGAGACACGCGCGGGCGAGCGTGGAGTGAGCCCTTTTGAATTACGGTAGATGCTGAGCGGAGATGGCACATACGATTTAGGTCACATCCCGCGCGTTGTTCTCTGGCGGTCTGGATCGGCTCTCTCACTTCTTCGACTCCTTACCGAGCAGCGAAACCAACCAGAGCGGCCATAGCAGAGCTATGAATATCAGCAGTGCGGCATCAAATGAATCGCCGCCTCCTGCAGGACTGAAACCCTTGGTTCTTTCTTCTTTTCCGGGCGCCGCAACGGCAACGATCATCAACAGCAAGCCGATGCCAAAATAGATGCCGAACAGAATCGTGGGGATGCTCATCTTTCTTCCGCCGATCGCTACGGATGAGACACGCGCGGGCGAGCGTGCAGTGAGCCCTTTTGAACAAGGGAAAATGCTGAGCGGAGGAGGTGCATACGTTTTAGGTCACATCCCGCGCGTTGTTCTCTGGCCGTCTGGATGGGCTCTTTCTTCATTTCCGGTATACGATTGCTTGGGTGTAGACGAGCAGGCGCTTGATCTCTGCTCTTTCTTCTTCGGTGATGTCCGCCTTCGAAAACGCGAGGACATCCTTTAGCGCCACTTCGAGGTGGGCATAACCATCTGTAAGGCCATTCAGCCCGAAATAGCCACCGAGGAGGCTATACAGGGGACGAAGCGCTCGACGGTCGCACCACTTGTCGGTCAGCCCCTTCAGGCTCTGTAAGAATTCATCGTTGGTCATGACTTCTGCCCATCGTCCTCAGTCAGACACGGAGGGGAGCGTCAGCTCCCCGGAGTTGTCTGTGATGCTCTGGATGGGCCTTCTTTTCATGTGACGACAACGAAGTGGTGCTGAAAACGTTTGAGGTAGTCTTCAAGTACGGTGACCAACGAAGTCGGCGCATCGTGAAACCTACGATCAAACTCGCTGAACTCCTCTTCGAGTGCCTCTTCGACATAATCTTCAGCGTTGGATATCCTGCTTCGGTCTTCTTTCTGCCAGAGGGCGCTAGCTGCACGGAGCAAATCGGCGTGATAGGCGGCCCCAAGCCTATCCAACGACTCGATCACTTCTTCTTTCCGATCTTCCCTGCGATTCTCGAAATACTGGAGATGGCCACCATTCTGAACTTCGGACTCGTAGGCGAAAACCAAGGCTGCTGCCCGCTGAACGCTGTCGAGCGTCTCCAGTGATGAGACGGCCAACAAATCGACGTAGGCGTTCCAAACCTGCCACGGTTCGTTCTTAGCAACGCTGCTCTGGAGTGTGCGCGGAGTCATCGCTTCTTTCGCCCATCAGTATATTCAACTCAACTGGGTTGATGATAACAACATTGCGGCCCCGACCATCATTGGGCCGGTTAACCTGCTGAAAATCAACGCTCGAATTTGGCGAGTTGAGCTTTTGCTCGCTGATTTATACCGGCGTAAAGCTCAACTCGTTTTTGCGGTCGCCGGGTAATGGCGATCTCCCTGCTTTGAGGAGTGCGCCCAGGTCGGCCGGTCTGGTCCTCCGTTCCCTCCGTTTCCTCCTGTGCAAAATCCGTTTTCCGTGTGTTCCGTGTATTCTGTGGTGATCAATTCCGGCTCGTGGGCGATCCACCTTGATGCATCCATACACGGCGCGTCAGGATCAGCCTTCGCGGGGCTATGGCTCGACAAGGACCCGCCCTCCAAGGGAATCAAGGCACGCGGGCGGGTCGCCCGCGCTCCAGGGATTGGATCATGTATTCCTCCAGACAATTCCTCCTCTGCGCTCTCCGTGCCCTCTGTGTTAAAAGTGCATGGGAAGGGATCGATCTATTCGTGGGCGCAAGCGGGTATGGTCCCTGTTGTCGGGTGTGTGGCTGACGGACACGTTCGCGTTAGTCAGCGAGGCGGGTGTTGGTGAGCAACCGGCGTCCGTGAATCACCGCGATGATTTCCACAGTGCGACCGACAATGCGGTAAATGAGGCGATATTCATGAACGTAGATCTCCCGGTAATCGTCGAGGCCCAGTTCCGGTACAATGCGTCCTCGCCAAGGCAGGGTGTCGAGGGAGCGACCTGCGGCCAGAATGCGGTTGATCACGGCACCAGCGTAGCGCGGCGAGTCCTGGGCAATATAGGCGGCGATGGCATGCAGATCATCGCGGATCTGAGGCGACCAGGTTATGGTGTAGTCCATCGGGCCATGTCCTGCTCCATGACGGCATGGGAAATGCCGCCTTCAGAAACGAGACGTTGCTGGCCCTGTTTGATCTTCTCGAGCACGTAGAGGTGGTGCTGGATGTCTTCCAGCGTGGCGTCGTCGGGGAGCTTTTTGATCAGCTCGACAGCCTCGGTTTTGGCGTTGCTCACGGAGATTGAACGTAACCGCGTGGCCGTGCTGCGCAAGTCCGGGCTTTGCCGGGCCGGGAGGTCGGGAAGGGGCGGTAGGGTTGCCCACGAGACGGACACGAATGAGACACGAATACAGGCAAAAACAGGGTAAACCACGGAACACACGGAAGGCCGGCAGATGGCACAGGAGTGAACGGAGGGTTGCCGTTCCTGGGGTCAGGATGACGGAGGGGGAAGCGGCTCGCAGGGACGCGAGCCCTCCCAGTGAGCCGCGCGGGCGGCGGACGGAAAGGGCCACGGGGACGTGGCCCTCCACCTTAGGAAGCGGCGCGTCGGTAGACCCGCCCTCCAACGGGGTCGCGTGGTTGGCTTTCGGAAAGGCCCACAGGGACGTGGGCCTCCACCTTTAGTGTAATTCGTGTCTCTCTGGTCCCAGGATTGAGCCCAGGTTGGCTGGGTTGGATCTCGGTTACCTCAGTTTTCTCCTGTGCAAAATCAGTTTTCCGTGTTTTCCGTGTGTTCTGTGGTGATCAATCTGGCTGGAGGGTCGGGGCCTCGCGACGTCTTCAAACCACCCGCTTGCAGCGCTGACTTGCCTTCTGGGGGCGGGCGGCATCTTTGAACGGGACATGATTCCGATTGCCGATGCCCTCAGCGAAGTTTTGTCCCGCGCTCACCAGCTCGGGACGGAGTCGGTCGCTCTGGCCCCAGCGTTGGATCGCATTCTGCGCGAGGATGCGCTGGCGGACACGGATGCGCCGCCGTTTGATGCGTCGGCGATGGATGGCTATGCGCTGCGCCGGGCGGATGCGGGACAACCTTTGCGGCTGATCGGCGTCAGCCAGGCCGGGTCCGCTTTTGCGGGCACGGTCGGCGCCGGGGAATGCGTGCGGATCTTCACCGGGGCGCCGGTGCCGGCCGGGGCGGACTGCGTGGTGAAGCAGGAGGACGCGACGGCCGTAGGGGACACGGTCAAGGTCACCGTGGGTCCCGACTACATCCGGCGGCGGGGCGAGAACCGGCGCAGGGGTGAGGTGGTCGTGCCGGCGGGCGCGCGGCTTGGTCCGGCCGAACTGGCGGCCCTCGCTTCAGTGGGCGTGCATCGTCCGCTGGTTTCTCGGCGTCCGCGTTGTGTTCATCTGGTGACGGGCAACGAACTCGTTTCTCCCGACCAGACGCCGGTCGGAGCCCAGATCCGCGACAGCAATTCCGTGTTGATCGCGGCCTTGCTCGCTCGCCACGGCGCGGAACTCGTGGGGCACGCGCACGCGCGCGATACTCTGGCCGAAGCGCAGGCGGCGATTGCCCGGCTGCCCGAACACGACGTGCTGCTCATTTCGGGCGGGGCGAGCGTGGGGGATCATGATTTTGCCCGGCCGGTGCTGACGGCCTTGGGTTTCGCGTTGCATTTCCAGCAGGTGAACCTGCGTCCGGGCAAGCCGCTGGTCTTCGCCAGCCGCGGACGGCAGCTGGCCTTTGCGCTGCCGGGCAACCCGGTGTCGCATTGGGTCACGTTCAATCTGTTTGTCGCGCCGCTGCTGCAGAAACTCGCCACCGGCGTGGAGGCGACGCCGCTCCGGCTCACGGGCCTGCTGGATCCGGCGGCGCCGCTGCCGTCCGCTGACGGTCGGCAGACGATCTGGCCCTGTCGCGCCACGGTGGTCGATGGCCGGCACCGGCTGACGCCGCTGGCGTTGCGCAGTTCCGGAGACAGCAGCGGTCTGGTCGGGGCGAATGCCTTGCTGCCGATGCCGGCAAACGGTCTCGACCCGGCGCGTCCGGTTGAGTTCATTAGCTGCCCATGAGCGCTGCGCCCGAATCCTTTTCCCATCTCGATCCCACCGGGGGCGCCCGGATGGTCGATGTCGGCGGCAAACCCGACCAGCATCGCCAGGCCGTGGCGGAGGGCCGGCTGACCTGTTCGCCGAAGACGATCGAACTGCTCCGGGCGCAGGCGTTGCCGAAAGGGGATGTGCTCACGGTGGCGCAGATCGCCGGCATCCAGGCCGCGAAGGCCACGGCCACGCTCATCCCGCTCTGTCATCCGCTTGCGCTGAGTCAGGTGGACGTGGTGTTCACCGTCGAAGATGACGGCATCGTCATCCGCGCCACGGCGCGACTCACCGGCAAGACCGGCGTGGAGATGGAGGCCCTCACGGCGGTTTCGGTCGCCGCGCTCACGCTTTACGACATGTGCAAGGCGGTGGACAAGACGATGTCCATCGGCGGCATTCACGTGGTGGAGAAAACCAAGTCATGAAAGTCGCCCGCGTCACCTTGAGCGATCGCGCTGCCAACGGGGTCTATGCCGACGAGAGCGGCCCCGAGATCGAGCGCGTCACCGCGGCGCATTTCACGGAGTCGCTGGAGTGGATCCGCGTCGTCATGGCGGATGAACGCGTCGAGTTGGAAGCGGCGCTGATCCGGCTGGCGGATGTCGAGCAATGTCCGCTGATCATCACGACCGGCGGCACCGGACCGTCCGCGCGCGACATCACGCCGGAGGCCACGCGGGCCGTGTTGGAAAAGGAATTGCCCGGTTTCGGCGAGATCATGCGAATGCACAGCTATGAAAAGGTGAAGACGGCGATTCTCTCCCGGGCCACGGCAGGTGTGCGCGGCCGCTCGCTCATCATCAATCTGCCGGGCCGGCCGCGTGCCATTGGCGAGTGCCTGCCGCTCATCGTGCCGGCCATCGCCGAGGCGATCGACCACATCGCGGGTTTTCGGCCGGGGTTGGTTAACGAGGTCTTCAAGGCCCCATGCCGGTCCTGAGAAAGCCGCGCTTTGACCGGCATGAGCTGGCCGGGGCCTTTGGCGACATCGGCACCGACCTGCCGCTGATTGCCGGGATTATTCTGGCCACGAAGCTGGATCCCTCCGGCGTGTTCATCGCCTTTGGGCTCGCGCAGATCGCTTCCGGACTGCTCTACGGCCTGCCGATGCCGGTGCAGCCGCTCAAGGCGATGGCCGTGGTTGTCATCGCCGGCCAGGCCACGGGCGGACAGCTGCAGCTCGCCGGCCTGATGATCGGCGCGCTCATGCTGGTCCTCGCGTACAGCGGGTTGCTGGACCGTTTGCAGAAACTGATTCCCGTCCTCGTGGTGCGCGGCGTGCAGGCCGGGCTCGGGCTCGCCTTGGCGCGCACATCGTGGCGGCTCATGGGGGGCGAGGGGAGCTGGGGCTGGGTGGCGGCCGCCCTGGCGGTGGGCCTGCTGGTCTGGTTGCGCAACCACCGGCACGTGCCGGGGGCGTTGCTCGTCGTGGGCGCGGGTGTGATCTGGGCGGGCTTCACCCGCATTGACTGGCCCGTGTTGCGGGGCGGATTCGGTTGGGTGACGCCAACCCCCGGAGATCTGCCGTGGGACCAGTGGCTGGTGGTATTGAGCCTATTGGTGCTGCCGCAAGTGCCGCTTTCGTTATCCAACTCGGTCATCGCCACGCAGCGGACCGTGACCGATCTGTTTCCGGAGCGAACGGTCACCTTGCGCGGGATTGGCCGGACCTACGGGGTGATCAACCTGCTGTCGCCGTGGCTGGGTGGACTGCCGATGTGCCACGGTTGCGGCGGGCTGGCGGGTTACTACGCGCTCGGTGCGCGCACCGGCGGTTCGGTCATCATTTATGGCACGCTCTATCTCGTCATCGGGAGTTTGTTCAGCGGGGCGTTTCAGGAGGTGCTGCGGGCCTTTCCGGCACCGGTGCTCGGCGCGGTGCTCCTGGTCGAGGCGGGCGTGTTGATCTATCTGTTGCGTGACGTGGCCCGGACGCCGGCCGCCCTCGCGCTGGCGGTCGTGGTGGCGCTGGTTTGCGTTCTGGCGCCGCAAGGGTATCTCTTGGGGATGGTTGCCGGTTGCGTGCTGTACTATTCGCTGCGTCGCTGGTTGCCTGACCTCAACCGACCCCCGATGACCACCGACCGCTGAGCCATGCCTCTCGACCAATACAACCGCGACATCGACTACCTGCGCATCTCGCTCACGGATGCCTGCAACCTGCGTTGCGTGTATTGCATGCCGGAGCACATGACCTTTCGTCCGCGGGATGAGCTGTTGAGCGACGCCGAGTTGCGCCGGCTGATCACGCTTTTCGGCACGCTGGGTTTTCGGAAGATCCGCTTCACCGGCGGAGAGCCGACCCTGCGAACCGGCCTGGTCGATCTGGTGCGGCACGCGCGGCAGAGCCCCGGCATCACCACGGTGGGTCTCACGACGAACGGCGTGTTGCTCGACCAGCTCGCCCAGCCGTTGCGCGACGCCGGCCTGGAGTCGGTCAATATTTCCATCGACAGTCTCAACGAGGACAAATTCCGCCGGCTCACGCGTTGGGGCAACCTGCGGGACGTGCGCGCCGGTCTGGCGGCCTCGGCCAAGGCGGGCCTGCGCGTGAAGCTCAACGCCGTGGTCTGCCGCGGCGTCAACGACGGGGAGGATGTGGTCGAGCTGGCGCGACTCACGCTGGCGAACGACTGGCAGGTGCGCTTCATCGAACAGATGCCCTTTGGCAACAACGCCGATTTTCAGACGAAGGGGATGGTGAGCGAAACCGAGCTGATCGGCATTTTGGAAAAGACCTTTGGGCCGCTCGAACTGGTCAACGGCGGCAAGCTCGACGGCGAGGCCCGGCTCTACCGTCTGCCCGGCGCCGTGGGCGCGCTGGGCTTCATCAGCCCGGTGTCCCAGCCCTTCTGCGCCGCCTGCAACCGCATGCGCCTGACGGCGGACGGCGTGATGCGCCTTTGCCTGCTGCGCGACAACGAGGTGAACCTGCTCAACCACCTGCGCTCCGGCGCCAGCGACGAGGTGATCGCCGATTGCATCCGCGGCGCCGTGCACAGCAAACCCTGGGGCCATGGCCTCGCCCAGCATGATATCCCGGCGGCGCGGGGGATGTCGGAGATCGGCGGGTGATCCGGATTTCTTAACCACTAATCCGCACTAATGGGGCACTAATGAGTGGAGACTCAGTCGATCACGGCAGAAACCTATTTTAGACATGTCATCCTCCCGTCAGATTCAGATCCGGTTCTTTGCCATCTTGCGCGAGCAGGCGGGCTGCGCGACGGTCGCGGTGGAAACGGGCGCGCCGGATGCGACGGCGTTGTACGCCGAGCTGCAGGAGCGTTTTCCCGGACTCACGTTTCCCGTCACGCTGCTGCGGGTGTCGATCAACGAGAACTACGCGGAGCTCACCGCGCCGCTCGCGCCGGGTGATCGCGTGGTATTCATTCCCCCGGTGGCCGGAGGTTGAGCATGTTTGAACTCACCGCGCAACCGATTGATGGCGCCGCGTTGTCCGCGCGGCTGCGGGCTCCCGAAGCGGGGGCGCTGACGATCTTTGAGGGCCGGGTGCGCAACCACCACCTTGGCCAGCCGGTCACGCAGCTCGAGTACGAGGCCTTTGATGAGATGGCGATCCGGGAAGGGGAGGCGATCGTGGGCGAGGCGGCGAGCATGTATCCGGGCGCTCAGGTGCTGTGCGTCCATCGCACGGGGACGCTTCAGGTCGGGGACGTGGCGGTGTGGATCGGGGTGGCGTCGGCCCATCGCCAGGCCGGGTTTGCCGCGTGCCGCCACCTGATCGAGGAGCTGAAACTGCGTCTGCCCATCTGGAAAAAGGAACATCATCCCGATGGCGCCGCGGAGTGGGTCAATTGCAGCGTCGAAGCCACGGCGCGGCCGGCCGGGGACGACTTGCATAGCCGGCAGTCGGCCTTGCCCGAGGTCGGAGCGGCTGGGCAGGCGAAACTGGCCAAGGCCCGCGTGCTGCTGGTCGGCGTGGGCGGCCTGGGGTGTCCGGCCGCATTGTATCTGGTTGGCGCGGGCATCGGCCGCTTGACGCTGGTCGACGGGGGCAAGGTGGAGCGATCCAACCTGCACCGGCAGATCCTGTACACGACGGCGGAAACCGGCTCACCCAAAGTCCTCGCCGCCGCCGCCCGCCTGCGCCTGCACAATCCCGCTGTGCAGATCTCCATCCAAGATGGGGAGCTGACAGCCGGGAACGCGCGCACGTTGGTGGCCGGCCATGATGTGGTGCTTGATGGCACGGACAATTTTGCCAGCCGGTTTCTGATCCACGATGCCTGTCTCGCGCTCGGCGTGCCCCTGGTGCAGGCGGCGGTGCACCGGTTTGAAGGCACCTTGGATGTCTTTCAGCGAGGCGAAGGCGGCTGCCTCCATTGTCTGTGGCTCGGCCGCGACCCGGCCGCCCTCGACACGGCGGGTAACTGTGCCGGAGGTCCGGTCTTTGGTCCGGCGGTGGGCGTGCTCGGGGTCATGCAGGCGGCGGAGGCGATCAAGCAGCTGCTCGGCCTCGGAGGCGACGCCGCGCGCCAGACGCGTCTGGTGAATCTGCTCGATGGTTCGCAACTCAGCGTCGGCCGCAGTGCGCGGCCGGATTGCCCGGTCTGCGCGCGCGTTGACCGGCTGAGGAAGATGCCCGCTCCGGTCAACACGGACCGCGGACTTTTTGTGGACGCCGCGGGCGTCCGCGCCTTGGGTGCGTCGGCCAAGGTCGTTTATCTGACCGAACCCGGCGAGCAACCACCTGCGGGTCTGCCGGGGATTTCCGCCGCCGACCTGGCCGCCTTGCGGGAATTCGCCCTGCAGGGGCCGCTGGTGTTGGCCTGCCGCTACGGTGTGCGCAGCGCCGCGCTCGCCCGGATGTTGCGGGCCGAGGGCATGGAGGCCATTTTTGCGGAGTCACCGAGATCATGAGAGAAATCGCCCGCATTGCGCACGCCTTGCAAGTCACCGCCGGAAAGCCGGCGGCGCTGGCCACGCTGGTGACCATCGAGGGTTCCTCGTACCGGCGGCCGGGCGCGCGTCTGCTCCTGCTCGCCGACGGCGGGCGCATCGGGTCGATCAGCGGCGGCTGCCTGGAGGAGGATGTGCTCGCGCGCTGCCAGCGGGTGCTGGCGAGCGGCGAGCCGGAACTCGCCGTGTACGACACCACGGCGGAGAATGACCTCGTCTGGGGCGTGGGGCTCGGCTGTCAGGGCGTGGTGCGGATTTTCATCGAGCGCGTGCCGCCGGTGCGGCCGGACTGGGTCGCGACCGTGGCGGAGAATCTCTGTTTCCGACGAAACACCTGCGTGGAAACCGGCTTTGCCGGAACCTCGCCGAAAGGGACGCGGCTGGCCGGGGAGTCCGCGGCTGAGGCCGGGGTTTTCCGCACGACGGTGGTCGCTTCGCCCGCGTTGGTGGTGTGTGGGGCGGGGGATGATGCCCAGCCGCTGGTCCGCTTGGCCAAGGAGACCGGCTGGCACGTGACGGTGGCCGATCCGCGTCCGGCGTATGCCACCGCCGAGCGCTTCCCGGCAGCGGACCGGGTGCTGGTGGTGACCGGGCCCGAACTCGTTGAGCGGCTGACCTTGGATGAGCGGACCTTCGTCGTGGTGATGACGCATCGCTACGAGGACGACCGGGAATTCCTGCGCGCGCTTCTGCCGCGCGACTTTCCCTACCTCGGGCAGCTGGGGCCGCGGGTGCGCACGGAACGGCTCCTGGCCGAGCTGGCATTGCCCGAAGTCTTGCGCGCCAAATTGCACGCACCGGTCGGGCTCGACCTCGGGGGCAATGAGCCGGAGACGGTCGCGTTGGCGATTCTGGCGGAAATGCAGGCGCGGCTGAACGAGCGTACGCCCGGATTCCTGCGGGATCGTCCGGGCCCCATCCATGCCTGAGCCGTTCCAGTGCGGACTGATTCTGCTGGCCGCGGGCGAATCGCGCCGCATGGGCCGTCCGAAGCAGCTGCTGTTGATCGAGGGTCGTCCGCTGGTGCGACATATGACGGAAATCGTGCTGCGCGCCCCGGTCGCTCCCGTCGTGGTGGTGCTCGGCGCGCGGGCCGGGGAAATCGCGCCGCACCTGGATGACCTGCCGGTGACGCTTGTGGTCAACCCGGGTTGGGCCGAAGGCCTCGGTTCCTCCCTGCGCACGGGCGCGGCGGCGATCGGTGAGAGTGATCAGGCGTTGCAGGGACTGATCGTGGCCCTGGCGGACCAGCCGGGCCTGACGGCGGGGCATCTGGAGGCATTGATCGAGGAGCACCGCCGGACCGGCAACCCGATCGTGGCGACCAGTTGTGGCGGGCAATTGATGCCGCCGCTGTTGCTCGCGGCGTCGGAGTTTGGCCGGTTGGCGCAGGTCAGGGGCGACCAGGGTCTGCGCGCGGTTCTGCAGAATGCAGACCCGGCGGTCGGCCGGGTGGTGAACGACGGTTTGCTTGATCTGGACACGCCGGAGGATTACGCGGCCTTTGGAGGGTGATGGGGGGGAGTTCCGAGGCACCCGTCAAACCGACACACCCCGCCCTGTCGGGCACCCCTCTTGATAGAGGGGACTTAGGTTGCGAGGCATTGAAGATCCCCTCTATCAATCCGGACTCATGCAGTCAACCGTAGGGGCGCTGCTTGACGGCGCCCGGGAATTGGTTGATCGCCGGCAACCTTGCGGGCGTCGTCAAGCGACGCCCCTACACACACCAATTGGTGGAACGAGAATGAGTGTAATAGGACAGCTCAGCTGCACGAGTCCGGATCAAGAGGGGTGGCGCGTAGCGACGGGGTGTGTCGGTTTGTGAGGCCGGGAGCGCCGTGCAACCTCGCGGCGGCGAAGGGCCCCGCCGCCCTACCAAAGGCTGGCTCAGGGGCCTGCACCCGGGATTCAATTTGCGCCGCGCCGGTGGCTGAGTAGCCTGCGGCGCATGAGTGATTTTGCCCCTGCTGCCGAGGTTGCTTCCGTCCGTGACTGCCTGTCCCGCCTGCGCACCAACATGCGGGTGACGATCAAGGGCAAGGACGACGTCATTGACCAGACGCTGGTGTGCCTGTTGTCGGGCGGGCATCTGCTGATCGAGGATCTGCCGGGCGTCGGCAAGACGACGCTGGCTTATTCGCTGGCCCGATCGATGGACTGCGGCTTTTCGCGCATCCAGTTCACCAGTGACCTGCTGCCGACCGATGTCACGGGCGTGTCGATCTACGACGAGACGCTCAAGGAGTTTGTGTTCAAGCCCGGCCCGGTCTTCGCCAATGTCGTGCTGGCCGACGAGATCAACCGCGCCACCCCGAAGACGCAGTCGGCGTTGCTGGAGGTCATGGACCGGAGCAAGGTCACGGTCGACGGCGAGGCCCACACGGTCGGCGCGCCGTTCATGGTCGTGGCCACGCAGAACCCGGTGGACTATGAAGGCACCTTTCCGCTGCCGGAGAGCCAGATGGACCGCTTCCTCATGCGGCTCCAGATGGGTTATCCGCAGCCCGCGGACGAACTGGAAATCCTGCGCTCGCCGCGGCTCGGCTACGATGCGATCGCGCTCAACCCGGTGGTGACCCGTTCCGACATCCTGAAGATGCAGGCGCTGGCGGGAAAGGTCTTCGTCGAGGACTCGGTGCTCGACTACGTGTTGAAGATCATCACGGCCACGCGCACGGAGGTGGAGTTCAAGGCCGGCGCCAGTGTGCGCGGCGGCCTGGCCCTGCGCATCGCCGCGCAGGCCCGCGCCTTGTTGCTCGGACGGGATTTCGTGGTCCCCGAGGATATTCAGGAGATGGCCGGTCCCGTCTTGGCGCACCGGCTTTCGCTGGCCCGTCAGACCTCTGACGCGATGGATGAACGGCGCACCGTGCTCGCGGCGTTGCGGAGAATCGTCAACGCCGTACCGGTACCGGAGTGACGGGGAAAATCTCAAAGGCCAGATTTCCAAACACCAAAGGGTGAAACGCCATGATCCGAAACGCCAAAGTGCCAAAGGTCCCAATGCCAAATAAACTTCAAAGGAGACGCTCCATGATTGTGAAGGTGGATGTCTTGGAGATTTGGCGGTTGGCGTTTGCGATTTGACGGGACGAGCGATGAGTGTCCCGGCAACCAGCATCACGTCCCCGAGCCCCGTCTGGGATGGTCCCGGCGCGCCGGCCCAGCCCCGGCGGCAGTTCGACTGGCATGCGCTGCTATGGCTGATGGTTTTTCCCAAGAAGCGCCATCGTATCGCCCTGACGGTGCCCGGCCTGTTTCTCATGGCGCTCGCCCTGGGGATTGGCACGGCGGCCTACAACACGGCGAGCAACATCCTGTTTCTGACGCTTTCCCTGCTGCTGGCCTGTCTGCTCCTCAGCGGACTATTGTCCTGGTTCAATCTCATGGGAGCCTGCTGGCGGTTGCGGACGGAAGGCCCTTGGCGGTCGGGGCACGAAACCCTGGTCTCGGTGGACGTGCACAATCAGAAACGCTGGCTGCCGACGTACAGCCTGTGGTTTGAACTCGCGACGCAGCCGCGCCGCATCCCGGAGCCGGAGGACATCGGGCGTGAGCTCAAGATGCGCGAGATTCTCGCCGCGGCCGAGAAACACATCACCCGAGGCCTGATCCACCTGCCCGAGCGCGTCGACGCGGGCAGCACGACCACCCTCAGCTGGAATGTGCGCCCGGCCCGCCGGGGCGAGGCCTGGGTGGACCTGTTGGCGGTCGGATCGCTTTTCCCCTTTGGCTTCCTGAAGAAGAGCCTCGGGACCGAGCTGCGCCAGCCGGTGTTGGTATGGCCGGCGCAGGTTGAATACCAATGGATCGGCGCCACCGCAGCCCGCGGAGGCGCACAGGGGCGGCGGACCTCCCGCGCCGGCACGGGTGATGATCTGCTGGCCCTGCGCAAATACCAGATGGGCGACTCGCACCGGTTGATCCATTGGAAAGCCAGCGCCAGACTCGGGCGGATGATGGTGCGCCAGTTTGCCGCGGAAACCCACGACGGGTATGAACTGTATCTGGATCCCTCGGCCGCGATCTGGGTCCGGCCCGAACAGTTTGAACTGGTCTGCTCGCTGGCCGCCACCCTGGCCGAGGATTTGTTTGCTTCCGGCCGGTTGCGGGCGGTTAGGATCGAGGGCGGACCAGGGAGGGACATCCGGCGGGTCCGTGATCTCGAGGCCTGGCTGGACGATCTGGCGCGGCTGACGCCGCAACCCGCGCAAGGAGCAGGGAGCCGGGAACAGGGAAGTCAACAAACCCACAACGTCATCACCTTCGCGCCCGAGGGGGCGCGCGGGGTCACCGCCTATGTCGACGGCCGCAAAACCGCGTCAGCTTAACCGCGACGAGCTCCTGCGTCTCAAGTGGCTCCTCGGCGGCGTCACGGCGCTGGTGTCGCTGTGGACGGTGTTCTTCCTGGACATCGAGGCGCTCGGGCTCGTGGCCACGGTGAGTGCGGCCATTCTGGTGGTGCTGGTCCGCCCGAGCTTGCCGGGCCGCGTGCCGCCGCTGGCCTGGAAGCTGGCCGTGCCCGCCATCATCGTCTCCCTCGTGGTGGATGCCTATCTGAGCCCGGACACGCTGCCGGTGCTGATCCGACTGGCCATTCTGCTCGTGCTGTACCGCGCGATTTCCTACCGGCGCAAGCGGGAGGACCTGCAGCTGCTGGTGCTCGGCCTGTTTCTCATTGTCGTGGCCGGCGTGCTCACGGTGTCGGTCGGTTTTGCCTTCTTGCTGCTGCTCTTCACCGCCTGCGCCCTGGGTTTTCTCTTTGTCGTCAATCTGGTCGAAGCCACCGGGACCGCGGCGGTGCGCACCCCGGAGGGGGAGACGGCCTGGACCCGGCTCGGCTGGCGATCGTTTCTGGGTCGGTTGCGCGCGGTGGCGGACTGGCGGATGCTTGGCTTTGCGGGGCTGCTGTTCATCACGGTCGTGGTGATGTCGGGACTGCTGTTTCTGGTCATACCGCGCTTCGAACTGGCGAGCGGATTCTTCCTCGATCGTTACATCACCCGGAAAAGCCGCTCCGGATTCACCGACACGGTGAAGTTTGGCGATGTGAGCGAGCTCATCAAGGATGACAGCATCGCCATGCGGGTGGACCTCACCAACAGCAGCGGGATCCGCGAGGAACCGTATTGGCGACTCGTGGTGCTGGATGAGTACGGGCCGGAAGGATTCAAGGTTTCCGCCCGGCTCAAGGGACAGTTGCTCATGTCCCAGCGGCCCACGACCGTCGTGCGCGGGCGTTTGAATCCGGTGCGACGGAGCGAGACGATGGGGGGATTCTGGACCATCTATCTGGAACCCGGGGTGAGCCGCTATCTGCCGTTGCCCGGGAGTTTTGGCATTCTCCGTCTGCGGGAAGCCACCCAGGTGCAGACCACCTTCCCTCAGGAACGGGCGAAGTCCGACCGGCAGGAGTCCATCGATGGGTTCGGCATGGTCGCGTTGCGCACGGAAGCGATGACCATGTTGGCGTTTCAATTGGATAACGTCATCATGGCCGACACGATACCCGATCCCCAGTTCGCCCGCCATCTCCGCGGCTGGTTGCAAGGCGGGGAAGACGTCCGGGACCAGCGCAACTACTACCCCCCGACGATGCTCGCGGGGCCCGAGGGACCGGCCCATGCGGCGACGATGAAGCGTCTGCTCCAGGAAATCACCGCCGGCGAAGAGCTGTCTGCCGCCGATTTCGCGCGCAAGGCCACGGCCTGGTTGCGCCAACGTCATGCCTATGCCCTTTCGGTGCGCCTGCCGCCGAAGGATGGCCGGGATGATATCGTGCGCTGGCTGGATTCGAATGAACCGGGCTTCTGCGAGTACTTCGCGGCCGGATTCACGGTGCTGGCGCGCGCAGCGGGCTACCCGGCCCGGGTGATTGCGGGGTTTCATGGCGGATCGCTCAACGGTTTTGAAAACTACTACATGGTGAAGAATTCCAACGCGCATGCGTGGGCGGAGATTTACGACGGAAGCGCCGCGTGGCTCCGCGTGGACCCGACGCCGGGCGGCGGATCCACCGCCTCGCAGGAGGTCTCGGCCGCGGTTGAACAGATTCAGGACAGCAGCTGGTCCGCGCGGTGGGACAGCCTGCGCGTGCTGTGGTACCGGCGGATCGTGAATTTCGACTCCCGGCAACAGGTGGAGATGATCGACTCGGTCAAGACGCTGACCGCCGATACGGGCAACGTACTGCGCGTGCGGCTGGAAGCGTGGACCAAGGCATTGAAGGCGTGGCTGGCCGGACCGTGGGATCTGCAGAGGCTCGTACGCGTGGCCGCGGAAGGGGCGGGTCTGTTGGTGTTGGCGGGGTTGACCTGGCTGCTGGCCCGGTACGGCTGGCAGCGCTGGTGGCAGTGGCGCCGCCCGACGGAATATGATCCGGTGCGCCGGCAGGCGGGCAAGTGGCTCGCCCGCTTGCGGGAAAGCGAGGCGCGGACGGCGGAGAGCGTCGCAGTGCGGGCGGACCTCCAGCGCCTGCGTTACGGCCGGCGCGAGACATGGGCGGAGCCGCGCGGAGTTTTCCAGCGGGCACGACGGGCCAGGAAGTTGGCGGGAAACTCAGTCAAAGGGTAGGGCGCGGACGCCGTTCCGCGCCGATGCGGTAAGCGGAGCCCGAGCAACACACCCCGCCCCGTTGGGGCACCCCTCTTGATCCGGACTCATGCAGCTGAGCTGTCCTTTGGCTCTCATTCTCGCTCCACCAATTGGTGTGTGTAGGGGCGTCGCTTGACGACGCCCGCAAGGTCGCCGGCGACCACCCAATTCCCGGGCGCCGTCAAGCAGCGCCCCTACGGTCGACTGCATGAGTCCGGCTTGATAGAGGGGATTTTGGACCCCGATGATCTGTTTCGGGATTTCGCGAGGGGAATGAAGACGGCGTGGGTTTGATTCCCCTCTATGAAGAGGGGTGGCCGCAGGCCGGGGTGTGTAGGGGAGGTGGCGTTATCTTCTATTCGCCTCGATCCAACTATCGATGGCGAGCACTATGGACTGCAGATCGGACTTCACGTTTTTGTCGTCGAATCGCAAAAAGCGAATCCCGTAAGATTCCAGTTTCCGTTGCCGATGTTCATCGTCGGACCCTTTAAGCCGGTGGCTGTCACCGTCGATTTCCACGGCGAGCAGTAGTTCGTGGCAGAAGAAATCGACAATGTAACGGTCGATGGGCCTTTGACGGTGAAAATCATATCCAAGGCGCTGGCGTCGTTTTAAGTGCTGCCAGAGGAGTACTTCGGCGAGGGTGCTGTTTTTGCGCAGTTCCCGGGCGAGTGATCGCAACCGTGGGTCATAGGGGAGTCTCATAGGGACAGGAAATTGGTTTGGCGGGCGGAGCAACACACCCCGCCCCGTTGGGGCACCCCTCTTGATAGAGGGGACTTTGGGTAGCGAGGGTTGATGCCCCAATATCAGAAGGGGAATGAAGACGGCGTGAGTTTGATTCCCCTCTATGAAGAGGGGTGGCCGCAGGCCGGGCTGTGTGGGCTGCGGGTTGCTGTTTCCATCGATCCACCCTCCCCAAGTTGGCGTGGAATGCGCGTTATGCGCGCTGTCCGTTGACCTGAATTCAGGTCCCTCTTACTTCACCTGAAAATTGATCGGCTTCTCTGGGACGCGTTCCTGTTTGTTTTTCCAGGCCTGCAACATGGCGTGGACCACGGGGCCGGCGTTGGTGCCGCCGCCGAAATTCTGGCCCTCGTCACCTTCCAGGATCACCGCGACGGCGATCTGGGGGTTTTCGACGGGGGCGAAGGCGATGACCCAGGCGAGTTCGATCTTTCCCTTCTGGGCGGTGCCGGACTTGGCCGCGCCGCGGAGTCCGTCGACTTTGGCGAGGCGGCCGGTGCCGAACTGGTAGCATTGCTCCATGCCGGTCAACACGGCGTTGTAGTCGGCGGGCGAGAGGCCGATCGGCGCGGTGTGC